>OAVS01000067.1_pt1 | contig 100089 bp, 103 predicted proteins | sample 1550601 | NCBI WGS metagenome assembly OAVS01 (sample SAMEA2580093, study PRJEB22360) | human gut metagenome | biome: human gut; feature: human-associated habitat; material: faeces | place: Denmark | collected 2008/2010
ACGCTGCTTGATATTGCACGTCTTAGAGGCGGCGACCCCGCCGGTAATGCCCAGCAGGATCGTTTTTCCCTCAAGTTGCATTGAATTGTTGGATGCCGCCGTCATCGTTAGGCTTCCTTGCTGGGGAGCACGAGCAGGCGGTGGCAGTACGGGCAGTGCGTAATCTCACTACCGTCGTGGTTGAGGTCGCTCATGGACGACGCCTGCAGCGCGGTGTGGCAGACCGTGGGGATGTTGCCCTTGATGGTCTCGACGGCCAGGCCGCGGAACTGCTTGAGCAGGCGCTCGTAATTGGTGAGCACGTCAGTCGGAAGCGTAGCGGCCAGTGCGGTGCGCTCCTTGGTGGCGGCATCAATCTGGGCCTGGAGGTCGGCTGCCTTGGCGCGGGCGGCCTTGGTATCGGCCTTCACACCCTCCTCGAACTTGGCGATGATGGCCTGCGCGCGAGCCTCGCGGTCGAGCGCTTCCTTGTGGGCGACGACGACGTCCTTGCGGGTGTGCTCGATCTTGTCCAGACGCTTGGCCAGGGTGGCGAGCTCATTCTCCAGGTCCTGCACCTCGCGGTAATCAGAGCCGTCAACGTGGCGCTTCTTGGCGGCCTCGATGGCGTTGTTGGTCTGGATCTCGGTGGTGTTGAGGTCGTCGAGCTCGATATCCAGATCCTTGCGCTGGGCGTAGAGCTTGGTCATCTCGGACTTGAGCTTCACATAGGTCTTACGCTTGGAAGCGAGCTCCTTGAGCTCCGGCATATTGGCAAGTTCGCTCTTGTTGCGGGCGAGTTCCAAATCGATCTGTTGCAGCTTGAGTAGCGTAGCGCCGGCGCTCATAAGTTCTCTCCTTTTGTCACAGTCCACCATTGGCAAGGGTTCAGTATTTTAATCGTATGACGGGGGTCGACCCCGGCGTCAACCGCAGAGTTCATCAAGATATCCACGAACGGCTCCTCGGAGCGGTCATGGCCGAGCAAGATCACCGGCAGTCCGCGCAACGCAAGGTCTTGCGCTACGTGGTAGCCCGCCTCGCCCGTCACGACAACGTCCGCGCCTGCGGCGATGGCAAGCTCTCCAAAGTCACCCAGGGAGCCGCCCAGAATGGCAACGGTCCGGCACGGGTAATCGGCCTCGCCCCATACGCGGGGGTCGCTGCCATAGGCCATGGCGGCGCGCGTGGCAAGGTCGCGCAGCGTGCACGGTTCGTTGAGCGTTGCTAACGCGCCCAGGCCGCAGGCCTCGGGCTCGTCAATGTGCTCCAGCGAGCTCATGGGCTCAGCGCCCAGCAACTCACTCAGGCAAACGCGAGCCTCATGCGAGCGGTCCAGATTGGTGTGGAGCGAGATGATACTCACCCCGCAGCGGGCAGCCTCGTAGAGCGCCGCACTGCACTGGGGACGCGTCGCGCTGGGCGGGCAAAATGCCTCGGGCGCCTTGATATAGACGGGATGATGCGTGAGCAACACGTTGGCACCGGCCTCCAAGGCGAGGTGCACGTTGTCCCTGGTGGCGTCGAGCGCACAGGCCACGCCACGGAACTCGTCGTCGGGGTCGCCTATGGATAAGCCTACGTGGTCCCAGGGTTCGGCGTCCGTCTTGGGATAGCGTGCAAGCAGGGCGCGCTCGAGCTCGGAGACGATCATGCGGCACCTACGATCGAGAGCAGCGTCTGGGCAAAGTCGTCCAGATCGCTCGGATTCACGCGGTCATCGAAGGAAATACGCAGTGCGCCCAGCGCCTGCTCGCGACCAATGCCCATGGCGCTGAGCACGTGACTCGGGTCCATGCTGCCGCTCGAGCAAGCCGATCCGGCCGACACCTCAAAACCGGCGGCGTCGAGCTTGATGATGAGCTCCTCGGAGTCCATGCCGTCGACGTAGATCGAAACCATGCCCGGCAGACGATCTGCCTGCGCGTAGTCGCCCATGGTGGCGTGAATGTGCGGATGGGCCGTAATCGTGGCGTAGAGCTTGTCAGAAAGGGCTTGCAGCTTCTCGCGCTCCTGGGCCACATGGGGCACCAGCGTACGGGCGGCAGCAGCAAAGGCCAGCTGCGTGCGCAGGTCCTGCGTACCGGCGCGACGTCCGGCTTCCTGTCCGCCGCCAAAGATGCGGGGGCGCAGCGGCGTGCGAGTCTTAACGTAGAGCGCGCCGGAGGCAACGGGACCGCCAATCTTGTGGGCGGCGACGGACATGGCGTCGACACCCAGCTCGGCGGCATCGAGCGGAATATGCAGATAGCCCTGGATGGCATCGGTGTGGAACAGGGCGCCTGCGGTGTGCGCAGCCGCGGCAAGCTCGCGGATAGGCTGCACCACGCCGGTCTCGTTGTTGGCGACCATGATACTCACGAGCGCGACGTCGTCGCCGAGCAAGTCGCTCAGCGCGGCAAGCTCGATGTAGCCCGCACGGCAGGGCTGCACTAGGTCGACGGTAAAGCCGGCAGCGCGCAGCAGCGGCAGGTTGTCCAGGATCGAATCGTGCTCGATGGCAGATACGATCACGCGGTTACGCTTGCGGTCGCGCTGACGAGCGCCCTCGGCAAGACCGAGGAGCGCCAGCTGGTTGGCCTCGGTGCCGCCGTTGGTAAGGATGATCTCGGACGGGCGAACGCGCGCGCCAAAGCTACGGGCAATCTCGCGACGTGCGGCCTCCAGACGCGCGGCGGCCTTGCGGCCGAGTGAGTGCAGAGAGTTGGGGTTGACGCCGGCAAGCTCGCTGTCGTCGTACTCGCGCTGCGCAAGGAGCGCCTCGGCGCGCATAGGCGTCGAGGCGGCATAGTCAAGATTCACGGGTATGCGGTTTTGACCTGCGGTCATAAGGGTTTATGCCTCCTGTGCAGCCTCATTGCCCAGCTTCTGCAGCAGCGCAACCTCAGCGGCGGGATCTTCGGACTTAAATACGGCGGAGCCGGCTACGAGCACGTTGGCACCGGCCTTGACGACTTCGGCAATGTTCTTGGAAGAGATGCCGCCGTCGACCTCGATGAGGGGCGAAACGCCGTGACGCTCGCACATGGCCTTGAGTTCGTGCAGTTTGGCGATGGTGCCCGGGATAAAGCTCTGGCCGCCAAAGCCGGGGTTCACGCTCATGAGCAGCACCATGTCGACAACGTCGATGATGCTTTCGAGCACGCAGACGGGCGTGGCAGGGTTGAGCACCACGCCGGCCTTGATACCGCGCTGCTGCAGATGCGTGAGCGTGCGGTGCAGGTGCGTGGAGGCTTCGTAGTGTACGGTGATCATATCGGCACCGGCATCGGCGTACCAATCGACCGTCTCGTCGGGGTTCGACACCATCAGGTGCGCGTCGACCGGTACATCGGTGGAGCGCTTGACGGCCTTGAGGATATCGACGCCAAAGGTGAGGTTGCCGGTAAAGTGTCCGTCCATAACGTCGAAGTGCACGTAGTCGGCGCCGGCGATCTTGTCGAGCTCGTCCTTGAGGTTAGCCATATCGGCCGAAAGAATCGAAGGAGCGATTTTGATGGAACCCATGGTAGTAGCCTTTCTGCACTAGTCGGTGAGTCCGTAGAACTCTTGTGATGGGACGCGGTCGGTAAGAATTTCGAGCGCCCTATCCAAAGTAACACCGTTGTAGAGCGTTTGCTCCACGGCAAAGGTGAGCGGAATATCTACGCCCAGTGAACGGGCGAGTTCGCTGACGCTGCGGGCCGCGACGGCGCCCTCGACCACCATATGCGTGCGCGCCTGGTACTCGTCGAGCGACACGCCGTGGGCAAACTCGTAGCCAAAGGTGCGGTTGCGCGAATGCTCCGAGGTACAGGTGGCGATGAGGTCACCCATGCCGGCAAGTCCCATGCACGTTATGGCCTGCCCGCCACGGGCGTGTACCAGTCGGCTAATCTCGGCCAGGCCGCGCGTCATGATAAGGGCGAGCGTGTTGTCGCCCGCGCCGGTACCGGCGGAGATGCCGCACACGATGGCGATGACATTTTTCATGGCGCCGCAGACCTCGACACCGGTCATGTCCTGCGATAAGTAGATGCGGAAGGCCGTGGAAAGCAGCAGCTCCTTAAAGGTCTCCCCTACCTGCGGATCCTTACTTGCGATGACGGCGGCAGAAAGCCCGCCGCGGCAGATCTCCTCGGCATGGTTGGGGCCCGAGAGCGCCGCCACGCGCGACTCGTTGCCGATCTCGCTGGCGATGACCTCGCTCATGAGCAGGCCGGACTCGGGCTCAATGCCCTTGGTGAGGCAGAGCACCGGGGTGTCGGCGGCGATACAGGGTGCCGCTTGATGGCATACGCTGCGCAGGTGCGTGGAGGGCACGGCGAAGATAATGACGTCGGCGCCGTTGAGCGCCTGCGCCAGGTCCGTCGTGGCGACGACGTTTTCCGGCAGCTCGTATCCCACCAGATACCGGGGGTTACGGTGCTCGCCATTAATGCCGGCGGCCGTCTGCTCGCTATGGGCCCACATGGTCACGCGCTCGGCTCGAGCGGCGGCAAGGCCGGCGACGGCGGTTCCCCAGGAGCCGGAGCCAATCAGCGCAACATTCATGACTCTCTCCTACTTATCGTCGGGCTCGGTGACGCGCTTGGTAAACGAGAGCTTGGACTCCTTACCGGCCATGAGCTTTTTGATGTTCGCGCGATGGGCCCACACCACAGTGATGCCGATCAGCGCCATGCAAAACTTGAGACCCAGGCTGCCGTACGGAAAGACCGCGCAGACGGCGATGGGAAGACCGATGGCCGCGGCAAGCGAGCCCACCGACACAAACTTGGTGATGGCGACGGCCACGATAAACATGCCCAGCAGCGAAAGTCCGATGGGCCAGTACCAGGCGAGGATGACGCCTAGGCCCACGGCGATACCCTTGCCGCCGTGGAAGTTGAGGTAGGGCGAGAAGATGTGGCCCCACACGGCTGCCAGGCAAATGACGCCGAGCATCCAGTCGCCGGGGGCTCCAGGCGCCATGATGCTCACAGGGAAGCCATAGCCCACGCCCGCGATAAGCGGACGCGCGATAAGGACGCAGATGGCGCCCTTAAGGCAGTCGAGCAGCAGCGTGAGCGCGGCCACCTTGGGACCGGCCACGCGCAGGGCGTTGGTAGTGCCGATGTTGCCGGAACCCGCCTTGCGAATGTCGGTGTGGTTAAACACGCGGCCCAGGATCAAGCCAAACGGAATCGCTCCGATAAAGAACGAGACCACGGCGCAGATGGCGGTCAGCAGAATCGGATTATGCATCCTTTTGCTCCTTCTTCCTAAAGAAGAGTCGAATGGGCGTGCCGGAAAAATCGAAGGTCGAGCGCATACGGTTCTCAACGTAGCGCTGGTAGGTGTCGTTGACCAGGTCGCTGTGGTTGACGAAGAACGTAAACGTTGGCGGGTTGACGCCCGTCTGGGTCACGTAGTGCATGCGCAGGCGACGCTTGCCGTCCACCACGGTGTGGCCGAACTCGCGCAGGTCGGTGAGGAACGTGTTGAGGCGCGAGGTGGTGATCTTTTGCGAACGCGTCTTTTCGGCTGCGTCGACCATCGCCCAGATCTTCTCGACGCTGCGGCCGGTCAGGGCCGAGATGCGCAGGTACTGAGCCCAAGGAGCCATAACGCCCAGACGGCGGTCGACGGTCTCCATGCAGGCCTCGCGTTTGCGGTCATCGTCGAGCAGATCCCACTTGTTGAGCAGCACCACGATGGCGCAGCCGCGCTCGATGGCCAAGCCCATGACCTTCTGGTCCTGCTCGGTGACGCCCACGGAGGCGTCGACGACGAGCAGCGCCACGTCGGCGCGGTCGATGGCGCGCAGGCCGCGGACCATGGAGTAGTACTCGATGTTCTCGTACACGGTGCTCTTCTTGCGAATGCCCGCGGTGTCGACCATGCGGTAGTGTTTGCCGTCGCGCTCGACGACGGTGTCGATGGCATCGCGCGTGGTGCCGGCGATGTTGGACACGATGGAACGGTCGGCGCCCAGGATGCGGTTGAACAGCGAGGACTTACCGGCGTTGGGGCGGCCGATAATGGCCACGTTCAGCGCATCGGGGAACTCGTCGGCGATCTCGTCTTCCTCCTCGGGAAGCAGGGCCACGATGTCGTCGAGCAGGTCGCCCGTGCCGTGGCCGTGCAGGGCCGAAAGCGGCGTGGGCTCGCCGATGCCGAGCGAATAGAACTCCCAGATGTTGTCATTCTCGCGATCGGGATTGTCGAGCTTGTTCACCAGCAAAAAGACAGGCTTGTCGCAGCGCTTGAGCATGCGAGCGACCGACTCGTCCTCTTCGGTGACGCCGGTGCGGCCGTCGACCACAAACAGGATGACGGCGGCTTCCTCGGCGGCGGCGAGGGCCTGGTCGCGAATGGACGTGGCAAAGACGTCATCGCTCTTGAGCGGCTCGATGCCGCCCGTGTCGACGATGGTGAACTCGCGGCCGTTCCAATCGGCCGTGTGATACGAGCGGTCGCGCGTGACGCCGCGGGACTCGTGGACGATGGCGTCCGAGGTCTGGGCCAGGCGGTTAACGAGCGTGGACTTGCCCACGTTGGGGCGTCCGACGACGGCGACGATAGGTTTCATCTGCTCTCCTTTAATGGTTAGGGTCAGCGTGAATAGTTGAAGTGGCGGGCGTTGTGCCAAGGATGTGCTCCAGGGTATCGAGCAGCTCATGCGGCATGGTCGATACCACATGAACCTCGGCGCCGCGACCGGTAAGGCTTGCGAGTAATTCGTCACGATGATACTCGTCAAGGGTCATACCGTCGGCGTTGAACATGAGCTTAGGCACAAAGAGCATAACCCCCGACAGGTCCTGCGGCAGTTGCTCCAAGATGTCGCAGGCGACGATAAGTCCGGTCACGTCCACGTTGCCGCCAAAGTAGCGGTTCTTGATGCCCGTGACGAAACCGGCAAGGCCGTGCGGCGATTCCACAAAACGCGCCACCGTATCGCGCGCGCTGGCGCCCGATAGGCACAGCAGGCGCTGGCCACGGGCGGAGATTGCCTCGCGAACACGGCGCAGGCGCTCGGCATCGGCGGCGAGCACGTTATCGGTCTCGTCCAGATAGGAGCGGATCATGCCGATGCCGTCGTAGTACTGCGGGTAGCCGTCGTAAAAGTCCGCCTCGGGAGGCTCGATGCCGGCATCCAGGTAGAACTCGTCGCTCATCTGGAAGGTGTGGCGGCCAAAGCGCTCGAAGGCACGGTCCTGGAAGGGCCGGATCATGGCGATGGTCTCGCGCGCCAGCTCGGGCTTATCGCTGTAGGACCAGCTAAAGCGATTCTGATGCTTGGTAAAACCAAGCGGCACAATGCCCAGGCTCGTGATTTGCTCGTGCTCCTCGCAAAAACGCAGGGTCTTTTCCAGCTCCTCGCCGTCGTTCATGCCGGGGCACAGTACGATCTGCGCGTGAATCTCGATGCCGGCGGCCATGATGGTCTCGAGCACGTCCATGCCGCGCTGGGCGTTGCGGCCCATCATGCGGCGACGGACGTCGGGGCTTACGGCATGGACCGACACGTTCATGGGGCTCATGTTGCGGTCGATGACGTTTTGCACGTCCTCGTCGGTGAGGTTTGTCAGCGTGACGAAGTTGCCCTGCAAAAAGCTCAGGCGGTAGTCATCATCGCGGATGTAGAGCGTGGAGCGACCGCCCTTGGGCAGCATGGTCATAAAGCAGAACACGCAGGCGTTTACGCAGGTACGCATGCCATCGAAGATGGGGCCATCGAACTCGAGCCCCCAGTCCTCGCCGGGAAAGCGATCGAGCTCAACGGGGGTGACGGTGCCGTCGCGCGGATCGAAAACCTCCAGCTCGACGGTGTCGTCGTCGGCCTCCCATAGCCACACGATCATATCGGTCAGCTGCTCGCCGTTGACCGTGAGCACGCGCATACCCGGCTCGATACCCACATCCCATGCGGGCGATTCGGGGCGCACGTTTTTAACGAGCGCGCCCTCACCCGGCTCGGGGTCGCGGCTGCGCCCGTAATCGGCCACCTCGGCGGCGTATGCGGGTACGGTCTGGTCCATGATTAGCGGCAAAGCTCCTTGATGCGCTCGACGGCGCGCTCGATGTGTTCTTGCGGGGTGGAGGCTCCGGCGGTGATGCCGATGTGGTGCGCGTTGGCAAACCATGCGGCCTGTAGCTCGGAAGCTTCCTCTATGTGATGCGTACGCTCGCAGGCGTTTGCGCAAATCTGCGCCAGACGGCGGGTGTTACCCGAGTTCTTTCCGCCCACGACGACCATGCGGTCGCAGCGGTTGGCAAGTGCGGCTGCTGCCTGCTGGCGCTCACTCGTGGCGGCGCAGATGGTGTTGATCACGCGCAGTTCCTGCACGCGCGGCGTGATGGCAGCCACGACCTCGGCCAGGTTCTGCGCGGTCTGGGTGGTCTGCACGACGAGCCCAACCTTGCCCTTGAGCGGCAGCGCGTCCGCATCGGCGGCGCAGCTCACGACCTGCGCGTCATCGCCGGCGTGGCCCAGGATGCCCTCAACCTCGGGATGGCCCGGCTCGCCCACGACGATCACGTGGTAGCCCTCGCGCACCAGGCGCTCGGCGGCCACGTGGACCTTCTTCACGTAGGGGCAGGTGGCGTCGACCACGGTAAGGCCGCGCCCGCGAGCGGCATCGATCACCTGCGGCACCACACCGTGGGCGCGGATAATCACGGTGCCCGATGCGGCATCGTCCAGGGTCTCGGCCAGACCGACGCCTGCCTCGGCAAGCTCTCGCACCACGATGGGGTTATGGATGAGCGGACCCAGGGTGTGGACCTGAGCGGTCTCCCCCGACTGCGGGGCGGCCGCCAGGGCCATATCGAGCGCACGCTGCACGCCGTAGCAGGTGCCGGCGTGGGCGGCGATTTCGATGGTGGGGGCGTCTGCCTTGCCTGTCACAGCCTCGGCAGTGTTCATGACATACTCGCCCATGGCTAGAACCTGCCCGGGTGCTCGGCGCACAGGTCATCGCGCATGGCGTAGACGCGACTCATGGCTTCGGACTCAAACCATGCCAGGCGTTCCTTGCGCTTGAGCTCGGCCGGAGCATCGGAAAGCGAGACGGCCTTGCCGGCACGGATCCAGCACTTTTTGGGGCGCATGATCTTTTTGCCCGCAGGCGTGATATCGGACCAGCCGCAGATGGCGAGCGGGTTGACGGGCGCCTTGCCCATCTGGGCGATGAGCGCAAAGCCGCCGTGGACCTCGGGCTTAATCTCGCGCGAGCGGATGCGCGTTCCCTCGGGAAAGATCAGGACGTCCTCGCCGCGCTGCAGCGCATGCTGGGCGGCGCGCAGACACTTCATGTCGGCGGTACCACGCTCGACGGGAATGCCGCCCACGCGGCTAAAGGCCCAGCGCACAATCTTGGTCTTGGCAAACTCAGACTTAAAGATGGGGCGCACACGGCGGCCGCCAAAGAACAGCGCCGTCTCTACAGCCAGGAGCTCGGCCATCGAGGTGTGGTTGCAGATGACCACGCTTCCGCGGCCTTCCTGGCGCTCAAACAGCAGGTCGGCGTCCTCGACCTTCCAGCGCCACATGAGCTTGGAGAAGACCCACAGGATGCCCATGACCACGGCGACGGTGCCGCGGATGAGCGCCGGGAACTCGGCGTAGGGGGCGTTGTAGTAATCCTCGGGCGTCTGCTTAAACAGGCGCATGGGCTACCTCCTTTGGTTGATGAGGTCCTCGATGATCGAGACTACCTCGTCTATAGTGTGGGCGGTGGAGTCGACGTGCACGGCGTCCTCGGCGGGAACGAGCGGCGCGACCTCGCGGCTGCTGTCGAGTTTATCGCGCTGCTTGAGGGCATCGAGGGTCTCGTCGACCTCGGCCTCGAGTTGCTCGGAGGTGAGCGGCTGCGCATCGTTCTGGTGGCGCTGCAGTACGCGGCGACGGGCGCGCTCGCGCGGGTCGGCGGTCAGGAACACTTTGACCTGCGCGTTGGGGAACACGACGGTGCCGATGTCGCGACCCTCGGCGACAATGTCGCGGTCCTCGGCGGCGCGGCGCTGATGGATGAGCATGGCGGCGCGCACGCCCGGGTAGGCCGAGACCTTGGAGACGTTGGCGTCCACCTGCGGAGTGCGGATGGCGGCCGAGGCGTCCGTGCCGTCGATGGTCAGGCGCGTGTCCTCGCCGGTGCCGTTGGTAAAACGAATCTCGATCTGCTCGGCGAGGGCGTCAATGGCTGCCTCGTCGTCCAGGTCGATGCCGCGGTCGAGCGCGGCGAAGGTGACGGCGCGATACATGGCGCCCGTGTCGAGCTTGTTAAAGCCTAGCTGGCGGGCGATCTCCTTGGCAATGGTGGACTTGCCGGATCCGGCGGGGCCGTCGATGGCGACGATCATGCAATGCTTCCTTTCGGTGGTTGATGTGCTGGTATGGGACGCGGGCGCTGGGGCTTGGCGGACTGGCTAGCCCGTGTAGCGCTCGCGGTAGGTGTTGCGCTTGGGCGCGGAGCCGTGGCTGCCGTGATGGCGCGTGCGGGTCGCGGCGTTGTCCTGGGACACGCGGTCGCCCCGCTTGGAGCTGGCTTGCTTGGGCGGGATGCCGCCGGCCTTGAGGATCTGCACCTCGTGGTCGGTAAGTTCGCGCCACGAGCCCTTGGCCACGTCCTTGAGCTCCAGGCCGGCAAAGTTGCAGCGGTGCAGGCGGATCACCGGGTGGTGGATCTTGCTCAGCATGCGCTTGACCTGGTTCTTGCGGCCCTCGCGGATGATGACCTCCACGGCGGTGGTGCCGGGCTTGACACCCTGCGGAGCCACGGCTTCGGCCTCGCGAGCGTTAATGACACGGCAGATTGCCGGCTGGCACAGGCCGTCGTCGAGCTCGATGCCGCGACGCAGCGGCGCAAGATCGTGGTCGGACAGTTCGCCGTCCACGAGCGCCTGGTAGGTCTTGTAGACGTGCTTGCTGGGGTGCAGCAGATCCTGCGACAGGTCGCCGTCGGTGGTAAAGAGCAAAAGGCCCGTGGTGTCGCGGTCCAGGCGACCCACCGGGAAGAGCCCCGGAAAGCGGTCGCGCGGGACCAGGTCGGCCACGCAAGGGCGCTCCTGCGGATCGCTCATGGTGGTGAGGTAGCCGGTCGGCTTGTAGAGCATCAGGTACACGGCGCCCTGGTTGAGCTTGACCGGTATGCCGTCGACCTCAATATGGTCGCGGTCCACATCGACCTTGGTGCCCAGCTCGGTCGCGACCTGGCCGTTGACGGTCACGCGGCCGGCGGTCATCAGGTCCTCCGAGCCGCGGCGGCTCGCTACGCCCGCGCGCGCCAAAAAGCGCTGCAGGCGCATGGTGTGCGGGTAGACGGGCTGGGCGTCGCCTGTGGGCGCTGCGGTGTCCATGGCGCTTGCGATGCGCGTCTCCCCTGCTTCGTTAGTCCTCGTCATGCATATCCTCCGAGGTAACACCTGCGGCCAGGAGTTCCTCGTCATCGGTGTCCTCAACATCGGTATCGATCAGTTCGCGCTCTTCGTCCAGATCCTCGGCCTGCTCCTCGAGCGTGGACTGAATGCTGCGGCCGCTCAGGCGCTCGCGAATAAACTGGCGCGACTGCTCGTCGGGGGCAAACTGCTCCAAATCGGGCAGGTCGCGAGTGGAGCGCAGGCCGAACTTTTCCAAGAAGGCGTTGGTCGTGCCGTAGATGATGGCCTGACCGCGCTCGGGGTCGCGGCCGAGCTCGCGCACCAGACCCTTATCCACGAGCGACGCGATGACGCCATCGGAGTTGACGCCGCGGATGCCCTTGACCACCTCACGCGTAACGGGCTGGTGGTAGGCGATGACGGCCAGGGTCTCGAGCGCCGCCTGCGACAGCTTTTGCGTGTCCCAGCTCAGCACGTAGGCCTCGACCACATCGTGGTAGGCGGGGTGTGTAAACAGGCGCCAGCCACCGGCGACCTCGCGCAGCTGAAAGCCACGGTTGGCCTCCTCGTACTCAACCTTGAGCTCGGCCAAAAGCGACGCGCACTCGCCCGGGGCGATATCCAGCGCACCTGCCAGCGCGGGTGCGCTCACGGGGTCGCTTGACACCAGCAGCAGCGCCTCGAGGGCGCCTTTTAGGCTGTTTGCCTCCAACGTGGAAAGGGTTGACATGGTTAGCGCTCCTATTCGGTGAGCTCGGGGCCCTCGCCGGGCACGTATGCCTCGGCGCCCTCGACGCGGTTGATTTGAATGGTTCCAAAGATTTCGTCCTGGCTTAGCGTTAGCGAGCCGCGCTTGGCTAGCTCGAGCATGGCCAGGAAGGTGACGACGAGCTGCTCGGTGGTGGCGTCGCCGTCCAACAGCTCGCGGAAGGTGCAGGTTTGGTGCGCCATGGTAAAGCGATCGACCGAGGCCACCGTCAGGTCGAGTGGCACACGATGCGGTGCCACGTGCTCGGCCTCCAGCAGGAAGGTCTGGCGCTTGCCGTCCAGGTCGGCGCAGATGACGGCGAGGCCGCGCAGGGTAATGCCGGCCAGGTAGTCGGGCATAAGGCCCAAGAACTCGGGGTCGGGGCCGGCTACGCGCGGATGCATGCGGCTCTCGGCCTGCATGCGGGCGCCAAGGGCCGCCGCCGCGCCCTTAAACTGTTTGTAGGCGATCAGGCGCTGGATCAGGACCTCGCGCAGGGCGTCGCCGTCGAGTGCGCTGAGCTCCTCGAGGTCTTCGTCGTCCTCGTCATCTTCAACGGATTTGCTGGGAGCCTCCTGGGGTACCAGCGAGGCGGCCTTGATGTCCAAAAGGGTTGCCGCGACCAGCAAAAAGTCGCTCGCCACGTCCAGGTCCAGCGCCTCAATGCGCTCTACCTCGGCCAGGTACTGTTCGGCCACCTCGCTGATCGAGATGGCACCGATATCAACTTTTTGGCGGGTTACCAGCTGCAGCAGCAGGTCGAACGGTCCGCTGTAGACCTGCGTCGACACGCGATACGACATCTTCGACCTCCTTTGACGGCGCCTTCGCGGCGCGGTTTGGGTGCATGTTGCGACCGTTTTGCACGGTCGACCTGTAAGTTTACCCTAGATGCCGGCGATTGCGAAGTTGAGCAGCCACTCGGCCAGCGGATACACGGTAACGTCGAAATAGCGGCCGATCACGTCGATGCCGGTCCACATGGGGAGCAGGTACAGCACGATGATAAGGATGGGCATGGCGTATTGCTGCAGGCGATAGTAGTTGGCGAGCGCCTTGCCCTTGAGGAACGGCACGATGATCGACGAGCCGTCGAGCGGCGGGATCGGGATGAGGTTAAAGAACGCGAGCGACAAGTTGACCACGATAAAGGTGGCGCCGAAGTTCATGATTTGGGACGCAACGGCAAAGGACATGCTGGCATAGAGGTTGCCGTATGCCGCGTGCATGAGGGCCGCGGCCAGGCACGCGAGCGCGACGTTCGATGCGGGGCCGGCTGCGCTCACCAGGACCTCGTCGCGCTTGGGGTGCTTGAGGTTATTGAGGTACACGGGCACGGGTTTGGCAAAGGCGAACACCGGACCGCCGGCGGCAAGCATGAGCAGCGGCAGGAGGATGGTGCCAAACGGGTCGATATGGTTGAGCGGGTTGAGCGAGACACGACCACGCGAGCGGGCCGTCTTATCGCCGAGCGCCCAGGCCGCGGCGGCATGCGCGCTCTCGTGGATGACGATACCAACGATGACGGCGACGGCGCTCGCGAGCAGGTTCGTGAGGTAGCTGCTGGACATGGCGCTCCCCTAGCGGACGCGGCGCGAGGCACGCGTGAGCAGGTAGTCGGCCACAAACAGGATGACGGCCACGATGGCGTAATCCAGGCGGAACACACCGCCAAAGGGCGATGTGATGACGCCGTAGCCGGCGATAGCACTCGGCAGCGCGCGCGAAAGCTCAACGACAAAGCCCACAATCTGCAGCTTGGCGGTGAGGCCGCTAAAGCACAGCAGCACGGTCATCGCGCTCATAAAGATGCCGCAGATGCGACAGGCGATGGCGATGATGCTCATCGCCACGGCGGTGGCTTTACGAGAGTTCACGCGCGGTCTCCTCTTCGATCTGGGTGGAAAGCTCCAGCCATTCGTCCTCGAGCTTGGGCAGCTCTTGCTTAAGGCCGTTATATTCCCCCAGCGCGGCGTTGAACTTGTCCTGATCGGCATAAAGCTCTTCGCTTGCCATCAATTCCATAAGCTCGTCATAGCGGGCGCGCTTTTTGTCGAGCTCGGCCTCGATCTTCTTGAGCTGGTTGCGCACGCCCTTGAGCTTTTTGTTGAGCGCGGCGCGGGCCTGGGCCTCGGCGCGCTTTTGCTCCTTGGTCTTTTTGCCCTCGGCCGGCTTAGGCGCCGCGGCGGGGGTGTCGACATGGGCGGCGCTGGCTTTGGTGGACTTGGCCGCGGCAGGCGCGCTCTCCCCTGCCGTCTCGGCGGCGGCGCGGGCTGCGAGGTCCTCGCGCTTGAAGAGGTAGTAGTCGTAGTCGCCGTCGTAGACCGTGACCTTGCCGTCGCGGATGTCGATGATGCGGTTGGCCACGGCGCGTACCAGGTGCTCGTCGTGGCTGATCAGCACGATGGTGCCGGGGAAGTTTTGCAGGGCGTTCTCGAGCATGTCCACCGAGTCGATGTCCAAGTGGTTGGTGGGCTCGTCCAGGCACAGGAGCGCCTCGGGCGCCACGAGCATCTTGGCCAGGGCCAGACGCGCCTTTTCGCCGCCGGAGAGGACGCGGACCTGCTTTTCAATTGCGTCGTTGTCGCTAAACAGGAAGGCGCCCAGCAGGCTACGCTGCTGCGGCACGGTCCACTTGGGCGTGACGGTGTCGATCTCTTGCAAGACGGTGTTGGACTCGGTCATGCCCTCGAGCGCATGCTGGGCATAGTAGGCGATGCCCACGTTGGTACCCAGGTCGCGCGTGCCGGTAGTGGGCGGCTCCAGGCCGGCGAGGATCTTCATGAGGGTGGACTTGCCGGCGCCGTTGGGGCCGACAAGCGCCACGTGCTCGCCGCGGTAGAGTTTGAGGTCGATGTCGCTGTAGATGTGCTTGTCGCCGTAGGACTTGGAGACGCCCTCCAGGCTCACGACCATATCGCCGGAGCGCGGCGGGTCGGGGAACTTAAAGTCGATGTGCTTGTGGCCCTCGGGCAGGATGACGAGCTCCTTTTTGATTTGCTCGATCTTGCGGATGCGCTCCTGCGCCTGGGCGGCCTTGGTGGGCTTGTAGCGGAACTTGTCAACGAAGACCTGCATGTGGGCGATGTCGCGCTCCTGCGCGGCGCGCTTGGCGCGCATCTGCTCCAGGTTGTCCTCCCGCTGCTTGAGGTAGCTGCTGTAGTTGCCGGTGTAGGTGGTCACGCGGCGGTTTTCGAGCGCGGCGACGTGGTCGACGCAGGCGTCCATGAAGGCGCGGTCGTGGCTGACGATGAGCACGGCGCCGTCGTAGTTGGCGATAAAGCCGCGCAGCCACTGGACGCTTTCAAGGTCCAGGTGGTTGGTGGGCTCGTCAAGTAGCAGTAGGTCGGGGTGGCGCAGGAAGAGCTTGGCCAGCGCGATGCGCATCTGCCAGCCGCCCGAGAACTCGGAGCACGGGCGCTCAAAGTCGGTGACCTTAAAGCCCAGGCCGGACAGGATCTTGCGGGCGTTGCTCTCGAGCTCGTAGCCGCCCAGGTGCTCAAAGCGGTCCTGGACCTGGCCGTACTCGTTAAGGAGCGCGTCGACGTCCTTGCCTTGCTCAGAGAGCTCGGTGATCTGGGCCTGCAGCTCGTTGGCGCGCTCGCCCACGCGACGGATTTCCTTGGCGGCTGCCATGACCTCGGCGAGGATGGTGGTGTCCTTTTGCTCCAGGTTGGTTTCCTGCTCTAGGTAACCCACCTGGCAGTCCTTTGCGTACTGGACCTGGCCGGCGTCGGGGCTGTCGATGCCCATGATGATCTTGAGCATGGTGGTTTTGCCGGCGCCGTTGGGTCCCACGAGCGCAAAGCGCTCGCCGGGGTTAATCTGGAAGGACGCGCCGCTAAAGAGGACGCGCGCGCCGAAGCTTTTTTCGATCTTGTCGACCAGGAGGATCATGGTGCCGCCTTTGACCTTGTGTGCCTATATGAAAAAAGGCCCCAACTTGCGTTGGAGCCTCATTCAATGCTCGGGTGGAGACGAGGGGGATCGAACCCCTGACCTCTTGACTGCCAGTCAAGCGCTCTCCCAGCTGAGCTACGCCCCCGTGCGAAGAAGTACTATACGGGAACTCGGACGGCGATGCAAGGGCAATTTTGAAAAACTTTCGCGGGACCCGGGGAGGCAGGGCAAGCCCGCAGGGCACCGGGCCTCCCCGGGTCCCGCGGGCTTGCCGACTTGACGCGCGGAACACGACCCGCCCCGTGCAACAGGGTTTTCCGTGCACCGCCAGTCCCATAATCGGGTCTGATTGCGAAGCGCCCCTCCCCTGCGCTTCAGAACCATGCCGGTTTACTACGATGAATCAGGAATGTCCGACCACGCACGCCTTTTCGCGTAACCGGCGGGCTCCCTACCTGCGGTTTTACAAATGGAGAACACGCGGTGCTTGGGAGTCGCTGATCCGTCGTAGTAATCCGGCATGGTTCTGAAATGACATCAGGTTGATTTCACGCATAAATATGTTGGAGCCCTGAAATATAGGCTTTTACTTTTTCTAAAACACGTCTTTTCCGCGATGCGCCTAGATTAGCTGTTGTTTAGCATCGGATATGATCTTGCGTTGTGCGACTTGCTCGTGCATGGTAGTATTTCACGACGTGAAGCGAAGAAATTTGGCCTGAGTTGCCTTTGTTAGAATTGCATTCACCGTTCATAAGGGCTCTTGGCGCAACGGTTAGCGCAGGGGACTCATAATCCCTGGGTTCTGGGTTCGAATCCCGGAGGGCCCACCAGAGTATTTCGAGGCCGGGCATTACGCCCGGCCTCTTTGTTATTGAGCTGCAGACTAGCTTTGTCATTCAGAGACGTAAAGTTATCAACATTCATATTCGTAATTAACAATGGGTATGTCGCCAAGATGCTACTCAGCCAATACATGGCTTAAATTAATAGATATGAAAAAAAGCCCCAACTTGCGTTGGAGCCTCATTCAATGCTCGGGTGGAGCAGAAGCTACTTACTGCGAACACGGTATATGCCAACTCGGTTGAAATCAAGGTAACACGAAGCTGGTTTGCCATCGTGGCCATCTGTGAACCAAATAATAAAAAAGGCTAATCAATCCCAAATTTCTGCTTGCTTTTCTCTATGGTCTACCCTATAATAATAGATGTCAAGAGGAAAGGAGGTGGTTCAAATGGACGAGTTTTTGAAGGACTTGGCAGTAGCCGTGATAAGCAGCTTAGTTACAGTAGCGGCGGAAACGGCAATCCAAGCCCTAAGAGAAAAGACCTCTCACAAAGCCGGGAAGCATTCGAAGAGGTCTTGAGCAGACGGGGCACCGCGAAGGCGGTGCCCCGTCACCAACGATTTTACACTAGGAGAATCGCGATGAAAACGGTTTTAATCGCAGTTGCGGCGTCATTGGCAACAATCTTTGTAATGAGGTGGCTCAGAAGCAGGAAAGGCGGCAAATGATGGTCTACGATTCGCAAAAGCGCGCCGTATCGGCCTACCGCAAAAAGTCGGTGAAGCAGCTCACCATTCGGTTTTACCCCAACGATGACGACGAGATCATGTACCAGTGGTTAAAGAGTCAGCCGAACACAACCGAGTACCTTAAGAAGCTCGTTGCAACCGACATGGAAAAGCATGCATGAAACGCAGAAAAAGCCCGCACCCATTACAGGGTGCGGGCTTAATTCGTTTAATCGTCAAGTTTCGATACGAGCCAAAACACAGGGACGAAGGGGGACAGAAAGGCCGTAATCAGCACGCCAACTGCAACGCCGACGCCCCAGCAAACTTCATCCTTCATACCAGAAGCTCGTTCACGCGCTTCTGAACGGCATCATAGTTGCTTCCCAGGGCGGAACGGCGAGCGTCGCCATCACCGTACTCACCGCGAATCACGGCGCGTGCAAGAGCGTCAATGTCAACGCCATTGGCGCGCTCGTTCACGCGAGCCTGAACATCGTCATAACGGTCTGCGAGGATTGCGCGGCGAGTATCGCCGTTGCCGAAAACCCCGTTAAGAACGTCGCTCGCGAGGTCATCGACGCTCGCTGAAGCAGCGCGATTAATGAGGTTTTGGACATCATCATAGCGCGAACCTAGGCGATTGCGACGATCGTCCCCATTGCCGTACTCACCACGCATGACGGCGGCAGCAATGTCTGCCGTACTTCCCTGCGGGTCATTGGACGGCGCGGGCGTACCGCCGTTGGGGTTTGCGAACTTCGCCCATGCGGCGGCATCCATATAGGCGATATCAAGGTCGAGAAGTCCGTCGTAACCGTTGATGCGTCCGTGGGACGTGTACTGATGAATTGCGCAGGAATCCCACGCACCAAACGCGCCAGATGCGAGCCACGGCGAATCCTGGTATCCAGTCTCGTTGTTGTCGGCGTACTGCGCAACCCAGAGCGCATGATTCGGCGCGATGGCGCTCCAATCCTCTTCTGTGCACACACTGCGACTTATGTACACGATGCAGCGCACGCCTGTAAGCTCATATATTCTGTCGAGGAACTGTTTTGCCTTGTCAGTGCCGATGCGCCCGTAATCCTCGTAATCGAGCATGGGAACGCCGCCGCCGAAATAGTTCTTGCAGTTCTCATAGAAGTGGTTTGCCTGCGCGATCGGGTCTTCCTTGTTCAGGAAGTGATAGAAGCCCCAGCACTTGCCCATGCTGATTGCCTTCTGAATGAACGGGTCGCACGTGTCGTGCACGATTCCCGTTCCCTCCGTTGCCTTGCAGAAGACGAAATCGTAGTCGATAGCGCCGAGGTCAAGCCCGCGCTGATAGTTAGAAATGTCGATGCCCTTCATAGTCATCGTTTATCACCTCTCAAAGCGTTGAAAGAGCCGAAGCCGACAGCTTTAAGCTCTTCCCTCGTCCATGTCTTGATTGAATTCACCCCATCGTCGGGGTCTCGCATCGCGTAGGTGCCGTCATCGTTTCTGCGCCACAGCATCACGACGTGGCTCCCGTAGTTGCGTTCGCCAAGCGTTCCGCTCACGCCAGCGAAGACGATCCAACCGTCATCGACGTATCCGAGCGCCGTATCGGTGTCCCAAAACGTGTCAACGCGGTCGAAGCCATAGCGGTCATGGAGCAGCTGTGTGAACTTTGCCATGTCGTTCACGCGGTCGGTAAGGCACGCTTCGCCAACAAGGCTCGAAAGCAAGTCTGGTGTGACGATGACGCCGTTCTCGTAGCTCAGAGCCATAGCGGCGCACGTGAGCCCACAGCCGTACGTGCCAATGGTTTCGTCGCTGTAGGCGCAAGAAACCCATTGGGGGTCTTTCTGCAAGAAGAGCGGCATATAGCCGCTCTTTGGTGTGCTCATCTGCTTGTCGATGATTGGCTGAGCGTCTTGCACGCCGTCGCTGTAGCCGCGCTCGTAGCTCTTGGCGGTGAGCGCGCCGTCGGCCTGCACGTGATCGAGCGTCACACCGAACCACGCCGCAAAGCCGATGGCAATACCGAGCAGCAAAGCGATTGCGAGTTTCAGCCTAGCCGCGCTTAGATGCTTCATCGGCAATCACCTTCGCGGTAGCCGCCTCGGCATCGGCGTGCTCGAAAATCTTCATGATTGGAAGGCTCGCGATATCGGGGTAAGCCTTGCAAAGGTTTTCGAGAATGCTGGCGACCTCCATTACGATGATCGCCACACATACGACGTACACCGTCACGCCGCCGAAGCCAAGGCCAGCGACGTGAACGCTCAGAATCTCGATGCACATCGCGAGCAGGATGATAAGCGCCAACACGGCCTTGTGCCCAAGCCCAGTGCGCATCGTGGAGCTCTTGAACTGATGGTTCATGATGGCGGAAATGATGCCGCTAATCATGTCGAACAGCATCAACAGGAACGCGCCAGCGATTGCCCAAATCTGCTGGTCGGTGAACGTGTAGATTGCAGTAAAGTCCATAATCTTTAACCTTCCTGGTCGTCTTTCTTGCCTGCTTCGAGCATCGCCGCAACTGCGTCGCGCCACCGTTTCGGAACGCTCTCAAGCGTTCGTCTGCCGCTCTTCACGGCTTCGTAGTAGATCTTTGCCACCGTTACTCACCGCCTACCAAATCGCCGATTTCGAGCAACGCGGCGTTCGTGTCATCGAGCGCGGCGTTGGTTGCCTTGAGCTGCGCCATGAGCGCGTCGATTCGCTCGGCGTCGGTAAGCCCGTCATCCTCGTGCGCTTCCCACAGCTCGTCGAACGCCGCCATCACCTCATCAACGGTCGGCACGCCGACTTGGACGAAATGAAGCTCGTCGGCCTTATAAAACTCGATTGACTTCTCAGCATCGGGGCCGTTATCTGCAACGTCCTTCTCGATTTTCTTGCGAAGCCAAACGTCGGCGCACGCGCCGTCCGCGCGGGCTTCGATGAGCACCGCGTCAGGCTGTGTGGCGGACACTGTCTGATAACTCATGTCTCTTCCTCTCTGCGGCGCTCACGTGCCGCTTTGCTTGTTTGATAGTCTTGTCGAATCTGTTGCTCGCAACCAAGGCGAGCGAATCTGTGTTTCTAAACCAGCCCCAATAGCTGCACACGCGCCTAGCGCGCCCAAGCGTCGGACTTCGCCGGTATTTGCGGAAAGCTCGGCACGCGCGTAGGAATAGCGTTGGTCGTAGCGTCACGCGATTGCGGCGAACCGTGAAGCCAACGACGTCAACGGGCTCCTGGTCGCCGACTCGGCAGATCTTCCACGGCTTGACGTGAAGGCCGAAGTCCTTGAGCAGCAGCCTTTGCAGCTGCCGCGCCGCACTTCGCAAGTTGCGCTTGTCTTGGCTGAACAGGTAGATGTCGTCGGCGTACCAGAGCTGGTGCGTAACCATTGGGACGCCGCAACCTCTTCGAACCTTGCGCATGTCTTCCACGGCGTGATAGCCGAACGAAAGAACAAACTGCGCCATCCGCAGGCTGAAATAGCTGCCGATCTCCAGCCCGCCGCCATAGGTTTCGAGCAGCGTTTCGCACAGGTACAGCACGTCAGGGCTTCGCACGTATCGGCGAAGCATCCGCATGACCACATCGGCCTTGATGGACGGGTAGCACTTGCGAACGTCGAGATGGACGAAGTAACCGCCCTCTTGAACCCAGCGACTCACGGCGTTCGCAGCCATCAGCTGGCCTTTTCCCTTCACGCTGGAAACCTGCCAAAAGCCGACTTTAGAGCGCAGCAGCCCGCTTAGCGCTTCGATGGCCACGTAGTCGCAAATCTGTTGCTTGACGCTTTCGACGCCGATGATGCGCAGCTTGCCGTTTGTCGGTTCGCGGTGCCTGTAGCGCTTGATGGGCCGAAGCGCGAGCGTGCGCGATGCGATTTCGCTCTCGATTTCTGCAATAAGCAACTCGGCGCTGCCGTGCTCGTCGGGCACGCGCCACGCGTTCTTCTTGCCAGCGGGCGCGACGAGCCACGATTCGTAGGCTCTACTAATAATGGCTCCGTCGATGCGGAGCCCTTTGCAATAACTCTTCAATTGTTCAGACCGTTCTCTCTGGATGCTGTCTGAGAGGTCGCCGACACGGCTACTGTCCCAGTGGTCTTAAAGCCATTTCAGTCAGTTGACCCAGGCCAATGCCCGCTCGTTGCCAGCACGGCGGGTAGTCGCGGCGGAAGTGTTCAGCTGGTTGTTAGTTTTTTCCAGATAGGCGCGAGCCGATGTTCCACCTGGTGTTGCCGGTGCCGTTGTTGCCGTTGACGTACCAAAGGCCAGCATTGCCCCTGTTCCTCAAGTTGCCGAGAGAAAGCCAAGAGAACATGACAGCCCGCGCGCCGCGAATCCCTGTTTTGCCTACAGAAGGGGGCTTGCGCCCCCTCGCGGCTTACGCCGCTTCACCCCTTGAGCGACCATTTGCAGAGCGGCGCGAGCCGATGGCCCACCAGGCGCTGCCGGTGCCGTTGTCGCCGCTGACGTACCAAAGGCCAGCATTGCCCCAGTTCCACAAGCCGCCGAGAGAAAGCCACTCTCGCCATCCGACGGTGGTGTCCGCGACCTTGTAGTTGCCGTCACAGATGCCGACTGACGTTGACGCGCCCGTTCCCTGCTGCATCATCAGGCCGCTGGCGGTCTTCGGGTAAAGGCCATAGTTCCAGCCTTCACCAGCAGGGCCAGAGAATGCGCCGATACTTAGCGCCGAATCGGGCATGCTGCCAGACTTCTCGTTCTTGGTGTCGGGGTTAACCCAGACGACGGTGCCGCTGCCTGTGTACTCGATGAGAACATTGCCAAGAACCTCATACATACCCAAGCCAAGCTCGATGCCCTGGATGACGAACGGCTGTTTGGAATCGGTGCAGCTCGTCGGCGAGCCATCTCCCTCAACCATGTCGCATGCGCCCGCGTTCCACGGAGCAGTAGCGAGCTGGTAGGTGGTAGCGGTATTGAACGGCTTCGCAACATCAAAGTAGATCGCGACGTTCGAAGCATCGACAGCCACCTTCTTGATGACCTTCGCGCCGTCGAAGATGTCGCAGTTATAGCTATAGCCACGGTCGGTGCTGTCACCCGTGTGCGTGCCGAGCATCATCGCCGAGCCTACGAGAACCTGGTCGGCCTTGTCCTTGGCGATTACGACGCGCGTGGTGTTGCTCTCGGCAACGGTTGGCGCGGTGGTCACATCGTAAGCCGTGCATCCAGTGAAGATGCTCTGGCTATTTTTGGTAGCGTACTTGAGCAAGAACATCGCCTTCACGTACCAGTCATCGGCGGCGACCTTGAGCGCGTCGCCTGTGGTGGCCGTCTTCATGAGCGAAACGCCGCCGTCGTGGCTCACGCTGCGCGTCTTGACGGGCGCGCCGCTCACGCTGCGCGGTTTGCCGTCCGCATCGACCGACAGGGCGTATTTCGCGTAAAGCATATAAGGGCGCTGAGCGCCGTTCGGCAGCAGCGCGGCGGGCTGGCGCTTCATGCCAGGTTGACACGTGTCGGAAACCGCGAGGTTCACCGCATCGTCGGTCTCGGTCTCAAGTGTGTAGAGAACGGGCGTCAGAATCCATGTGTCATCCTTGCGACTAAAACGGCCGTCGCCGTTGATCGCCGTGACATAGGGCATGCCGTCGGCATCCACGCCACCGTTCACCTCGAAGAAGAGAAACGCACCGTGACCGACGTACGGGTCTACCGCCGCGCGACCGATGACGCCAGGCTGCGGGTTGGCGATGCCAGCGTTCGCGCCTGTCTTCGTGCAGGCAGTAGAGCTGCCTTTCGGAATGCTGACGCCATAATTCTTTCCATCGCGCATCTTTGCGAGCCATGCGGCGATGCTCGCGTTCGTATAGCGTCCAATTTCCTCATTAAAAATGGGGACTGTCGAAGCCCCCATGGATTCGAGCGCGATTGCCACGCGCTCAAGTGTTTCGTGGTCTGCAATGTGTGTCTTCGCCATGCCTAATCCTCCGTGTCCACTAGTGTGATGTACTCGGTATCGCCCACGGTGTCGTAGGCAAGATAGATGCGCTTGTCGGGGCTGATTGAGCCGCGAGCTTCCTCGGCGGCCTTGCGCGCATCTGCCGCCGCTTCGTCGGCGCTGTCCTTCGATGCGTTTGCGGAGTTGGTCGCCGTCTTCGCGGCATCGGTTGCCGCATCGGCGTTCGCTTTGGCGGTGTTGGCGGCTGTGGTGGCGTCGTTCGCGCTTCTAGTCGCGGCGTTGGCCTTACTAGTGGCCGTGTTGGCTGCTTCGGTCGCGCTCTTGCAGATGTTCACAGCGGCGGTGGCATTGTTGACGGCGGCAGTCGCGTCGGTTGCGGCCTTCTCGCCCTTCAAAACGGCTGTTTCGGCTCGTTTCTCAAGTTCCTCGACGGCATTGTCCCAAGATTGCGCGGGCGCGTTGCCTTCGCGGGCGTCGCGCATGATGTCGAACGCGAAACGCTCGGTCTGCACCGTCTGCGAGCCTTTGACGAACTCGAAATATGCTTCGTCGGTGTAGCCTGGAACGCATGCAAGATTGCTTTCCTCGCAAACGTGCGTTGCGGCGTTGCCCGAAACCGTTGCAGTTCCCTTGTAGTAGTGGATACGATCAGGCAAACGCGCAACAAGGTAGGCCGTATAGCCCGAAAGTGCGAACTCTGCGCCGTTGTCGTAGACGAGCGCCTTGATGGTGGTGCCGCCGCTCTCGCCCTGCGCGATACGGATGCAGTTGTTCCCGCATCCGCGCTTGTCGATGTCAAGCTCGATTGTCTGCGTATTCATTTCTCTTCACCGCCAATGTTAAGAGCTCGAAGCTTCTCAAGCGCGACCATAAACGCCCCAATCGGGTCAACTTGCGTTTCGGTTTCATCAGCAGAAGCCGTTGCGACTGATGGGTTCACAATTTCCGCGAGTGCATCGAAACACGCGACTGTCGCGGAAGTTCGCTCATCCACGTATGAAGGCAGAACCAGGGCGATGCCGCTATCGTTCGAGAACGTCTGAGGTTCAACAACGTCGGCCGCCTTGACAATGGAGCGAGTTCCGTCGTCGTGTTCAGCGACGAACACGATGCCCGCTTCCTCTCCTTTTTGCAGCTGCTCCTTATCGAAACTCTGCAACATGTTCTCAATGTTTCCGACAGGATCATGAGCCCAGTATCTAACGATTTTCGCCATGCGCATTCCTTTCTATCCGGTTCCGACGGTGCTGTAGCCAACGAGGATGCCGTTGATGTATCTCAACTGCATCGTTCCGTAGTGCCATCCAACCGTTCCGTTGCCTGCATCGTGGAGCTCGGAGATGAGCGGTTGGTTGATGTATCCAGTCCATCCCTGAGTTGTCGTTACGCTCGTGTTGGAGCTCGAAGCCGTCGATATTCTCGGCGATGATATGCGCACGATGCCTTCAGCTTGCAGTTGAAGGCCGTACATCAGCTCTCCTGTAGATGTGTCCCTGGCAGAGCTCGAATAGTCGATATATCCAACGATTCTCGTCTTGTTGTTGTCGGTTCTGTATCCGCTCATCTGCCCAACGGAATTCAACATCGTGTAATAGTTGCTATATCCACAGCGAAAAGTGCCCTTCGCCGTGATGTTGTTCGCTGTCATATAGTTCGTCGAGAATGCGCCAGTTTTTAGATTCCAGCTGTTCCGCATGGCTGAATCGGCGATGATTCCAGCAGACATATACGACGCGTTGATGTACACAAGGCCGTTCTTCATGAAAACGCCCTGCGTCTTGCCGTTGTTCGTCAGGAGGTTGAACACCTTGTTCTGCGTCCACGCATCGTCGTAGTCGCTCAAAAGCCCCTGCGCCGTCGCTTTGGCCTTCGATTGCTCGATGATGCTCTTCGCGTAGTACGCCGCCGAGTGATACGTGTTGATCGCGCTCGCATAGGTGCTGTAGGCGCTCTTATAATCGACCATCGCAGTCTTGAGCTCATCCGCCGTTTTGCAGGCGAGCACAGTGTCAATGCAGTCTTTCAGGTTGTCGTACGCCTGATTCTCTCCAAATGCGGCATCGTATTTCGGCGCCAAAACGTTCAGTTTGAATTGCTCGTTGAGCGAAGTGCTCTTGGTTAGAATGCTGTACTCGCTCGAAAGGTCGGATTGCTCCTTCTCGATCGTTTGCAGAATCTTGTTGACGGCGGCTTTCTCGGCTTCAGTCACCACGCCGTCGCTCGCGAGGTTGTTGACGGTTCCGTCGAGGTCGTTGATCGATGTCTTTAGCTCTGATAGCGACTTGTCGGTCTCGCCAAGGTTGTCGGTCAACTCCTTGAGCGCATCGCCCGTGGCGGTGCCAAGGCTTTTGATGTCGTTTGCGTTGTTGCTCGCCCTATTGTCGAGGTCGTTCACAACGCCTTCGAGCGTCCAACCGTTATCGCCATAGTTCACGTCACCTGGCGAAAGCTGAAACTCGCCCGTGTCGAAGTCCCAGAAGTTCTTTCCCTTCTCGTCGGTGAGCAAGCCAGCGCGAACGCGGTCGGCGTGCATGGTTCCGACGTTGATGCAGTCGGCATTGACGCTTTGGCCCGTGATGAACGTTGTCCAAGACCACTCGCCGTTGGCGGTGAGCGAAGATGCCAGGCGGATACCCATGCCGTTGATGTTAACCGCCCACATGTTGGACGTCGTTTTGACTGGCGTGCCCGTCTCGGGGTTCAGCGCAACATTGCTGAAAATCTGTCCCAGCTCGAAAGATTCGACTTTGTACGTGCCCACGGCGTTGAATTGCTTGTTGAGGGCTGATTGTAGAAGTTGCAGCCAGCCGACGGAGGGATTCGCCACGGCATCAAAGTTCGCCCGAGAAGCTGCGCCTGATTTCAGCGCACCCGCGACCGTCTCCCACATGTCGGTGAGCGCATCGACCAGGTTGCCGAATGTCACCGTGGTATCGGCGGTCACCAAATCGCGCTCAATCTGCGAGACGCGCCCCTTAAGGCGTATCCCGCTATCGGCGAACTGTTTGTCGATGATTGCAACGCAATCGCCGAGCGTCACACCTTCCCATGAGCGACCGTAGGCGTGCAGGTCGAGCACGTTGGCTTCGTACGAAACCGTAGGTTCCTTTACGGTTTCGAGGTAATCTTGCGTCTCCTTCAAAAGCTGAGCGGCGTCCTCGCACTGCTCGTTGACATACGTATCAACAGCCGGTAAGATTCCGCCGCTTCCGTCAGGATGACCCCAAACCTTGGTGGCTTCTGCATCCTCTATATAGTCCTTGCCGCCGTTGATGTCGCCGAACGTCAGGCGGCGACCGTAGCCGCCTGCGTCGGTTTCAACACCCTTGCCGTAGCCGTAGACGCGTGTCTTTGGGTTAGCACTGCCGACGGTGCGCTTTATGTCAACGATGTCCTTAGTCCACGTGAAGCGTTTAGGGCTGTCCTGGTCGCCGCGCGAAGCCCGCACACCGATGTAGCGATGCGTGACCTTAACGCCGTCGGTCTCGATGCGCGTCTCAAGCTCGCCGCCCCATGTCGCGATGAGGTCGGTCAACGCCGCCCGTACGCTCGTATGGTAGAACGTATGCGATGCGCTGGCCTTGAGGTCGCATGTTCCGACTTCCCAGCGCGTGCCGCCCAAGATGGACGTGAGCGCTTCGGCCACGCCGCCGCTAGGCCGCTTATCTTCTATATAGTCATCGAGCAGCTCGGCGATGGAGTTTATGCAGACGGCTTCGCAGTAGGTCTTGCCGCTTTCGTCGTGAACCTGAGAGACCTCATCGACAAGATGCTCGTGTGCATTGCCTTGACGGTCTACCCAAACGACACGCTGGCCCTTGGAAAGCTCGCGGCTGCACGTGATCTTAAGCTCATCGGTTCCGTCGAGCGCTTCAGTGTGTGTTGCGGCAGTGTAAGCCAAGCGCCCCATGTTCTCACCCCAGCGGTCGAACAGGGTAAAGCCGATGCGCGAGATTAAAGCCATCGTTCCTCCCATTCGATAGTTGCTGTGCCGCCTGTAATCTTCAAGTGAGCGCGACCGTTTATCTCGAAGAAGTCGCTCATGATGTTGAGTGCCGCGACCGTGCCGTTCACCGTGGCTTGCTCCATTGCGAAATCGAGCCGAACAATGCTGTCAGCCGTCAATGTCTGAACCACCTCAACGAACTCGCCCGTATCGGTGTTGGTGATACGCCAAGAGCTGCAAGCACCAGGCTTCGCCGTCACCCTCATCAGTGCTGGCAGCGTGCCGCCGACGGCGAACGCCGCTGAACCGCTCACTTCGATGCGTCGGCTTTGGCCGCGATAGTCCGGGTCGCCGTTGTGGAACGTCACCGTGCAGCTCGGGCAATCGTCGGTTATCTCGTCTAGGTCGGTGCTTCCGCTGACGATAGCCATAAGGTGTCGCGTCGGATCGTCTGGCAGAAACAGCGGCGCGGGCTCGTCAGTCCAGAGCATTGCCGCGAGTTTATGGCGGGCTTCCGCTACGTCGCGGCGATGCTCTGTGCGCAGCCACATATCGACCGAGAGGTCGTAGCCATCGCGCTTGACCGTTTTGAAAACCTCGCCGTGCCGCCCCGGCACATCTTCGAACGTCGCATCGACGCTCGCCATGACGGGGCGGCGAATTTTACAGTAAACCAGGCTCGAAAGGTCGTGGCCGTTGAACACGATGCTGTCGGTCTGGTTGCGCTTGCGATTACGCTCCAACGGTCACTCCCTTCTGCTTAAGGCGGCTTGCGATGCCAGCGCCTATTTGCTGACCTGTGGTGTAGGCGTCCATCTTGTCGGACACGCTCGCGTTCACGGTCACGGCGATTTCGACGGCGCGGGAAGCCCCTGCGCCCACGCGGTCGAACGCGCGTGAAACCGCATCCTCGACGCTGGAGCGCAATTTCTTATCTGGCGTGACATGCTCGCCGCCTGCTTCGCCGACGCCGATGATGCTGGGTCGGTCGAAGTAGCCGCCTTTTGCGTACCAATCGACGCTCACGCTCGGCAGCTTCACAACGCCGCCGACGTCGCGTCAAGAAACGTTGAAATGCGGCAGGTTGATGTGCGGCAAGCTGATTCGGATGCCGCCGAATGCAGACGAAATGCGCCCAGGGATTCCGCTAATCGTGTTCCACGCATCATTGATGGGGCTGGTGATGTTGTTCTCGATTTCGTTGAACTTATTAGCAACCGTCGAGCCAAGACCAGGAAAACCCAGTTTCTCTCCGATTGCGTTGCCCGCGTTGATAGCGTTGTTCTGAGCGTTTTGCAGTTTGGTCGATATGTTGTCTTTGATGGCATCAAAGGCGTTGCTCGCCTGGTTTCGCGCTTGCTCCCAATCGCCGTTGAGCACAGATTGCAAGGCCCCAGCCGCAGAGCTGCCGACGATCTGGGCCGTCTGCATGTCGTTCTGGATAGAATCTCTAATAGCACCGAATTTTTCCACTGCTGCGATTTGCAGGTTGCTCCACGTGTCGCTCGCCGAGGTCTTCAAGCCTTCCCAAGCGTTAGATGCGCTCTGCTGAATGCCATTGAACTTGTCGGCTAGGCTGTTCTTCGCCTCTTCGCATTTGCCCGTTATGCCGTCCCATATTCCCTGCCAGAATACGGGAACACCAGCAAAGAAGTTTTGCACGCCTTGCCATTTTTCTGATATCCATCCCGTGAAGTCAGACCACAGCTGCTTGCCTGTCTCGGTCTGCGTGAAGAACCACGTAAGACCAGCAACAGCGGCGGCCACTGCCGCGACGCCAAGCAGAATCGGGTTCGCGGCGATAAGCCCCGTGAACGAAGTCCAGCCGCTGCCGACGGCACCGATAGCGCCCTTGAGCCCGCCGAAAGTCTCGGAGACTCCCTTTATCGCGCCGCTGATGTCGGTGCCCGTTTGGAGAACCTTGCCTGCGCCAGTCGCGAGTCCGCCAAACGCGAGCGTCCCAAGTCCGATGTTCGTAACCAGGTCTTGTTGCTCTGGCGATAGCTGCTGATACCAGTTTGAGACCCCCTCAAGCGCAGGCGTCACCTTTTCGAGCAGCGTGGTGCCAAGTTCCAAGACCTTCTCTTTAAGCGGCATCGCCGCTTCGCCAGCTTCCGCCATCTTCTGGTTGAGCTGAGCTTGCTGCTCGCGCGTGTCGAGCATGGTCTTGTTCGTTTCCTGATACGTCTGCCCGATGTCGCCGTACAGACCGTCGAGCGTCTGCGTGATGAGCGTCGAGCGTTCCTGCTCACTACCACATGCGGCAAGCGCGGCATTGAAGGCATCTTCTTTTGTCGCACCCTGGTCTATCTGATCGTTGAAAGCCTGCTGTGCGGCCTGATTTCCAGAAAGCGCGGCGCTCCATTGCTCGTTGCTCGCGGTAGCCCAGTTGAGCGCATCTGCCAAACCGCCCGTTACGGTGCCCGTGTGAGCCGTCTCCTGCGAAGCTTCGACGAGGTTTTCTAGCGGCAGCGCATCGCCGAACTTGGAAAAAGAACCAGCAGCGATGTTCGTCCATTGATCAAGTTCCTGCTGGTTCGTTGTCAGGCGGGACAGATTTTGCGCGGCTTCGGTGGCGGTGTCCTCTTCGCCGAGTAACTTGTAAAACAGCGTATACGAGTTCCGCGCCTGCTCGCTCGTTCCTCCAGCATCCTTCCATGCGGCGTCGAGCTGGTGAGTCTGCTCGATATTCTCTTCCTGACTCGAAGCCAAACCGACAAGCGCCGTCGCTGCGCCACCGACTGCGCCGGTTATTGTCTTGCCAGCTGTCTCAAGGCCCTTGCCAGCCTTTGCAAGCTTGTCGCTGTTGTCTTGGATGGTTTGGCCGAATTGATACAGCCCAGTTTTGGACGCTTCTGCTTCACGGCTCACGTTTTTCAGGTCGTCGGCATAGCTCTCAAGCTGATTCTCGCAGATAGCTATCTGAGCCTTCAAGCTCGAATACTGGGCCTGCTCGCGCTCCGTGAGCACAGCGCCGCTTCGCTGCTTTTCCTCAAGCCCAGCGAGCGCCGACTTGTAGGCATCGAGCTTCGCCTTGGTTTCGTCATAGGCTCGATTCAAGAGCTTCGCCTTCTCGGTCAGAAGCTCGGTGTTGCCAGGGTCGAGCTTGAGCGCGCGGTTGATGTCCTTGAGAGCTCCTTGCGTGTCCTTGGCCGTGCCTTGCACTTTCTTTAACGCGCCTTGCAGCTCGGTCGTATCGCCGCCGAACTTGATCGTAAGGCCCTTGTACGTTACGGCCATGCCTTCACCTCTATTCGTATTTCAAAGATATGAGCGCACAGAACAGCGCACCTTCTCAGATGCGCTGGCGCTTTGCGCTCGCATCACGCCCAAAAGGCCGCTTCGCCCTTGCGAGATTCCTCGTCGTCTTGCGCGTAGGCAATCGCATCGTTGACGAACGAATGTATGTCAAGCAGCGTCTGCACCTGCCGATAGCTGAGCTTTTCCAGGTCGTTTATCGACAAGCCCGCCTGCTGGCACTCGTAGATATAGAGCGCGTCGCAGCTACTTTGCAGCTCCGTCGGCAGCGGCGGCATCGGATGCTTCGGCGGTCGCGGGCTCCACGTTCTTTTCTGCGTTCGGAAAAAAGTTCTCCTGGACGATGCCCATCACGTCGGTAGCCCAACCGTCTGAACGCTCCAGGTCGTACGCGTCGGCGGGAAAGCCCTTCACCCACTCGTCAAACGGCTTGAGCTTGCGGTCGGCAGTTTTCGCACACGCGTAGAAAATCTCAAGCAGCGGAACCACTGGCGCGACGCTTGAGCAAGCCTGAACCTCAAGAACCATGGACACGTCTTCGTTGATATCCTTCGGCCTCTTGCTCCCGTCGGCACGGGCCACGCTGAACTCGCGAGAGAACACGATCGGCGTGAACGCGTTGCATTCGACGGGGTACGTCTCGCCGCCGACGGTGATCTCGGCCACCATTACGCAACCTCAGACGCGGGCGCGGGAGTGAGCTGAGTATCTACCTCGTCGAAAAACTTGGCGTAATCCTCAAGGTCGCTGTAGCTGTCATAGAAACTGCCACGCCAGCCCGTCGACAGCGTGACTGGACGCCACGTCAAGTCGTAATCGAGCTGCGTAATGTCAGGCTTGTCCTCGATCGTCTTGGAATCCATGCTCGGTGCCTTGATTTGGCACGCGAGGAAGCAGCGGCGCTTGCCGATGACGTGGCCAGGTTGCTCGCACATGAAGGCGAACTTCTTCGGCGTCTTGCCTGACGTGCCGAGAACGCGACCCTTCGCATCGATGTCGAACCCAACGAGGTCAGCGAACAGCTTGCGCAGCTCGGTCGTGCTCTCCGTGTCGTAGAACGAAATGGTGCCGGAGCCGCCGTTATCCTGAGTCTTGTCAATCCACGGCTCGTTATCGGCGTAGCTCGTGTTCGTCTCGACGGACGGCTCCATCTTGATTTCAACGGTTCCAGGAACCTTTACAGGAGTTTCGTAGGTAAATGCGTCTTCGTCTTTGAGAATTGCGATATGCGAGTTCTTAACGCCGAAGAATCCGTTTCGTGGCATTGCGTGCCCCTTTCTAGTATTCGAATACGTTTGTCTGATAGGCGATCTCGATGACGCCTTCGCCGTCGATGGGCGTCACGGTCTTCGTGCATGCGAAGCCCGCATCGCCGAGCGCCGTTTCAATCCGCTGTTCAAGCTCGTAATCGCGCTCTGCGCAGTAAAGGCCGCAGTCGTACGGCATCCATTGAAGATATGCCGCATTGTCTGCGTACGCGGCTTCGCCGTATCCTGCTTCGATTTCGATATACGGCGGCGCGGGCCGTTCGTCTTCTTGGAACGCGCCGTTGCTGAACGGCAAGCCGAACGACTTGAGCACCGCCACAAGCTCGTCAAGGGTGTTCATTGCTCGCCGCCTTTCGCGAACTCGGCGGCAACCTCGTTGTACACGCCCTCGATTACGTGGTCGCCCGCGACGTGCCCAGGGTAACGCCCGCTCTGATTGGCGATTGCGTGTCCCTTTTCGAGCAAATGCGTAAGCTGATATTGCTTGTTGTGGACGGTGCAGCTCGTGCCAGTCTCGTCCTTCTCGACGCTCGCCGCCCATCCTTTGGCGTAGCTGCCGCCGTGATGTTCCTTTTTTCGGCTTCGCTCGCGCAACAACCGTACGGCCTTCTGGCCAGCGGCGCGGGCGTTGCCTTCAAGTGCTTCGGTGTCATCGTCGATGACCTCTTGCATGTCGTTCACGATGATCGTCGCCAAGTCGTCGATGTTGATGCTGCTCATCTGTTGCCCGCTTTCTCGACAAGCGTTAGGCGCACGTTGTCGGCACCACTCATTTGCTTGTTGTCAACCGAGTACGTTGTGCCGCCTAGCTCCACAAGAACCTCTCCAGAATACGCACAGGCGCGGATACCGATAATAGCCTGCGGTTTAACGCCAGCCTGAGCCGCCGCATAGTACGCAGCCGCGCTCATCGAGTACACGTTGCACGGAACGCGGCGGCGGCGTTCCTTCTTGTGCGGCACGCCCTTGTCATCGCGCTCAGTCTCGGTCGCGATGAGCGTGCATACGCCGTTCCAGTTACTCATCGGCTGGCTCCGTCCTGTACCGCGAGTCGCCGCTCATCGACGTGAGCATGCATTCGAACGACTTCGTGAAACAGTCTGCATCGGGGTTGTCCATACCGAAATTGGCCTTGACGTATACCTTGATGGCAAGGCGAATGCGGCCATCGGAGTCGTCGTTGGCCTTCTCGGGAAGGACGCCGCCCGCTACCAGTTCGGCACGGGCGGCGTCGATAACGTCTGCAATCTCTTCGTCGAAGTCGTTGCAGAAAGCGGGGATGCGCAGGGCGGCGCGGCACGCGTCGAGCAGCTTGCTCTTAGCTTTGTCGGCCATGGCGCACCGCCTTCTTAGGCGGTCTTGATGGTCAGCTGGGCGAACGACTTGGGCACGGCAAGGCCGCAATCGATCAACTCGTAACCGTCAAAGCAGCGGTTCTGAGTTCCGTCGGACGCGATATAGGGCATCACGTCGGGGCCGTCGAAAACGTTGCCCTTGAACAGGTCGGGGTAGCCGGCGATGATCACACCGTCGGCGATGGAATCGTCGCGCTTGACAAGCTTGCCGAAGATGCGGCCTTCGACGGACGGGTCGGCATTCTTCTCATCGACGAAATACGAGCGCCCGTTAGCGTCCTCGAGCATGGCGATGTAGTTCCAAATAACGTTGTTGTTCGCGTAGATGATGGCACCCTTGGGCGTGGAGAGGCCGTAGGTGTAGAGCTTGGAGAGCAGGCCAGCGAAGTCGGCTTTCTTGAGCGCATTGGCCGTGGAAGTCTGAATCTTGTTCGTCTTTTCCATGCCGTAGGACTCGTTGGTCAGGCGCGCATGGGCATGGGCGTTGCATCCAACGGACAGTCGTGCGGCGATCTCGCTTACGAGATAAGACTGGAAGGATGCGACGGATTGAACGGCCATGCGGCGGCTCATCTTCAGGCTCTTCTTAATCTCGACGCCCTCGAACTTGAGCGTGTCGAACGTGTTCTTCTCATCGTCGGTCGGTGCCGCTCCCTCGTCGGTCTGCGCGGCGTCGCCAGCATCAATGGACTTGTGGCGGATAATCTCGAACTGATGGGGGAAGTTCTGCTTCGGCATATCGCCCCACAGAACGGCGGTGTTGTCGATGAGCGAGATAATCTCGTTTTGAAGCTCGACGGGAATGACGGAATCGGTGTTGCTCGTCGTGTGGTTGAATGCGGCGCGCTGCTCAATGGCGTGGTTCTGCGCGGCGCGCTCCGCGTCGGTCAGTGCGTAGCCCTCTACCAGCTGGACGCCAGCGCGCTCAGCGACGCCCTTCACCCACGCGCGCTGCTCGGCGGCGGCGTAGTTGGTCACGTCGTAGGCGTTGCCAACACCGACGACATTGGCGGAACGCGCCAGCGGAACGGCATCCACGCGACGGGCGGTGCCGTTCTCGATGGCCGCGCGGGCTGCTGCGACGGTCGCGGCGCGGGTCTGCGCGGTCGCAGTCTGCTGCGCGCGAATCTCGTTGATGCTCTTCGTCAACTCGGCCATGCGGGCGGCGTCCTCATCGGTCGGCTCGGCGTCATCGGCGGAATACTTGTCGATGAGCGCCTGGAGCTCTTTCAGCAGGTCTTCAAAGTTCATTTTTGTTTCCCTTCTAATTGGTGGCGATTGCCATTACTGCACGCGCCTTTACGAGCGCGTTCTTGCGGCGCACGTGCTCCCCGTGCGACTCCTCAATCACTCCGTTGAGAAGGTTTCTTGCACTTATTTCGGTGTTCGGATCAGCAGGAAGACTGACTGCGGACACGTCATAAATTTTCTTGACGCGCGTGATTGTCGTGGTGTGCGTGTCTCGGTCATACTCGGACGCGCCGATGGTGAACGCCCACGACATGCGCGTAACAAGGCCGTTGTCGATTTCCTCGAATCGGTTTCGGGCGGCTTCTGATTTCGAGAGGTCGGCGGCCATAAAAAGCCCGTGCTCGTCGGGCTCGACGATGAGCGTGCCGTTCGACTGGCGCGCCAAAACGTCGCCCACATGGTCGAACTGCATGATGATGTCGCTCATGTCGGTATCGACGAATGCGTCTGGGCTGATGACCTCGCGGTACTCGGTGCCGTCCCAAGGGTCTTGCCAAAGGACGTATGGATCATTGAACGTCGAAGCGTATCCCTCGACGTAGTAGTCAGATTCGATGCGCTTCTCGCGCTTGCCGCCATCGGGCAGGCTTCGCAGCACCATCGGCATTGCTCTGTATTGACGCTCAGTCGGCTTGGCTGGCATCGTCGTCACCGTCCTTCTTCTTACCGTCGATTGCCGCGACGTTTGCGTTTACCTCAGCCGCCTTGGCGGCTTGCTCGGATGTGTGCTCGCTTATCAAGTCCAGGTCAATGTACTCGCCGCGGATTACGTGGCGATCGCCGCCATCGTAATGCGGAAGCTGGAACACGTCAGCGCCCTGGTTGCCCGTCATGATTCCTCGGTCGTAGAGAGATGTGACGACGTTGAGCTTTGTTTGATTACTAGCGAACTCAAGGCGGTTCGCGCTGAACATGATGCTGTTGCCGTACGCGATCTCGTTCGGCGTGAAGGTCATGCACGTGAGCACGTATCCAAGCTGCACCGCGAAAACCTCTGTGCGCCCCTCATAGAACGAGTTGTATGTTTCCTCGTCGGCCTTGTTCATAACGATGTCTTCGCACGAGCCGAAGAACCGATATGCAGCCTTCTCGATGCGTTCCATCTGGGCGGCGTCCACCGTGTAGCTCTGCGGCGTTATCTGCTTGACGTCGTTGTATTTGTTGTCATAGACAGCTATACCGCCGGCGTTCGCCGAACCGAGCTGCTTGTTGAATTCCTTTCGGGCCTTCTCCAAGTCTTCGGGATTGCGGTTCTGCGACATCTTGCCTATGAAGCGAATGGCCGCACCTTGCTCGATGGCCGTCTTCTCAGCTTCGTTCTGCGCGTGCATCAGCTCTAGCGTCGGATTGAGCACGTTCGTCCCGTCGCCGAACAAATCGCTTCTGAATTGGTGACGCGTCAACACGCCGACGCGCGACCATTCGAGCATGGTGGCGTCACCGCCAGGGAAAGACAGCTTGAGCCACAGCGTACCGCCGACGTCGTAGGCTTCGCACTGTCCCGGAAGGACAGGATAGTAGCCCGTGATGGTATCGGTGTTCCCGTCGAGGATGGGAACGATAAGGCACGTGTCGCACACGTCCAGCATCGTCGAGATGCGGTGCAGGAACTGCGGCGTTGTCATCCACGGGTTCGGCTGCCATTCGAGCGAGCGCGTTGCCAACCGCTGCGCGGTTCCCGAAACCTCGGGTTTCAGTTTGCTCGCGTGGTCGGCGTTTCGCTCGATGATGCTTCGCGTCAGCTCCGCTTCATAGATGCCGCCACTCCACGTTGTAAAGCGCGGCGCGTACGCCGTGAACGTCTGGAAGTAACCGTCCACGGCCTGCATGATCGGCTTGTGGAATACGGCATCGAACATTGAGCGGAACATCGACGTTCGTTTAGCCACGTTTAACCTCCAATCATGCTTCTGAAATCGTCCATCATGTCTTTTAAGACCACGAATGCATCGCATTCCGCCGCCCAGGCGTCGATGCGGTTGCGCGGGTCTTGGTTCTTTTTGTCGGGCGCGATGTTTCCATTCGCGTCGCTGCGCACCGCAACGTTCGAGCGGCACCACTCGGCAATCGGGTTGCTGTTGTCAACTACGCGGTTCTCCTTGTACAGGGCGCGTAGCTCCTTCATCGGCATCGAGAGCGTTTGAGCGCCTTGGATGACCTTCTTGAAGTTGTCGGCTCCGAAATAACCTTCGTAGGCTTCCACCGTCGGCACGTCGCGCATGTGCCACGGGTCGTAGCCGCACGCGACGGCATAGATGCCGCATTTCTCGCGCACCTCGTCCACCCAATCGAGCACAAGCCGCTTGTCGATGATTGGCGTCGGAGACGTTCGCAGAAGCCCGCGCGCGATCCACGCGTCGTAAGGCACGCCGTCGCGACCGCCGCGCCGTCCTTCCGTTTCCGCCTGCTCCAAGGCGCGAAGCGGAATCCACGCCATGTGCATCGCATATATGCGCTCGTCGTTCGGGCGCATCATCAGCAAGCATGCGGCGGTGAGGTCGGTGGTGTCTGACGCGTCAACGCCGAGCACCGCATAAGAAAAAGACCCGTCGGACGGGTCGAAAGTGTCATCGTTATGAATCTCAGCCCACGTAAGCCACGCTTGGCTTTGGTTTTCGATGAGGTTGAAGTCCTTGACCAGAAGTGTCGGCAGAAATGTCGGGTCATCTTTGGCCTTTGAGACGTTTTGGCGCAAGCCCTCAAGGCTTTTGATGGTGCCAAGGCCAGGGTTCGCCTTAATCCACGCCGATTCCTCTTGCCACTCATCGCGCTCATCAAGCTCGAAGATGAACGCTATGAAGCGCTCAGCCTTCTCGCCTGTCGCCTTACCGTCGAGCCATTTGGTGGCGTATTCGTATTGGGCGTCGAAGATGCCGTTCCGAACGAAACCGTTGGTCGTGATTTCCAGAACCAGCGGTTGGCGGCGGGCGGACGTGCCCTGAATGGTTAGGTCGTACAGATCACGGTTCTTCATTGCCGCGAGCTCGTCGACGATGGCACCTGAGATGTCAAGGCCGTCGAGGTGGTTCGTGTTGGCGGAAAGCGCCTTGATTGAACCCATGTTGAGGTCGCAGTAGAGGTCACTCACGCGCTTGCGAACGTGCCGCCCAAGAGCGGGCGACGTGAGAACCATGCGCCAGGCGTTGTTGAAGCCCTTCGCCGCCTGGTCGTGAGCCGTGGCGACGTTGTAGACCTCGGGCGCACCCTCATCGTCGTTGATAAGCAAGTCAAGCTCTATGGCGGAAGCGAGCGCGGTCTTGCCGTTCTTGCGCCCCATAATCCAGAGCACTTCGCGATACTGCCGCTTTCCCTCAACGTCCACGAAGCCGAAAACGACGGATAGGATGGCTCGCTGGAAAAGCTCAAGCTCGAACGGCTGGCCGAGCTTGCCAGATGGAAGTCGGCAGAAGCGCTCGATGAAGCTCACGTGTTTCTGCGCGTATTCCTCGCGATAGTGATATGGATACAGCGGGTCGTCGTTGTCCAAGTCTCGAAGGACGATGGCCGCGACCTGCTGCATCTTCGCGCACGCGGTTATCGTGCCGTCGAGGACGCCGCCGAAGTACTCGCGTATCGCCTTTTCGCACGAGCCAGCGGCCTTCTTCCTAGCCACCGAACCTCGTCTCGTTCAGGTAGTCCATGAGCGCATCGGCTGAAGTGCTGCCGCTCGGCATCATATCGGTGATCTGCTTGATACCGCGCGAGAACGTTGTGAACAGCTTGTTGTACGCGGAAAAGCCCGGATGCTCGCGCAAGCCCGATTGACCGCCGCCGTTGTCGTACTCGGTGAAGATGCTTTCGCCCATCAGCTCCACGCGAGCTTGGTCGAGTTTCACTTTCAGAAACGCGATGTTCGACATCAGCGGCATGATGGCTGTGCGCTTGTCGTCTGGAATGACGTCCTTGGTCAAGCGCTGCAAGCGTTTCAACTCGTTTTGATAGAGCGATTGCACCGATTGCCCGTTCCGCTTCGGGGGGCTCTTCGCGACTTTCGGCGAAATCTCGGTACTTTCGCATACTTTTCGCTTTGCCACAAGACCACCCCCGTTCTGAAAACCTTTGCGCGCATAAATCTATCTCCCGGCGTTGGTGCCCTAGGCTGGTAGCCTTGGTTTTCGAACGGGGGGATGCTGCGTCGCTCTGACCTGCTGTTTTGTTGTCTCTGTTTTGTGAGCTGCGAATTGTGCTCAGTCTGTGTGTTCACCGTTCAACGAAACCAAGTTGCCGTCCTCATCAAACGCCAAGCCTTGCCTAGTGCTGCCTTGCCTTACCCAGCCGTGCACCTTCTTGTGGCACAGGTCGCACAGGCTCACTAGGTTGTCGAGGTTTGTGTTGATGTTCGGATCGTTGACGTTCGCTGGAGTCAGCTCCACGATGTGATGAACCATGACCGCTGGTGTCTCTACTCCTTGAGCCAAGCAATGCTGACAAAGGTAGCAATCGCGTTGCAATGCCTGCTCGCGAGCCTGTTCCCAGTCGGTCGAGTGATAGAAGCGGTATGAGAAGCCCTTAGCCATCGCCGTACCTTCCCAACAAAAAAGGGACGCGAGCCGAAGCCCGTGTCCCTTTCGTTTACCTAATCCACCGTAGCGAACTTTAGCATAAAGCGGGAAGTGAAGGGAAGTACTGTTTTTAATTTTCCTTTAGCCACGCCACGCCAACGGCATCGATATACCTGAACGCGGCATTGCACAATTCGCGGCACCACTTGGGAGAACACTGCATAACAACAGCAACATCAGCCCATGGCATCGCCTGGCAGTAGCCCATACATACCGCATCGGCGTAGCGGTTGCCCTTGAGTTTTGCCAAGCCGCCGTGATTGTCGTTGCCATACAGCACGGCACAGGCTTCATCAACGGCGGCATTGCTTTCAACGATGCGCAGCTTCAAGCGTTGCTCAAAGTCGATGCGCCCGTTGATCGCATCCATAGGGTCACACGAACCACCACCGCCGCCAGCCGTATAACTCTGAGCCTTTGCCCCTTCACGAGCCTTGAGACGTGCAAGCATTTCTCTTGACTTCTCAAGACTCGCAACCTCATCGCGTATGCCCTCAAAGTATTCCCTGGCATCCACGACAATCGCCTACTCGATGCCGGTAGAGCCGAAGCCGTCTTCGCCGCGCTCGGTGTCGCTCAGCTTATCGACTTCCACCAGATCGCACGGCACGAACGGCACAACGGCCATCTGGCATACACGCGAGCCCTTCGGTAGGAACACGGTATCGCAACTTAGATTGACGAGCGGTGCGCACACCTCGCCGCGAAAGCCGCTGTCGATAACGCCAACGCTGTTTCGAAGCGTGACGCCGTACATGCCGCCAAGCCCCGAGCGCGGAAACACCAGGCCGACACACCCGCTCGGAATCTCGAACGCGCATCCGAGACCGACAATCGCGCTCGCGTTCGGTTCAAGCCTGCAATCCTCGGTGATGCACAAGTCGAAGCCCGCATCTCCATCGTGTGCGTAACGCGGCAGCTCTGCGCCGTCGAGCAGCTTCACGTTTAGTTTTCGTCCTTGCATATCTGCCCCTTAAAACGGAATGTCTTCGTTGTAAACGTCAGGCACGTATGCCTGCTGCGGTTGAGCCTGGTACGGCTGCTGAGCCTGCGGCTGTTGCGGCTGCCTGTAGTTGGTCATGCCGATAACGTTGTCAACGATGACCTCTAGCTTGCGGTGGCGTTGGCCGTCTGCTTCCCACGTGCTCATGCGCAGGTGTCCTACGACGGCAAGCTTTGCGCCTTTTTGCAGGTAGCCATTAGCTTGCAGCGATTCGCCGCGCTTGCAAAATATCGTGCAATCGACCCAGCTAGTCTCATCTGCATAGCTACCATCTTGCTGCTTGCGGCGGTGATTGACGGCAAGCGAAAACACCGTAATTGCCATGCCGCCAGCCGTGTATTTCACCTCGGCGTCGTTGCCAAGATTTCCGCTCAGCGTGCAGGTGTTCAAACTCTCCGCGCTCATTCGGCACCTCCAGCCACCAGGGCAAGCGCCATGATTACAAACACTGCAACAGCGGTAGCGATTGCAGGGAACACCAGCGAGAACGCACCGCCAGTGAAGAGCAACACGAGCGCTTCCACTACGCAAAACGATAGGAACAACAGGCCGACAATGAGCAGGCAGGCTGCCATTGTAATGAGCAGAGTGACGCTCTTAACCGCAACACGGTAATCATCTCGCTTACGCATGCCTACCACCTCACCAGCGTAGACAGCAGGTTTGCCCGCTGGTTCTTGCCCAAGCCCTTCACCTTGCGACCGGTTGCTATGCGCAGCTTCTTCATGAGCGCATCGGCACAGGTCTCGGCGTATCCAGGCAAAGCCGTAATCATCTGCTTGACGCGCATGCCCGCAGCCGCCTGATCTCCTTCATCCGCAAGCTCAAAGAACTTCTCAAGCGGCAAAGCGCCCTTCTTCAACTGCTCGCGATACTCAGCTCGCTGATGCCTTATCTGCATTCCCTTAGCAAGGTTCTCTTGCCTTTGTTCTTTGGTCAAAATCGGTACCATTTTCACTATCTCCTGATTCTTACTTGAAATACGTCGGTTGTCGTTTTCAAAACCGCTGGTTTTGCGGTCTGACCTTTCTTTTTGTCGGCGTTAGCAAAATGGTCGAAATCACGCCGTTGGCACACTGTTGGCACCGTCTCCCTTAAGCTCGTCGGTGAACTTGTCGAACACCTCTGCCGCCCTCTGGTCGCGCCCCGGCATGGCGTGCGCGTAAAGCCGAAGCGTGGTCGATTCGTTAGCGTGGCCGAAACGCTCGGCGATGTCCTTAAGGTTCGCGCCGTTCGCCAAAAGCCACGTTGCGTGCGTGTGTCGCAAGCTGTGGAACGTACAGCCCTTGGGAAGACCCAAACTGTTGCGTAGACGGCTGAACGCCTTCGAGACCGTCGTTGGGCGCATGAAGAAGCCGTTGAAACTCACCAGTGGCGAGTTTGGCGTGAAGGCATCGGAAAACGCATCCTGCAACGCGATGAAACCAAACACAGTCTCGAACTCACGTGCCGTCATGGAAACGTTTCGGCTCTTTCGACCTTTAGTAACATCCACGCGATCAAGCCCGCCGCCGTCAAGTTCGACAATCTTGCCGCATACATGGAGGTACCCAAGCCGCCTAAAAACATCTCGGCGACGCATCGCGCACACCTCGCCGACGCGCATGCCCGTATGCAGTGCAAGCCACGCGGCGAACGCGTAGGCTGCTTCGCGCATAGTCCTCTCACTCAGCTCATCTGGATGCAGAGAAGCCGTAATGGCCTCGTCAAGCCCTGGATAATCCCATTCGTCAAGCGCCACGGCTTCGTGCTTTTCCTCAGCAGGCGGCTCCACGTAAAACAGCGGGTTCATCTCACACACGCCGCTTTTGACCCAATGGTTGTATGCGCCACGCAAAAAGAAATGCACGCTTCGGACGGTGTTGCGCGACAAGCCTTGTCCGCGCTTCTCCTTCGGAAGCAGCAACCGTGTTTCGAAGTCGCTCAAATCCATTACCGACAACTTGCAGGCAGATTTGCCTTTGAGGTACTTGCCCACATACGAGCGCGCGAACAGGTTCCACCGCTTTACCGTGTAAGGGCTGATGCCTTTAACCTTGCGCTCGGCGATATACGTCTTGAGCAAGTCGGTTATGATGGCGCTCTTTACCTTGCCGCCAGCGGAAAGCTGCGAAATCCAATGGTTCGCCAGCTCTTGAGCCTGCGCCCTCGTTGCCGCTTCGGGGAACTGCCGATATGGGCGAATCTTCGTGCCGTCAGGCGCGGTACCGAGATACGGGCGCGCATACCAAACGCCTTTCGCGTCTTGCTTGACCTCAACGCTCATGGCTTCCGCCCTTGTCATTGATTACCTCTATAGCATCGCCAACGATGTCAGACCACATAACGAGGTCTTCGTAGCTGACTTTCACGCTCTCGCGCTCGCGCTTCTCGCACGTCAGGATGCGCCTGCTCATGTCCTGCGAGACCATGCAGAGGTTTTCGAGCACATGGCGCTTGCCAAGCCTACTCATCGGAATCACCACGCGTTATCGTCACCGACACGCCAGAGACGCCGAACAAATGCGCGAGGAACAACAGGGACACCGTTAAATCTTTTACCGCGTTCTCAATGTCCTCGGTCTTTGCGTGTATTGCTTTGCCCTTAATCTCGAAGCCAAGCTTGACGCTACTCATCCCCATCACCTTCAATCGCGCGGATCATGTTGCCGATGCACTCTCGCGCCTTCTTGAGGTCTTCGATGCCGTTCTTGTCGCGCCATCGCCAGATGTACTTGAACGCGCATGCCTGCATGTGGGACACGTACGCTTCGGTTCCAAGCATCGACTCCATTGCCGACTTGCAATCGATGCCGGTGTGCCCAGCGTAATGCGATGGCTTCGTAACGGGATCAAAAGCAGAATCAGTGCTTGCTTCCGTTGCGTAGCAATCCACAAAACCATCCTCGTCGGTCAGATCGCCGACGCGTTTGACGTATGAAGTCATTCCTTGCCGCCTTTCTTACAGTTGCGCCAGACGCGCAGGCAGTTAACCAGTGTCGGATTTGCCTTGATTGCGAACTCGAAGTTGACGGCATCGGCATCTATGGTTACCGCTTCGGCTCTGATGCCCATATCGCCAAAAAAAGCACGAACGTCGTCAATAAGGACTGGAACCATTCCGTCGGAATCTCGCTTGACCTCAATTGAGGTAAACCCTCGCTCTCCATAGATTCCACGACCAACAACAATTGGATCGGGTGCATCAATTCCGCATTTGCCCATATAGCGCCGAAGCCACGTTGCCTGCATTACGTTCCGAACGGCAATCGGAACGCCGCTTTGAGCGGAAAGCTCAAGCAGCCGTGTCGTTTTCCCCGATCCGCGAGTGCCGACGATGCAAATCATTCTTCCTCCTTTGAGCCCAACCACGGATGCGGGAACAGAACCCTTGCACGGCATCCAGGGCAGTATTTCAAGCTGATAGGTTTGTACGGGTATTCAGGTTCGAACCAGCTGTATTCGCCATTCCAATCGAACATCAGCTCTTGGCCGCATTTCGAACACGTGAAGCAGTCGCAATCATCGGAAGGCTTGGCAATCCGCAAACACTGGTCTTCCTCATCCCACACGGTGTCGAACTCTTCTGGAACGAACTCGCACTCTTCGTCGGGCACATACAGCCTGCCGTCGCATTCGATGATGTCGGGCTCGCCCTGCGGTTCGAGCAGTCGCAAAACACGGCTTTCCTCACTCGCCATCTTCGGCCACCTCCAAAAGCTCTCGATAATGGCCACCAAAGCTGTTGTCGAGCCAATCGTTGACCCAGCGATAGAACGCGACGAGAAACGGCATCGAGTTCTTATCGTCGGCCCATCCGCAAAAGCCAATGAACCCGTCAGAGTTGAACGAGATCGCTTCGCGACCGTTGAAGTACAAACCGTCGCAGAACAAGAAGGCCGATTCGATGCCGCCGGTGCGAGGGCTCATCGCGACCGTCGGGCTGAACTTGACGCGATGCGAGATGTGCATGGCGGAAAAGGCGGCATATTTGCACTCCTGGTTGTATCGAGCAAGCTCGATGCCGATGAACCCTTCCAGCGCTTCGATATCGTGTTGCGTGAGGTCGGAATACGCGAATCGCTCGGCGAACATTTTGCGCAGAACGTCGCGCGACAGCTCCATGTCGAACTTGTAATCGCGCGGTACCGGGTTCGGGTCCACCTCGATCACGATTTTCTGCACCTTGCGGCTATCCGATGCGGTCATTGCCTTCTCCTTTCTTCAGCTCGCGGCACTTCCAGCAGCGCTTGTCTCCCGTCGGCTTGTCGATTTCGATGAACCAATCAAGCGGACGTTCCGTGCCGCAGAACGGGCACCGCCGCGTTTTGACCTTGTTGGCATAGCTTCGCCAAGACATGTGAATCACCGTCCTTTGTTGAAAACTCTTCGATTGTTGAAAACTTGTGGAAAGCGTGTTGAAAACTATGATTCGAGCGACTGAAAAGCTCGAAAATCCGACGCGAAAACGAACGTCCGCAAAGAAAGAAGCAAAGAAAGTAAGACTTACTTGTCACATAACGCCACAAGCACGTTTGCGGGTTTTGGGTTTGGGTTGGGTTGGGACCCAACCCAAAACCCGCCTTGTATTGTTATGTATTGTATTGTTAGGGTTTAGCCAATCGCAAACCGATGGTTTACCGCTGGTTTCTTCCATGAACATCCGTTTTACCGCCTTTGACCTGCTATTTCATTGGCTCTGACTTGTTCTTGCGAGGTCTCCCGCCTTTGGCTCCGTTAGCCCTTTGCATGCCGAAATACAGAGCGTTTTTCTGCATCCTCGCGCTTTCGATGCGCCCTTTTCCGTCGCGCGTCAGCAAGCCGATCTCAAGAAGACAGCCGATGAAGTCCTTGCAATCGTCGACGCTTGAAATCTCGTCGAACGCGCCAGCTTTGCGCATGCCAATCTGTTCGGCGAGTATCAGCCAGTCTTCATCCGTCTCCACGGGCAAAGAGTGCGTCGTGGTGTTCGCCAGAATCTCGCACAGCCGCCAGAATGCGCCATATCCAGCGTTTCCATAGCGGAACAGCAATCGTTGGCACTTCTGGTCTTGCGCGGCGTTTGAGTCGTGCTGGAACCACGCCATAGGGTCTTGCGCTTTGTCGTGAACCTCCTTGGCAACCATCATTCGTCTTCACCTCCTTCATCCATCACAAGCCCCTTGCTCATGCCGCGAAGATGCCAGCCCTCCCATACGCAGTGGCCGCACTCTCGGCAGTTCGTCCAGATCAAGACGCCGCGAAACATGCACCTGCTTTTCGGCTTGTTGCCCGTGGCGTCGAACACGTCGTTCTCGTACTCGCATGTGCCAGGCTCTGGCATTGGCGGCTCTTCGAACAAGCTCAGCTGGTCACAACTGCTCGACATACTTCTGGCTCGCGGTTCGGATAATTGTCATCAGATGGTCTTCGGGGTTTCCCGCCTTCAAGCGGCCATCGACCAGCACAGACGCGTACGCGAGCGTTGAGCAGATGATTTCGCTCACAAACGCGGCATCGAAGTCGATGCGTTCGCCGGTGACGCTGTTGCCGATGTGGCAATCCTCGATGCAGCGAGCAACGTCGGAAACTTCGCGAAGCTGCTTGACGATGTTCTTGCGCAGCATGTCAGCCCTCCTTCTTCGTGTCATAGATAGACTTGCGTGTCTCGATGTTCAAATCGGGGTGTCTCTCCAAGAGCCAACGGCTCAGAAGCGGCGTATCCGTGTTGTTGATGGCATAGGCGTGCTCTTGCCCGTTTCCATCCATGAACGGAACACCCGTAATCTGATGCGAACCCTCGTAGCGCTGCTTCTCGATGAGGTACTTGGTCGATACGCGCATGCCGCGCTGATGGATAGCCAAGGCCGTGAGCTCGATGCTTCGAAGCGTCTTGGGGTTCAGCTCGCACCACTTGGCGAACAGCTCGGCGCGGTCTTGAATCTTGAGCGGAAGCGGGTAGACCGCCATTCGCTCTTGCCGCATCACACTTTCGAGCGGCTGGGTGAAATCGTCGGTGTTCATCGCACGTCACGCCCGATCAAATGCAAGATGAACCAGACCTCAGCGACGAGCAGGACAAGCGGAAGCCACCAGCAGCCAAAGGAATCGCAAAACCAGATGAGCCATTCAGCCGCCGCCATTGGGACGATTCCGCACAGGCACAACGCCGCGAAAATGTAGACAAACCAACGGATAACCAACGGTTTTCCTGCTAGAATCTCATCGTCATTGCTCTGGAAGTTTTGACGATAGCCCGTGCGCGTTTGCCGACGTGCGCGGGCACCTTCTCTTTGCAGGTTTGCGCAGCTTCTCTGACCCTCGTAAAGAACTGACGCTGATACGCACTCGACGCGCTGCGGCGGTTTTGCTTGTCTAAAACCACTACGCAAACCAGTGGTTTCTTGCTTGGTTTCATACATTTGAAACCCCTCCTTTCTTAATGCTTGCGAACGATGAAAGTGGTGTGCTTGAGCGCATATTCGACGCCAAGCCCAACGCCGACGGCAACAGCCGAAGCGAAGAAGCTCCACAGGCCGACTACCTGAAAAAGCTCGTCAAGCCACTCCATTACGCAACCTCCTTACTTGAATTCGGGGAAAGTGCACAGATCGTTTGGCGTGCAGTCCAAAGCGGTTGAAAGCTTTACGATGCTTTCCAGCGTCGGCGAGCAATCGCAACGCTCGTACTTGCCGATTGCATCAACGCCGACACCGGATGCTTCCGCAAGCTGCTGTTGCGACCAATGCTTCTTGACGCGACGAACTCGCAGATTGTCCGCAAACGCATGTTTCAACTCGGGCATATGTTCACCTCCTTTCAATGAGTGCTCATTAGGTTTGTATTGTCTTTAGTCAATACAAACCGTATTCTTTTACGTGTAGTAAAAGAACCTAAATCAACGTGAATCACGTTGATGGCTACAGACAATAAACGTGTTTAACGTTCTTTGCAAGCGTGAATTACGTATTTTCTTGATTAACGTACGTGAATCACGTAGAATCGGCGTTGCAGCGACGAAAGGAGGGCGCATGGAATATCAATTGAAATTGAAAGAGCTGCGCAAGGCCGCTGGTTTTGCGACACAAAAGGCGTTTGCCGATTTCCTCGGCATAAAAGAACGCAAATATGCTTCATGGGAACGTGGCGAGGTTGGTATTCCGCTCGAAGACGCTTTCATGCTATGCGCAGCATTGAAATGTACGCCGAATGATTTATGTGGCTTTCCAAGCACGGGGACGAGCGAAGACGACTTGACCAGCGACGAACGCGAGATTGTGGACAACTACCGCGAAAGCTCGCCGCAGTGGCAGCAGAACATAGCGATGACCGCAAAGGCTGCGGCAAGCGAATCGAGAAAGGGCTAGAAATGGGAATCTTCAAGAACCAGCGTGAAGAAATGGCACGGCAGGAAATCGAAAAGGCGATCTCCTCGATTCCAACGCCCGACGGGCGCATTCACGTCATGCTCATTCGGTCGTTCGGTCAATCCTTTAGCGGACGGGTATTCGGCGCTGACCAGAAATACAACGAGCAGATAAACGAAGTCCTCAACGCGCTTCAAGATAAGGGCCTTGAGATTATCAGGGTAGAAACCAACTCTGTTCCTGACCAAGGTATCAGCGGCGCAGACCGTTACGACACGCTCATAACGTACAGATAGCAAAATGCCCTGTATCCATCCGCCAAGACCAGATACAGGGCGCGCCATTCCGTAGACAACTGAAAAGGCAAGGTGATAATACCATGGCAAAGGGTAACCGTGCGGCCATTTTCGCACGTTTTAGCTCGCACAACCAGCGAGACGAAAGCATTGAAATTCAGGTCGATAAGTCACGCGAGTTCTGTGACGAAAGCGGCCTTGCCGTTGTACGCGTCTACAGCGATTACGCCAAAACTGGCAAGAACACGAACCGCGCTGAATTTCAGGCAATGTTAAAAGATGCCCAAAAGGGACTTTTCGATTACGTGGTGATATACAAAGTCACGCGCATCATGCGCAACAGAGACGAAATGGCTCTTGCGCGCATCATGCTTCGTAAGGCAGGCGTTGAAATCCTCTATGCCGGCGAAACGCTCGGCGAGGGCTCAACTAAAGTTCTGCACCTCGGCATGCTTGAAGTGCTTGCCGAGTATGAAAGCGCCGTCGATAGTGAGCGCATACGCGACGGCATACAGAAGAACGCGCAACGCGGCATGGCGAGTGGTCAGCGCTTGTACGGTTGGGACGTTGTAAACGACCGCTTCGTTGTAAACGAGCGCGAAGCCGCCGTTATGCACAAGATGAAAAACATGCTGTTCTCAGGATCAACCATTGCCGACATCCAGAGGGCGATAAGAACCGAGCGAACCAGACGCGGCAAGGCGTTCTCACAAAGCACGATAAAAAGGCTGCTCTCGCGCGAGCAAAATTGCGGCGTGTACAAATACGCTGGCGTGCGCACGACGAACGGCATGCCTGCACTGTGGTCACGTCAGGAACAAGACGAGATTGCAAGCATCCTCAACGGACGCGGCCACAAGCACCGCGTTGTTGACGGAGAGCAGCCCTATGCGCTCAGCGGCAAGATGTATTGTCGGGAGTGCGGCAGATGGTTCGTCGGAACCTCTGGAACTGGAAAGAGTGGCAAAACGTATTACTACTACCGCTGTCCGAAGTGTCGCAGGACGTTCCGCCGCGACCTCATAGAGGATGCAGTTGCCGACACCATACTCGAATCGATACATGACCCAAAGGTGCGCGAGCGTATCATCGCAACGCTTGAGATGATGATCGCTGAAACCGCCGAGGATGACGCTCCAAAGGAAAGCGAGCGCATCACAGCAGAGATTGAGCGCATTGACGCGGCGTTTGAGCGCATATGGCACGCCATAGAGGACGGTATAGCGCCCCCAGGCGGCAAGGATAGGGTTGAGGAATTGAAAGCCCGTCAAGCAGCTCTGAAAGAGGAATTGGAGAAGGCACTTGAAGCGGAAAGCGCCGAAGACTTGAGCCTTGATGACTATCTTGCATGGCTCGACACGCTAGGCGCAGAATCTGACCCGTTCGAAATCATCGACACGTTCATACGATTCATACAAATCGACGGCGATGAAGTACAGCTGTTCTTTAGCTTCGACAATTGGGATGATGACTTTATGCCGACAAAAAAAGACGAACCCCTGATAAACAAGGGTTCGTCTAACTCTCATGTGGTGGAGACGAGGGGGATCGAACCCCTGACCTCTTGACTGCCAGTCAAGCGCTCTCCCAGCTGAGCTACGCCCCCGTGCGAATAAGTACTATACGGGAACTCGGACGGCGATGCAAGGACAATTTCGGAAAATATTTTGCGGCGCGTGGAACGGGCGCGGGGCCGAGAGGACCCACGGTACCCGACATAGTCCGCGGGGCTCGGAATGTCGCCCCAGGTGCCGCCGGCCAGACCAAAGCGATCCGCGGTGCTTCCGGGGACCTGAGCCCTTCCGCACGCCTTCGGACCATTTTACGGAACCGTGCGTAGCTCGCCCAAGATGGTCGCTTCATAAACGGACCGGTTTACTACGCCGATTCCCGGATTACCGACCTCACGCCTACTTTCGCAAAACGGGCAGGCGATCTACCTGCGGTTTTACGAGCGGCGAATTCGGTGTGCTCAGCTACCCCCAATCCAACGTAGTAAACCGGCGTGGTTGTAAAATGGCATTTAATTACTGGCAGCATATAAAGTATTAAAAATGCTCAGTTGGGCATTATTACTTACCAATATCAAGCCAATTGCACAGAACGTTGGCCCGCAATCTGGTCTCAGCGCATCTCATCGCCTCGGTTTTTGGCTTGTAGCGCAACTCTAATCGCTCACACACACTGTGGATGATGGCATCAAGCTGATCGTGATCATTGAGCATGTCATGGGTTACAAGAAATACGTCGTATCCCATGCTTTGCAATGCTGTCATTCGGGTGGCGTCGTGGTCAAGCACAGCGCCCGATCCATGGATAACCTCTCCTTGAAGTTCGATAATCACAGCCTTCATTGTTATTGGATTTACGATGATGATATCGCCGTAACAGATTTTCTGACCTGCGATTTTCCGAGCTGAATTCGACAGCGGTGTTAAGTCGTTGACGAATATGTTTTTAAACTCCGCTCCGCCGGCACGCCTCGGATGACTTAGCAACATGATTCCAGCAACTTCTAGCGGGGATGCAGCAATACCTATCACCTGCTGTGCGGCTTCGTAGAATTGCCTTCCCCTCATCTCGTTTTTAACCTTCGCTGCAAATCTATGCAGTTCTTCTATTTCAATAAGAGGCTTTCTCATCCAGAGCGATGTGCCCTTTCCGCTAGCTTTATTTCCGGATCCGTCATCCTGCTGCCCACTTTGATCATTCTCGCTGTCCTTCTGGTGCGCCCGAGCATAGACTCGCTTCCATGGGGCCTCGTCTTGGGTTTCGTCTAGTTCAAACAGACTTTCTGTGGTGTACTGCTCTTCTTTTGATTTTGCTTGCTCAAGTGCCATATCGACCGCGGGCAATGGTTTAAAAATCGAGAACCATCCGCAGAACTCGTACATAGCCAGAACTAGATCGCATGAAGACACGCTTCGAGTCATGGTGAATAGCGTATTAAGAGGGTCAGTGACGCTAAAGCCCATACCTGTGTCGATGGAAACCTTCTCTGTATAGGCGCTGTTCCATCGGATGGTCCGTCTTGTCTCGGAATGCAGGTTACTTTGTGTTGATGCTGCTGTGATGACTGGCGTCTTAAGGACGTCGACTACGAAGGGCGATTGGGATAGGGCTCGCCAGCCGTCTTCGGAGTTGGGTAGGCGCGGGTAGAGGTCGCGCACTTGCGGTGGACAGCGCCAGTAGCGGAATGCGGTGTTTGCGCAGACGATTTCGTCCATTTGCGCCTCCCCTGGTATCGGCCGTAGGCCATGCGGATTGCGGACATGGCCGATTATCTACCGGGGCATCATGCGGGTAAGTACCGGAAGCAAACCAAAAGCTTGACGAGTTCCGCCGAAAAACTGTCGTGTGATAGAAATCCGCTGGAAGGCGCTCTGGGCATATGGTCCTTGTCTCCACATTTGTGCTTGGATCACAGGGGGAATTCAATGAAAATACGCATGCGTTTTATGCTAGACGTGTAATGGCGTCAGCAAAAATGGTGCGATAGAAAATGACGCCTTAGACGACTACGATTTGATTTTGGTGTCACTTTTGGTGTCACCCTTGATATCAAAAAGAAAAAGGCCAGAGGCTTAATACCTCTGACCTGCGCTTTTGATGGTGGGCGATACAAGATTCGAACTTGTGACCCCATCCGTGTGAAGGATATGCTCTACCCCTGAGCCAATCGCCCGTCGCCTTTCGGCAAAAGAGATACTAACATAGCCGTGCGAGGTTTTCCAAGAACTTTTTACCCTCGATTTTAAATTCGTGGGCGCAAACCACGCCACAGCAATCAGGGAAGCCGACAAACCCCCAGCTCAACCGCCCTTTATCGCTTGATCCACGACGTCTCGGGGCGGCAGATAAGTCGCGCGTTGTTGTAGGCCATGTCGAGCGTGAGGCAGGTGCGTGCGGCGTAAAAGCCGTCCTCGCGCTGGATAGTCAGCGCCAGCTCGGGCTTGTCGCCGGTTAGGCACAGCGGCAGCAGCAGCTGAATCCGGCCGCCGTAGAACTGCGGCACCGCGAGCGTGTAGTTGGCTGCGGCGCGGCGGGCGGCCTCGACGACGGCGCCCTCAAAGGCGCGGCGCAGCAGCAGCGAGTTGTCCTCCCCCATCAGGCTGGCGGGGATGCGCGTCAGGTTCTCCTCGTCGCCCAGAATGTGGTCGATGTTGGAACGGATGGGCAAGCGGTAGTCAAAGACCAGCTCGGAGGGGTCCTCGGCAAAGCGTACGCGGCACGGCAGGTACTCAAACGAGACCAGCATGGGGTCGCTTTCCTTAAAGAAGCCCTTCAAAAACCAGCGCTGGCGCGCATCGGGCTTGGTGTTAGGCTCAAACAGACCGTAGATGGTCTCGTAGCGGCGTGTGTACAGCCCGGTGTTAAACAGACAGCGGTCGTCGTCGAACACTAGCGGCAGGTTGGACGGTGCGGTCTGGTCAACGTCGCGCTCAGTCAGGAACACCGCGCGGCTAAACGAAAACGACAGGTAGTTTTTGAGGATGCGGTTGCTAGGACCCCAGTCCTCGGGATCGGCGAGGTCGACCAGACGGTCGTAACAGGGCTCGGGGCAAAATGCAAAGTCGTAGACATTGCTGCACAGGGTGCTGGGGATTTCCATGTGGTGTCCAATCAATTCAATAACTGGCATGCGAATGCTTAGATTCTATACGTGCGACGGGTCGCCCGAGCCTACAACACAACCGCGGCGCAGCTCTTCGGCGAGCTCGCTGGTCGTGCGGCGACTAGAAACGAGGTCCTGGATCCAGGCGTAGTACTGGTTGTCTTTGGGCTCGGGGCTGTCGGACAGCGCGACCGGAGTGCCTGCGAACCTTAAGACGGACAACGCAAAGACAAGGCTGGTGCGTTTGTTGCCGTCCTCAAAGATGTGGTCCTTGACCATGTGCTCGGCCACGTAGGTGATCTGGTCAAAGATGTCTGCGAAGCGGTCGACCGGCGATTGACCGAATATCGTACAGAATGCACCCGCAAGCACGGACTCGACGCGTCCAAGCTCAAGCGCGGCCCGGCCGCCTGTGGCGTCGGTCGTATAACAGAGCCCGACCGTCATCAGCGTGCTGTGTAGGCGCATCACGGCCGCTGCCATGGCCCCGAGCGAACCGGCATCATCGAGCACGAGCGGCGCGAACGGATGCGCCTGGCGCGTCGCGACCGCCATCATGAGTTCTCCAAGAGCCTGAGCGCGTTGGGCATGTCCGCAATGGTCAGTCGAATAGCTTCGTCGATTGACGTGGCGCCGTCGAGCAAAATCGGTGATGCTGAATTTGCCACGTGCGCAGTTGAATGATCTTCTTGAGCAACGCAATCAGCGCCGTCATCATTTTGAACATAGCTCCAAGGCATGTCTAACTCCTCTATAGCTTTACAGACGAAATAGCCCGCGAGTCGTACTCTAGGGCGATCGGCTGCCAGACGAGGTCTTCGATGGCGCAGTTTAGGGTGTTTGCGAGCGCCAATGCCGAGGAGACCGAGGCACGGCGTAGGTCGAGTTGGTTCTGCTCGTAGAGTTGTATGGCGCGAAGCTTAACCCCCGATTGGGCGGCGAGCTGTTTTTGCGTTAGTCCGGCTGACTTTCGTGCCGCCTTGAGACCCTTTTTGTCTGCCTGGGCGTTGTTCCATTTATCAATGACAATCTGGGCGAATTTGTCTTCGGAGGCCTCATGAAGCGGGTGATACGAACCGACTATCCAATCGAGCGGGGCGACTTCGAGTAGCTCATTAAAGCCCAGGCTGCACATCCATTGCGCATAGGCCAAAACCCAGCCCGCCCAATACTGAGGCGAACGGTCGAACGGGTAGGTCTCCCTGCATTCGACGGGGGTCAGTCCCGCATGGACGATAATATCGCGTGCGAGCTCGTCGCCCGTCATGCCGCAGATGACGCGAGGCATACCGCGCTCAAACTGCTTCATCTCAAAAGCGTTCGACAGGATCGCCGTCAACTCGGCTGGAGTCAGCCCTTGGTCACAGATGGCAAAATCGACCGCCTCACCCAGCGTTCTCATGGCATCCTCGAGATACATCTCACTGTAGGCGTGGATCATCGCCCGTCATCCCCTCTCGAATGATATCGACGATACGAATTCCCTCAAACGGATTCTCGGCAAGTAGCTCACGGTGCTGTGCCCTTGCCGCTTCATCTCGCTCCTTGGCCAATGGACCATACAGAGCTAGCGGCGCACGTTCAAATCCTGCAAAACGAATGCTCTTAAACGCACGCTCGCTTTTGAGCACAATCTGCTCTCCCAGGTTACCGCGCCTCATAGATCGACCAAGCTGATCGACGGTAATCGTATTGTTCACAAAAGCTCTGGCATAGCTAAAGTACGAGTCGTCCGCACGCCATCCCCTTATTACGTCGCAAGTGCTCGTCTCGGGTAGAAAGTGGTCATGGAGATATTCGCACGACCTCGCGGCAATGGCGGTATCTTTGCGAAAAGAACGATGCTCAACGAGCAACGCTATCCAATGCAGGACGCAATATTGCGGCGATAGCAAGTCGAGAATTATGAGATCGGCTGTATCGAGTTCATAGCGATTCGCAAAGCCATCGGCATCACGCGAGCATGCCCATTCCCTTGCAAGGTCGAGGCTCTCTGTGCAATAGAATCCCTGTCCATAGTCTTTATGGACTTTCCCCAGGTCAAGCTGGGGAGTCTCAATGATTTTCAGAGAACCATGCCACAGTTCCACTCGAGTCTCCTAACAGGTATCGCTCTAGCGATAGTATAGCACACTATCGCTAGAGCGATACCTGTATTCAAAGAGCGAGAGGGTGTATGGAACCGAGTTTGAGTTCAATACTGGCTTCCAAGACTCTCCGAGTCCGGAAGTATGCGGCAAAATTCTGACTTGTTGCCCACACTGGAGCGCACCAACGCCTCTACCTGCTACAGCACTTCATAGATGCGCACCTCATCCTGCTCGATGCTTTTGCGGAAGGCCGGGCGCATGTGCTCTGGTGGGTTGGTGACGACATCGACCTTTCGCCCAAGTTCCATCTCGAGCTCATAGGAGAGTTCGTAAAGCGTGCCGAACGTCATGGTGTTGCCGCAAACTAGGCGCAAGTCAATATCGCTATCGGGCGTTTGCTCGCCTCGGGCAAACGAGCCAAATAAATATGCTTCGCTGACGTCGTATTGAGTCAGCACGCGGGAGACGGCAGTGGATATGTCGGTAGTCGAAATCATGGGTTATTTACCGTTCAACAGTAGAACGTCAGAGGGCCAGCGCCGAAACCGCCAGTCCGGCTTTTTGGCGTTCGGCGAGCTCGAAGATAAACGGGGCGTTTGATCTAACAAATTCTGTCAAGAAATTGAGGTCATCAGCAGTAAATCCTTCGACATTGAACCATTTGACCGCAGGCAAGAAGCATTCCGCATGGTCAAAGCCAAAGTCAACCGGGCGCTCGACGGCTACGCGAACGGTTCCGTCTTCTCTTGTCTCTGAGTAGGCAAACTGGGTGCCATCATCAAGCTGAACATAGCTCCAAAACATGACTACCTCCTTAGTGTTTGCATTTGAGTATAAAGAACGGAGTGGATTTAACACGAGGTGAATAGAATTGATCCAATAAGACCCGTACCCTGCGGCTGGCTACACAAGCGATAGTTCTTGTTTCGAAAACGCATATGGCTGCACGTTAGACATTGCATGCATGAAAAAGGCAACGCTCCCTTGCCGAAAGCGTTGCCTTTAAAGTTCCTACAGAGCTCTTGTATCACAGCCAAGTGCGTCGCACCGCATCAGCAGCGATATGCGGCGCTCAGAAGCACTGTCCCCAGCAGAAATAGCGTTAAGGAGGCAGCTATCCAGTAGTTGTCGCCGGTCTTGGGAAGCGCCGGCGTTGTTGCCATAGTGGATTTGGGCTTGGTCGTCTTGGTGACTGTTGTTTTGGTGACCGTTGTCTTGGGCGACGTAGCTGCGGGTTTCACCGTAGGATCCGTCGCCGGTCTCGCACCGGGTTGCCCCGAAGCGGGATCGGCGCCACCAGTAGTCTTGCCCGTGCCATCGCCTGGCACCTCACCGCCGGGTGTACCGGTCTCCCCCGCCGGGGCGGTGGCGCCCTCGGGTTCAATGACCACGTGCGGTGCCACGGCCCCGTCAGCATCCACCACGCCGGCAGCACCAAAGACTCCACCTGCGGGCGTCACAAAGTGCACGGCCACGAGTGACCCGCGATCGCAGGCAACGCCGGCATCCGCACCGGTCGCATCCAGCCAGGACGCATCCACGGAAAGCGTCTTGCTCACAACGTCGGCACCAAACCCCTCGTCGAGCAAGCGCACGCCATAGAAGCGCAAACCCGCATCGGCGCCAGTGCCCGCTGCAGTAACGTGCCCGCCGCCGCGCACGGTCAAGCTGCCTGCGGCGATGCCGGCCACCGTCTGGCCAACAACGCCTGCCCCGTCGGCCCTGGCATCGACCGTGCAGCCATCCACCACCAGCGCCTGGGACACATGGATCCCGCATTGCGAACCCGTCGCCGTGAGCGAGCCGGAGCCGCAGAGCGTAAGGTTCCCCCACACCTCAATGCCGCTCATGGAAATGTCCGCATCGGGCGCATGTGTCTCGACCACGGAGTTTTGCCCCACAAGCGTCACCACCAGGTCGCCGTCTGCGCCGATGGCCTCGCCCGCATAGCCGGTAAGCTCCAGATGGTCGACTTCGGTCCAGGCCCAACCGAGGCCCGAAACGCCCGGCTCGTTGTACGTGGAGCCCGCGATAAACAGGCTCTCCGCGCCCGCGGCATAAGAAGGCCCGCCCAGCAAAACGCATAGGCAGGCCATGACAGTAAGCAGGAGGTAGTGTCGGCTAGTGTGGAACGCGGTGACAAACATAACCGCTCCGATCTTCGCAAGAGCCAATGGAAACTGCGCCAGAAAACTACCTGGTAACAGCAGTTATTAGTGTAGCGAGATCAAGCAGGAGACGATAAAGAAACCTGCGACCGACCCCCTAAATTAGGTGTAAATCGTTTTGCCAGTCGGTGAAAGGAGGCCAAGTTCGACGAAGCTCCGTAGACTGTCGAGGACAACGCACCAACCAACGACGAATTAGCTCTGACGCTCCTTAAAGATTCGCAAAGCTTTCTCTAGTTCGGGAATATCATCGACGATGACTTTCCAAGCCAAGGACCGATCAACCTCTCGATAACCGTGCGCTACGAAGTTGCGAAAACCCCTAATATCATTCCAGGGATACTCCGGAAAAGCTGATTGGACTTCTTCGGAAAGATGGAGCACATCCTCAGCGTTTCTGTAAACAGGGCTCATGATTGCGTCGTAGGCAAGTTCGCCTTCCTCGCTTCTATCGCAAACAAAGGAACTCTCCGTAGAGCCAAAATGGTCGATACGTTTAGTTAGCGTCTCGCAATCAGACAGAATGACATCGATAAGCTCAGCGTCTCGCTTACGCCGCTTCATAAAGACGCACCTCATCCTGTTCAATGTTTTTGCGGAAAGCCGGACGCATGTGCTCAGGCGGATTGGTCACAATCTCAACCTCTCGCCCGAGCTCCTCTTCAAGTTCAAGGGAGATTTCGTATAGCGTGCCAAACGTCATGCTGTCTCCGCAAACGAGGCGCAAATCGATATCACTATCTGGCGTCTGCTCACCGCGGGCAAAAGAGCCGAACAGATAGGCTTCACGGACGTCATAACGAGACAGTACGCGAGAAACAGCAGCGGATATGTCGACAAGAGTAATCATGTCTTAATTCTACTTTTCGATTGTATGGAAGGCAATTCTAACGTGTCTACTCAGCAGGCCGGCGTTATTAGATGTTGAGTCAGATAGTAAGTTGAGTCTCCTCATGCGTCGGAGCTTTCAGAAGTCGTGTCGTTTTGATCGACATTGTTGTCAGGGCGATCAGATACCTCCGTTGCCATAGACACGAGTCTTCGCAGCGCCTAGCGAGAAAGGCTTACACCAACATTCTCGACACTACCCACCATTTATATGCAAATGCCTTGATCATGAGGCCCCGCAATCGCCGTTTCGGTTTTCCTTGGTACCCTGTCTATTTCTCGTGATAAGTGATTTTGGCGAATCACGAAAGAAGATCTTTTTGCTTGCTTTTTGCAGCGTGCTTGGCTTGATGTTTGGCGTATTGATGATGTGTTTGTTCGTTATTACCTGAATGCAAAGAATTTCAAAACGCCTATTCTCCTTCTGCGCTTTTTCCATTAACACTACTGCTTGGTCTATGTAATCCTCTGAAGAGGATGTGGAGTTTTCCATCATCAAGAGACGCTGAATTCGATGCGTCGAGCACTCTTGTTCGCGTGCGCTGAGTAGCTTAACGGTATCTCCTGTAGAACAATAATATGAAGCTTGGTCGTAAACGCTGAGACAGGTGGCAATTCCAATCTTGTATAGGATATCTTTCAGCTCGTCTTTTGTGATATTCGATAGGCTGCTATCCTCGGAAATAATCTCAAGCAATTGGTCGATTATTTCGTCGTAGTTTTCATCTGTTTCGTGCAACATTCCGAAAATAATTCTGTTGGGCAATTCATAAAGAGCCTTAATTGTCTGGTATTTTTCATTTTTGGGTGTTGTTGCAAAATGCATGACGAATGATTTTCCAGCGATTTCGAGATACTTTAGCGCGCGCAGTATCCTATTACTGTTGGTGAGCCGGTCCTTTTCGTCGTAGTCGTAAAGGCCGGCATATTCCAGTAGGCCTTCTTTCTGGCGCTTATTGGATATCTCTTCCTCGCGCTGTGAAACCATATTGTCTACAGCATGTCGATCGCCCTCGTTTGCCATATTTATTTTTGCATATTGACCGGTAGTCAAAAAGCGAATGTTTTTCGCTTCAACGGAGAACTCCTCGAACGGGGATAGTGCTTCTTCAGCGCAAGAGAGAAGCTTTCCTGCAAAGCTAGAATTATTTCGCAGATATGATAAGAAGAGGAGAATATTCTCATTGATGTTGAAGCAGATGTTCTCGACCAGGTAACCTACGTCACCGCGTATATCATCTCCCTTATCTCCCATAAGGTTAATTCGCTTTGCGACAAAGTAAGCGAAGACAGTGTTAGAGACAAAATAGTAGTATGGTGCCGTCTCCCCCATGCGTATTATGTCTGCTTCGCATGCGAGCTCAAGGAAATCCCTTGGGCGGCTTTCGAGGGCATATTCATCAGCGTATTGTTGGATTATATCGAAAAGGGTGCCGGCCTCAATTGTGGCGTTTTTGGCTTTATGCATGTGGTACGCGATCTCGCCAAGAAGCGCGAGGGCTTCGCGGATCCCACCCTCTTTTGTCGCTCCGTATTTCGATTTGCTCCATGCTTGTCTTACCCGGTTCACAATATTAGCTTCAAAGATTTCGTTAAAAGGAATTATCTTTACCCTACCTGTAGGGTTTTTATCGGCATAGTAGATGACACTTTGAAGGATGAACTCCGGGTTGAGGGAGAAGATGTCGCCATGCGAATGGACAGCCCTATCGATTGCTCCAATAACCCCCTGGATATTATTGGGTGCAACTTGTAGTTCTCGACATGTGTTGTATACCAGCTCGTCCCTTTTCCCTTTAAAGAAGTTTTTGATGTTATAGGTGACTACGACATCGTCGTCCCCCAATTCTCTCCGAACATCTTCGATGATGCCTGTGTCGATTTTTTTAGATGAAGTAAGGACGACGCAACCGACATTGTTCAGGGCCTCTCGAATGAACGCCGCATCTGATCCGTTGCGTTTAAGTCTGTCGAAATCATCGATAAATAGGACTTTCTTCTGGATGGAAGATTGTTTAAATCTCGCTGAGGCTGACTCATTACGGCCGTATTGCTCCCTAATCAAGTCGTCAAAAAGATACCTAATTGACGGTCTACTATTGCTTTCGCCGAGAAACAGCGGGCTGTAGCCTTGGGCGATACTTGAATTGTACAGATGCATTAAGAGCGCCGTTTTACCCGAACTTTTTGAGCCAACGATATTAACGCATGGGTTTGTGCTGATGAAATCAAAGAACTCGCTGTCTGACGCGATGACGGGAAAGGGGTCATCGTCAACATGAATGCTGGTTTCAAGGACTGGAAAAACGAAATAGCTTTCCAATGGCGCGTTGATGAGGTTGAAGTTTGGTTTCAGCGCTTCTATGAATTCGGTATTGGGAATAGCTTGACCAGGTGTCTTCGGTCTCAAAGTCATATTTTCACGGTTGTGTTCGGTGTATATGGAACATTGCCTGTCCCAAATGAAGTAAATTGTTGTGAGAAGCATCGTCTCGGAGTCGTAATGTAGTAGCGAGAATGACGACTCGTCGTATGATGAGGTGCTTATAACACCGCCCCTTGAAACGGTTAAGTGCTGTCTATTGCTATTTGTATACGACTCGGCGAAGCCATCGTGCTCATGTCCTATAAACAAAATGTCACAATGCTCATACAGTCGCTGCTCGAGACGTCTTTTCGATTCATCCTCGAACCACTCACAGCTATGGTGCATTATTACAATATTGAGATCCGTATTGCTACTTTTCTCAATTGAGCATATCGCTCTTTCGGGAAGGTAATGTATCTCTTTGTCTGTTCGCTCTCTGGTTGAAAACGGAGCACTATTGAGCATCGTCGCTTTGATGCAGCAGGCTTGATCCCCGATGTCGAATTGCTCAGTGGAATCTGAGTATTCGCTGCGAAAGAGGTGGTACTCGTTTGCGAACTCGAAAAATGGGTCCATTTTCTCGAGTTCATGCGCGTATGTGTCATCCAAGGAATTGCGTTGTTTTTCGAGTAGCATTTCTGCAGTCGGGGAGTCTTGCGGTATCGAGATATCGTGATTTCCTGGAACGAAGAGAATCGCTGGTTTTATTCCTTTGGAACGAAACCAGCAAATCAGATCATCGATCAGGCGTTTTGCGACGTGATACTCGTCTGCACTTCCTGAATTCGCAAGGTCGCCAGAAATAATGAGGAATGCGCAGTCGAAAGGTAAGTCGCATGGAACAGCATCGACGATTCGGCGAATCTTTTCCGATGAGTAGTCGCAGTTCACCTGAAGGTGAATATCGCTGAGATGGAGAAAGAGAACCTGCATTTCGCCCTCCGATGTACCTTATCTAAATCTGCGCCGCACGGACGCAGGCAAAAGCTCTGATGTTGATTGTACATGATGCAACCATTAGAGGATAAAGGCCGGCCCTTTTAGTCGATATCGCTGTCTGAGTGTTCGCGGGATGCTCTCACGAAACTTCTAGTGAGTATGCAAATCTCAGCTCGCACGATTATGCGCGCGTCACCCAGCCCCGGCTGCGCGCCGCCCAAGCCAAGCCCAAAACTCACCTCACGACCAAACCCAAAGAGGGACGCACCGGCGCAAGCCGATGCGTCCCTCTATTCAATCCAGCAGAATCGCCACCAAACAGAGTCCCCTCTCCCCTAGTCCCGCTTAAACAGATCCCTGGTGTACGCCTTGTCCGCAACGTCCGCGAGCTCGTCGCTCCAGCTGTTGGCCACGATCACGTCGCAGCCGGCCTTGAAGGCCTCCAGGTCGTGGGTGACCTCGGAGCCGAAGAACTTCGGCGCGTCCAGCGTGGGCTCGTAGACCACCACGGGAACGCCCTTGGCCTTCACGCGCTTCATGACGCCCTGGATGGAGCTCGCGCGGAAGTTGTCGGAGTTGAACTTCATCGTCAGGCGGTAGGCGCCCACGACCGGCCTCTCCTTGCCGCTGTAGACGCGATTCGCACTATCTGAAGCTGCTTTACGGCCACTAAGCCTGCGTCGAGATGTGGGGAGCGACCTAACGCGAGCGGAGGCGCGGCCATCTCTCGGAAGAAAGGAAAGGGAGATCTAGCCTGAGGGCATGAAGGAAGGCGATAAGAAACTCATAGATGCGGACGCCTTGGCTAGAGTAACGGCTGGGATTGTTCAATATCGACCGACCATGGCAACACGAGCCCGCATTTTACTCCGCCCACGAGGCGGCAACGCTCCCGTCTGCAGAAATCGGCTGGCGAGATGAGGTGAAAAAATCGCCGCGTGGTATTGCACCGAAGATGAAGGGCATCCACAGCCCAATGCGGATTGTAAGTTTCCTTCGTCTTGTCTCGCTTCAGGCTTTACTTCAAACGAGAAACGTGCCCCTGTCTCTTTCACATTCCACCTCGCGAAAAACCCTCACGCTTTGCTATGTACCTCCCGCTATGAGGGCGCATCAACGGCTTTCACCTATCAGGAAGATGCCATACCTGACACGCGAGAGCAAAAGCTACTTCAATCAAAACGCATTCTTCCCAGCTCTATTCCGATTTCCTTAAGCACAGTTCGCTTTTAGCAAATAGGAATCGCCCGCTAAAACTCCCTACCGCTTCTTTTTGACGCTTTTAAGCAGAACAGTAATCTTATTCCTAAATATGAACAACGCGACGAGACATACCGTGAAAAAGATGAGACGTGCTATTGTATACGGATAAAGAAGCGTCAATACAAATCCTAAGCCCACGAGCAGAAGAGCCATCTCCACAAGGACCATCCCGCTGAATGGGCATTTGATTTTCTTTTGAGCAAACAGCCTTCTCACATAGATATAATGAGCCGCCGCCATGAACGCATAGCAGAGAAGCGTCGTGTAGGCCGCAGCGACGTAGCCAAATGGTCCAATAAGCAGATAGTTAAGCGCCACATTCAAAACACTAGCAACAATCGAGGCGAACATAACAAACTTGTTCTTATCAAAGAAAAACTCAATGTTGGTGAAAACCGTATAGGTGAATGAGAAAACCAGAGCTTCAGCGATTGGTGGAATAACATACTGCGCAGCAGCGTATTTGTCGCCTCCGAACAGCCATATTATTTCTGGTCCAACGGCAATTAACATGAGCACCGGGATGACAGGAATGACAATAACTGCCGTGGTGGTCTTCCCCAACTTCTCATACTCTCTTTGCCCCAGCTTCTCGTACATCCAGGGAACGATGGAGTTGTTGATACTGTTTGTCACGATTTTTAGAACATTGCCGAGGTTACACGCAACGCTATACAGTGCGGCTGCCGAGAACCCCACCATGGTCTGAATCATAATCCTGTCGAAAGCATCCAGAACGTACATCGCGGCGTAATGAGGCAGCAAAGGCAGGTTGAACAACAGGGCGAACTTAACATAGTCCCAACAGAACGCCTTCCTCGCATGCTTTAGATTCACGATATAGAGGATGCCGCCGACGATGCATTGAACAAGCACGCACGAGACGATACGAGCTAGATCTTTCTGTTCATTGAGGAGAACCGCCAAGAGTCCGAGCCCGGCATTGCCGAGCGAAATAACGATGGTCGTCAGGATAATGGCACGGTAACTGTACTCGTATCTTTTACGAGCCATCCAATATGACACCGCTGACGCAAAGATAATTTCAACGAATATAAGCAGAGTAACGAGCGTGGAAAGTCCAGTGAAACCGTTCACGAAATCCGCAAGCGGCAGGTAGACGGCAATACAAACGATGACTATGGCAGTTGTAAGGGTCTGCATGCTCGCCGTATAGGTATCACGATCTTCGGCATACTTGCTCATGCCCTTGTTAAACACGGCATAATTGAGTCGCAGCGTTGCCACGACGGTAAACATCTGCAGCCACGTGTTATAAATACTGTAGACGCCATATTGGTCCGTGGACATAAGGCGCGTGAAGATCGGCATCGTGATCATCGAGATGCAGTTCGTCACTACCGAGCAGATAGCAAACCACATAGCGGCCTTGGCGGGAACCGGTATGGCGCGGTACTTAGCTAGCAGCTTATTCAAAACAAAATTCCAATCGATTGACGCGGGCAAGCATCCCGCATCCTACCTCCCAAGGAGCCTCTTCTTCAGACTCCTAGCGGCAAGCCAAGCCGACGACTCCTTGAGAGCATCGCGCCTAAAGTTCTTCCACTCAGAACTTGCCCGGAAGGCATCGTCGAAGGGCATGCGCGATAACAGCCCACGCAGCTCGCGGAACGAGCCCCTCTTGATGGAAGGCCTGCGCAGTTGCGGGTTGCCGGCACGAGCCTCATCGTAGTCGCGCGACTCTAGGTGGAGTCCCTCGAGCGCTTCCACTGCTGCGCGGCCTTTGGCAGTATTTGCCATGACGGCCGAAATTCGTCCCTCGTAGGAGACCTGAAGAGAGGACCTGTCAAGCCCCCAGAAGTCGCCGATGGTCACGTCGCCGACCCTCTCGCCCCGGGCATAGGGGCACTCGTAGCAGCTCTCGCGGTAGACCAGACACTTCATGAAGCAATACAGATAGGAGTCCTTGAACATGTCACCGGAATACAAAGGCTGATCACCTTTGGAAAACGAGAGAATGTATTTCTTTTTCGTCCTAAAACCGACCCCGTCGTAGTCCGCACCCTTGCCGAGAACCCGTGCGGCATGCTCGGCAAGCAGTTCCTGCGGGGGCACACCGTGGCAGATGAGGTCAGCCGTAAGGAGATCCTCGTATTCGCGGTCCAGGTACGACCGCAGCCCGGCTACCTGGCAGGGGGTTCCAGCGAAGAAGGTCTTGCGCCCCGCCCTCAGCGCGTCGGCGACCTGGCGATAAGCGTCTCCGACGTCACTCTGCGTGTACTTAGAGCCGCAAAAGGCATCGCAAGCATCGACGGTGTCGGCTCCGGCATGCCTGACGGTTCCGGCGTCGTCAACGGCGCCGAACGCTACACCGCCCTGGGCCACGACGTTGCGCGCAAGCAGGTAGCCCAGGCCGCCAGAAGAGCTCTTGGGGTTGAGCGCGCCTTCTTCCGCCCAAGCGGCATAGCACGTGAGCGGCTCTGCGCGCCCGATGGGATTCACGGAGGGGCACACACGGTCGCACTTGCCACACCCTATGCACTTTTCGGTATCTATGTGCGGCACTAGGGCACGTCCCGCATCTGGAACCATGGTGATGGCGCCTTTGGGACAGGCGCAGCGGCACGCCTGGCAGCCCGTGCACATGCCGGCGTCGACCACGGAGCCGACTAGGCTCCCACCCGGATTTTTAGTCGCCGCGCTCTTAAGGGCGTCAATGAGAAGGGCTATCGACTCATCCCGCCTCTGGCGTCGTAGCGCCTCGAAGGCTTCGTAGTCGATTGGGGCACAGAGGGCTTCAGCGAATTCGTCGACTGAGCACACCTCGGCCGAAGGGAAAGACCTCCCCTCGAGCCCGAAGGTCGAAAGCAGGTGGTTGGTCTTCTGACTTGTGGGGAACGAGAGAAACGATGAGTGAGACAACATCGCGAAGATTGATCCGTGGAACGTCGTAGTGACGACGAAGTCCGCCGCTCTCATGATGGAGTAGAACGCGAGCGGGTCCGGCTCAATTACCTCGTTGCAGAAGCCCAGATCGAAGCCGACCGAAACGATTCTCAGGCCCCGGGAATGCGCGAATTCACGTATGGCGCTGACCGGCAGGTTCTTCGAGTTATAGGCGTAGACGAGCATAAACGGCCCCTCGGGGAGCGTGCAAGGTTCGGCCACCTCGTCCCATTCGAGCAGCAGGGTCGGATCGAGCACGATATTGGGGCGAGCACCTCTGACCTCTTCCACGGCGTCGGCGCTCTTCTCGTCCCTGACGAGCACCGACTTGAGCGAACGCATCCCAGCGGCGCACTCGGTATTCGCCTCGATTTCGGCAGCGGTTGCCTTGCCGACGCTGGGCGCGTACGAGACTGCATTATGCAGCCCACGTCCGAAGAAGACAGGATTGTTACGGAAGACAGCGTGCTTGACGTTCCAGATCTCGTCGCTGCCGAGTACGAAGGAGTCCCTTGCCATAAAGTCAGCCAAAGTCTCGGTGTGGAAGCGTTTCCATGCTTCGGAGAAGACCTCATACTTGCGCTGGCCAGCGGCCTTACGAGACTTGAAGCCCTTCATGTCGAGGAGTTCGCGCTTGCCCGGTTTGTCTCTGTAGAACAGTGCCTTCCTAGCAGCATCGCCTCGGAAGCGCAGGAACGCCGCATCAGCACCAGCGCGCTCGAGCACCGTCATAGTGGAGAACGCTTGGAGATATGCCCCGTAGTTGTTCGAGTCGTAAGGCGTCACGATGCCAACGCGCCTGCCCGCGAAGGACTTGCTTTCAAAGATATCCATCAACCCTCCATTTCGCTATGCGAGCGCGCTGCGCAAATAGGCCAGCGATGCCTCGCGCGCGCCGGTGAGGCGCTCGTACGCACGCTCCGCGTCGTATATAGGCGGCAACCCATAAGGGAACGCGCCTTCCTCTACTATGTTGCTCATAAGGTCAGCCTGTCCGAGCAGGTTGTCCACGCGGTGGTCGTGGAAGATCGTACCGTTCACGACCGACCTGACGGCGACGAACGGCTTGCCGAACAGGACCGAGAAGGCTGTGCCGTGGAAGGAGTTGGTAACCACATAGGACGCCCTATCAACCAGTCTGATGAAGTCGCCGGGCGAGAGGTAATCCAGGAAGCGCACTCTGCCTTTCGTGTCCCACATAGCTCGATAGGTTCTGTCTGTGGTGAACATAGCTATAACCGGGTAGCCGGTGCGGCTTGCCAGCTCCATTGCATAGTCGACGACGGCTTTCCGATAGGTGACCGAGTAAAGGAAGATATACTTCTCGGGAACTTCGGCGCCTGACTCTGCTTCCCTGAAGTCATCGGCCGTAAGCAGTAGCGTCGGATCGAGCACCGTCTCAACGCGGCGCTTGCCGCCGAGCACGCGCTCAATCTCGCGCGCGCCCGAGGCCTCGCGGGCAGAGAGGGCATCGAACCTGGAGAGCAGCGCGGACGCGTCGGGGACGGCATCGAGCGACGCGCCATTTAGGCTTGGGGCGTAGGCCACGCGCCTATAGGAGTCGCCGCGGGGCAGCATATACTCAGTTGAAAAGTCCTTAGCATTTGGATTCCAAATCTGGTCGCTGCCCACCACGACGGCATCGTAAAAGCTCAGTAACTCATCGCTCACCGTGCCGTGACACACCTTGCCAGAAAGGCGCGCGTTGTCGGCTAGGAATGCCGAAAAGGATTTGCGGCGGTCCGCAAGCCTCCCCGCGAATGGGAGGGCTCGAGCGTTCTTGAGTAGCGCGCGGGGCGAATCGGGCTTGGAGAAAACCTTGTAAAGGTCGTCCTGCCCCTCGGGCGCAAAATCTATTACTTCGACGTCATGGCCGAGGGCGGCTATCGCTTTCCAGAGCGCGAAGGCCTGCATGGCGGAGCCGTAGTTGAGCGCTCTATGGAACGTCAGGGTGGCTACTCTCATCTAATTGGATCCTTTCAACATGCTTGCGAGGGTGCAGGCAGCAATAAATGTACCGGGGCTCCCCGAGAGGAACGCGCGGCCTAGCAGACGGTTGGCTTTGCTGCACTCGGCTGAGGAGACGTAGGATGCCACGTGAGCGCGATACTCACTGCGCTGGAACGATTGGACGAAGGCGCGCTTCTGGGCTCCGGTGAGAACACACCCTGGAAGAGTTACCGACCTGGCGCTCTCAAGGGCGATGAGGCCTACACTTTGCTCGTAGAGGGACCGCTTGGCCTCCCACTGACCGAAACCCTCCAGAAGTTCACGAAAAGCAGCCTCCATCTTTCGCCGGCGGGCCAGCTCATCGGGACGGAAGCGCCGCGTTAGGCTCTCGGCGTCCCTTTGGATGTAGTGGCAGACGTCGGCGTCGACGAAAGCGATGGGACCTGACTGCGCGATAATCGCGCAGTTGAAGATGAAATCTTCGCCGAGCGAGACTGACTCGTCGAAGCGAGCGTTGACCCGCTCAAGCAGCTCGCGGCAGTACGCCTTGTTCCAGATGTAGTGCAGCAGCGGTGCCTTGTCAGGAAGAGTAAGGGCGTCGACGGCCTCACGGGCGGTTTCGCAGGCCGCCATGGACGGCGTGGCAGAAATGCGAGAGAGCTCGCGGCCTTGGGCGTCGATGCGCGAAGCCACCCCTTGGACTACGTCTGGGGAACTACGCTCTATGGCCTTGGCGTATGCTGTGAGCGTGCCCGCGGGCATCTCGTCATCGGAGTCGAGGAAGATAACGTAGCGGCCTCGAGCCGCATCGAGTCCGACGTTGCGCGCCGAAGAAACTCCACCATTGGTCTTGGAGAGCAGGCGAACACGCGAATCTACCGCGGCAAAATCAGCTACCAAGCGGGCGGTGCCGTCTACGGAGCCGTCGTCGATTATGACCATCTCCCAGTCGGCAAGATTCTGAAGTTTCAAACTGGCGACGCAGTCGCGTATGTACTGTTCCGCGTTGTACGCGGGCGTAATTATGCTGAAGAGCGGCATGCTAAGCCTTTCATTCTCTCCGTGAGCCCTCTCAGGGCCTTACTGGCGTTGCGGACCGTGCGGCGCGCGATGCCGTATCGTGTGAACCTCTTAATGACGGCGACGTAGCCGCCGGCGCGGTAAACGTTCCAGAACGCAGTGCGGTCATTTGAGGGAGTGCAGGGTTGCCCGAGCACACGCTGGCCGTATTGGCCTTCCTCGAGCTTAGCTGCCGGGCCGATGCACCGGACCAGGGAATCACCGTGCTCGGTGCACGCGATGACCAGCGAGACGCCGCGGTTGTCATCGATGGCTGGAAAGTATCGCTCCACGCCCCAATAGTCGCCCAGCGTGACATCGCCCGTGCGCTCTGCGCAGGCGTAAGGGCACTTGGAGCATGCGGGACGGGCGGCGTAGCTGAAGTCAAAAATCTCCTGGTAGGCAGAGACGTCGTAACCGAAACGCTTGCCATCGTCGCCGAAGACAGCCGCGTTGCGGTACCCGTGCCATCCAAAGTCCTTGTTGCGAAATTCGAAGCCGGTCAGGTGCCCATGACGCGATTCAAGGAAGGCGACATGGTCGGAGAAGAGGCCGGGGCTCGCAGCTCCATGGCACAGCAGGTCAACGAGGATCAAATGAGGCGACCCCCCCCCAGAGCACAGCTTGAGGTAGGACTTGAGCCCGGCCACCTGGCAGGGCGTCCCGCTGAATAGGACGGTCCTGCCGGAGGCGAGGTCGGCGCGAACCGAGGCGTACGAGTCCCCAACGTCGCTCTGCACGTACTTGGAGCCGCAACAGCGTCTGAGGGAGACTTCGTCCTCGCAGCGAATGTGACGCACGGCGAATCTGTCGTCAAAGGCCGCGCCGTACACAACCCCGCCTTCGTCTATTACCGGCTTGGCGAGCGCCCAGAAGGCTCCGCCAGAGGAACTGTGTGCCCTGACCTCGTCGTCGTTCCTGTACGCGTAGGCACACAGTGGCGCACTCTTTAGGGCCCGGGCGGCATCACCGTTGGAAGGGCACGCCTTCCGGCAGCGTCCACAGGATACGCACTTGTCGGGGTCGATTCGAGGAACGAGGAACCCCTCGGCGTTGGGGACCATGGCAATCGCGTTCTTAGGGCAGGCTGCCATACAGGCAGAGCAGCCCGTACACCTGAGCGGATCCTCGCAGATGGTGTAGCCCTCCCTGCCGGTGGCGTAGAGGGATGCATCGAAGATCGAACAGCGGGGAGAGGTCTTAGCGGGTTTGCCGGAGGCGATGAGCGCCTTGACCTTGCGTTTTAGCGTGTTCATAGATGTTCCCACACCGAGAAAAGACGCGGCTTTTGCGAAACCGCCGGTGACGTAGGCAGACCAGAACGCGGGACGTGACGGGCTGACGGCATGGGAATGGGAAAGTGCCGGCTGGGACTTGGTGACGGCGGCTTGGGCTGGGAGCAGATCGGCGTCATCCACAGGAAAGAATACCTCGGGCGACGTAAGGGGTGCCAGAACAAGAGACACACCGCGGCCATCGTCAACGCCCTTCTTGACCTTGTCGACGCCCCAGAAGTCGCCGAGCGTGAAGTCACCCGTGCGCTCCAAAACGCTGTAGGGGCACACGTGACATGAGGGCCGGAACGCAGCACCGGAGCCGTATATGTTGCGCCAAGTCTTGCCCAGGACGTCGCCCTCGTGGCGCGTTCCGTCAGAGAGCTCAAGCGATTCAACGCCCAGTGGCACGCCGGCACGCTTGGGGCGGAAGTCGTAGCCAACGACCTTTTGACCAGTTCTGGTCTCGACCCATGCGAGGAACGAGGACCAGAGGCCGGGGGACGGCGCGCCGGCGCAGACAAGATCGCAGGTCACGAGCCTGCCGTTTTCGGAGTTAGGCATGAGCGGCCGCCTTCCTCCGAGGGTTCTCGGCAGCCGGCTTTGAATCGAGCTCCTCAATCTTCAGCGCGTGTCGCACGGAGAGGTTCATGACGAGGGCAATGACATAGAAAAACATCTCGTTGGCGTCATAAATGCCATTACCGGTGAAGCCGTATGCGATGAACCAGATCTGCAAAGCTAAAGAAACGACAAGAACGTAGTCTGATACGTGCCCGTGTTCGCCGTGTCGAACGACGAACAGCGTCCGCACGGTTGAGACGAGGCCCCACGCAAAAAGCGCAATGAAGACGGACGTGCCCACAATACCCATTTCGGCGAGCATGCCGTAGTAGATATTGTGGGTGAGGTAGGCGGTTCCACCGTCCTGCATATAGAACGTCGCATACCAATTCGCGAAACTCCCGAAGCCTATCCCCGTCACGGGGTGCTCTTTGAACGTAATCCACGCCGCATTCCACAGAAGATCACGCCCGCTCATCGCGTCGGTCTCGTCCTTACCCGTCAGGAGCGCGAACCTCTCGAACGCGCTCCTTCCAAAATCCGTGAACTCGTATGCTATGAAGCATACGGCGACAAGGAGCAGTGCGATGAGGACGACCTTCAGGAACGACTTCTTACCCCTCGAAGAGAAGAAGTACAGGACGAAGACGCCCGCGAGGGCAATAAGGGCGAACGTCCTCTTGCCAGTGAACAGGAGTGCGAAAACCGTGAGCAACGTTAGCCACAGGTAGACAGAGCTCTTACTACTGCGGTAGTAGTCGATGAGGTTCAAGACGCAGGCAATGGACATCATCATGCCTCCAGCTTGGTAGTTGCCCAGTAGGCCACCGGTCTTCGAGCCCAATAAGGCCGTCGAGCCGATGAGCGAGAGCGCGCAAACATTCAGGTAGACCGAGACTACCCTGATGCAAATCGCGAAAACTGCGGGCTCCACAACAAAGAGCGACAGTGCGGCGTATATTAAGTATCTCTTCGAATAAATTACCGCAATCGAGTGGGAGTAGGCGGTTGTTGCCTGAGCGCCGCAGAATAAGGCAATGAAGAGTAGCATTAGAAACTCTGCTGACACGCCGTGACCGAGGTTTATGGACCTCGCCCTCCCCGCACGCTCCCTCTCGATTACCGAAAACGAGGCAGCACCTAGCATCGCCAGCATTAAATGGGGGACGTAACCTAATAAGGGAGTCGATCCGCTCGCAAATATTAAGACGAAACAAACGATGTAGACCTGCGCTGCGAGGCTAAGGCTTTTAAACTCGGACCAAGCCCGCCCAAGCGTGAATGCATCGTTATTCATCAAGGCTCTCTTCCAGCCATTTCATAGAGTTATCACGGTGCCGTGCTAGTCGCTCTGCAACATTGCCGTAGTCGAAATTTGGGATATCATCCTGCGGCAGAATCGCTTGGTCGGCGATGCCCGCACTTTCCAGGAGCGTCGTGAGGCGCGAGTTCATACCCACAAGCTGTGTCTTCAGCTGCACAAGTAGCGGCCTCTCGAAGATGAGGGAGAACGACGCGACGTGGAACGAGTCGGTGATGACGACGGAAGCGTTCGCTATAAGCCCGAGGAACTCCTCAACCGAAGGCGCGGCAACCTCCGTCCCCGAGCACCGCGTCTTGCGGCTGAGGGGGACGTAGACACAACGCAGTCCGTGCTTACTCGCCACAGACTCGGCAGTTGTGTAGACGGACGGCTCATGGAGTCCATACGCAAGGACATAGGATGCGCCATCGGTGCCTGCACTCGCCATCTCTAGCCATTTGCCCCGGTCCACGAGGAAAACGGGGTCGACGACTGTCGATACGTCCTTGTCCACCTTCGGGGCAAGCCTGTTCGCAAGGTCGAACTCGCGAACGCCCACATGGTCAAGATTGCCGATCGCGGCGAGTAGATTGTCACTGGACAGCAAATCATCGATACCATTACCGGCGCTGGCTGCATACGAAATGCGCTTCTTGCCCTCGGCGAAATTCAGGAAATATGCGGTGTCTCCTCCGGTGAGCTTGGGATTCCATACCTGGTCGCTCCCGACCACGAACGCGTCGTAACCGCAGACAGCCTCTGCTATATCCAACGAGCCCAGGGGCTCTCCGAGACAGAGCTGGTTCTGAGCAAAGTCGCGGAAGACGGCTTTCCTTCGATTCTTCCAGCTGTAGTTGACGATACCTGACGCGAATCCTTTGGGGGTCAGCGGGGCCGGGAAATACCTGTACGAGTTCTCGATCGCCGGACACTTGTAGTTAAGCACATCGCACTCGTGTCCAAGCCCCCTGATAGCCTCTCTCAAAGCATATGCCTGCAGAACCGCGCCGTAGTTGAGCGCAGATTGAAATGTCAAGGTTGCGACCCTCATTACTTTCTCTCTTTCAGTTTGAATGTCTTAATTACGACGGTCGGTCACTTGTCGGGCGACGCCAACGCAGTTCTGCAGCCCATTAAGGAGCCCCTCTTCGTGGACCTCGGCATAAACGCGTCCGACGACCTGGGAGAGCCTTCTGCCCAGGATTGGAGACAGCCGTTGAACCAGGCCGTACTTCATCTTCATCTTCGGTTCTGACCAACTGGCTGAGTAGTGATGGACGCTGTAGGTGTCCTTCTTGATATGGTACCCGCCGAGGCCGTAGACGGGGTTGAATGCGATGGACGGGAGGAGTGTCCACTCCCCCACCTGCTGACGGCAGTCCTTGAGCACGTAGCCTAGTTTTTCAAGCTCTCGGGTGAACACCCAGTTCACAGTATTGTTCTCTAGGAACGCCGGGTCATCGGAGAAGTCCGTGCCCTCATAGTAAGCGAGGCATGAGGCGACAACGGGATCGTGAGGTGGCGCAGCCACGATCAATCCTGTTGTCGCAGTTCTCGACAATTCTTCGATTGCAGAGAACGGCGAACACGTCTCCACCAGCTCGGTAATGTCGCGAACGAGCTCACTCCCGAGGTCCATGTAGACGCCACCAAAATCGTGGACCATGCGGAAGCGTGCGTAGTCGGCCACAAAGGCGTACTTCTTGGCCTCATAAGCCTTGCGGGTCCATTCGCAGCAGTTTACGTCGAAAGTAAATTCGTCGCAGCGGCGGATCTCGTAGCCGGGAGCGTAGCGCTCCCACGAAACGAGGGCCTTCTTGGCCTGCTCGGAGAGTTCGCCATGGCCAAACCAGCAGTAATGGATAATCTTGGGGGTCGACGTCGTCATGACAACCCCCTGTATAGGTCCGCAAGCTTGAGGATGTTGGCATCGATGTTGAAGTCCCGCTCGATGGTCCTGCGAGCGGCGAAGCCGATGCTGCCACGCAGCTCAGGAGATGCCAGCAACTCAGCGAGACGATCGGCGAGGTCGTCAACGTCGCCAACGGGGAACATGAAGCCGTTCTCGCCGTCATGAACCACCTGTGGAATGCCGCCCACCGGAGTCATGACGCAGGGTAGACCGTATGCCATCATCTCGAGCAAGCTCATGGGCATGCCCTCGTGGCGCGACGGCAGACAGAAGATTCCAGTATTACGTACGAGGCGCTCCTTGTCCTCACCCGTGACCCAGCCGACGAAGTTGCACACGTCTGCCACGCCGAGCTCGGTGGCAAGGGCACGGTACTTCTCGACGTCCCCGTCGCCGCCAAAGACGTAACGGGCTTCGGGAAATCGCACGCGCAAAGTCTTGGCAGCACGCAAGAGCACGTCAGGGCTCTTGCGTGCACCAAGACGCCCCAGAAAGAGGACGCTTTGGTGCGCGCAAGGGTTGATCGGAGCTTCAGGTAACGCTACGGCGTTGTGCATGACAAGTATCTTGCTGGAGTCGCAAACATTCGTCGCGAAGTAGTCGAGCCATTCCTCGGAGAGAACGATGACGCAGTCGGCCCAGCCGAAGAACTCGCGCACCTTGGAGCGGTAGCCGTCATTAGCTCCCTCGAAGAGCGCTGCGAACTCGCCGTCATGCTCATGCAGGACTATATGTTTACCCGCCTTGTGAGCCATAGCGGCAAGGCGGTACTTGCGATCGAAGCTGCCGCGCATCGAGGTGTGGATATGCACGACGTCAGCGAATGGAAGTTCCCGGCGAAAGCACGCCAAGGCTCGCGCAAAGGTCAAGGCCTTCTTTGGCTTGCTGCCGTCGCAGGCGGTCTCTATGTATGTGAGGTCGCACATCTCCCTCAGACCGCCCTCGACATAGCCCTTGGCTACGCTGGCCACACCGCCCTGCATATCGAGGGAGGGCCCGGCCATTAGTACTCGAAGTTTGCTATTCATGCGCATCGGGCCTCATGGAGATCATGCGGGCGGGACAACCGCCCCAGATGGAGTACTCGGGCTGAACATCATTTGTGACGACAGCCCCCGCCGCGATAATGCAGTGGCCTGCGACGCGAACTCCCTTGAGGATGACCGCGTTAGCGCCCACCCACACGTCGTCGCCGATGGAGACCTCGGAGGCGTCGAAGAGTGAATCTTCTCCAAAAGCGTGGTCATGGTCGACCACCACCACATTATTTGCAAAGGAGCACCTCTCACCTATCTTCACGCGCTCGACCGCCGTAACGGAGACGTTGGTATTGAACTGGCAGTGCGAGCCGACCTCGATGGTTCCGCCATCTGCGATGAGAGTCAGGCCAGCGCGAGACTGAGACCTCTCACCGAGTACGAGCCTGCCGCCGTTGCGTAGTTCAAGCGTAGGTCGCTTGAAGCCCTGTATAACGGAACCCTGGACTGAGCCGGGGTGTGTCAGCTTGCGAAGAACGAGATCGGCCGAGGAACGCAGCGTATCGAGATAAAGCCCCATCGTTAACGCTTCCTCCACACCATCTTGTCCACGACGCCGGTGTAGCTCTGGATGATCTTTACCACCTTGGTGGACACGGTCTCGTCGGCGTAGTCGGGGACGGGGGCCTCGGGCAGCGACCCCTCGGCGTCGAGCTCGACGGCGGTGCGGACCGCCTGCAGCAGGCCGCGCTCGCTGATGCCGGCCAGCGTGAAGCACGCCTTGTCCAGCGCCTCGGGCCGCTCGGTGGAGGTGCGGATGCACACCGCCGGGAACGGGCGGCCGACGCTCGCGAAGAAGCTGGACTCCTCGGGCAGGGTGCCGGAGTCGGAGACAACAGCGAAGGCGTTCATCTGCAGGCAGTTGTAGTCGTGGAAGCCCATGGGCTCGTGCATGCGCACACGCGGGTCGAGCTTGAAGCCGGTGGCCTCCAGGCGCTTGCGGGAGCGCGGGTGGCAGGAGTAGAGGATCGGCATGTCGTACCTCTCGGCCAGCGCGTTGATGGCGGTGAACAGGCTCGTGAAGTTGGCCTCGGTGTCGATGTTCTCCTCGCGGTGCGCCGAGAGCAGCATGTACTTCTTCGGCTCCAGGCCGAGCTCGGAGAGGATATCGGAGGCCTCGATCTTGCCCAGGTTCGCGCGCAGGACCTCGGCCATGGGAGAGCCCGTGACGTAGGTGCGCTCGGGGGCGCAGCCGGTGTCCTTGAGGTAGCGGCGTGCGTGCTCGGAGTAGGCAAGATTGACGTCGGAGATCACGTCGACGATGCGGCGGTTGGTCTCCTCGGGCAGGCACTCGTCCTTGCAGCGGTTGCCCGCCTCCATGTGGAAGATGGGGATGTGCAGGCGCTTTGCCGCGATGGCGGACAGGCAGCTGTTGGTGTCGCCCAGGATGAGGAGCGCGTCGGGCTGGACCTGGACCATGAGCTTGTAGGAGGCCGCGATGATGTTGCCCACGGTCTCGCCCAGGTCGGCGCCCACGGCGTCCAGGTAGACGTCCGGGTCGGCGAGCTCCAGGTCGCGGAAGAAGATGCCGTTCAAGGTGTAGTCGTAGTTCTGACCGGTGTGCGCCAGCAGGCAGTCGAAGTGGCGGCGGCACTTCTTGATGACCTCGGACAGGCGGATGACCTCGGGGCGGGTGCCCACGATGATGAGCAGCTTCAGGCGTCCGTCGTCCTCAAATGCGATATTGGAATAGTCCTTGCCCATGCGGCTAGACCTCCTCGTAGTAGGTGTCGGGGTTCTCGGGGTCGAAGGGCTCGTTTGCCCACATGACCGTCACGAGGTCCTCGGTGTCGGACATGTTGGTGATGGAGTGCGTGTAGCCGGGGACCATCTCCACGGCGCGCATGTCCTCACCGGTGACTATGTACTCGTCGACGGGGAACGGGTTTCCATCGGAGTCCTCCCCCACCTTCCTGAGCTTGATGCTCGCGGTGCCGGAGACCACCAGGAACCTCTCCCACTTGCTCATGTGCCAGTGGTTGCCCTTGGTGATGCCGGGCCTGGACACGTTGATCGAGACCTGGCCGCGCTCGGGCGTGCGCAGGAACTCCGTGAACGAGCCGCGCGCGTCCGTGTTGGGCTTAAGGCTATAGGCGAAGTGCCCGGGCTCGTAGTAGGACAGGAACGTGCTCCAGAGCTTCTTGGAGAAGGAGCCCTCGGCAAGGTCGGGCACCGAGAGCGTCTCGCGGCTGTCGCGGAAGCTGTCGAGCAGGTAGACGATCTCGCCCAGGGTCTTCACGTCGGTTTCCGGGACATAGCAGAACCCGTCTCCCTCTACCCTCTCGAGGCCCTCGTAGCCGCAGCGGTGCTCCTCGCCCAGCAGGGCGCCCAGCATCTCGTTCACGAGGTCGTCGATGTAGAGGAGCTCCAGCTCCACGGATGGGTCGTTGACGGTGTAGGGGCGGCCGTTGGCTATGGCGTCGCAGAAGGTGGCCACGGCGGAGTTGTAGCGCGGGCGGCACCACTTGCCGTAGAGGTTCGGGAAGCGGTAGATGAGCACGGGCGCCCCCGTGCGCTCCGAGTACTCCCGGAACAGGCCCTCCCCCGCGAGCTTGGACTCGCCGTAGACCGAGCCCACGAAGCGGCCCGACAGGCTCGCCTGCGCGGAGCTGGACAGCATGACGGGGCATTTGTTGCCGTGGCGCTCGAGCGTGTCCAGCAGCGTGGAGGCGAACCCGAAGTTGCCCTCCATGAACTCGGACTGGTCCTCGGGGCGGTTGACGCCCGCCAGGTTGAAGACGAAGTCGGCGCGCGAGCAATAATCGTCCAGCTCCCCGGGCGTCGAGTCGACGTCGTACTCCATGACCTCGAGCGGGAGCAGCGCCTGGTATTTATCGCGGCGGTCCTTGCCGTCGCGGACGTTCTTCAGCGCGCAGCAGAGGTTCCTGCCCACGAACCCATTCGCGCCGGTGACGAGGACGCGCACCCTACTGCACCGCCTCGTGCTCGCGGCCCTCGAGGGCCAGCTGCACGTACTCGGCGGTCTTGATCTTGGCGATGGTGCCCTCCACGTCGAGCCTCTCGGTGTTGTGGGAGGTGTAGGACTCGTCGGCCTGGGTCTCCACCTCGCCGTCGACGACGAACTTGTCGTAGTTCAGGTCGCGCGAGTCGCAGGCCACGCGGTAGTAGCCGCCCATGTCCTCGGACCTCAGGCGCTCCTCGCGGGTCATGAGGGTCTCGTAGAGCTTCTCGCCGTGGCGGGTGCCGATGACCTGGGTGCCCACGCGGCCGAAGACCTCCTGCACGGCCTCGGCGAGGTCGCCGATCGTGGAGGCCGGCGCCTTCTGGATGAACAGGTCGCCGGGGTTGGCGTGCTCGAAGGCGAACTGCACCAGGTCGACGGCCTCGTCCAGGTTCATGAGGAAGCGGGTCATGTTGGGGTCGGTCACGGTGAGCGGCTCGCCCTTCCTGATGCGGTCGATGAACAGCGGGATGACGCTGCCGCGCGAGCACATGACGTTGCCGTAGCGGGTGCAGCAGATGGTGGTGCGGCCGGCGCCGTTGCGGGCGTTGGCGTAGATGATGGACTCCATCATGGCCTTGGACTTGCCCATGGCGTTGATTGGGTATGCCGCCTTGTCGGTGGACAGGCACACGACGCGGTCCACGCCCTCCTCGATGGCGGCGTGCAGCACGTTGTCCGTGCCGATGACGTTGGTGCGGACGGCCTCCATGGGGAAGAACTCGCAGGAGGGCACCTGCTTGAGGGCGGCGGCGTGGAAGATGTAGTCAACGCCGTGCATGGCGTCGCGCACGCTCTGGGCGTTGCGGACGTCGCCGATGAAGAAGCGCACCTTGGAGGCGAGCTCCGGGGACCTCTCCTGCAGGCGGTGGCGCATGTCGTCCTGCTTCTTCTCGTCGCGCGAGAAGATGCGGATCTCGGCCAGGTCGGTGTTCATGAAGTGCTTGAGCACGGTGTTGCCGAACGAGCCGGTGCCGCCCGTGATCATGAGGGTCTTGTCTTTGAATGCAGTCGTGGATTTCATCTACTTGCCTTCCTTGCGTTTTGCGCCCGTGAACTGGTAAAAGAGAAACTTAGTGTTAGTAATGAGGTATCGCTTGAAAAGCCGTCTCGGCTCTTGGATAAGTCTGTATAGCCACTCGAGGCTCAAGTTCTGCATCCAGATCGGTGCCTCCGGCACCACGCCAGCGAGAACGTTGAACGCGCCTCCGACGCCAATCATCAACGGTTGGGAGCCTCCTTTAAGCTCATGCATGAGGACTTCCTGGCGAGGCGCGCCCAAAGCGATCCATGCAAAGTCAGCACCAGATTCTGCAAGGCGTCGCGATAGGTCTCGTTTCTCGCTATCAGAGAGCGGACGGAAGACCGAAGGTTCCATGCCGGCGATTTTCAAACCCGGATATTCCTCTCGAAGAGAATCTTTGAGAGCCTCGAGGTTCTTCTGCTCGTTGCCGTAGAAGTAATGGCTCCATCCTTGCTGCGCGGAAATGTTGAATATCTCTCGCATCAAATCGGGTCCAGTTACACGCCCCATTGACTCGATTGTTTTGCTTCCAACAACAGATAAAGGCTTACCGTCGGGAAGGGACATGACGGATTCAGCTTGGCAGGCCCAATAGGAGGGGTCGTCATGGGCCATAACCGAGGTATGAGCATTGGAAACGCAAATATACTCGCCATGTAGCTCATCTATATGGCGAGTGAGAAACTCGACGCACTCAGACATATTGGTTCCCGTGATCGGAACATCGATTACGGGAACGCGCTTGAGCTCAACGAATTTTGAATAGTCCTGAAGCATTAGCACGCACCCTTACCGGTGATGACCTCGATCACCGTGAGGACGACGATCTTCAGGTCCGTTATGGGACCGCGCTTGGCGATGTACTCCAGGTCTCGGCGGACCATGCCGTCGAAGCCGGTCGAGTTGCGCTCCGTCACCTGCCACCAGCCGGTGATCCCGGGCTTAACGGCCAGGCGCTGCAGGTCGTACTCGGTGTACTCCGCCACCTCGTTGGGCAGCGGCGGACGCGGGCCGACGACGGACATCTGGCCCAGGAACACGTTGAGGAACTGCGGGAACTCGTCGATGGAGTGCTTGCGGATGAACTTGCCTATCTTCGTGACGCGGGGGTCCTCCCTCATCTTGAACATGGCGCCGGCGATCTCGTTCTGCCCCTTGAGCTCGGCGAGGCGCTCGTCGGCGTCCCTGTACATGGAACGGAACTTCCACATGCGGAAGGTTGACAGGCTGCCGTCGCGGCGGGTCTGGCCCACGCGGATCTGGCTGTAGAACGGGTTGCCCTCGCTCTCCAGGCGGATGGCCGCGGCGAGCACCAGGCTCGGAACGGCGATGACGGCCAGCACGCAGCCGCTGAACACGATGTCGAAGGCGCGCTTTACGGTGCGGTAGGCCAGGCGCGTGCGGTCCCAGTCCTTCACGGCCTGCATGGCCTTGTAGCGCACGCTCGCGTCGCCGCCATTCATGGCTTGCGCAAGAAGCGCGGCCCCCACCGGCGCTCCTTCTGAATATTCAGTTTTATCTGACACTATTTCCTTCAAACCTACGTCCCCGCCCCGGGGATCCTCCCTGTCCCGTTAAACAGTCGCCTGCAGCTAGGCAATCGCCTTTTTAAGGTTTCGCATGACGCGCTGCTCGGCTGAAAGCACGGCAAGGCCAACGCGCGTAGTTACGCGTCGGCCGCACAGGTCGAGCTCCAAATAAGCAGTACTCTTGCGTCTGTTAATGGTTTTGATAAGGCCTTCGCGGCCCAGCAGCGGACCTGCCGTCACTACGACCTGGTCGCCGTCCTTTAGGGCCTCGCTCATGGGCACTACGCGGTCTCCCGCATGAGTAAAGCTGCCAATAAGCTGGACCTCTTCTTTTGCCAGCGGCACAAACTGACCGTCCTGGGCAAGCACCCGGGCAAAGTCGTCCATACGCAGCAGATACTGTTGCACGGTGCGAGGATCTGCCGTATCGCAGATAAGATAACCGGGAAAGAGCGGCTTGGTCGTATTGACCCATTCGCCGTGCACCTTAATCTCAGTTTGAAATTGGGGATAAAAGAGCTCCTGTATGGCGCTCACCGGCACCATGCGCTCGATGCGCTCGCGCATTACGTCTTCGCGACCGTTAATGACCTGGATCACATACCACACGAGCACCACCCCCTTGCTGTCTTACGTGTGGCTCACGGGGTTTGGGTATGGCTTCGCCAGGGCGCTTGTGCGCGAAGGCGCTCCATATTCAAACCCTGAGCCCAGTTAGACAAGCACGTGGCTCTGCGCCACCGTGAACGGTATGTATAAACGCAGTGGCTAGAGACGCGGACGTGTATCGCAAAATGACCGCGACCCCAGCTGGCTGCGAGCGAACCAGTCAAGCAGGAACAAAACTGGACCGCACGCAAACAGCTGCAGTATTGCTGCGAATTGTCATGAAGTATCGATTCGAAAGGGTGGCTTGCACATAACAAGAACAAAGTCTTACGATGCGATACGCATGACGACGCTATTGGAGCTCGTGGTTTTTCTGGCACCGCCGTTACGGCCGGATGCTGATCGACCCTGCGCTTTGCGGCTTGCTGGAGCCGTGAGCACAGTTGAACCCATGTAACGTTAGATATCCTAGCACAAGGCGACTAGAAACCGATTTAGGCCACACGCGACAACATATCGTTCATTTGCAGTGCTTAAGGGAGTAATTTTGCAAACTTGTTCACATTAACGCAGGTTTATTCGGGTGTAGCTGTTGGCACGCACCACCCGAGCTGCAACGCTGACGGCGTGGAATGCAAAATGGAATTATGTTGGGTTAACAAACTATGTACAGAAGTGGGAAATAAATTGCACAACTTTTTTGGGTGTGGGTGTTGGTGTGGCGTCACTTTGATTTGTGCAGATGCTGCATATGAAAAAAACCTCCAGTTTCCCGGAGGCTTTATATTCACAATGGTGGAGACGAGGGGGATCGAACCCCTGACCTCTTGACTGCCAGTCAAGCGCTCTCCCAGCTGAGCTACGCCCCCGTGACGAGGAGATACTATAGGGGAAGTTGGCGCGACGTGCAAGGACTTTTTTGGGTCAGACTCTAAATACCTATTGATATAGGTAAGCGATTGCCGTGCCGGTGTGAACTTGGATCGTGGCTGTAGACCTGACGACGTTGCTAATGCCCGTGTCAGCTAACAAGCCCAGCGGGCTCCGATCTAGCTCCCACTCTAGGCCGTGCTCGCTTACCTCGGTATTGGGGGCTATGGCGATGATGGAGAACGTCTTGCCTTCGGCACCTTCGATGGTCCAGGATTCGCCTGCGTGAAGGATGCGGGCGAGCACCTTGTCCTCGGCGATCCAGACAGGGGCATCCTCGTAGCCTGCGAGCAGCCCCAGTACGGAAAGGGCCATGTCGGGACGGCCGCCGGTGGCGCAGGTCACAACCACTTCGGCGGCTGGCCAGCGTCGGCGGACGGAATCGAGCGCCAGCGCCAGATCGGTATAGTCCTTGTAGGGGTCGTGACGCTCAACTTCAAAGTCGGTGGCAGCATCGACCAGCGCGCGACCCGCGTCGCTCACCGTATCAGCGTCGCCAACATATACGTCACAACCTAGTCCTGCGCACAGCAGCGCGTCGAGCCCGCGGTCTACGGCGACAACGTGGTCGCACTCCCCCGCTAACCTACGCAACAAATCCGCGCTCGCCACCACGGGCGAGCCGCAGACCACCAATACCTTGCAAGCCATAGCTCTCGCCTATCCCTCAAACGAAAGCACGCGGGCCAGATCAAGGTCCTCATAGCTATCGATAAAGATATCGCAGTTGTCGCGAACCTCGTCGCGCTCCATACGGCCGAGCGGATCATAGATGCCCACGCGTTTAAAGCCCGCGGAGCCAGAGCTCTTAAGGCCAAAGACGGCGTCCTCAAACACCCATGCACGCTCAAACTGGTGCCCGTGGCGATCTTCCAGGCGACGCAACGCCAGCTCGTACACATCGGGGAACTGCTTGGAACGCCCGGCCTCGCCCGTGGTGGTCACAAACTCCATGTAGGCATCGAGCCCGGCGCCAGCAAGCGCAGACTGCACCAGCTCGGCCGGCGTGGACGTGGCCACGCACATGGCAATGCCGGCGGCCTTCGCCTGCTTCAAAAATGCAAGCAGGCCCTCGCGCGGCGGCACCTTGGAGTAGCCATCGATCAGGATGTCGCTCAGCTCGCGGTAGAGCTCCACGCCATTTGCGCCAATGCCCCAGGTGTCGTGGTAGGCCTGGCACTCGTCCTCGAGCGACAAATGCTCAAACTGGGCAAAATCGTCGACCGTCACGTCAACTCCGTGGCGGTGCAATAACTCGGGCTGGGCATAAGCCCAAACGAGGGTGCTGTTAACCAGTGTGCCGTCGCAATCGAAAATAAAAGCGACACTTGAGGCGGCGATGTGGTCCATATACGAGCCTTTCGATGTCAAAGGGTAAACAACCTGCTAAAAACGTTTTACCAAACGTCAACCTAACAATCTAGAAACGCTAATTGATAAAACTGTCAAGAGTTTTACCACAGCAATTCTGCAAGTGGTATAAACATGGCGCTTACCGATTAAACGCCCCCGCAAATCCTCTTTCGTTCATAAAAGTAACGTACAGGTGTTATCGTAGTTTCTGCCGAAAGTTCCACCGAGCACGCGAGGTGGAACGAATCATAGAACTATCGCCGTCCCTTCGATTCGTGCAGCCTTGGACCTTTCGCATCTAGTCACCAAGGCAACACGCTGCCGCGTCATGATGGGATCAAACGTGAGCGATACAAAGCTAAAGCCAGCAACCAAAAAGCCTGCTACCCGTAAAGCCGCCCCGCACGCACCGGAGCTCACCAAAGACGATGTCTATCTGTTTGGCATCGGTACGTGGGAGCGCAGCTGGGAAAAGATGGGCGCGCACCCCGACACGCAAAACCGTACGCGCGGCTGGCGCTTTTGCGTTTGGGCGCCCGACGTAAAGAGCGTCCATGTCATTGGCGAATTTAACGACTGGGACGAGGAAGCCAACCCGCTGGTGCCCATGCATACGAGCGCTATTTGGGAAGGCTTTATTCCTGGCGCCGAGCAGGGCCAGCTCTATAAGTATCTCATCGAGACCAACGAGGGCGAAAAGCTCTACAAGGCCGATCCGTACGCCTTTAAGGCCGAGTGCCCTCCGGGTAGCGCGAGTGTGCTGTGGACCCTCGATGGCTACCAGTGGAACGATGCCGCATGGCTCAAGCGCCGCGCCAGCCATAACCACATGTCGCAACCCCTTAACATCTACGAGGTGCATATTGGTTCGTGGAAGCGCCACGGCGACGCACCGCAGGGCGAGCCCGACGAGTACGGCAACTACCCCGGCCCCATGGATCCCTTCCCAGCGCAGCGCGGTGAGTTTTACACCTACGACGACCTGTCGGTGGAGCTCGTGGACTACGTGCGCGACATGGGCTACACGCATATCGAGGTCATGCCGCTTATGGAGCATCCCTTCGATGGCTCCTGGGGCTACCAGACGACCGGCTACTATGCCGCCACGTCGCGCTACGGCAACCCGCAGCAGCTCATGCACTTTATCGACGCATGCCACGAGGCAGGCATCGGCGTGATCATGGACTGGGTGCCCGGCGGTTTTTGCGCCGATTCCCACGGCCTTGCCACCTTTAACGGCCACATGCTGTTTGAGCATGAGATTCACCCCAACTGGGGCACGCACAAGTTTGACTTCGCCCGCGGCGAGGTCCGCTCCTTCCTGGTCTCCAACGTGCTGTACTGGCTCGAGAACTTCCACGTGGACGGTATTCGCATGGACGGCGTGTCCAGTATGCTGTACCTCAATTTTGGCATCGACGATCCCGGCCAAAAGAAGTTCAACAAGTACGGTACCGAGGAGGACCTGGACGCCAGCGCGTTTATCCGTCAGGTCAACTGCGCTGTTGAGGCACACTACCCCGACGTGATGATGATGGCCGAGGAGTCCACCGCGTGGCCGCTCGTGACCTATCCGCCGCAGGACGGCGGCCTGGGCTTCCACTACAAGTGGGACATGGGCTGGATGAACGACACCCTGCACTACATGCAGACCGATTTTCCGTGGCGCCCCGGCAACCACGGCCTGCTCACGTTCTCCATCATGTACGCCTTTACCGAGAACTTCATTTGCCCGCTGAGCCACGACGAGGTCGTGCACGGCAAGTGCTCGCTCATCGGCCGTATGCCGGGCGACTGGTGGCGCCAGTTTGCCGGCCTGCGCACGCTGGCTTTCTACCAGATGACGCACCCCGGTGCCAAGCTCAACTTTATGGGCAACGAGATCGGCCAGTTTATTGAGTGGCGCTACTACGAGTCAATTCAGTGGTTCTTGACCGAGGAATACGAGACCCACCGTCATCATCAGGCGTTTATCAAGGCGCTCAACCACCTGTACACCGCCGAGCCCGCCCTGTACGAGCGCGGATACACCGACGACGGCTTTACCTGGATCGACGCGGACAACTCCAAGCAGTCCATCGTGAGCTTTGTGCGCCAGGGCGAGGACATTGACGACGACCTGGTGATCCTGATCAACTTTGATCCGGCGAGCTACGAGAGCTTCCGTGTGGGCGTGCCGCGCGAGGGTGACTGGGAGGTCATCTTCGATTCCGACCGTCCCGAGTTTGGCGGCAGCGGCTATGCCGGCGAGGAACCCTACACCTGCTCAAGCGAGCCCTATCCCTGGAACGGGCAGATGGATTCCATCGAGATCAAGGTGCCCGGCCTGGCTGGCGTGGTGCTTAAGCGCCGCGGTCCCAGTAGCTATAAGCCGCCCGTGGTTGAGAAGCCCAAGAAGGCGACGCGCAAGCGAGCGTCCTCGGTGAAGCCCAAGCCTGCGGCTGTTAAGAAGGCTCCGGCCAAGGCTAAGGCTGCCGCAAAGCCCGCTGCTAAGGCCGCAGCCAAGAAGCCGGCTGCCAAAAAGGGCGCTACCAAGGCAAAGTCTGCTTCTGTTAAGCCATATGCCAAGGATGCGTAACAAAGCCGTTACAGCTGTAATTACGCGCCCCGCGAGGGCGTAGGATACAAGACATAACCGTTCCGGGAGAAACATCCCCGGGGGAAAGGAACGTATGAATAAGATCTTCGACAACAAGCAGGAGTTTACCGAGCTCTATCGCGATGCCGTCATGAGCATCAGCGGCAAGAGCGTTGAGGCCGCCAGCGACCTCGACCGCTTTAACGCCCTGGCCAAGCTCGTGGCCGAGAAGGCACGCACCGTTGCCACCAAGAGCGACGCCCGCGTCACCGCCGAGGGCAAGAAGCGCGTGTACTACTTCTCGATCGAGTTTTTGATCGGCCGCCTGCTCGACAACTACCTGCTCAACTTTGGCGTGCGCGACATGGTCGCCGAGGCGCTCGACGACATGGGCTTCGACCTGTCCGTCATCGAGAACCAGGAGCCCGATCCGGCTCTGGGCAACGGTGGCCTGGGCCGTCTGGCCGCATGCTTCCTGGATTCCATGGCAGCCGAGGGCATTGCCGGCTACGGCAACGGCATGCGCTACCGCTACGGCCTGTTTAAGCAGGAGATCGTCAACGGCAGCCAGGTCGAGGCCACCGACGAGTGGCTCACCCACGGCTATCCCTGGGAGGTCCGTCGTCAGGACAAGGCCGTGACCATTAAGTTTGGTGGCCATGTTGAGGGCTTTGAGGAGAACGGCCGCACGTTCTACCGCACGGTGGACACGCAGGATATCCTGGCCGTCCCCTACGACATCCCCGTGGTGGGCTATGCCGGCGAGACTGTCAACAAGCTGCGCGTCTGGGCCGCCGAGCCGGTCGAGGAGCACTTCGATCTGGAGGCCTTCAACCGCGGCGACTACGCCCTGGCCGACGCCGAGCGCGCCGAGGCCGAGGCCATCAGCGCCATCCTCTACCCCAACGACGCCGGCGAGCACGGTCGCCTGCTGCGCCTGAAGCAGGAGTACCTGTTTGTCTCGGCCGGTATCTACAGCCTGCTTGACACCTTTGAGAAGGAGCACGGCGAGAACTGGGAGCTGCTGCCGCAGTTTGTTGCTATCCACACCAACGATACCCACCCCGCCATGTGCGGCCCCGAGCTCATGCGTATCCTCATCGACGAGAAGAAGCTCGAGTGGGACGACGCCTGGAACATCGTGACGCAGGTCGTGAGCTACACCAACCACACCATCCTGCCTGAGGCCCTGGAGAAGTGGCCCATCGGCACGTTCTCCAAGCTCCTCCCCCGCGTGTACCAGATCATCGACGAGATCAGCCGTCGTTGGCACGAGTCGTTCGACACCACGCAGGAGGGCTGGCAGGAGCGTTTGCGCCAGACCGCCATTCTGTGGGACGGCGAGATTCGCATGGCCAACCTGTCCGTGATCTGCAGCCACAGCGTCAACGGTGTGGCCAAGATCCACTCCGACATCATCAAGAACATCGTGCTCAAGGACTTCTATGCCCTGACGCCCGAGAAGTTCAATAACAAGACCAACGGCATCTCGCACCGTCGCTTCTTTGCCGAGGCCAACCCCACCTATGCAAAGCTCGTGACCGAGGCCATTGGCGACGGCTGGCTGAAGGACGCCTTTGAGCTGGAGAAGCTCAAGGAGTTTAAGGACGACACCGAGTTCCTGAAGGCCGTAGGTGCCTCCAAGCGCGCCAACAAGGAGCGTCTGGCCGCCTACGTCAAGGCCGAGACCGGTCTGGTCATTGACCCCAACACCGTCTTCGATGTCCAGGTAAAGCGCTTCCACGCCTACAAGCGCCAGCTCATGAACATCATGAAGGTGATGGACATCTACAACCGTCGTATCGCCGATCCCAACTTCCACGTGACGCCGACGACCTTCATCTTTAGCGGCAAGGCTGCCTCGAGCTACACCTTTGCCAAGGAGACCATCCGCCTCATTAACTCCGTGGCCGACGTCATCAACAACGACCCTCGCGTCAACGAGGTCATGAAGGTCTGCTTTATCCCCAACTTCCGCGTGAGCAACGCCCAGCTCATCTACCCCGCCGCCGAGATCTCAGAGCAGATCTCCACGGCAGGCAAGGAGGCCTCGGGCACGTCCAACATGAAGCTCATGATGAACGGCGCCATTACGCTGGGTACCCTCGACGGCGCCAACATCGAGATCGCCGACCTGGCCGGCCGCGAGAATGAGGCCATCTTTGGCCTGACCGCCCCCGAGGTCGAGCAGCTCTGGGCATCCAACAGCTACTTTGCGTGGGATACCCTTAACGGCGACCGCGAGCGCCTGGGCCGCGTGATGGACGAGCTCAAGGACAACACCTTTGCCGGTCTTTCGGGCAACTTCGAGAGCATCTACAACGAGCTCATGAACAACAACGACCCAGACTTGGTCATGGCAGACTTCCGCAGCTACGTAGATGCGTGGGAGAAGCTCACCGGCAGCTATGGCGACCAGGAGACTTGGAACCGCAAAGCCCTGCTCAACACCGCCTCGAGCGGCTGGTTCTCGAGCGACCGCACCATTCGCGAGTACCGCGACGAGATCTGGCACGCTTAAAGGCCGCGAGCTCCACTATGCCAGCACGGCATTACTCGACGGGCGCGACCGAGCGCGCGCCCGTCGCTAATGGGTTTAGGAACATCGATGACAGAAGGAGAAATCGATGAGTAAGAAAGAATGCATCGCGATGCTCCTCGCAGGAGGACAGGGCAGCCGATTGGGGGCACTCACCCAAAAGATCGCTAAGCCGGCGGTTAGCTTTGGTGGCAAGTTCCGCATTATCGACTTTTCGCTCTCTAACTGCTCCAACTCGGGCATCGACACGGTGGGCGTTCTGACGCAGTACCGCCCCTACCTGCTGCATGCCTACGTGGGCTCCGGCGAGGCGTGGGATCTGGACAGCCGCGACGGCGGCGTGTCGATCCTGCCGCCGTACGAGACGCAGACCGGCGGCGCCTGGTATGCGGGCACGGCCGACGCCATTACGCAGAACCTCGACTACATCAAGGCCAACGACCCCAAGTACGTCCTGATTCTTTCGGGCGATCACCTGTATCGCATGGACTACCGCAAGATGCTCAAGACGCACATTGAGAACAACGCCGACCTCACGGTGAGCGTTATGCCCGTGCCGTGGGAGGAGGCCAGCCGCTTTGGCATCCTGACCACCGACCCCGAGGACGGCCGCATCACCAAGTTCACCGAGAAGCCCGATAAGCCCGATTCGAACCTCGCGTCCATGGGCATCTACATCTTCTCGGCCGACGTGCTGATCGAGGCGCTCGAGGAGGACGCTCTGGACCAGCGCTCGAGCCACGACTTTGGCAAGGACATCATCCCCAAGCTGCTCGGCGAGGGCAAGCGCCTGTACAGCTACGAGTTCCACGGCTTTTGGAAGGACGTCGGCACCATCGCCAGCTTCCACGAGACCTCGATGGACCTGCTGGGCAACAACCCCGAGTTCGATTTGTTCGACAAGCACTTCCCCATCATGTCCAACATCACCACGCGTCCGCCGCACTACATTGGCCCGGACGGCCGCCTGGACGACTGCCTGGTCTCCAACGGCTGCAAGATCTACGGCACCGCTCGCCACTCGATCATTTCGACCGATGTCATCGTCGAGGAGCGCGCCGTGGTCGAGGACTCCGTGCTGTTGCCGGGTGCGCACGTTAAGAGCGGCGCACACATCTGCCGCGCTATTTTGGGCGAGAACTCCACGGTCGAAGAGGGCGTGAAGCTCGGCTCTGTCGATACCACCAAGGATACGGCCGTCGTTGGAAATGACGTCGTTATCGGGAAGGGGGAATGATCCGATGATCAATCGCAAGGCCATCGGTTATATCACCGCTAACTACTCTTCGACCTACGGCAGCGTCCTGCTCAAGGACCGCCCCATCGCGTCCGTCCCGTTTTTGGGCCGCTACCGCCTGATCGACTTCCCGCTGTCCAACATGATGAATGCCGGCATCAAGACCGTCGGCGTCGTTATGCCGGGAAACTACCGCTCGCTGATCGACCACGTGGGCTCGGGTAAGGACTGGGGCCTGGACCGCAAGAAGGGCGGCCTGTTCATGGTGCCCGGCAACGCGTATGGCACCACCAAGGGCGGCATGCGCTTCTTGCTGCGCGACATCATCTCCAACAAGACGCTGTTCCAGCGCTCGGACAAGCCCTATGTTGTGATGATGGGCACCAACATCATCTTTAACATGGACCTCAACACCATCATCGACGCGCACGAGAACTCCGGTGCCCAGATGACCGTGGTGTACTGCAAGGCCACGCGCAACGTCGATGACGAGACCAAACTCGAAATTAACGAGAACGGTCGCCTGACGGGCGTGAGCGCCGGCGTCGCGTACGGCGACAACGCCTCTATGGACTGCTGCATCGTCAACCGCGAGACGCTGCTCGAGATCATCGACCACTACCAGGCCGCCGACTATCTGGACCTGCTCGAGGCACTCCAGGGCGACTTTGGCAACATCGACGTGTGCAGCTACGAGTACAAGGGCGAGGTCGTGGGCGTGTTTAGCGAGAAGTCGCTGTACCGCCGCAGCATGGACCTGCTCGACCAGACCGTGGCCGATCAGCTCTTTGACCCCGAGCGCCCGATCCTGACCAAGGCTCACGACGTGCCGCCTTCGCGCTATGCGACCGGCAGCCACGCGTGCAACTCGATCATCTCGGCCGGCTGCATCATCAAGGGCACCGTGCGTAACTCGATCCTGTCGCGCGGCGTCGTGGTTGAGGAGGGCGCCTCGGTGACCAACTCGATCATCAACCAGAGCTGCATCATCAAGAGCGGCGCACGCGTCGAGAATGCCATTCTGGACAAGAACAACGTGGTTCCCACCAACACCGAGCTTCGCGGTACGCCCGAGAACATCCTGGTGCTGGGCAAGGCTCCGTTAACTTCCGACACCACCATCGTACGTTAACGTTGGCACCGCAACATCGCTCGTAACATGTAGAATAGCCGCCCGGTTAGCGCCAGGCGGCTATTCTCGAATTACAACATGGGAGACAATATGGCAGATTCCAGCAAAAAGATGCAGATTGTGTTTGCCTCGGCCGAGTGCGCACCGTTTGTAAAGACCGGTGGCCTGGGTGACGTGGCGGGCTCGCTGCCTGCAGCACTCGTGCGCGCCGGCGCCGAGGTTATCGTAATGGTACCCAAGTACGCCACCATCAAGGACGAGTACAAGGCGCAGATGGAGCACTTTGCCGACTTTTACGTGAGCCTTGGCTGGCGCAACGAGTACTGCGGGCTTGAGAAACTCGAGCGCGACGGCGTCACCTATATGTTCGTGGACAACGAGCGCTACTTTGCGCGCGATTATCCGTACGGCTTCTTCGACGACGGCGAGCGCTTCGCGTTCTTCTCCAAGGCCATCACCGAGAGCCTGCAGCACCTGCCGGCCGATTTTGAGTGCGACATCCTGCACTGCAATGACTGGCAAACGGCACTGGCACCCGTGTTCTTGCGCGAGTTCTACCAGGGCCTGCCGCTCTATGACCGCGTCAAGACCGTGTTCTCGATCCACAATGTGGCGTTCCAAGGCCAGTTTAGCGACACCGTGATGGAGGACATCCTGGGTGTGGCGCATATTCCGGCGGCCGCCACGCAGTTGCGCTGCGACGCCTGCAGCATCAACTACATGCTGGGCGCACTGCACTATGCCGACGCCATCACCACGGTGAGCCCCACCTACGCGAGCGAGATCCAGACGCCCGAGTTTGGCGAGGGCCTGGACGGCGTACTGCACGAGCGTTCCTACGCGCTGCAGGGCATCCTCAACGGCATTGACGTGGCGGCCTTTGACCCGGCAACCGACAAGCGCATTGCCGCCAACTACACGGTTGACGACCGTTCCGGCAAGGCCGTGTGCAAGGCCAAGCTGCAGGAGGAACTGGGGCTCGAGGTGCGCGACGACCGCCCGCTTATGGTGATGGTCACGCGCCTGACGCGCCAGAAGGGCATGGACCTGGTCATGTACGCGCTCGACCGCATCCTGTCCGGCGGCGTTCAGGTGGCCGTGCTGGGCACCGGCGACCGCGACTACGAGGACGGTCTGCGCTACTTCCAGGACAAGTACCCCGGCACCATGGCCGCGCGCATCGAGTTTGACCCGGCGCTGTCGCAGCGCATGTACGCTGCCGCCGACATGTTCCTGATGCCTTCGAAGTTTGAGCCCTGCGGCCTGTCGCAGATCATCGCCATGCGCTACGGCACCCTGCCCATCGTGCGCGAGACCGGTGGCCTGAAGGACACCGTGCAGCCGTACAACGAGTTTACCGGCGAGGGCACGGGCTTCTCGTTTACCAACTTTAACGGCGACGAGATGGGCGACGCGGTGTTCCGCGCAGCACGCCTGTTCTGGGATAACCGTGAGGCATGGAACCAGCTAGTCACGCAGGCCATGAGCCAGGACTTTAGCTGGACGCGTTCGGCCGACAAGTATCTGGACCTGTACTTCTTTATGCACCCGGAGATTGAGCGCCCGGCGGCTGTGGAGGCTGCCACGGCCATAGAGGGGCCGGTTGCTGATGAGGCCGAGCCTGCGGCGCCCGTTAAGGAGCCCGCTGCTGCTGAGGAGCCCAAGGTCGAGGAGAAGCCGGTTGAAGCTAAGCCCGTTAAGGCCGATCCTGAGGTGAAGGTCGAGGCTGCTCCCGAGCCCGAGCCTGAGGTGAAGCCCGCTGCGAAGCCTGCCACCAAAAAGACGACGACCCGCAAGGCAACGGCTAAGAAGGCTACGACCACGAAGGCCGCTGCGAGCAAGACCACCGCTGCCAAGGCAACTACTGCCAAGGCATCGACCACGCGCAAGCGCACGACCGCCGCTGCCAAGAAGGCCAACGAGGTCGAGGCTGCTCCCGAGGTAAAGGCCGCCGTCGAGGCTAAGCCTGCGGCAAAGGCTCCGGCCAAGACCGCTGCCAAGAAGACGACCGCGTCCAAGACCACGACCGCCAAGAAGACCACGGCAACGAAGTCGACGACGACCAAGGCTGCTACGACGAAGGCCGCCGCGAAGACGACCGCGAAGGCCGCCGCAAAGTCCGCCGTCAAGGTCGAGGAGGCACCCTCCGAGCCCAAGGCCAAGGCAGCTGTCGAGGCAAAGCCGGCCGCCAAGACCACCACGCGCAAGCGCGCTACGACGACGACCAAGAAGACCACGACCAAGGCTGCTGCTCCCAAGGCAGAGGCTAAGGCCGAGGACAAGCCCGCAGTAAAGGCCGAGCCTGCTCCGAAGGCCGCAGAGGTCAAGACCGCTCCGAAGGCTACGGCAAAGACCAAGCCCGCCAAGGAGGCCCCGGTCTCCCCCGCTGTTCCGGCCGAGGAAAAGGCCCCGACCAAGAAGACCTCCGTCCGTAAGGCAACGGCCACCCGCAAGCGCCACTAATCCGGACGATTAAAACTTAATCCTCAAAGCAAAAGAGGGCGTCCCAACCAGGCGCCCTCTTTTTGGTTGAACTTCTGTATTAAAAAGAGGGCCGGTTTACTACGACAAAATGGCTCAAGCCGACCACGGCGGGTAAACTACGAAATTGGCAACGCCTCTACCTGCGGTTTTAATATCACCAAAATTACCCTGGTTGAGATCATTCAATTCATCGCAGTAAACCGGGTTACTTTTGTTTGGCTACAAATAGTATCGGTAAAGGCACATTTGAATATCGCGATAATTTGGATGGTAAAACGATTTTCTAGGACAACCGTTCGCCGATGGTAAACGGATGTTGTTTATACAGCCTGTGTACAAAAGATATACTTACATCCTGTGCGTAAAGCCCATGGCCCGCAGGCCGTGATTCTATTGAACTGGACCGAATTATGAGATTGATTCACAACAGCCGTCTGCCGCAGTTTCGTACTCCGTTTGGCGCTGTGACCACTGGAACTTCCGTTTCGCTATCGGTGATTTTGGAGGATGCCGACCCCAACCAGGCAACGCTCACCCTGCGCACCTGGGTCGATGAAATCGGTGAGTCTCTGTATCCCATGACGCACGAGGGCGACGGCATATTTACCGTAGAGCTTGAGTGCACTGAGCCCTGTCTTATCTGGTACAGCTTTATCTGCAGCATCGAGGGCCAGCCCGAGGTACGCCTGGGTGCACCGCAGGGTCGCACCGGTGGCGAGGGTGTGACCTACAACTACGCCGAGGTTCCGTCCTTCCAGATTACCGTCTACAAGCACCGAGAGAACCGTCCCACTTGGTACGAGCGCGGTATGGTCTACCAGATCTTCCCCGACCGCTATGCACGCGACGAAAACTGGCGCGAACGCACGCTTGCCGAAGTTGAAAAACCGCGCAAAGGAACCCAGCGCCGCATGGTCGAGGACTGGAACGAACCGCCCGAGTACGAGCGTGCCGAAGACGGCTCCATCAAGACCTGGGATTTTTACGGCGGCTCGCTCAAGGGTATCCAAAATGACCTGCCCCGCATTGCCGAGCTAGGCTTTACGGCCATCTACCTCAACCCCATCTTTGAGGCCGCGAGCAACCACCGCTACGACACGGCCGACTATACCAAGATCGACCCGATTCTGGGCACCGAGCAGGACTTTACGGAGCTGTGCAAGGCGGCCGAGAAGCTCGGCATTTCTATCATCCTGGACGGCGTCTTCAACCACACGGGCGACGATTCGATCTACTTTAACCGCTACGGCAACTATCCCGGTGTCGGTGCGTGGCAGAGCGAGGACTCGCCGTGGCGCGATGCGTTTTACTTCCATGAAGACGGTTCGTATGACTGCTGGTGGGGCGTGGGCAACATGCCCGCCATCAACGAGAGCTCCGAACTGGTGCGCGAGCGGCTCCTGGGCAAGGACGGCGTGATCCGCAAATGGCTGCGCGCCGGTGCCCATGGTTGGCGCCTGGACGTGGCCGATGAGCTTTCCGACGACTTCCTGGCCGAGATCAAAAAAGCCGTGCTCGCCGAGAAACCCGATGCGCTGCTGCTCGGCGAAGTCTGGGAGGACGCCTCCAACAAGATCAGTTACGGCCATCTGCGCCGCTACCTGCAGGGCTCCGAGCTCGACTCTGCTATGGACTACCCCTTCCGCGACATGGTCATCGGCTTTTTAATGGGCTACAAGAACGCCTATCAGGCTGCCGAGGACATCGAGACCCTGCGCGAGAACTACCCGCGCGAGGCACTGGCCTGCGCGCTCAATCTGCTTTCGAGCCACGACCGCCCGCGCATTATCTCGGTGCTCGGCGGCGGCCCCGACGAGTCGCAGCTGCCCGAGAGCGAGCGCAGCAAATGGCGCCTGGACGACAACTCCATGGGCCTGGCCAAGAGCCGCTTTTGGTTGGCAACGCTCATGCAGATGACCTTCCCAGGCGTGCCCTCGATCTATTATGGCGACGAGTACGGCTTGGAGGGCCTCACCGATCCGGGCAACCGCCGCACCCTGCCGACCAAGGACCAACTCCACGACTTCGATACGCTGGCCATCCTTAAAAACGCATCTGCCGTGCGCCGCGCTCTGCCCTTTATGGTCGATGGCGAGATCAAGGCCTTCGCTCTCAACGACGACGTCTTGGCCTACACCCGCACGGGCAAAGACGGCGAGGCCGCGACGGTTATCATAAACCGCAGCCTGCGCAATTCGCACTGCGTGACGATCCCGGCGCTCGGCGAATGTGCGAGCGACGTGATTAGCGGCCACGAGTGCGAGATCCACAACGGTACTGTCACGCTCGATCTGTATCCGCTGGGCTCGTCGATCATCTATCACCATGCCGAGCAGCGCCTGCAGGAGCCGCTCGATCACGGTGCGGGTGTTGTGTGCCACATCACCTCGGTGCCGACCGATGATGGCAAGCCCGGCACAATCGGTGCGCCCACGCGTCGTTTTATCGACCATCTGGCCGCCATGGGCATGCGCTACTGGCAGGTCCTGCCCGTCAATCCAACGGACTTCTTCCGCTCCCCCTACGCCGGTCCTTCGGCCTTTGCAGGCAATATCGACCTGCTGCCCGAGAGCCACGAGGAGCTGGCTGCCGACTTCGTCACCTGGAAGACCCGCGGCGGCGAGGATGCCGACCCGCTGTACACGGCGTTTAAACATCGCAACGCCGACTGGCTCGAGAAGTACTGCGTCTACATGGCGGTAAAGAAGCACTTTGAGGGACTGTCGCGCCACGATTGGCCGGCGGGTGTCGCGCGTTACAACGAGCACCTGATCGATGACAAGCGCTTCCACGACGAGGCCGAGCTGCAGGCGTACATGCAGTATCGTTTTGACCTGGCCTGGTGCGAGCTTATGAACTATGCACACAAGAAGGGTATCGAGGTCATCGGCGATATCCCGATGTATGTCTCGGACGATTCGGCCGACGCATGGAGCGAGCCCGAAAACTTCTGGCTGTCCGACACCGGAAAGGCGATTGAAATTTCGGGCGCGCCGCCCGACAACTTTGCGCCCGAGGGGCAAGTGTGGGGAAACCCCACCTTCCGCTGGGATCACATGAAGGAAAACGGCTATAGCTGGTGGATGGATCGCCTGCGTCGTGCGTTCGCGCTCTACGACCGTGTGCGCCTGGACCACTTCCTGGGCTTCCATAGCTACTTTAGTATCCCCGCGGGCAAGGCCTGTGCCGACGGCCGCTGGCTGGCTGGCCCGGGCAAAGACCTGTTCCAGACGGCCTACGACGAGCTGGGTCCGCTCAACTTTATTGCAGAGGATCTGGGCTATCTGACGCCCGGTGTTCGCGCGATGGCTTCGACCTGCGGCTTCCCCGGCATGGACGTACTGGAGTTTAGCGACTACGACGTTCGTTGCGGAATTCACCCCACACCGGGCAAGATCCTGTATACCTCGACGCACGACACCTCGACGCTCGCCGGCTGGTGCACGCATTCCTTTGCGGGCGGCGACGAGCCGAGCGGCATTGCATTGGCAGGGGGGCTCATGGGCAACGCCTTGGCCAGCGATGCTCCGCTCGTTATGATGCCGCTGCAGGACGTGCTGGGGCTGGGCGACGATGCACGTATGAACGTGCCGGGCGTGGCCACGGGCAATTGGACATGGCAGGCACAGGAGGCCGACATTGCGGCGGCCGAGGAGAAAACTGCGAAGCTCCTGCGCAGCACCCATAGATTCTGGGGCGAAGCGTGATAAAACCCCCGATATGGGGTACAGTTACAGCTGTTTGAATTTTTGCGGGCAGAGCGATCTGCCCGCTTTGTGCTGAAAAGGAAGTATTATGGCGCGCTACGATTACAAGTGCACGAGCTGCGGCAACGTGTTTGAGGTTGAACACCCCATGTCCGAGACGCCCGAGGTCGTATGCCCCAGCTGCGGTGCCCCGGCATCCAAGACGTTCTCGGCCAGCGGCATTAAGTTCGAAGGCAGCGGTTTCTACAACACCGACCAGCGAAGCGGCGGCTCCAGCACCAGCGCCACCAGCGGCTGCTGCGCCAACTGCCCGCATAGCCACTAATAACAACGTGGCCCCGCGATCAACTCCGATCACGGGTCCGCTTCTTTGCGCTATGGGTCGATAATTATTTTTAAAAATTAGTATATTTTAAAATCCGCCCATACCGGCAGCATAAGGATCATCACAAGTACCATCGCTATACCAATGAGTAGATCCGATATAGTTACCAGCTGCATCATATTGATCTAATTGACGAATGACATACTTACCACCACTATTATTGGAAGAAGAAATACTGCTAGAAGATCCACCAGAATTATTATTAGAATAGTTACTACCGCTAGAATAACTATTCTGCTGAGAAGTCTGCTGTTGAGCTTGTGCTGTTACTTCCTCTTGAGCCTTCGCTTCAGCTTCAGCTTTTGCCTTGTTTAAATCATCAATACGAGATTGATAACGACTGATCTGTTCATTGATTTGATCGATGAATTTTTTAGAATCCTTTTTGGCATCTTCAAAAATAAGCTTCTGATTATCTTTATTAGAAATATCATTAAGAAGACCATTGAGGCTATTAATATGCTGTTGGAGAGAGTCAGTATCTTCAGTAGAATTTACATCAAAATTAACATGGTCAGTTACAGAAGTATTCCACTCATCATTTTGAGCATTACGACAGTCTTTAATAATGGAATCGTATTTATTGAGCAACTTCGTCCAATCAGGGGAAGTGCCATCCGCATACTTAAAACTGTCATTAGAGATTTCTTTATTCAAAATCTCTTTATTATTTTGAGCATTTTTAATGGTATCAAGACGTTGCTCAAAAGTTAGTAACCCAGGATCAGCCTTAAAGGCAGCAACATTATCGCTAGCCTTTGAATACAAAACTTCAACCTGCTGATTATGTTCACTACATGCTTGCTTGTAATTGTAACCAGCATAACCACCGACACAACCAGCAATAAGCAGAGCAACAATACCGGCACCAATAATTACCCGCTTTTTAATCGAAGAATTCTCAACCTCTTCATTTTCCTGAGTATTATCTTCAGGATTGTCAATCTTGTCACTATTAAGATCGATCATTTTAACCCCTCAATATCAAATCTGCGAGCGGTTCATGCATCCAGAAACTTACCAAACCCAACCGCTTACTTTCATATCCGATTTATTAATCCCAGTCCCAGAAAAATCATCCTTATGAGTTGCGGTGAAATAAGAACTGTTTGGCGGGTAGAAGCCGCTTTTCAATCCCTATTTCACCGCAACTTAGTTGTTACCTGTGGACCAGGCGGGCGCAGAAGTGGCCGTCGTAGGAATCCGCGTTTAAGGGGACGCTTTGGAAGAGGCCTCGAGCGTTCTGGCGGACGGAGACGAGTTTCTTAGCCTGGGCAAACTCGGGCAGCTGCAGGATTTGCGCCTCGGAGAGCGGCGCCACGCTAAAGCCGGCACCCTCGGGAGAAGCCAGGAAGGCATCCACGACCTGAGTGTTCTCCTCAGCAAAAACCGAGCAGGTGGCATAGATAAGCTCACCGCCGGCAGCCACGCGCGCGGCGGCTTCCTTGAGCATCGTCAGCTGCAGTTTAGGAAGCTCAACCGTCACGTCCTTTTCGGTCAAGCGCCACGGAATCTCAGGATGACGGCGCATGGTGCCGGTACCCGAGCACGGGGCATCGATAAACACCGTATCGAACAGAACGGGTTTACCAAGCATCGCATCGAACGACGTGAGGACCGTATCGAGCTCGCACGCATCACCCGAGACGGTACGAACGCCCTTGATACCAGCCTTATGCAGGCGCGCAAGATTCTGATCACACTTGCGATCGTGCAAATCGAGTGCAGTGTGCTGACGGTCGTAGCCGGCACGCTTAGCCTGGCACATCATCACATACGTCTTGGTACCACGACCGGCGCCAATCTCTAGGCAGCGCCCGGGACGAGTAGCCGCAGTAGCGATGAGCTGAGCGTTAAGGTCCGAGGCCACGGCCGCCGCGCGTTCAAACACACCCGACGCAACCGTAGCCTGCGAATCGACCGGCGCATGGCAGCCCGGGAACACCGGCGCCACAAGCTGCGATAGGTACGGATCAGGCTTGGTTGCAAAGGCGTTCTCGTGCAAAGCGAGCGGCGCGGGCGCCAGATTTCCGGCAAAGTTGAGCGCGCCCTCGGGCGTATCGAACGACGCCATAATGCGAGCACACAGCCAGCGCGGCATACCCATCAGGCGAGATAGGCGAACCAAACGGCGCTCGGACTCATCGGCACCCGCGGCGGCGGCAAAGTCCTCGACGTTGTCCGCGACCTTATGCAGCACGGCGTTCGCCAGACCGGCGGCCGACTTAGCGCCGCTACGAACCAGCTCAACACCTTGACTCACGGCAACGCGACCCGGGGTATGCAGGTAGAGCATCTCAAAGGCCGAGATACGAAGCGCCATACGAACGCGCGGCGCGACCTTTTTGGGCTTATCGAGAAACTGGTCAAGCAGTTCGTCCAAAATGCCCTGCGTCGCGGCAACACCCAGCGCCAAGCGAGCCGCAAACGCGGAATCGCGCTGGTCAATGGCCTTGGCCGTAGCACGGGCAGAGAGCACGTCACGCGCATACATGCCGCGACGGTCGGCCTCCATCAGCACATCGAGCGCGAGCTTACGCGCGGGGGAAAGCTTGCTCATGACAAAGCACCCCACGTCAGATTGGCACCCTGCAGGCCGGCAGCCCAGGCAGAAGCAACCATAGCACGCTTGCCATCGGGCTTAACCTCAAGCAGCTCGACCGCACCATCGGAAAGTCCCAGGTAGACACGCTTGCTCTTAACGGCAACAGCGCCCTCGCCAAGCGACACATCCGCCAGCGCAGCATCGAGCGCGCGAACCGACTTACCGGCAATCACGCAGCGAGCGGGTGCAGTGTCGGACGAAGCCAACACGTGACGCACGCAATCGAGCGCCGCCATCTGCGGATCCAGACGCATCTCCTGCTTGGAAATCTTGGCAGCATGCGTGACGAGCGACTCATCCTGCTCGGTCCACACCGCTGTGTCATCGGCAAGCGAGGGCAGTGTATCGGTCAGCAGCTTACCGCCCAGCTCGCCAAGCTCCATCGTCAGTGCCTCGGCATGCTTGCCGGCGACAGATGTCGAGGCCTGCGCACAATAAGCGCCGGTATCCACGCCATGCCCAATACGCATAATGGAAACGCCGGCAACCTCATCACCAGCAAGAATCGCACGCTGAATGGGAGCGGCGCCACGCCAACGCGGCAACAGCGAAGCATGAACATTCACAATACCAAGCGGCGCCATATGCAGCACCTCATCGGGCAAAATGCAGCCATAGGCAGCCACGCAGAATATATCAGCCTGCGCAGCCTGAAGCGACTCGACAACCTCGGGCGTCATACGATTGGCCTCAACAACCGGCAACCCCAGCTCAAGCGCCTTGGCCTTAACAGGAGAAGGCTCAAGCTTCTTACCACGCCCACGAACAGCATCGGGACGAGTAATGACAAGCGCAATCTCATTCCCAGCCTCAACAAGCGAAGTCAGCGAAGGCACAGCAAAATCAGGCGTACCCATAAACACAATACGCATAAAGAACGTCTCCCCTCAACCAAAGCCGAGACAGCTACAAATAACGGCGGAAAGCCAAGTACACGGCCCATCCGCAATAACAATTCAACAAGAAATTATATATGTCTTTTTGACTATCTTTTTATATCTTCTTAAATGTCCGCAAAG
>OAVS01000079.1_pt1 | contig 89147 bp, 77 predicted proteins | sample 1550601 | NCBI WGS metagenome assembly OAVS01 (sample SAMEA2580093, study PRJEB22360) | human gut metagenome | biome: human gut; feature: human-associated habitat; material: faeces | place: Denmark | collected 2008/2010
ACCGCAGGAAGCTTGGATACGCCTAGGCGCGGTCCAAGAAATCGTCCGCACCCCCAACAGTCCCTATTTCACCGCAACCTATGGGAGGGACAGAAAAAGGCGGAGGCCCTGAAGAGGGTCTCCGCCTTTTATACAGGGGCGAAGTTATTCGCGCGTTGCGGGATTAGACCAGGCGGGCGTTGATCGTCTTGGCGATCTCGGCGGCGTCGGTGGAACCCTTGACAGTGGCACGGAAACCCTCGTCCATGAGCGCCTCGGCGACCTTGGACAGGATCTTGAGGTGCGTGGTGCCGGCCTGGGCACCGGGGATGAGCAGGGCGATAGCCACGTTGACGGGAGCGCCGTCCATGGTGTCCCACCCGGTCACGCCAGAGTCGTCCTTGACGACGATAACGGCGGCCTCGGTAATGGCATCGGACTTGGCATGCGGAATGGCGAAGCCCTCCATCATACCCGTGGTGCCCTCGGCCTCGCGAGCCAGGAAGGCGTTCATCACGGCATCGGCGTCGCCAGCGACACCGGCCTTGACGGCCTGGTTGGAGACAAAGCTCAGGGCCTCGTCACGAGAAGCGAAGTTCTCGGCAACAAAAACGTTCTCGACCTTCACGAAGTCGGCAGCCTCGGCCTTGGGGGCCTCGACGGCAGCGGCCTTGGGAGCCTCGACCGGCTTAGCGGGAGCGGCAGGAGCGGCCTTCTGGTTCTTCTCGAAGTCATACTTCTTGAAAGCGACGAACAGGATGCCACCGACCACGGCGCCGATGAGGATCGCGAGGACCCACAGCGGACCGTTCTCGACAACGGGCAGGACCAGGAAGCCACCGTGGGGCGCCGGATCGTGGACGTTGAACATAATGGTCAGGATCGAGGCGATGGAGGAACCGAGCATCATGATGGGCATGACGGGCCAGATGTTCTTGGTCATGAACGGAATGGCGCCCTCGGTGATGTGGGTGCAGCCAAGGATGAGGTTGACGACACCGGCGTCATGATCCTCCTGGCTGAAGTACTTCTTGCCGACGATGACGGCAAAGGTGGTGATCAGCGGCGGAACGATGCAGGCAGCAGAGACGGCAGCCATGAAGTTGGTGCCGAAGTTGTAGGTGTCGGTGCCGACACCGGCAGCCAGGGCCTCGGTGAGCATGGCGGTACCGGTGACGTAAGCAGCCTTGTTGACCGGGCCGCCCATGTCAAAGGCGCACATGCAGCCGATAGCAAGACCCAGGACAACAGCGCCAGAGGCAGACAAACCCTTGAGGAAGTCCATCATGGCGGTGTTGATGGCAGCCATGGGGCCGGAGATGCCGAGCATCACGAGACCGACGATGGCAGTCGAGAACAGCGGGTACAGGAAGATAGCCTTGAGGCCGTCCAGGTTCTTGGGAAGCTTGGCAAAGACCTTCTCGAGCAGCAAGATGACATAACCAGCGAGGAAGCCGCCGACGATGCCGCCCAGGAAGCCGAAGCCCACGCCGGTGCCGCCAGCGTCAATGAGCGTGGTACCGTTGGGCCCCTCGACGACAGGCAGACCCTGGATGGCAATCATACCGGCGACGAAGCCGGGGACGAGTGCCGGGCGCTTGCCGATGGACTCGGCGATGTAGGCAGAAAGCACGGGAACCATGAGGTTCATGGCAATGCCGCCGATGATCTTGAGCATAGCGGCGAAGCTGTTGTAGTCGGCAGCCGTCGAATCGAAGGACGTGATGCCCCACAGGAACGAAACGGCGGTCAGGACGCCACCGGCGACGACGAAGACCAGCATGTGGCTAACGCCGTTCATGAGGTGCTTATAGATGATGTGGCCGATGGACTCCTTCTCCTCGACCTCATCCTCGACATCGGCAGCAGCAGCAACCGTGTCGTCGCCCTTGGCGGCGAGTGCGCGGTCGATCAGCTTACCTGCAGCCTCGACGGACAGGGCCTTGGAAACACCAACGGAAACCATGGGCTTACCGGCGAAACGCTCCGCCTGGACATCCTTGTCGGCTGCGACGACGACGGCCTTGGCACCAGCGATCTCACTCTTAGTGAGCTCGTTCTCGACACCGACCTGGCCATGGGTCTCGACCTTAATGGTCAGACCGCGCTCGGCAGCTGCCTTCTCCAGCGCCTCCTTCGCCATGAAGGTGTGCGCAATGCCGGTCGGGCAACCGGTGGCGGCGATGATGTCAAACTTAGCCATGTGTCCCTCCTTCTTGAGTACAGCGCCCGCGGGCGCTCCCCTACACGCGCTTCGATACGCGTTTTTCCACACCTGAAAGATACCAACCCACCGCTTATATGAGAAGCAATACAGCTCATTTCTCCGGTGAAAGGTTCTTTCATTACCGTAAACGGTCGATGAAAGTTTACCATCAACTATTGAAACGGCAAGGTGTATCTTGTAATTGAAAATGTCCGTATACTACGACATTACAAAACAAGTCCGATTTTCATGCCAGCCAGGAGCCATCCCATGTCCGATAGCAGCAAGAGCGCACTCTCCCTTATTAGTATGCACAGGGGGTACAGCGAGTCCGAGCAGCGCATTGTCGACTATATCCTAGAGCACCAGTCCGAGGCCCCGCGTCTGACAGCCGCTCAGCTTTCGCGCGCCGCTGCAACCTCCGAAGCAACCGTCTCGCGCTTCTGCCGCAAACTGGGTTTTGGCAGTTTTCGCAGTTTCCAGTTTTCACTAGCGCGCGATCTGGAAAGCCAGCGCAATGAAGGCCTCACCGACGAGGTCTCGCTCGACAATATGGAGCAGAGCCTCAAGAATATTCTCGCTGCCAAGGTCAGCGAACTCAATGCGACTATCGATGGCATTGACCACGACACGCTGACAGCCGTCGTGCACGCGTTTAAGAACGCAGGGGCTATCGAGTTTGCTGCCGTAGGCAACACCAACGCCGTCGCGCTCGACGCGACGTTTAAGTTTTCGCAGCTGGGCCTTCGCTGCATGGCAAGCACCATCAGCGAGACCTCGATTGGTTTTGCGCTTACGCTGCGCCCCGGAGATGTCATCGTGCTGATCTCGAACTCCGGCAAGTCTCGTCGACTGAATCGCATGGCAAAAGCGGCTCGCAGCTGTGGCGCCACCGTTGTCGTCATCAGCAGCGACAGCAAGTCCCCGCTTGCTCGCCTGGCCGACTACACCTTTAATACTGTGAACCACGAGGCACTGCTCACCACGGGCGACTTTGCGTTCTCCAAGATGAGTGCCACGATGATCATCGAGGTTATCTACAACTTCCTGCTGCCCGAGATTGAAGACGCCCGCGAGCATATCAGCTTCTACGAGGAGCTCATCCAGCCGGATAAGGTCGTGGAGTAGGTTTTATCAGGGGACGTTATGTACCGTTCCGATAAAACTATGCCGGTTTACTACGATGAAATCGGAATATGCGACCACATCGTGTTTTAAAAGAAAACCGCAGGGGTTCTACCTGCGGTTTTCTTTTTACAATTTTAGCTGTGCTCGAGCTACGCCGATTCATCGTAGTAAACCGGCATAGTTTTTGACGGTCGGGCCAGGCAAGCAAGTGGCGGTGCAACAATTGCTGATATTTTGTCCCCGCCAACACTGTCGGCTCGTTCTAGCCTCGAGCCTCTTCCAGCATCTGCTTGGCGTGTGCCAGGCTTGCCTCCGATTGATCGCCGCTCAGCATGCGGGCGATCTCTGCGATGCGGGCGTCCCCGGCCACCTCATCCAGATGCGTCTGGGGAACGTCGCCGGGCTCTTTACTTACCACGTAGTGCTTATCGGCCATGACGGCGACCTGCGCCAGGTGGGTTACGACAATCACCTGATGCGTAGCGGCGAGATCTGCCAGCACGCTCGCGAGGGCACGTGCGGTAGAGCCGCCGACACCTGCATCGACCTCGTCGAACACCAGCGTATCCACGCCATCTGCGTTGCCGAGGACGGCCTTGCTCGCCAGCATGACGCGGCTCAGCTCGCCGCCCGACGCAATGCGGCGCAGGGGGCGCGGCGTCAATCCGGCACCACTGCGATACAAAAGCTCATAGCTCGAAGGCCCCGCCAGCGTCCATTCGGCACGCGGAAGATCGCGCGACTCCCAAACGAGCTCGGCGTCGCCCATCTCCAGGCGCGCCATCTGACGGCCAACCTCGTGACAAAAGCGAGGGGCTGCGGTATTCCGCACGCGTTTAAGCGCCTTGGCGGCGGCGAACAATTCGCGCTCTGCCGCGCCAAGCGCCTCGCGCGCCTTCTTGATCTGCGCATCACCATCGTCTACAAGCGACAACAGCTCTTGTGAGCGGTCGCGCATGACAAAGACATCGTCCATGGTGGGCCCCCACTGACGCAGCAGGACCTTAAGATCGGAATAACGCTCGCGCATACGAGCCAGCTCGCGAGGATCGAAGGCGACCCCATCTCGATAGGCGCGCAGCTCGTTGGCACAATCCTCAAGCGAGATGCAGGCATCCGAAAGCGCATCGGCGATGTCGCCCAGCTTACGATCGACGGTAGCCATACGGGAAAGTTCCGCCACGGCACTGTTCACGGCATCGAGCGCTCCCCCTTCAGCTGCAAGCGATGCATGGGCATCATTGGCCGTGGCCACCAGCACCTCGGCATGCTCGGAGCGCGGCAGCAGCTCCTCGAGCTCCTCATACTCACCCGGTTTGGGGTCGACCTCAGCGATGCGCTCCAAGGCGAAGCGCGCCTCCTCGACGCGACTCCCCTGCGCACGCGAGGCCTCCTCGACGCGACGGACCTCCTTAGCAGCCACGCGCGAGGCTTTAAAGCAAGCACGGTAGTGCTCGAGCGCCTCGAGTGCCGGGCGCCCCGCCCACGCATCGACCATGGCAACATGATGCGCCGGGTCGAGGAGGCGCTGGTGCTCGTGCTGGCCGCAAAGATCCATCATCACGCCGACGCGCTCCGAAAGTTCGCGCACGCTGGCGATGCGGCCGTCAATTTTTACGCGGCTGCGACCCTCGGCAGAAAGGGTGCGCTGCACGGTGAAGCCCTCCGTGTCGTGCGGGCCGTGAAACAAGCGCGCCTCAACGCTGGCAAGCGCCTCACCCTCACGCACCGTCGACGAATCTGCACGCTCACCCAAAATGAGCTTGAGCGCCGAGAGCAGCGCGGTCTTACCGGCGCCGGTTTCTCCGGTCAGAACCGTTAGGCCCGCGCTCGGAACCAACGTCGCCTCGCGAATGAGTGCAATGTTGGAAACCTGCAGCTCATCGATCATGACGCACTCCGTAGAACACGCGGCTCACCGAGTTATAGAAGCTCTCGGGACCGTAATCCAGCAGCAGCACATCGCCGGGACCACGGCGCACAGCCACGCTCTCGACCGTGCCATCGCAGGTAATAAACTGTCCATCGATGGCAATCGCAGGCACGCTCGGGCGATCATCGGACATAAAGATCTCGACGACATCGCTCGGCGAGGTCAAAAAGGCGCGAGCCTGAATGGTATGCGGAGCGATGGGCACACAGACCATGCCCGTGTAATCGGGACTGACGATGGGGCCGCCGGCGGAAAGCGCGTAACCGGTGGAGCCGGTCGCCGTCGATACAACCACGCCGTCACCGCGCAGGCGGTCAATATGATGGCCGGACACCGTGATGTCGAATTCGACCATATCGGACAGGGGCCCGCGCGTAAGCGCCATATCGTTAAGGGCAAACGTGCGCACGACATCCTTCGTGCCGTCTTCGCGCACCGAGACGATATCGGCGGCGATGGTGGCGCGGCGGCTCACATGGAGCTCACCGGACAGGGCATCGCTCACGACCTGTAAAATGTCGCGCTCCTCGGGGCTCGCAGCCGTCAAAAAACCCAAATGACCATAGGAAAGACCCAAAATGGGAATCTCACGGTAGTTGAGAATGCGGGCGGCACGCAGCAGCGTACCGTCACCACCGAGCGTAATGACCAGGTCGGCATCGTCGACATCGGGCGCACTCTGCATCTTGGAGCGCTGATCGGCAGCCCATACGACCTCGTAGCCCTGGCGCGAAAGCCAAAGCTCGAGCATCAAGCCGCTTTCGACCGCTTCTTGCTTGTAGAAATTGGGAACCAGAAAGACCTTCATAGCGTTGCAGCTTTCTCGCTCAAAACCGATACCTGGGAATGAAGCTCATCGTCGGTGCGTTCGCCGGGGGCAAACCTCGTGCCGTACAGGAAAAACTCAACGTTTCCTTTGGCGCCATGGATGGGCGACACGCACACGTCGCGCGGGAACAGACCCTTGGCGGCAAAGAGCTCAATCGCCGCCACGAGCGTATCGCGGCGGACGGCGGGGTCGGTCACGATGCCGCCCTCGCCCACCAGCGCAGCCGGCGCCTCAAACTGCGGCTTTACGAGCGTGCAGAACGAACCCGAAGGCTTCAGGCACGCCAGCACGGCGTCGATGATATTCGCGATACTCGTAAACGACACATCGCACACGGCCAGGTCGACAGCGCCGCCGTAGCCGAGCTCGGGCAACTGCGTCACGTTGGTGCGTTCATGGAGCGTCACGCGATCGTCTTGACGCAGCGACCAATCAAACTGGGCGCGACCCACATCGACCGAAACGACCGTGGCGGCGCCACGCTTGAGCAGGCAATCGGTAAAGCCGCCCGTGGAGCAGCCCACATCGAGGCAAGCAAGGTCCGTCGGATCAATCCCAAACGCATCGAGCGCGCCCTCGAGCTTGAGCCCGCCGCGCCCCACGTAGGGAATACGACCCTTCACGTGCAACGGCAGGCCGGGCGTCACCTTAAGACCCGGCGAGGTCAAACGCTCGCCGCCGCTCGAGACCAAGCCGGCCATAAGAGTGCGAAGGGCATCCGCGCGATCGGCGCAGATGCCCTGTGAAATCAGTTCGTCATCAAGACGCACACGTTTCATGAATGCCATCAACCATTCGTATCCGGAGACGCGGCCTGGCTATCCTTGGATTCGTTTGCCGCATCCTCATCGTATTCCTGCTCGAGCTTATCGGCCTCACGAGGCGTCAGCTCAAACTTATCGACCATGTCGACCGCACGGGAGCCCAGCTCGATCGCCTCGTCGAACAGATCGAGCGAACGCTCCAGGGACGTATCCTTGGAGCGAACGGACGCGATGATCTGGTCCAAGCGGTCCGAGATCTCGTCGAAGTTGCGGACGGAACCCTCTGGCATGGCTACTCCTCGACGGTACCGGTCTCGGCCTCGGCGACCTCGGCGCCCTCATCGAGAACGCCGGCCGCAGCCTGGGCAGCGGCAACCTTGGCAGCAGCCTCGGCGGCCTGGGCCTCCTCGCGGGCACGGTCCTCGGCCAGCAGCTCCTGATACAGGTCCTCGCCCGGCAGCCCCTCGCTACGAGCGATCTTGCCCAACACGCCGTTGACAAACGACGCGGACTGGTCGGTGCCATAGGCCTTGGCAAGCTCGACGGCCTCGTTGATCACGATGGCGTCCGAGACCTCCTCGTCGGTGAGGAAGCGCATCTCGTAGACGGCGATACGCAAAAGATTGCGGTCAGCGCCGGGCATGCGCATAAGATCCCAGTTCTTGGCGACGGAACGCAGAGCGCAGTCGATGCGATCGATGTGCTCGTAGGCACCGCGGCACAACTCCAGCGCGTACGGGTCGAGGGGACCCTTCGAGATCAGGAAATCGCCCTCGAGGACGCGCTCGAGCGGGCTGTCCGTGGCCTCGGCCTGAAACAGCAGCTGCAGCGCCTGACTGCGGGCAAGCGTACGCCCGCGATAAACCTTAAGGCTCAAAGGTTACTCCTTGGGGAAAACGAGGCCGTCGATGCAAACGTCAACGCGCTCGACCTCGACGCCCACCTGGGCGTCGATGGCAGCGACCACGGCGGCGCGAACGGCCTCGGCGAGTTTCTTGAACGGATAGCCAAAGAACACCACAACGCGCACGGTGAGCGCGAGCTTGTCGCCGATGACCTCGGCCTCGACCGCCGGCTCGGAAGCCGGGGCCTTGGACGAAAGCATCATGGAGACAAGGTTGGTGGCAAGGTCCTTGACGCCCACGGAGGCGATGCCCTCGACATCCGTGACGGCGCGCGAGACGATGGCGGTCAGAACATCGGGCGAAATGCCGATGCCGTCAATCTTGATTTCCTGGGGCATGAGTCCTCCTAGAAGAGTTGGTTGCTAGACGCGGGAGACGAACTTGCCGTCGCGGGTGTCAACCTTGATGACCTCGCCCTCGTTGAGGTACATGGGGACCTGGATGACGGCGCCGGTGTCGATGGTGGCCGGCTTAGTGGAACCCTGGACGGTGTCGCCCTTGAAGCCCGGGTCGGTCTGGACGATGGTGGTCTCGATGAACATCGGCGGGGTCACGCCCATGAGCTCGTCGTCGGCGAAGAGCAACTGGCAGGTGTCGTTCTCGCGCAGCCACTTGGCGTTCTCGCCCACCATGTCCTCGGGAACGGGAACCTGCTCGTAAGACTCGTTGTCCATGAAGATGTAGTCAGCGCCGTCGTTGTAGAGGTACTGGAACTCACGGGTGGTGAGCATGACGCTCTCGAACTTGGTGCCGGCGTTGCAGGTGTTCTCGACGACGCGGCCGCTCTTGATATCGCGGGTCTTGTAGCGCACGAAAGCGCCGCCCTTGCCAGGCTTGACGTGCTGGAACTCGACGATGGTGTAGACCTTGTCCTTAATGCGGAGACCGAGGCCGTTCTTGAAGTCGGCAGTAGAAATGGTAGGCATAGCGACCTTTCTTCTTATGGGCAGAACGCACAGGCGTCCAAATTACATACGAGCGAAATTATACACTTGCAGGCGGCGCCTACGGCGTGCGCATAAAAAGAGAACGCGGGACGCCCGAATCATTCCGAACGCCCCGCCTCCAAAGTTGATTATTGGGGCAAGCCCTAAAATCTATCGGAGTAGATTAGCAATCGATGACGTGCAGGTCATGCGGGGTCTTGGTGAAGGGCTCATAGCCATTCTCGGTGACGACGCCGTAGTCCTCCAGGCGCACGCCGCCCACGCCGGGCAGGTACACGCCGGGCTCCATGGTGATAACCGAGCCGACCTCGATGATATTCTTGCTGCGGTTGAAGTTGGGCAGCTCGTGGATATCGATACCCACGCCGTGGCCCAGACCATGGTTGTAGTAATCGCCATAGCCGGCATCGCCGATGATCTTCTTGGAAAGCTTGAAAATGTCGTTGCCCTCGACGCCCGGATGAATGGCGGCAACGCACTCCTCGTGGGTGCGGCGCACGAGCGCGTACAGGTCGAGCTGCTCCTGGGTGGGCTCGCCCATCACGACGGTACGAGTCATGTCGGAGCGGTAGTCGCAATAGCCCGCACCGTAATCCATGAGGACGAAGTCGCCCTTCTCGATCACACGATCGCTCGGGACGGCATGAGGGTTGGCGGTGTTGGGACCGCTCGCGACGATGGAGCCAAAGGCCAGGCTGTCGGCACCGTTGGCGAACATAAAGTTCTCGAGCTCGTTGCGGACCTGCTTCTCGGTCATACCGGGCTTAATAAAACCGAGCATGTGCTGAAAGGCGGCATCGGTGATCGACTGCGCATGGCGCATGAGCTCGATCTCCTCGGCATCCTTGATGGCGCGCATCTTGCGGATGTCATCATGCATCAGCGGCAGCATGCAGGCGACGGAGCGGTCCTCCAGACCACGCTGAATACCCTGGTAGAAGTTAATCTGCATGTCATCCTCAACGGCGCAGACGCGGCACTTGTTGGCCGCGATCTTGCCGGCGACCCAGCCGGGAATGGTGCCCTCGTCCATGTCGTAGACCCAGGGACTGCCGGCGGGCGTGTTCTCCTCAAAGCTGTTGAGATAGCGCGAGTCGGTGTGGAACAGGCACTGGTCGGCCGTAATAAACGCGGCGTGCGGGAACTCGAAGGTGTAGTCGAAGACGCCCTTCACGCCCGTGAGCCAACGGAGGTTGGCCTCGTCGCGCACGACGATGGCGTCGTAGCCGCGCTCGACCATCAGGGCACGGACACGCTCGATACGACCGGCAGGGCCGGCAGCAAACTCTGACATGCAGATTCCTTTCTTGTTGTCCTCATAAAAGCGGGACGGGCCTCGATCGGAAGACAGATTCGCACGCGATCCGCAACCGATTGAAAACCCGTCCCTCAAAATGATACGAAAGACGATGGATGTCAATAAAGTTAGAGAAGTTCCTTGCGAGAAGCCAAATACGCCTGCGCATGGCGCTCGAGCACATCGTCGTCCACGGCGTTAAGACGAATGGCGCCAAGTGCCGCGGGCAGCGGCAACATCGTGCGATTGGAGCGTGCGAACTGCTGCCTGCGGAACTCCGCAATAAAGGCCGCCGGTTCAAGGTCGAAGGCAAGCTCCTCGATGTCAAAGTCCTCCAGGCAGTCATCGACCTCAAACACGTAGTCGATATCGAAGTCGCAGGCATCATGTGCTAGGCGCGCTTCAAAGCGCATGCCCTCGGAAAGGAGCTGGTATGCGGGGACGTGTGCCGCAGCATCGCCCAGGCAGGCGCGAAGGGTGCGCTCCCCCGTCTTGCCAAAATCGAGCGAATGGCGAGCACTGGGGTTCGTGGCCATGAGCACGTCTTTGCGCGCGGTCTGGGACCACTGCACAGCATTGACGAGCGCGACCTCCTCGCCGGAAAGAATCTCGGGGACAGTCTCAGTAAACTGATTCCAGCGCGATTTGCTGCTGGAAAGCATGGTACCCACGAGCACCGCATAGCCAAGCTTAAGGTCCTCGGAGCTGGCCTCGCGGACAAGGTCCAGATTGCACACGACCAGACCGGGCTCGGGGCGCACCGCGATGGCGGGCAGCGCGTGGTCGCCCGAAGCGACGAGGGGCTCCATCGTCGTAGCGACCATGAGCATGGCGTCGAAGGTCGTCGGCAGCAGTGCGCACTCGGTACGACCGCACCACTGGTCGGCACACCAGCAAACAACCGAGCAGGTTGCGGCATCGCCAACGGCAACAACCAGGTCATCGCAGGTAATACCGTTAGCCGACAGCGCACCAAAGACAGCATCGGCGTCAGCCAAGCTCGCACCGGCGGGCGAAACCTCGAGCGACAGCTGCGAGACGGCAAAGCCCGCATCGACCAGCGCATGCTCAACGATCTCGCCAAGGCGATCGGACACAGCGCTGTTCCAGACAATCATCGCGCGCTTGGGCTTGCCCACGGCCGAGGCAAACATGCGCGACAGCTCGCTAAACGCGTCAAAGCCGACGCGAACATCGACGCTGCGGTTTTGGAAGTTGATGAGTTGACGGCGAATCATAGCAGTCCACGCTCCAAAAGCATCTCGGCACAAACATAGGAAACGTCCTCAAAGGACTTATTGCGAATATCGAGGGTAATATCGGCCGCTTGGCGATACAGCGGACGTCGATGCTCGAACAAGCGCGCCGCATGCTCTGGCGAGCGAAAATCGGGGCGCGTATCGGAGCGACGGATCTGCCGCATCGAATCCTCAAAGTCACCCTCGAGGTACACACAGGTACCCATCTGGTGCATGAGCTCGATATTGACCGGCGTCTCGACAATGCCACCACCGCACGAAACCAGCAGGCTGCGCTCGCTTTGGAGCGAACGGAGCGCCGAGGTCTCGAGCTCGCGAAAACGCTCCTCGCCCTCGGTCTCAAAAATCTCGGTAACCGATTTGCCGCAACGGCGCACGACCAGTCGGTCGGTGTCGATAAACCGACGCTTGAACATGGTGCCCACGTTGCGCGCGAGCGTCGATTTACCCGCACCCAAAAACCCGATAAAGAAGATATGGTCGCAGCCGTGCTTGGTGTGCTGGGACATGGCGAAACCTATTCCTCGCAGGGAAGGTCGCGCAGGGCCCGGCGCTCAAAGATACGGAAGATCTGCGTATACCACAGGTCCTGCGTGGCCTGCGGCTTTACCAGGATCGTATCGACGCCGGCAAAGTTGCCGCTCCACACGTCCGTGTACAGTTGGTCACCGATCAGCACGGCCTCATCGGCCGTGGCACCTAGGCGCTTAAGTCCAGCCTTAAGAGCAAACGGCGCGGGCTTCATGGCATGGCTGATGGCCTCGAGACCCAGCTCGCGTGCAGAGCTCATAACCTGGTCGCGATGCCAGTTGTTGGACACCATGCATAGCTTAAAGCCCTTGGCATGGGCGGCCTCGAGCCAAGCGGAGACCGCAGCGGGAACCTGCTCGGTATCACGCGGCACCAGGGTGTTATCGCGATCGAGCAAAATGGCGCGCTTGCCGTCGGCCCACAGGGTATCGAGGTCGATGCGATCGACCGAGGCAACATATCGTTTGGGGCTGAAAATCCTCATGTTTAATTCCAAGACTGTTGATGCTCTTCGTAGGTCTGAGAGAAATACTCCTCATCCTGCGTAATGTAGAAATACAGGTCATCGGAGTCGGTTGGCTCAAGGGTTGCCTTGAGCGCCTCGAGCGACGGAGAGCAGATGGGCGTGGGCGGCAGCCCTTCATGCTTATAGGTGTTGTACGGACTATCGCTCTGCAGGTCGTCGGCGGTAACCTCGCCGCCGGTGACATACATCATGGTCGCATCGCTATTGAGGTAGCGAAGACCGTCGAGCTTGCCGGCAAGTCGGTTGTAGAACACCGAGGCGACATGCGCGCGTTGCTCGGCGTTGAGGCCCTCGCGCTCAACGATGGAAGCGAGATTGATGATGTCATAATCGGCCATCTCCACGCCGTAGCGCTCTTTGATCTTGGCCTCGCAACCGGCAAAATCGAGCGAATTGTACTCGGTGTTGAATTGATCGAGCATGGCGCGAATGACGTCATCGGCGCTCGGTTTCTTGCCTAGCGAATAGGTCTTGGGGAACAGAAAACCCTCGAGCGAATCGTTCACAGCGCCTTTGAGGAACGGATAGTCGTTCACATAATTGCTGGCCTTCGCCTGGTTGAGGAAGTCCTCTTTGGAGATGCTGTCGTAGGCCTGGGCCACGCGATCGGCAACCTGGTCGACCGTCAGGCCCTCGGGGATCGTCAACGCATCGGAGCCAGCATTGGGTCCCTCAATAAGCTGCTGGACGACCTTGGTCGCATCCATAAGCGTCGTGAACGAGTACGTGCCGGGTTGAAGCGACATGTCCGCGTTGAGCTTTTTGACCGCCGCGTAGTAATCCTTGGGATTCTCGACAATATGGTTCTCGGAGAGAATCGAGGCGATCGTGTCGCCCGAGGCGCCATCGGGAATCGTAACGGTAACCTGCTGGCCAGCCGTGACGCTTGCGTCCTCCCCGCCAAGCAAGCCCTTGACGGCCGGTACGGCGAAGACGGCGATGGCAGCGAGAACGACCACCGCAACCACAGTGCCGATAATCATAGGCACCGGCGAGCTTTTCTTTTGGGCGCCGCGCCGAGCATGCGTGTTATAGCTCGAACGCGCGGCCGGAGCCACGCCATGCGTGCCGTGAGCGTGATGCGCGTGCGATTGAGGGGCCTGCGCGCGCTGGGTGGGTGCCTGCTGCTTAAAGCGGACGCCGCCTGCGGGCTGGGCCGCGCGAGCGGCGGACTGCTGGGCAGGACGACTAGCAGGCTGCTGGCCCGGACGCTGCGCGGGACGGGAGGAGGGCTGCGCCGGACGTGCGACAGGTTGGGCCGCGCGCGGGGTCAGCTGCACCGGACGCTGGCCGGACGGCACAGGGCGCGACGCAGGCTGTCGTGTACGATTCGGCTGACGCGGATCGGAAGCGCTAGACATGCGAAACCTCCTCGTTTTTGCGATCGAGCCATGTCTGCAAGAACAGGCTGGCGGCAATCATGTCAATCTTGCCCCTCATCTGCTTTTCGTTGAGTCCCTGCTCACGCAGGATACGCTTGGCCTCTTGCGAGGACAGACGCTCATCCTCAAACTCGAGCGGAAGATCGAGCTCATCGGCGATCTTTTGCGCCACGGCGGCAACGCGCTCGGCCTGGGGGCCGGGCTCTCCGGCCATGGTCAGGGGACGTCCGCTTACCAGGATGTCGGGCTCATAGTCCTCGACCAGGTAACGGAACGTCTTGGCCATACCGGTGACCTCGGCGGCCGGGAGCACCTTGACGGGCATCGCCATCTTGCCATCACGGCTCGAGACGGCGATGCCGATCCTGGTCTCCCCTATGTCCAGCGCGAGCGCGACCACAGCGACTACTTAGGCGCCGAGCGCGGTCTTGGCGGCCGCGAGGGCATCGGCGATGCCGGCAGCATTCTTGCCACCGGCCTGAGCCATGTTAGGACGGCCACCACCGCGACCGTCGACCAGACCTGCGATCTGCTTGATCACGTTGCCGGCGTGGAAACCGGCCTTCACGGCGTCATCGGAGCCGGCAGCAAGCAGCGCCGGGGTGCCCTTCTCGGTCACGCTGGCAACGACGCAGGCGACGGGGCCGGCGACCTTCTGGTGCACGGTATCCCAGACGTTGCGCAGGTCAGCAGCCTCAAGACCCTGGAGCTCAGCGACGACGAGCTTGTAGCCATCGAGCTCGACGGCGCCCTCAATAGCACTGGAGATAACGTCGGAGGAGCCACCGGTCAGCGCCTTCTTGAGCTTGTTAGACGTCTCGCGCAGCTCGGCCTGCAGGCTCTCCACACGGGCGGGAACCTCGTCGACACGGCACTTGAGCGCAGCGGCAGCGGCGTCAACAAGTGCCAGGCGGTCGGCCATGTAGTCGAGGGCGCCCTTAGAGGTCACGGCCTCGATACGGCGGACGTTCGAGCCCGTGGAGGACTCGGAGATAATCTTGAACAGGCCGATCTCGGCAGTGTTGGCAGCATGCGTACCACCGCAGAGCTCGCGGGAGAACGGCTGGTCCTCGGCGCCTACGGAAACGACACGGACGACGTCGCCGTACTTCTCGCCAAAGAGGGCGACAGCACCGGCAGCCTTAGCCTCATCGATGCCCATAACGCGGGTCACAACCGGCTTGGAAGCAAAGATCTGCTGGTTGACCAGGTTCTCGACGGCCTTGAGCTGCTCGGAGGACAGAGCCTCAAAGTGCGTGAAGTCAAAGCGCAGGTGCTCGGGCGTCACCAGCGAACCGGCCTGGGAGACATGCTCGCCCAGGACGTGCTTAAGGGCGGCGTCGAGCAGGTGCGTGGCGGTGTGGTTGCGGCGCAGGAAGCCACGGCGCTCGGCGTCGAGCGCGGCGGTCACGGTAGCACCGACAGTCAGCGTGCCCTCGGCGACGTGCGCGACGTGGGCATACAGGCCGTTGTGATTCTTGGTATCGGCAACGGTCAGCGAAACGCCCTCGGCGGAAAGCTCACCGGCGTCGCCCTGCTGGCCACCCATCTCGGCGTAGAACGGAGTGCGGTCGAGCACGACCTCGACATCCTCGCCCGCGGCAGCGGACTCGACGGACTCGCCGTTGCGTACGATGGCAACGACCTTGGCGCCCTCGATCACATCGTTATCATAGCCGTCGAAATCGGTCGCAGCGACCTTGTCCGAAAGCTCGACCCACACGTCGTTGAAGCTGCCCCAAGCATCGCCCTTGGCGTTGGCGCGAGCGCGGGCCTTCTGGTCCTCCATGCAGGAGGTGAAGCCGTCCATGTCGACGTCGTGACCAGCGGTGCCGGCGATCTCGACAGTCAGGTCGATGGGGAAACCAAAGGTGTCGTGCAGCTTAAAGGCAACATCGCCCGGAAGGACAGCGCCGTCGGCGAGCGCGGCCAGGGCCTCGTCCAGGTAAACGCGGCCGTTGTCGAGCGTCGTGGAGAAACGTTCCTCCTCGGAGGCGACGATACCCTTAACGAGCGCGACGTTCTTAAGCAGCTCGGGATAGGCCTCGCCCATCTGAGCGTTGACCTCGTCGATAAACTTGGTCAGGAAGGCGCCCTCGATGCCCAGAAGGCGGCCGTGGAACACGGCACGGCGGAGCAGGCGGCGAAGGACGTACTCGCGACCCTCGTTACCGGGAAGGATGCCGTCCGAGATCATAAAGTCGACAGCACGGGAGTGATCGGCGATGATACGCAGCGAGCGGCTGGCGCCTGAGTAGTCATCGGCGTCATAGGTCTTGCCGCTGATCTTCTCGCCCAGCTTGATGAGATGCTGCATCAGGTCGCCGTCATAGTTGGCGGTCTTGTGTTGCATGATGGCGGCCATGCGCTCCAGGCCCATGCCCGTATCGAGGTTACGGTGCGGCAGCTCCGGCATGGAGCCGTCCTCCTGGCGGTCGTACTGGGTAAAGACGAGGTTCCAGAACTCCAGGAAGCGGTCACAGTCGCAGCCGGGCTTGCAGTCGGGGCTACCGCAGCCGACCTCCTCACCCATGTCAAAGTAGATCTCGGAGCACGGACCGCAGGGGCCGGTGGGGCCGGCGGCCCAGAAGTTGTCGTCCTCGCCCAGGCGGGAGATATGGTCCTCGGCAACGCCCAGAGAGCGCCACACGTCGTGGGTCTCGTCGTCCTCGGTAAAGACAGTAAAGTACAGGCGGTCGAGCGGCAGCTTGAACTCCTTGGTGATGAGCTCAAAGGCCCAGGCGCAAGCCTGCTCCTTGGAGACGCCGCCAAAGGAAAAGTCGCCGAGCATCTCGAAGAACGAGAGGTGACGGCCGTCCTCGCCGATGCAGTCGATGTCGTTGGTGCGGACGCACTTCTGGCAGGAGATCGCGCCGATCTCCTTCATGGTCTTCTTGCCCTGGTAGTACTCCTTAAACTGGTTCATGCCGGCGTTGGCAAGCAGCAGCGAGGGATCGTCGGGAACAAGGGACGAAGAAGGATAGAGCTTAAGACCGCGCTCCTCAAAGAAGTTGAGGAACTTGGAGCGGATCTCGGCCGTAGTCATTGACGGGTAATCAGCACTCATAGAGGGAATCTCCTCGGTTTCACATCGAAACAGTTCAAACGTAACGATATTACCATCCCACCGCGCCTGTGCAAAAAAGAGGGTCGCCAAACAACGACCCTCCAGCGAAAGTGCACGTTATTTAGTACTGCGCGATCCTTTGAAAAAGAATTGCTGTAGAATTACATATAAGATTCACCCGGAAGGAGCGATCGATGAAAAGCAAACGATTTGTCCTGAATGCACTTCTGGTTGTAGCACTTTTAGCGCTCTTGGCCTTCTCATGCTGGTACGCAAACCAACCAGCATTTGGCTACGTATTGTATGCAGTAATGTCCGGCGATAAGGCTTATTACGCTCTACGCGCAATTGACGTTCTCTTTTTCTATGTAGCCGGCCCCTTATCAATCGCTTTGCTCGCGTTTCTTGTCATTTACAATTTCAAGAAACGTTAATAGGACCTATTTAGAATCCGAATCGTCCATGGAGCCGTCGATGCCGGTTTTGGTATCGTCGTCCGAGTTGGAGACATCGTCCTTGGCGAAGGGGTTCTTGAAGAATCCCGTAGCATCGGGCTGAAGGCCCGAGAGCTTCATCCAGGGATTATCGAGCTCGGGTTTGGGCATGGCCTGGGCCTCGGGCGCAGTCTCGTTACCGATGAGCTCGGACTCATAGATGAACGTATCGTCTCCAAGCGCGTCATAGGCGGCAACCGGGTTGCCCTCGGTATCGCGATAGGGCGTGCCCTTAAACACGGCGCCGTCGTATGCCACGAGCTGGCGGCCGGTCTCGTTCTCAAAGTAGTAGACGAAAATGCCCTTGAGGGCCGCGCACAGCGGAATGGCGATAACCATGCCGATGGCGCCCATAAGCGCCGAACCGATAACGAGTGCCGTCAGGCTCATGACGGGATGCACCTGGACCGAGCTCTGCATGACCTTAGGCGAAATGACGTTGTCGGTAACGTTTTGGGCCACCATCGTCACGATCAAGGTCCACAACGCCAGCATCGGGCTGAACATAAAGCCGAGTACCGTGGCAATCGCAGCGCTCACCCAGGGACCGACAACCGGGACCAAGTGCATGATGCCGGTAAAGATGGCCATGAGCGCCGCATACGGATGCCCGACGATCGCAAAGCCGATAAAGGCGAGGATGCCACCGCAGATGGACGTCACGACCATGCCACGCATATAACCGCCGACCGATCGCGAAAGAATCGCGACCATAAAGCGGTACGAGGTCTCCTTTTCCTGACCAATGATGGTGCAGACCTCGTGGTGCATACGGGGATAGTCGCAAGCCAACCAATAGGCAAGCACCAAGCCAAGGAAGATTACGAACAACTGCGAGGCCGTATTGGTAATGAGCGGGAATACACCGCGACCGAGCTCAGCAGCAACCTGAGACACATACTTCGATGCCACGGTAACGAGCGAAGAAAGATTGTCGTCCAGATACTCTTTGAGCGGCGTGTTGTTGAGCGTCTTGGCATGCGAGAACATCTCGTTGAGGTCGCCACCAGCAACACGAAGCTGCTCGGGCAGGCGGCTCAGGACTTCCATGATCTGACCGAGCAAAATAGGCGACAGGATGCAGACGACACCAACAAGCACGGCAACAACCACAATGAGAGCGATGAGCGAACCGATGCCACGACCGACGCCATGATGCTCGAGCCAGTTGGTAATCGGCGACATCACAAAAGCGATGATGGAACCGACGGCGAGAAACTCGATAACCGGTGCCAGGATACCCATAAGGTTAAAGATGACGGCGGCGATGACAATGCAGCCGACGACAGCCCAAATGCGAAGCGTCAGAATGCGGGTATCGCGCAGCGTGCGATCGGTTTGTTGGGGATGCTCACTCATGAACGAACCATCACTCCGTCGGGGTCGATCTTGTCCTGAATCTTCTTAAGGGTACGGCGCAGCAGGCGCGAGACCTGCACCTGTGAGATACCCAGCTTCTTGGCAATCTCGATCTGAGTCATGCCCTTTACGAAGCGCAGCTCGATAACCTCGCGCTCGCGCGGCGAGAAATCGCGAATGGCTTCCTCGATTACCAAGCGGTCATCGGTAAAATCGAGCTCGTTATCGTCATCGGCATAGCGGTCGAGAATCGAGGGGGCATCATCGGAATCGGACGCGCCGGGAGCCTCGATGGGTACCGAGGTATAGGCCGAGGAAGATTCCATGGCCTCCAGCACCTCGTCGACGGTCACGTCTAGGTACTCAGCGATTTCTTCGACCTTAGGCGAGCGCTGCAACTCATTGGTAAGTTTATCGGTAGCCTGGTTAACCTTGGCAGAAAGCTCCTGTAGACGACGAGGCACGCGCACGCTCCAACCCTTGTCACGGAAGTGACGCTTGATCTCGCCCAGGATGGTGGGCGTGGCAAACGTGGTGAACTCGAGTCCGCGCTCGGGATCAAAGCGGTCGATTGCCTTGAGTAGACCCAGGTATCCGACCTGCATCAGGTCGTCGAGCGGCTCGCCGCGGTTCTTAAATTTGTTGGCAAGAAACCTTACCAGGTTCATGTGGGACATGACGAGCTGCTCGCGTGCGTCCGGATCACCGGTCTCTTTGTAGCGACGAAACAGCTCGCGGGTTTTCTCCTTGTCCCAAGCGGTCTTACCGCTCCGGGAACGATCGGTCATATTAGATATCCGCCTTGAGGTCGAGGGAAAGCGTCAGGGGCGCCGCAGTTTTTTCATAGGAATCGCACACGCTCGCCAAAATGAGCTCGGCATACACGGCAGCCTGGTCATCCTCATCGACAGTCGCCTGGTCGCCAAAGGTAAAGGTCATGCCCACGTGAGATTCGTCGACATCGAATTTGATAGAGATATCGTCGGAATCAACGGCCGTGCAGCCAAAGATAAAGGCTTCCTCGGCAGCCATACGGATGTCCTCGATTCGATCGACGGACATGGAGCACAACGCACCAACGTTGGCGGCCGTCATACGTACGAGACGTGCCAGACGCGGATCCCCGGCAACAGTCAGCGTGATGGGACAGGTTGCATCGCTACTCATCGCAGGACTCCTCGGAGGTCTCGGCAGGCGTGTAGGTGTAATACTGGGCTGCTTTAGCAGCAGGCTTCTGTGCATCATCGTCGCCCGTGCCGGCCTCGTCCCCGGCTTCGCCAATCAGGACGCGCTCGGTCGGCTGATCGGCTTCGGCGGCAGCGGAAAGTGTGCGCTCGACGTCGGCCGCGGGAGCCTTCACCTTATTAAAGAATTTCTGTACGGCACCGGCCGCAGAGTCGGTCACGCTCGACACAACATTGCTGGCATCGGCCATGCTGCCCGAAACCTCGGAAATGTCACGAACCACGGCTTCAACCTCTACGAGGTTGGAGGTCAAGGCGTCGACAGCGGTCTTGCTCGACTTGAGGAGCGGCTCAACCTGCGCCAGTGCGGGGGTGAGCTCATCGACAGCACCATCGAGCTTTGCTACCACGGGCTGAGCCTCGGCGATCGTGTTGTTAAGGTCGCTTACGGTCTTATCGAGCGAATCAACGACGTTGCGGGTCTTGCGCAGGGTGAGCGCGAGCTCGATAACAGCCCACACGCCGGCAACGGCGAGCAGCAGCAGGGCGATTTGAATGGGACTCATACAAGCCTCCCGAAGGAATCGAAATACAGACGTTTTTCATGGTACCCCAAAGAAGGAGAAAGATACCCAAAGGGAATGTGCGTGGTGCCAATGACCTAGTTGGGCGCGTTACCGCTACGGTCGCGTTCGCTTTGCTCCACACGCCACTCTTCCCAGCCGCGGCCCGAAGGCTGCCAGAACGCGCCGCGCTCAAGCCCCTCGGGCAAATAGCGCTGGTCGACCCAACCTTCGGGATAATCGTGCGGGTACTTGTATATACCGTATTCGTCGCTGCCGGGACGGTGACGATCGCGAAGATAGCTGGGCACCTCGCGCAGCCCACTTGAATGAATATCGGCCAGCGCCGCATCGATCGAAGCCTCGCACGCGTTGGATTTTGGCGCCAGGCACACATAGAGCGCAGCCTGAGCCAGGTTAATGCGGCACTCGGGATAGCCAATGACCTCGGCAGACTTGAACGCGGCATGCGCCACCAATAGTGCCTGCGGGTCGGCGTTGCCAACATCCTCAGAAGCCTGAATCATAATGCGGCGAGCGATAAATTTTGGATCCTCCCCCGCATCGATCATGCGCGCGAGCCAATAGATCGTGGCATCGGGGTCGCTGCCGCGCATGGACTTGATGAACGCACTGATGATGTCGTAGTGCATGTCGCCGTTTTTGTCGTACGAAAAGCCACGGCGCGGGTTGGCAATCTTCACGTCGTCAACAGTGATGGGATAGCGCTCCCCCGCCGCCGGCGCCGGCGTTCCCTCGGTATCGGGACGCGTGATGGCGATCTCGCTCGCAAGCTCGAGCGTCGTGAGCGCCGAGCGAGCGTCGCCCGCAGCCAGCGTGCAGATGGTCTTAACCGTATCCTCATCGGCCGAGAACTTGCCGTTCAAACCCTGCGGCGCCTCGAGCGCGCGCTCGATAAGCGTGGCGATATCCTCGTCCTTTAAGTGCTCAAGCTCCACCACGCGACCGCGCGAGAGCAACGCCGAGTTGACCTCGAAGTACGGATTCTCCGTCGTGGCGCCAATCATAATGACGGTACGGTTCTCAACCGCATGCAGCAAGGCATCCTGCTGCGACTTGGAAAAGCGGTGAATCTCGTCGATGAAAAGAATGGTGCGACGGTCGTACGTATTCAGACGCGTCTTGGCCTCGTCAATCACGCGGCGAAGATCCTTTACGGTGCCCGTCACGGCGCTGACTTCGACAAACTCGCTCTTGGTATGGTTGGCGATAATATGTGCCAGCGTCGTCTTGCCCGTACCGGCCGGCCCGTACAGAATCACACTCGACAGCACGTCGTGCTCAATCGCAGCACGCAACCATGAGCCCTTACCGACGGCCTTTTGCTGGCCCACATACTCGTCGAGCGAATTGGGGCGCATGCGCACCGCAAGCGGCGCATTCTGAAAGGAACGCTCGCGCGTCGAAGCAGAAAAAAGGTCGTCCATAGCCATCCCGTGCATCAATCAAAGTCGTCATCTGCTAACAGTATACCGAAAATATACGAACTACCGTTCGTTAATATAGGTACGATGCGGAAACTTCAATCCCGGGAACAGCTTGCTCGTAAGTTCACAGAAATAACCGTCCGTCATGCTCGCAATGTAATCCACGACCGCCTGGTCCTTATCGTCCTGCCAGGCATAGGCTCGATCGTAGTAGGAAAGCTGCCGCTCAATGCGAGAAATGTGGTGCTTAAAGATATACGAGGACTCGTCTCCTTCGTTTATGTCCTGCAGGCAACGGTCGTAGAGCTTTTCGAAGGCCTCGCGCAGCTCCGCTTCGGAGTCGCCCTCGATACCGCCCTTGCTATAGATCTTCTCGTAGTTTTCACGCTTGGCCCGGCGGATCTCCTCAAACAGGTCCTCGCTCATCTCGATGCGCGGCTTGCCATAGCTGTGCTCGACGATATCGATAGAGGCATGCGTAAGGATCCAGCTGTTGTATGCGCCGCCCAGGTCATCGTCAAAGGCGTCGGGTGACAGCAGGCCTGCCGCAATGGCGTCTTGGCGATCGCGCCCCACATAGGCAAGGATGTCCGAGATGCGAACCACGCAGCCCTCGAGCGTCATGGGGCGCAGGTGCTCAATTGCGCTGTAACCTGTGGCAATGCAATCCTCAACCGTCTGATCGAACTGGTCAAAGGACCCCATGTCCGAGAGCTCAAACACGCGTTGCTCATACTCGCCGTTGTGGCACAATACGCCGTCAAGCGTCTGGAGCGACACGTTGCGGCCGTACAGCGCGTCGAGCACGCGGACCGACTGCACGTTATGGAAAAAATAACGACCCGTGCGCTTGTGATAGATATCATTGAGGAATCGCTCACCGGCATGGCCAAAAGGCGTGTGGCCCAAGTCGTGGCCCAAGCCAATCGCCTCGATCAGATCGCAGTTGAGCCCCAGGGCACGTCCGATATCGCGAGCGATGCGCGAGACAAGCTGCACGTGCAAGCCGCGACGCGACAGGTCGTCGTTGCTGCGAAAACTGAAGACCTGCGTTTTGCCTGCATAACGGGTGTATGCGGGCAGATGCAGAATCTTTTCGGTATCGCGCATGAAGGCCGGACGCATGAGCGTGCCCTCGTCTGCAGCCCGATCGACACGTCGGATGACCTGGTCGTCACCGCATCGATAGAGATTAACGACACCCGAGGCGCGGTCGGCGGCGATACGCTCGACCAGCTCGGGCGACAACGCCGCGGGAATGCGATCCATACGTGCCTTGATGGCGGCTGTCTGTTGATTGATTGCCATGGCATGCTCCTTAAAAGGGCGCGCAAACGATTACAGCGTACTACCCACGACCTCGATTATGGCAAATATCGGCACTAAAAACGGCAGCAAAGGCAGAGAGCGTGATTTTGCAATGAGACAGGCGGCGGCAAGGGTCAGAAGCGCAACCGCAAACGCGACGACACCACCCAAGGGATCGAGGGTACAAAGGGCAAAGAGCGCCTTGGCATCCCCCATGCCAATGCCGGGAGCGTGGCGAACACGACGCCAGAGCGACTCAGTAAGCACAAGGGCAAGGTAAACGATAACCGCAAGACCGGCGTGGTCAAGCGCCGTGTTAACACCCCTGTCGAGCCAAACGCCCGCAAACGCCGCCACCGCACACGCACCGGCAAGCTCGTTGGGAAACCGCCGCTCACGGGCATCAATCGCCGCGCCAACAAAGATGCAAATCCAAAACGGAAAATAGACCATCGAACACCTCCTTGGGCAGCAGCTCAAACGAAAAAACCACCACAAAGGTGCTGTCCCTTTGTGGTGGTTTAGATCGTGGTTATTTGGCGCCTTGCATGACCTCGTCGAGGGTAACGCTTACGGCGTGTTGCGTCGGCACCCAGTCAACCTTCAGGAACAGAGCAGCCACCGTGATGGGGATATAGCTGAACATAAAGATCGGGAAGGTAAACAGGTTGGTCACCAGACGCCACTTTTGCGCGCAGTGAATATGCTTGTACTCAAAGATGGTCGTGAGTAGCGCCAGGATAAAGAAGGTCTGGTACATCATCGCGAAGGTCATAATGAGCGAGGCGGCACAAGCCTGCATCTCGACCTCGGTGGCCAAGAAGCCGTGCGAAAGCCCGCCCACGATGAGGAAGGTGGCATTGGCGAGCATCAAGATCAGCGATAGCAGCATACCCGGGGCGATCGTCATGAACATGTCGTAGGCGGCAAAGCGATGGTAGCGGAAGGTCGACTTGACCAAGTGCTTACCATACGTAAAGAACACCTGGTAGAAGCCCTTAGTCCAACGCATGCGCTGTTTCCAGGACGCCTTAAACGTCACGGGCTGTTCGTCAAAGAACTCCGCCGGCGCATAGCCAATGCGAATGCCATGGATAGCGCAGAACGTGGTGAACTGAATGTCCTCAGTCAGCGTGTGGAACTGCCAACCGTGCATGCCCTCGATAACACTGGCGGAGATGAGGTAGCCCGAACCCGAGACGGCACAAGACGTCTTGCAGATGTTGCGTGCGTTGTTGAGAAAGCGCGCCTCTCGTAGATACCAGGTGGCATTAGCCGCCGAGATCCACGAGCTGCCGAAATTCTTGGAGTTGCGATAGCTCGTGACCACATGGAAGCCCTGGTCAAAGGCATCGTTCATCTTGGACACATAATCGCGGGCGATGACGTTATCGGCATCGAAGATAAAGTAGCCTTCAAACGTATCGGGATACTCGTTAAGGATGCGGTCGAAACCAAAGTCCATGACCCAGCTCTTACCCTTGCGGGCCAGGTCGTTGCGTTCATAGACGACGGCGCCCGCCTCGCGCGCGAGCTGAGCCGTGTTGTCGGTGCAGGCATCGGCGACCACGAAGACCTCGATAAGCTCAGACGGATAATCCTGGTCCTTGATAGAGCGAACGAGGTTGGCGATCACAGCCTCCTCGTTATGCGCCGCGATAAAGAAGGCATAGCGGTGAAGTTTTTTGGCCTTGGGAGGCGCGACCTCGCCACGAAGAGCACCAATGACAAAGAAGACCACCTGGTACAGAAAGCAGACCGTGAGCAGCGTGACGACAATCTGATTGAAGATCACGATGGGTGTGTTGGTTTGTAAAAAGGCGAGCATGCAGGCTCCCAGCAACGCGTTACGTAAACAACCGTATATCTTACCGCAGGCTTACCGAGTTCAAGAAACCACCTAATACTGGCTAGGCTTCGAGCAGACCGAGCTGCGGGACGATTTCGTCACCGGCGGCAGTGCGGCCGAGCGAACGAGGGGCCAGATCATCCAGAACCGCCGCGAGGTCCCACGGCAGCTCGTCACGGCACTCAATGCGCTCCCCCGTCACGGGATGATCGAATGCCACGCGCCAGGAATGGAGGAACTGCCTGGTCAGACCCTGATCGGCGCGTGCATTGCACTTACCGTAGAGTGGATCGCCCACACAGGCATGGTTGATATGGCGCATGTGCACACGAATCTGATGCGTGCGACCGGTAAACAGGTGGCACTCGACGAGCGTGTAACCGTCGTCGAAACGCGTGGAATCAAAGCGCTCAAGCACCTTGAAGGTCGTGATGGCCTGGCGCGCAAAGGGGTCATCGGAAACCGCCATCTTCACGCGGTCGCGCGTCGATCGGGCAATACCGGTGTTGATAGTGCCCTCGTCCATGGCGATGTGACCGTGAACGAGCGTGATATAGCGACGGTCGAGTGTGCGTGTGCGGATAAGATTTTGAAGCGCGCGCTGGGTGTCGTCGTCTTTTGCCGCGAGCATAAGGCCCGAGGTATCGCGATCCAGGCGATGCACGATGCCGGGGCGGTCCTCACCCTGCACGGTACCCAGATGATCGATGCCGCAGTGGTAGACCAGGGCGTTCGCAAGGGTGCCGCTCTCGTGGCCGTGGGCGGGATGGCACACCAGGCCGCGCTGTTTGGAGAGCACGATGAGGTAGTCGTCCTCGTAACGAATGTCGAGAGGGATGGCCTCGGGAATCACATCGGTGGGATCATGCGGCTCGGGCAAGTCGACTGAGATACGGTCGCCGGAGCGCACAGCATATTTTTTTGATAGGCAGGTCTCGCCGTTGACCGCAACGGCACCGCCCTCGATCAAGTGCGCGCAGGCAGAACGCGTGGGACAGCCATCGTTGGCGCCCAGATAGGCATCGAGGCGCTGACCAGCGGAATCGTCGGCAACAAGAATATGGATGTCGGCCATTAACGCTCATTCCTTTCGCGAATCTTGCGGGCACGCTCCCCACGCTGTTTGGCTTTGCGCTTGGCGCGGGCCTCGTCACGGGCGTTGAGCTCGGCGGTCGCATCGACCTCGCGAGCGGCGGGGCTCAAGAACATATAACCGATGAGCGCCAGCACAACGCCGACCGTAATGCCGATATCGGCCACGTTAAAGACAGGAAAGTCGATGAAGGTGGTGGCGATAAAATCGGTCACGAAACCAAAAACAAGGCGATCGATCGCATTGCCGATGGCACCGCCCGCAACCATGGCCATGCCCACAACCTCTAGGCGTGCGAGCTGAGGCGCGCGGACCAGGTACACGGCAATGGCGACAATGACCGCAAGCGCCAGCAAAGCAAACGCGACGCCATGCCCCTCGCCCATGCTAAAGGCGGCTCCGATGTTGCGGACAAACAGAAAATCGATCACGCCGGGGATAACGGTCGCATGCAGAGCATCGCCCACGGCACGAACCGCGAGCTTGGTCAGCTGGTCAACAAGCAACACAACGAGCGCCACGCCACCAGCAACACCCAACCGCCAACGCAAAGACGGCGTCATATCCGCACCACGACTCAAAGAAATCCCATACCCTCAAAACAATCGAATTCCGTTTAACGTAAATCAATATCTTATATTGACCAGCAACGAAATAGCCGATGATTCATTACCGACAGCGAAAACCCGCCAGAGCGAGCAAGGTGCCTTGAAACGAGGCGGCATTGACCTTTTGGTCATGCCGCCGAAGCTGAAAGGCAGATTGCCGCTCTGGCGGGTTTGCAGCGTCGAGCCGTTACGCGGTTTGGTAAAACCGCGTAACTACAAGGCTTCGGCGCAACGTTTGCAAATATGCGCGTGGCCGTTGTACTCGCCGACGGTGGTGCGGTAATTCCAGCAACGGTCGCAGCACTCGCCCTCGGCAGCCTCAATGGCAACGGAGAGCTCCTCGCCCTGGGTCAGCTCAACATCGGAGACGATGTAGAACTCGGCCAGGTCGACGGCCTTGTCGCCGGTCAGCAGCGCATACATCTCGGCGGGAACGACCGCCTTGACGCGGACCTGCTGACTCTTGGTGAAGGTGCCGGCGGAGCGGGCATCCTCAAGGGACTTGGTCACGGCGCTACGGAGCTCGAGCGAGGCCTCGAGCACGCCCTCGAACTCATTGGCCTCGTCGACCGTGATGGGCGACTTGTACCAATCGAGCATCGCGGCGTACTTCTGGTGGTCGACGCAGCCGGCGGGCGCATAGGCCATGGCCTCGTCGACGGTGTAGGACAGGATCGGCTGCAGGTCGCGCATGAGCATCGAGAAGAGCTCGGCGAGCACGGTCTGGGCGCTGCGGCGCTCGAGCGAGCCGGGCTTGTCGCAGTACAGACGGTCCTTCAGGGCGTCGAGGTACACGTTGGAAAGCTCGGTAACAACAAAGTCGTAGAGCGCACGGTAGGCGCGCGGGAACTCGTAGCAAGAGTAAGCGTCGTCGACCTCGGCCTGGACCTGGGTCAGGCGGGCAACCATGAGCTTGTCGAGCGGCAGCAGGTCGGCAAAGGCAACGCCGTCGGTCTCGGGCTCAAACTGACCCTCGAGCTCGGAGAGCAGGAAGCGCAGCGTGTTACGGAAGCGACGGTAGGCATCGGACGTACGAGCAAGGATCTCGTGGTCGATGGAAACGTCGGAGCTGGTATCGACGGATGCAACCCACAGACGGATGATATCGGCGCCCATCTCGTCGCAGACCTTGTTGGGGTCGATGACGTTGCCGAGCGACTTGGACATCTTGCGGCCCTGGCCATCGAGTGTGAAGCCCTGAGAGACGACCGCCTTGTACGGAGCATGGCCGTTGGCACCCACCGAGGTGAGCAGCGAGCTCTGGAACCAACCGCGGTGCTGGTCGGATCCCTCGAGATACACGTCCGCCGGGTACTCAAGCTCGGGGCGATACTCGCAGACGGCCTTCCAGGAAACGCCGGAGTCCCACCACACATCGAGGATGTCCTTATCGGCCTTGAGGTGATGGCCGCCGCACTTGGGGCAGACGCAAGCCTCGCCCAGGTAGCTCTCGGGAGCGTCAGTAAACCAGGCGTCGGAGCCCTTCTCGTGGAAGAGCTTGATGACGGCGTCGAGCGTGGCGTCGTTCATGACCTTCTCGCCGCAGTCGGCGCAGGTGTAGCTGGGGATAGGCACGCCCCAGTTGCGCTGGCGGCTGATGCACCAGTCGGGACGCTGCTCGACCATGGCGCCAATGCGGTTGGCGGCATGGGCCGGATACCACTTGACGTTCTCGCGGACCTCCTTGCCGGCCTGCTCACGCAAACCGGTCTTGTCCATCGAGACAAACCACTGGTCGGTAGCACGGAAGAGCACCGGGTGCTTGCAGCGCCAGCAGTGCGGATAGCTGTGCGTGATCTTCTTCTCGAGGATCAGGGTGCCGCGCTCGCGCAGGAACTCGATGATATGCGGGTTGGCCTCGTCGGTATCCATGCCGCTGAAGGGGCCGCCGGTACCAAACTCCTCGCCGGTGTAGAACTTGCCGTCGTCATCAACCGGCATGCAGATGTCGGTGATGCCTTCCTTGAGGCAGGCGAAGTAGTCGTCGACGCCGTGGCCGGGCGAGTTGTGGACGATACCGGTACCGTCATCGACACCGACGTAGTCGGCCAGGAGCGCCACGCCCTCAACACCGTCAAAGATCGGCTGCTTGTAGTGGATGTGGTGGAAGGTCTCGGCGGGAACCACATAGGGCTTACCGTCGACCACAACCGGGGTGTACTCCCAGCCAAACTCCTCGCAGCACTTGGGAGCCAGGTCCTCGAGCATGACCTCGGCGCGGCCGTCGTGCTCAACGGCGACGTAGGCGGCGCCGGGCTTGAGAGAAACGGCCTGGTCGGAGGGGATGGTCCACGGCGTGGTCGTCCAGATGATAAAGTCAACCGGGCCGTCGAAGTTCTCGAGGCCGGCGGGCTTGGAGGTCATCTCAAAGCGCACGAAGATGGACGGGCTCGTCTCGTCGGAGTACTCAATCTCGGCCTCAGCAAGTGCGGTATGGCAGTGCTTGCACCAGTGGACGGGCTTGTGGCCGCGATAGATCATGCCCTTGTCGAACATGGCCTTGAAAACCTCGATGTCGGCGGCGTCATGCTGGTGATAGAGCGTCAGATAGGGGTTGTCCCAATCGCCGAGCACGCCCAGGCGACGGAAGCCAGCCTTCTGCAGCTCGATGTTCTCGACAGCGAACTTGTTGCAAAGCTCGCGGATCTTAGCCGTGGAGGTCTGGTTGAACTTCTCGGTGCCGAGCTTCTCCTCGACCTTATGCTCGATCGGCTGGCCATGGCAGTCCCAACCGGGGACATAGGGAACCTCATAGCCCTGCATCATCCAGTAACGGTTGATCATGTCCTTGGAGATCTTGTTCATGGCGTGGCCGATGTGGATCGGGCCGTTGGCGTACGGAGGGCCGTCGTGCAGCACGAACTTCTTGTGACCCTCGTTCTTCTTCAGAACCTGCTCGTAGACCTTGTTGTCCTGCCAGTCCTTGAGTCGCTTGGGCTCGGACTTGGAAAGACCGGCACGCATGGGAAAACCGGTCTTGGGCAGATTCATCGTCTGCTTGTACTCGTTTGCCACGGTACCCCTTTCATGTCGTGGGCGCGCACGCCCGTTGGGCACCAAAAAAGCGCCCGTCCCTACAAGCTGGGACGAAGCGCCACAAAACGGACTGTACGCCCGCAAAAGCTCTTCGTTTAACCACCCAGCTTAGATGCCCTCGCCCGCGTATTCGCGCGCTCGCATCCGTTACTCGGCTGGCCTGTATCGACGACCATCTCGGCGATATCTACTAAGACGAGCCTGTGCGACGCGTCCGTTGGGACCGCAGCTCCGGGGTGATTTTCATCGGTCGCATGCACGGGTTCTCAGCGCTCCCCGCTCTCTGTAACATGCGGACGGCCGACTACTCGTCCCCATCAACGCTTACGCGGAGTATGCTAGCACGTTCCGCGCCGGCGAAAAACCCTCAACACTGGTTTTATACGTTCGAAATTTCTCGCGGCTGTGGACCTTCTCTTGGAGCAAAATACCTGAAAGCACTTTATCGAACGAAAGAAGGTTGCTATGCGAACCATTGGAATGAGTGATTATACCGTCGGCGAAGACTGCTTTGACGAGCTGCCCGGCGCGCTGGCCGAGTACGGAGCGACCAAGGTCGCCATCATCGGTGGCAAGCGAGCCCTGGCTGCAGCGCTACCAGGGCTCGAGGCGGCACTTGAAGATACCGATGTCGAGGTCCTGGAGACGCGCGTCTACGGTACCAACAGTACGCGTGCCAATATCGCCAAGGTCGTAAACTCCCCCGCCTGCCAGGAAGCCGACGTGCTCATTGCTTGCGGCGGCGGCAAGGCGCTCGATACCGTCAAGACGGCGGCCATCGAGCTCAAGAAGATCGTCTTTACCGTGCCGACGATCTGCTCCAACTGCTCCGCCGCGACCGCCATTGCCGTTGTCTACAACGACGACGGCTCGCTCGAGGGCTATTCGTACCCCAACCGCCCCGCGCACATCTTCATCAACCCCAAGATCATCGCCGAGGCACCGGCAGAGTACTTCTGGGCCGGCGTGGGCGATGCCCTGTCTAAGCAGCCCGAGGTCGAGTACGCCACGAGCGCCGGTAATTTGGAGCACACCGCCGGTCTTGGCCTGGCACTCGCCCACACCTGCTCCGAGCCGCTGTTTACCTATGGCGTCCAGGGTCTTGAGGACGTGCGCCAGGACCTGTCGACCGAGGCCGTCAAGCAGATCGCGCTCGACATCGTGGTCAACACGGGCTATGTCTCGAACCTGACCAACCAGAACGATTACTACTACAACTCGAGCGTGGCGCACGCGTTCTACAACGCCACCTGCAGCATTCCACGTGAGGGCACCTACCTGCACGGCGAAGTCGTAAGCCTGGGCGTGCTCGTCCTGTTTGCCTATACGGGCGATACCGAGAACCTTGTGCGCTACGCCGCCTTTAACAAGCAGATGGGCCTGCCCGTGACGCTTGAGCAGGTCGGGCTTTCCGAGGCCGACATCCCTGCCCTGTGCGAATACGCGCACGCCACCAACGAGTGGAAGCAGGGCAACCCTGAGCCCTTCACTGACGAAAAGTTCGCCGCCGCCATCAAGGCCGCCAACGCCTACGGCCACTCTATCCTGGCCTAACCGGCCAAAACCGCCACAAAGGGGACAGTTCCTTTGTGGCGGTTTTTTATTGCTGTAACATGCTCGAGTCGAATTCGCTTGCCGGGATCACGCGGTAGCCGTGGCGCAGGAGCAGGTCAACGAAGACACCGTTACCCGTTGTGAGCGTGCCGCTGAAGGATCCGTCGTAGATATGGCCCACGCCGCACGACGGACTACGATCCTGCAAAATGCACGCGGAAATCTCGGACGGCCCACCCGCCTGCTCACACATATCGAGCGCACGTTGAGCGCCCAGGCGGAATTCCCGGTCAACGGACACGCCCTCGCAGGTACGAACCTCGCCGTTCACAATCTCGGACGGCTTGCGCGGCGTGGGCAGGCCCCCAAAGACCTCAGGGCACACCAAGAGGACCTCGGTCCCCGTACGCTCGCAGGCCTCGACCAGCTCGCGATGGTAGTTGTCGAGCCCGTTATACTTGCAGCTCTCGCCCATCAAACAGGCACTCACCACGATCTTCATATGCATCCCTCTCAAGCAAAACGCCCCATTTGAGATAGGCACTCAAATGGGGCGTCGATATTTACTGTCCCGAACGCAACGCTATTGCTGCTTAGGCATCAGCGGATTTTCGCGCGTGAGGAGGTTCATAAACTCCTCGCCGGTGATCGTCTCCTTCTTGTACAGATAACGAGCCAGCTCGTGGAGCTTGAACTTGTTCTCCTTCAGGATCTGCAGGGCGCGGTCGTGCGCATCCTCGATCAGCTTGGCGACAATCGCGTCCACGCGCTCGGCCGTACCGGGGGCGCAGGTGAGCGACGTGTCCTGGTTGAGGTACGCGTTCTGGACGGTACCGAGTGCCATCATGCCAAACTCATCGGACATACCAAAGCGCGTCACCATGTTGCGGGCGAGCTTGGTTGCCTGCTCGATATCGTTGGCGGCGCCGGTCGTCATCTCGCCAAAGATGAGCTCCTCGGCTGCACGGCCACCGCAGTAGACCGCAAGCTTGTCCAGGACCTCCTGGCGCGTGGTCAGGAAGCGCTCGTCCTCCTCGACCTGCATGGTGTAGCCCAGAGCGCCGCTCGTGCGCGGCACGATGGTGATCTTGGTAACCGGCGCGGAACCCTTTTGGCGGGCAGCGACGATGGCATGACCGATCTCGTGGTAGGAAACGACCTGCTTCTCGTGGTCGGAAAGCACCGTGGACTTACGCTGCTGGCCGGCAATGACGACCTCCACCGACTCCTCGAAGTCGTCCTGGGTCGCGCGCTTGCGGCCTTCGCGAACAGCGCGCAGGGCACCCTCGTTGATGATATTGGCAAGGTCGGCGCCCGAGGCACCGGGCGTGGCGCGGGCAATAGCGGTCAGGTCGATCGGCGGCTGCGTCTTCACGCTCTTGGCATGCAGCTCGAGGATGTTCTTGCGGCCAGTCAGGTCGGGCAGCTCAACGGGAATGCGGCGGTCAAAACGACCGGGGCGCAGCAGGGCGGGATCGAGGCTGTCGGGACGGTTGGTCGCAGCGAGGACGACGATGCCCTTGTGGTTATCGAAGCCGTCCATCTCGGTCAGCAGCTGGTTGAGCGTCTGCTCGCGCTCGTCGTTGCCACTAAAGCCGCCGCCATCGCGCTTCTTGCCGATGGTATCGATCTCATCGATAAAGACGATACACGGGGCCTTTTCCTTGGCCTGCTTAAACAGGTCACGAACCTTGGCGGCACCGCGGCCGACGAACATCTCGACGAACTCAGAACCCGAAATGCTAAAGAACGGAACGCCCGCCTCACCGGCAACGGCCTTGGCGAGCAGGGTTTTACCGGTACCCGGAGGGCCGACAAGGAGGGCACCGCGCGGCAGCTTGGCGCCAATTTCCTCGTAGCGCTGCGGCTTCTCCAGAAAGTCGACGACCTCCTTAAGGGATTCCTTGGCCTCTTCCTGGCCTGCAACATCCTTAAAGGTCACGCCCACATCTTTGGAGGCGATAACGCGAGCGCCGGACTTACCCAGTCCGCCGCCGCCAAAGCCACCACCGCCAAAGTTCATCGACGGACCGTCTTCGCCCATGGCCTTCTTCATACGGCGGTTGAGCCACCAGCCGATGAGGAAGAAAATCGCCATGGGAAGAATGAGGGTGAGCAGGTAGTAGGTCATCAGACCCGAGTTCTTATCGGGAACGACCGACTCAAGCGAGGCACCAGATTCAAGCACGCGATCGGTAAAGCCCGCATCATTCGGCACACCGGTCGTCTTGTAGGCGATGTTCTCGTCCTCGCCCTTCTTGGTGTAATAAATCGTGTAATCGTCCGTGTTGTACTCAACCTTGTCAACGCTCTTCTTATCGAGCGCTTTGACAAACGTCGAGTAATCGGTCTTCGTAATCTGCTGCGTGTGACCGATGTTGGGGAACAGAACGGTCGAGAGCACGAGGTAGACGACGAAGGCGATGAGCACGTAGAGGATCATATTCCGTCTACGTTTGTTGTCATCCATCTCCATCTGCTTGAACTCCATCTACTGGGGTTGATAATGCTAACTAGAATACCCAACCCGGACGGCGATAAACCGACGCCGGGCACGAAAGGACAGAGATGGCATCACTTGAAGTCGGCAAGGTTCAGATCTATACGGGCGACGGCAAGGGCAAAACCACGGCTGCGCTGGGATTGGCGATGCGCGCCAAAGGTTATGGGCTCGACGTACTCATGCTGCAGTTTGCCAAGAAGCTGCACTGCGCCGAGCACGACACCGCGCCGCGCCTGGGACTGCGCATTGTACAGGCCGATCGCGACACACCCGAGGCCTGCGCCGAGCAGATCATGGAGCTCGCACGCGAGCAGATATCACAGGTCGACGTTCTGATTTTGGACGAACTCGGCGAAGCGATGCGCCGCGGATTCGTGACGCGCGAGGATGTGGAGGGACTGATCGCGCTGAAGCCTGCCACCACGGAGCTCGTGCTCACCGGCCGCGGGCTGCTGCCTCTCGCGGACCTCGCCGACCTAGTCACCGAAATGCGCCCCGTCAAACACTACTTCGACGAAGGCCTCCTAGCCCGTCAAGGCATCGAATACTAATTGATCCAAAGGGGACGGAGGAAAACGGACCATCGACATCAAGACGGAGAGAAATGATCCGTTTTCCTCCGTCTCATACGGATCATTAGGCGGTGGCGCGGCCGAGCCAGTTGCCGCTATGGTGGTAGATGGTGAACATCGTGGCGGTGATGAGCCAGGTTACAGGGTAGACCAGCAGCAGGTGCTCAAGCGACGGATCGAACGGCATAATCGCAAACACCCAGATCACCCTGAGCACGACGGTGCCAAAAATCGTGAGCAGCATGGGCTGCAAGCTCACGCCGGCACCACGAATGGAGCCCGACGCGTTCTCGATAATCGAGAAAATCGCGTAGAACGGCGCAATGAAATGAAGAATCGTCGTGGTATACGCCGAAATCGAAGCATCGTCGACAAACAGACGCGACAACGGACCCGAGAATACCAGCAGCACGGCAGACAGGCCGCCAATGAGCATAAACGACAGCACGAGCGACGTATGGTAGCCCTTGCGCATGCGCTCGTAGTTGCGCGCGCCAAAGTTCTGTGCCGAGAACGTGGTGATCGACACGCCAAGCGCCTCGGTAACCATCCAGACGATGCCATCCAAGCGGCCCGAAAGACCCCACGCCGTGGTGACATCGGCACCAAACGAATTGACCGACACCTGAATCAAAACGTTGGAAATCGAATACGCAGCAGACTGAAAGCCAAGCGGCAGACCACACGAGATCATGCTCTTGCAAATGCCAGGATCAATGCCGAGTTTGGACAGTGAAAGCCGCCACGCACCCGGTGCGTGCATCATACGAATCACGATCATCGTGGCGTTAGAGCAAATGGTCAGTGCCACCGCGATACCGCAGCCCAGAGCCTCCATATGAAGCACGGCAACGAAGATGACATCCAGCACCGCATTAACAAGGCAGCCGGAAGCGATAATCACAGCAGGCCCGCGCGTGTCGCCCACGGCGCGCAGCAGTGCCGTTCCCATATTGAGCAGCAGCGCCGCAACCATGGCGGCAAAATAGCAACGAGCATATGCCACGCCCTCGGCCAATAGTTCATGCGGCGTGTTCATAAGCACCAGCATGGGCTCAACGAACACTATGCCAAGAATCGAGAAAACGATACCGCCCACCAACGCGAGCGTCATGGCCGTATGGACCGAACGACTCAGCCGCTCATCATCGTGCTGGCCAAAATACTGACCGGTAATGACCGCGCAGCCGGCGCCAACACCAACGCAAAAGCCAATGCAGAGCTCGGTAAGCACCATCGTGGCTTGAATGCCACCCAGTGCGAGTTTGCCGCCAAACTGGCCGACGATATACGTACCGATGAGCGTGTAGGCCTGCTGAAAAAACGAACTAAAAAAGATGGGAACGCACAGCGAAAGCAGCTGCTGCCAAATAACACCCTGCGTTACATCGATAGCCGTAGATTTCTTAGCCACACGCCCTCCCCAAAAGCGCACGTCATACAACAAAACATCAATTGAACGGCAAAGCCATTATCAGCTTAACACCAACCGAAGACAGCAGAAACGCCCTTGGCGGCAAAGCTCGAGAGCACCCCGCTAGTGATACAGCCCCGGCTGGTAGTGGTACTCGTTGCTCACATGCGGGCACAGCTGCCAAAAGGCGACAGCACTTGCCGCGGCCACGTTGAGCGAATCGACCCCATGCGCCATCGGAATGCGCACGGCCCGGTCACAACCCGCGATGGTCTTGGCGCCCAGGCCGGCACCCTCGGTGCCCATAAAGATTGCCAGGCGATCAATCTCCTGTAGCGCGGGATCGTCCAACGACACCGAATCGTCCGTCAACGCCATGGCGGCACAGGAAAAACCGGCATCGTGCAGCGCCGCCAGGCCGTCATGCGGCCACACGCGCGCCTCACTGCCAATGCGCGTCCACGGCACTTGAAACACCGTGCCCATGCTAACGCGGGCCGAGCGACGGTACAGCGGGTCACAGCACGTAGGGCTCACCAGAATGCCGTCGACATTGAGCGCGGCGGCCGAGCGGAAAATCGCGCCGACGTTGGTGTGGTCGACAATGCCCTCGAGCACGCATACGCGCACCGGGCGCTCACCCGCCGCCTCGACGACGCCGCCCAAGAACTCATCAACCGGAATCTGGCGCGGGCGACGGAACGCCGCGAGCGCACCGCGCGTCACGTTAAAGCCCGTCAACTGCTCCATGAGCTCCATGGAGGCCACGAACACAGGAACCGGACCTGCGCCCTCGCGCGCAACCAGGCGCTCAAACAGCGGCATCATCTGATCGAGCCAGCGCTCACCCAAAAGAAAGCTCACCGGCTCGTATCCGGCACGCACCGCGCGCTCGATAACCTTGGCACTCTCGGCGATAAAGATGCCCTTTTGCGGCTCCAGCACGCAGCGCAGCTCGCGCTCGGTCAGTCGCACGTAGGCGTCGAGCCGCTCATCCGTAAGCGAATCGATTCGCAGTACCTCAACGGCATCAGTCATAGCAGCCAGCCCGCACCCTTCTTTACAGCACATCTATACCAAACGAGGCGACGCGAAGCGCCGCCCCATGCATTCAATCAACCCGATGATACCGTTCACGCCAGACGATTTACGCCTTAACGCGACGATACGTCACGAACTCATAATCGACACCCTCGTCGCCCTCGCCCGAGGCAATCGTGGCAACCCCTTCGCGCCGCGCAACTTCCCACGTAGGATAGGCATCCAAATTGGGAAAATACGTATCCACGGGATGGACGCAGTGGTTGTGCGTGACCTCGGCCTCGGCGCAATACGGCAAAAACTGCCGATAGACATCGCCGCCGCCGATCACCCACGCAACGGGCTCATCGGCAACCGCAGCGAGCGCCTCGTCGATGCTATGCACCACGTCGACGCCCTCGGGGGCAAAGCTCTCGTCGCGGGTAAGCACGATATTGCGACGGTTCTTGAGCGGACGCCCACCGGGAAAACTCAGCAGCGTCTTGCGCCCCATGATGACCGGGCAACCCTTGGTGCAGGCCACAAAATGGCGCATGTCGGCGCGATTGGACACCACCATGTCGCCCTCGCACCCAATGCCCCAATCGTCACACACGGCGACAATGGCAGAAAGCTTACACGTCATGAGCGCCACCTACACCGCAATGGGAATGTTCTTGACCTGCGGGCCGTGCTCATAGCCCTCGACGATCAGGTCGTCGGTCGTAAACGCATAGAAATCGTGCACATCGGGGTTAAGTGTTACCTTAGGCGCCGCAAACTGCGGACGCTCGATAAGTTCACGGACGATATCGACATGACGGTCGTAAATGTGGGCATCGGCAATCACATGCAGCAGCTCGCCGGGAATCATATCGACCGACTGCGCGACCATCATCAGCAAAATGGCGTACTGGCACACATTCCAGTTGTTGGCGGCCAAAATATCTTGGCTACGCTGGTTGAGAATCATGTTGAGTGTGGGCTTATCGTCCTGCGGGCGCTGCGTCACGTTATAGGTCACGCTGTAAGCGCACGGATACAGGTGCATCTCGGACAGGTCGCTAAACACGTAGGTGTTGGTCATAATGCGGCGGCTGTACGGCGTGTTCTTAAGGTCGTACAGCACGCGGTCCATCTGGTCAAAGTCACCCTCGGCATAATGGCTTTTCTGCCCAATCTGGTACCCGTAGGCCTTGCCGATGGAGCCAGTCTCGTCGGCCCACTCGTCCCAAATATGGCTGTTAAGGTCATGGACGTTATTTGACTTCTTTTGATAGATCCACAAGATCTCGTCCATGGCAGACTTAAGCGCCGTGCGACGCAGTGTGAGCGCGGGGAACTCCTCACGCAGGTCGTAGCGAGCCGTAACGCCAAAGTTTTTAATGGTATAGGCAGGGGTGCCGTCCTCCCACACCGGTCGGACCTTTTGGCCCTCGGTGGTGGTGCCATGGTCCAAGATATCGCGGCACATGGTTACAAACTGTTGATCAGCCTTGCTCATTGACCCTCCTGTCAGTCGCCTATAAGCGAAATTCATTGTAGCCCAGGCGCACGCGACCCCACAGCCCAAACATAAGCCCTCATTTTCTGACATATGCCAGAAATTCCTTGCGCATATCCGCACGTTCGATATTCTATTGTTGACATATGTCAGATTAGGAGAGTGAATGGCAGGAAGACGAGAAAAATTACGCCGCGTTGGGATCATCCCCGAATATCGCGGTTTTACCCCCGACGGCCTTGCCAGCGGAGATGCCATCGACATGACGGTCGACGAACTCGAGGTCCTGCGCCTATGCGACCTGGAAGGCCTCAATCAGGAGAAAGTCGCCCAGTACATGGCCATTGCCCGCGCCACGGTGGCGTCAATCTGCAGCCGCGCGCATCGCAAGGTGGCAAACGCGCTGGTCAACGGACGGGCGCTCAGTATCGAGGGCGGCAATATCGCATACTCCCCCATCACCACGACGACGGCCGCATGGCCAGCAAAGGAGGTCGGCACCATGAGGGTGGCAACGACGTACGACAACGGCAACATCTTTATGCACTTTGGCCGCAGCGAACAGTTCAAGATCTACGACGTCCAGGATGGCAAGGTGCTCAACGAGCAGGTCGTGGGCACCGGTGGCACCGGCCACGGCGCCTTGGCGGGCCTGCTCGCCAACGGTGGCGTTGACACGCTCATCTGCGGCGGCATCGGCGGCGGTGCCATCAACGCGCTCACCCAGGCCGGCATCACGGTCTATGCGGGCGCCCAGGGCAGCTGCGACGCCTGCGTCGAGGCCCTCATTGCAGGCACGCTCGCTCAGACCGGCGAGGCCACCTGCGACTGCCATGGCCACGACCACGAGCACGCCCATGAGCACGGCGAGTCCTGCGGCTGCCACGGCCATCACGACCACGACAGGCACGAGAGCTGCGGCTGCCACTAGCGGCACGTGCCCTGGCGCAAGCACGCTTCCACGTGTGTGACAACCTGCGAACAAACGGCGAAGGCCGCCTGGAGTACCATCCAGGCGGCCTTCGCCATACACGACTCAACCAGTCGCTATTTCTTATTGCGCATCTGAGCTTCCATCTGGCGCAGCAGGTCCATATCCGACTTAGGACCGCCCGTTCCCAGGCCGCCCATGCCGCCCAGACCCATGGCATCCAGACCGGGAATATTGGGCATGCGCATCTTTTTGCCCTTCTTACCCTTTTTGCCCTTCTTGCCACCGGCCTGCGCCTGATTGGCCATCGTGCGCATGCGGCCCATCATCTTGTTCATCTCGCCCCACTGCTTCATAAGGCTATTCACCTCGGTGGGGGTCACGCCGGCGCCCTTGGCGATACGGGCGCGACGCTGGCCGTTAATGATAGAGGGACGAAGGCGTTCCTCCTTGGTCATAGACATGATGATGGCCTCGTTCTTGTCGAAGATGCCCTCATCCAGGTTGCCGCCCATCTGGTTGAGCGCGCGCTGACCACCGGGGAGCATGCCCAGAATGCCCTTCATGCCGCCCATCTTCTTAACGGCCTTCATCTGGTCGAGCATGTCGTTCATGGTAAAGCCCTCGCGCAGCATACGCTCGGCAGCCTCGAGCTGCTCGGCGTCGGCCGCCTCCTGGGCCTTCTCGATAATACCGACGACGTCGCCCATGCCTAAAATGCGCTTGGCCATGCGGTCGGGGTAGAACGGCTCCAGCGAATCGGGCTTCTCGCCCATGCTCACGAACTTAATGGGCTTGCCGGTCACCTGGCGCACGGAAAGCGCGCCGCCGCCACGGGCGTCGCCATCGAGCTTGGAGATGATCACGCCGTCAAAATCGGTACGCTCGGCGAAGGTCGAGACGACGTTGACGATATCCTGACCGGTCATGGCATCGACGACCATCAGCACCTGATCGGGCTTGACGGCCTTCTTGATGTCCACGGCCTCCTGCATCATCTGCTCGTCGATCTGCAGACGACCGGCGGTATCGACGATGACCACGTCGCGCAGGTGGTCGACGGCCTCCTGGATGGCGCCCTTGGCGATGTCGACCGGATGCTCGCCGTCACCGCGGAAGACCGGCACGCCGATCTCTCCGCCGAGCGTGGCCAGCTGGTCGGCAGCGGCGGGACGGTAGACATCGCACGCGGCGAGCAGCGGCGAGCGGCCCTGCTTCTTGAGCAGGTAGGCCAGCTTTACGGCAGCCGTGGTCTTACCGGAGCCCTGCAGGCCGACGAGCATGATGACATTGGGAATGCGGTTGCTAAAGACGAGCTTGCTCTCAGTGGAACCGAGCATCTCGGTGAGCTCGTCGAGCACGATCTTGACGACGTTTTGCGCCGGCGACAGCGACTCCATGACCTCAGCGGTCATGCAGCGCTCCTTGGTCTTAGCGACGAACTCCTTGACGACCTTGAAGTTGACGTCGGCCTCGAGCAGCGCCATGCGAATGTCTCGCATGGCCGAGGTAATATCGGCCTCGGTCAATTTACCCTTGCCGCGCAGGCGGTCAAATGTGTCGTTGAGGCGATCGCTCAGAGAATCAAACACTAGTCACTCCTTAATTGGACTCGCCCACCAGGGCGCGGCAGAAATCTTTGGCATTGAACTCTTGCAGGTCATCGACCTGCTCGCCCACGCCGATGCGCAGGATTGGGAGCTTGAGCTTCTCGGCCACGGCCATGGCGATGCCACCCTTAGCCGTGCCGTCCAACTTTGTCATGATAATACCGTCCAGACCCAACGCCTCGTTAAACTCAAGCGCCTGGTTCAGACCGTTTTGGCCTGTCGCGGCATCGATTACGAGTACGACCGAGACGGGCATGGGGCCGGCGGCCATATTGGCGGCGCGCTTACGCGTCACATTGACCACCTTGGCAAGCTCGCGCATGAGCTCGGGGCTCGTGTGCAGACGACCGGCGGTGTCGATAAGCACCAGGTCGCTGCCGCGCTTGTCGGCCTCGTCGAGCACGTCGTAGCAAACGCTTGCCGGGTCGGAGCCGCGGTCGCGCTTGATGACGGGGACACCGGCGCGCTGGCCCCACACATCGAGTTGCTCGATGGCGGCGGCGCGGAAGGTATCGGCCGAGCCAATCACGACATTCTTGCCGCGGGCAGCCATGGCGCTCGCAATCTTGCCGACCGTGGTGGTCTTGCCGGCACCGTTAATGCCCACAAACAGCACGCAGCTCGGCGTGTCGGCGAACGGATCTCGCTCGGCGGGCACAAAATGTTGCTCGAGCTGCTCGGCCAGGGCGCGACGGAGTTGCGAGGCGGTCTTGAGGTTCTTCTTGGCCGCGGCATCGCGCAGGTCATCGGACACCTTAATCGCGACCTCGGCACCCATGTCACCCATGACGAGAGTGTCCTCTAGGTCCTCCCAAAAACCCTCGTCGACCTCGCCGCCAAAATAAAAGACCTCGTTGAGGGCCTCGCGGCTGCGCTCAAGTCCGCGCGAGAGAGCATCGAAGAATCCCATTATGCATTCACGACCTTTCCGGTTTCGCGATCGAGTTTTTGCGAGACGACGCGGCTGACGCCGTCGGCTTGCATCGAGACGCCGTAGAGGACGTCAGCGTCCTCCATAGTACGGCGCTGGTGCGAGATAACCAAGAGCTGCGTATCGGAACGCAACACGTCGAGCGCGCCGATGAGCTTGGACAGGTTGGCGTCGTCGAGTGCCGCCTCGACCTCGTCCAGCACATAGAACGGCACCGTACGCGTGCGATACACGGCAAAGAGCAGGGCGAGCGCCGTCAGGCTCTTCTCGCCGCCCGACATGAGCATCATCTTGGTGATGCGCTTGCCACGCGGCTGCGCCACGACCTCGATGCCCGTCTCGGCCGGATGCTCAGGGTCGGTCATCTCCAGATGTGCCTGGCCACCCGGGAACAGCATGGCAAAGATCTCGCGGAAGTTCGCATCGACCTTCTCGAAGGTCACCAGGAAGGCCTTACGCATCTTGCGGTCGATGGCCACGGTGATCTTGGTGAGCGCCTTGCGCGCGCTCTCCAGATCGGCCAGCTGCTCCTCGATGTAATCGGCGCGGCGCTTGAGCTGCTCGTACTCCTCCATGGCAACCTGGTTCACAGGGCCCAGGTTGTTGATCTGGCGCACGAGCTGGTTGAGCTCGCGCTCGGCGGCGTCGCGGTCGGTAGGCGCAGGAAGCATGAGCGCTTCCTCGAGCACCGTGGTGCCATCGGCGGTAATGGCCTTGATGGCCGCCTCCACCTGCACCTCGAGCTTGCCGCGGGAGACCTTGAACTCATTTTGCGTCGCCGTGGCGGCATCAACCCGCTCCTTGGCACGAGCGACCTCAGCCTTGGCGTCTTCGATGGTCTTCTTAAGCGAGGCCGAGTCCGCCTCCTCGAGCGAAGCCTGGTCACGCAGACGCGCGGCCCAATCCGACGCGCGCTCCAGCAGGGCCGAATAGCGCTCGTGCATGGGGTCGACGCGCAGACGCAGCAACTCGAGCGAGCGCGAAGCCTGGCGTGTTCCGCGGATACGGCGGTCGATGCCCTCCAGACGATGCTCCAGGTCGGGCACGCGGCCCTTCAGCGAACGCAGACGCTCGCTCGTCTGAGCCAGGCGGACCTTGGCATCGGCGAGCTTGCCGGCTGCCTCGGAATCGTCACGACGCACGCGATCGAGCTCGTCGTTGGCTTCGGCAATCTGGAGACCCAGGTCGCTTGCCTGCGCGCGGGCCTCGTCACGCGAACGGGTGAGCTCGTCAACGCGCGGGCGCGCAGCGCGAACGGCCTCGGCGGCCTGCTCGCGGCGCTTGGAGATGCGCACGCGCTCGACCTCGGCGTTGTTGGCGCTTTGCTCCAAGCGGCCGATCTCGGAAAGCAGCGAGCGGCGCTCTCCCTCAAGACGGGCGATCTCGCCGGCGGCATCGCCCTCGGCGGCACGCGCCTCCTCGACGGCCGCATTAGCCTCGACGACCTGATCCGACACATGCTCAAACACGGCAGCCAAATCGGGCTCAAGGCCCTCCAGCTCGCGAATGCGACGCTTGCGCTCCAGGGCACCCGAAGCCTCGCCGGCATCGAGTCCCACGCGCACCAGGCCGCCACAGCTCACGCGGGCGCCATCGGGCGTCACATAGGTCACACCGTCAACGACTGGTGCTGCCAGCGCGGCAGCCAAGTCATCGACCACGTAATAGCCGCCGAGCAGGGCCTCGACAACCGGGCCATACCCGGAACGCACGGACAGACGGTCGACCAAACGAGAACCGGCAGCGCCCTTGGCAGCAGCAGAGCCGCTCACGCCGCGACCCACCAGCAGCGCCTCGCCCGAGGCCTTCTTTTGGTCCAGAGCCGCACGACCGGCACGCTCAAGCGTGGCGGCGTCATCAAACAGCAAGGCATCGATATCGCCAGCAAGCAGCTGCTCGACCAGGCCCTCGAGCTCACGAGGAGCCTCGAGCACGTCGCCCAGACGACCCGAGACATCATCGCCCATCGCACCCATCAGACGGCTCACCAGCGGCGAGCTGTCGGCCATGCGGGCATCGAGCTTCTTTTGGCTGGCAAGCTCCGAGCGCACCTCGGAAAGTTTGTTGCGCGCCTCACTCTCACGATTACGCAAGTCCTTCAACGCCGCACGGGCGACCTCGGTGGCCTCGCGAGCATCAATCTGGGCCTGGCGAGCCTGATCGAGCGCACCGTCAAGTTCCTCAGCGCGGTCGCGACGGCTCTCGAGCGAGGCCGTGACCTCCTCGAGCTGCTCGTCGATCTGCTCCAGGCGCGAGGCGTACATGTTGTCCTCGACCTCGGCGTTGCTCAGCGAGTCCTTCACCTTGGCGAGCTCGAGCGCGGCGTTATCGGCCACACGCTGCACATCGCGCTGCTCGCGAGTGAGCTGCGAAATCTGATTGTCGAGCGCCACGCGACGCTCGTGGAGCTGGGCGGCGGCAGGACCGGCGGCATCAACGTCGTCCTGGGCCTGCATGTGCGCACCGGTCACTTCCTCAAGCTGGGCACGCGCATCCTCGAGCTCCTCGACCACGCGACGACGCTGATGCTCGGAGCTCGAGATCTGGCCGCGCATGTCGGACAGGCGCGACACCATGTTGTGGCCCTTTTCCTCGAGTAGGCGCATGTCGGAGTTGATGCGGCCGACCACGTCTTGCATATGACGGCGCTGCTCGCCCAGATCACCCACAAACAGGCCCTTTTCCTCGAGCATGACTTGGAGCTTCTCGAGCTCGCGCTCTTTTTCGCCCAAGCGGTATTGCGCAAGCTCAAGCTCGGCAGCGCCCTCCTTGGAGCGGCTCTCCAGGTCGTTCCACTGCGACTGCAGCGAACGAAGCTCGTCGACGGCCAGCATCTGCGTAAGCTCGTTCGCACGCGAGGACAGCTCTTTGTACTTGCGCGCGCGATCGACCTGACGCTCCAGCGGCCGCAGCTGGCGGGCGATCTCCTTATTGATGTCGCGGGCACGGGTCAGGTGCTCGTCCATCGATTTAATCTTTTTGAGCGCACGCTCCTTGCGGCGCTTGTGCTTGGAGATGCCGGCAGCCTCCTCAATAAGGGCGCGGCGCTCCTCGGGGCGGCTCTGCAAAATGGCATCGAGCTTGCCCTGGCTGATGATGGAATGCGTATCCTTGCCCAGGCCCGAATCGTGCAGGATGTCCTGAATGTCCATCAGGCGGCACGGGCTCGAGTTGATGAGGTACTCGCTTTCGCCCGAGCGGTACATGCGACGGGTAATGGCGACCTCGTCAAAGTCGACGGGCAGCATATGGTCCGAGTTATCGAGCACCAGCGTGACCTCGGCGACACCCACCGGCTTGCGCGCCGACGAGCCCGAGAAGATGACGTCCTCCATGGCCTGGCCGCGCAGCTGCTTGGCACTCTGCTCGCCCAGGACCCACAGAATCGAGTCGGAGATGTTCGATTTTCCCGAGCCGTTGGGACCGACGATGACGGTCAGGCCCGGCTCAAATGACATATGGGCGCGGTCGGCAAACGACTTGAACCCTTTGAGCGTGAGGGACTTGAGATACACGGTTCCTCGCTTAAACAGGCTTCTTGTTAAGAATCACGCCGTTGGTGGTGTAGCCCATGCGGTCGAGCGCCTCGAGTGCAGCGGCCCCCTCGGCCTCCTTCTTGGAGGAACCGGTGCCGCGGCCCTGGCGAATACCGTCGATGAGCACCACAGCGGTAAAGGTGGGCGCATGTGCGGGGCCCTCGGAGCCGACCAGCTTATACGCGGGAGGCTCGTGGCCGTCTGCCTGCACGCACTCCTGCAAGAACGACTTGGGGTTCGCGGGGTGCTCGGCACGCTCGGTGGCCAGGTGCGGCTTAAGCGTACGGTGGATGAACTCCGCCGCCGCATCCCAACCGGCATCCAGATACAACGCGCCCACGAGCGACTCGTAAACGTTCTCAAGCGCCGAGTGCAGGCCGCGCGCGCCGGTACCGGTCTCGGAGGCGCCAAAGATGATGATGTCGTCGATACCCAGCTCGTGCGACACCTCGGACAGCGTGGCGCCCGAAACAAGGGACACCTTCAGGCGTGTGAGCTTGCCCTCGTCAAACTCGGGATAGGACTCAAAGAGCGAACGGGCCACCACGGCGCCCAAAATGGAATCGCCCAAAAATTCAAGGCGCTCATAGCTGGCAGAGACCGGCAGGCCCTCGACGGCCGAGGGATGCGTGAGCGCCGCGCGCAGCAGCACCTTGTTATTGAACTCATGGCCCAGGATCTCCTGGGCACGCGTGAGTCGTTCAGACAAAGCCAAGACTTAGGCCTCCTTGGCGTTTTCGATCGCGTCGACGGCGTCGGCGACAGAGTTGAGCGACAGCAGGGTCTCGTCATCGATTTCGAGGTCGAACTCGTCCTCGATGGCCGTCACCAACTGCAGACGCTCGAGCGAATCGGCATCGAGATCGTCAAAAGTGGTCTCGTCGCTAATGTCGGCGACATCGACGCCCAGCACGTCAGCGGCAATTTCGGCGATCTTATCGAAGATTTCGGAGCGGTCCATAGCGCTTCCTCTCGTATGTCATGGAACACAACACAACACGGCAATCGGAGCCGCGTTGCAATACGGCTCCGATTCTACCCCACACGGTACAAGTTGAGCCACGTAACGGGGCTCTTACAAAACGATACCGTCCATGGAATTGGCAACGTCCTGGACAAGCCCGGCACGTACGGCCTGGGCCGCGGCAAGCGTACCGTTCTTGACGGCCTCGACCGACGTGGCACCGTGGCCGATCAACACGACACCGCGCAGGCCCAGCAGGATCGCGCCGCCCTTGGCGTCGCCCGAAAGTTTGGCTTTGATCTCGCGCATCTGCTTTTTGATGAGCAGTGCGGCGATCTTGGTGCCGAGCGAGGACATAAAGGCACCCTTGAGCTCCTGCAACAAAAACTTGGCAGCGCCTTCGGTGGCCTTGAGCGCGATGTTGCCCGACATGCCATCGGCGACCACGACGTCAAAATTACCCGACGTAAGATCGGTGCCCTCGCAGTTGCCCACAAAGCCGGGAACAGCGGCCTTCATGGCCGGGAAGCACGACTTGGTAAAGTTGGAGCCCTTCTCGTCCTCGGTGCCGTTGGCAAGCAGGCCCACGCGAGGATGCTCGATGCCCAAAACCACGCGGGCATAGGCAGCACCCATCTGGGCGAAGCGCACCATATCGTCCACCGTGACATCGGGATTGGCGCCCATATCGCACAGCACCGTCAGGCCACCGGCACGATTGGGCAGTGCGTTGGTCAAGCACGGACGGACCGGCTGCTTCTTGCCCTCTGCCAAATACCTAAACGGCGTGACGTAGGCCGTGGCGGCAGCGGTCATGGCGCCGGTGGAGCCGGCAGAGAAAAACGCGTCCGCATTGCCCTTCTTAATGGCACGGCATGCAAGCACGATCGAGGACTTGCGCTTAGTCATCACGGCACGGATGGGATCGTCCTCCATGCTGATGACGTCGGGGGCCTCCAGAGCCTCCACGCGGGCATGCGCTGCGGCAAAGGGGTTGACGATTTCGGCGGGACCGACGGCCAAGACCTCGATCTCGGGATCTGCCGCAAGCGCAGCCTCGATACCGTCGAGGACAACCTGGGGCTTCTCGTCTCCGCCCACAACGTCTACACAAACGCGAACGTTACTCATTTCATATGCTCCTTATACAAAAATGGCCGACTCATTGAGCCGGCCATTGTGGTTCCAGTTGGAACGGCATCGTATCCAGAGTATACAGTTACTCGGTAACGATAACCTCGCGGTCCTTGTAGAAACCGCAGCTGGGGCACACGTGGTGCGGGAGCTTAACAGCGCCGCAACGGGGGCACGTGGACTGAGCCGCAGCCGAGATCTTCATGTTGGCGGAACGACGGGTATGGGTGCGGATACGACCCTGCTTTTGTTTAGGTACGGGCATAGTGACCTTCCTTATGAACTATCCAGTGTGGCGATTACGCGCAAGTAGCGATACTACCACAGTTTTACTCGTCAAGCTTGAGATTCTTCAATGCTGCAAATGGATTTTCCGTGGCAGCGGCCCATTCGGCCTCCGCCTTGGCGGCGCAATCACATTGCTCGACGTTGAGATTGATGCCGCAGGTGGGGCAAAGGCCGCGGCAATCGGGCTTGCACAGGACAACGAACGGCGTGTCCATGACGACCGCGTCGTTGATGGGCTCGCCCAGATCGACAATGCGATCCTCGCCCAGCAACTCATAGCCGTCTTCGTAGGCCTCGGGGTCCTCGGGCTCGTTAAAGAGGTAGAACTCCTCGATCTCGCCTGCGATATCAAACGATGCGGGCTCCAGGCAGCGATCGCACTCGCCGGTGGCGTGAGCGCGGACCATGCCCGAAAGCAGAACACCGGTACCGGCGTTGGTAAAGACCACGTCGTAGGAAATGCCGTCCTGCAGCAGGTACTCCTTCTCGCCCACCGTGTAGGTGGCGACATCGACCTTGCCGGTCAGCGGATAAGAGTCTCCGGGAAACTCGAGCTGCTCGGAAAGATCGACGGTTACGCTCGGGAACTCAGCCATTACCACTGACCGTTCTGCTGGGCGGCGCCCTCGTTGAGCTGCTGACGGCAACGAGTGACGGTGCCGGTCAGACTCTTAAGGTTCTCCTCGAGGTGCGTAAAGACCTGCTCGGCGTAATCCTCGGCGGCATAACGCGTCTCGCGCTCGTACTGCTGGGCACGGTCGCGGATGTCGTCGGCCTGCTGCTGGGCTAAGCGGACGATCTCCTGCTCACCGGCAATGGTGAGCGCCTGCTGCTGAGCATCGGCAATGATGGAATCGGCCTGTGCGGCGGCGGAAGCCATAAGCTCCTCGCGCTCTTTGAGGATACGGCGGGACTTCTGCCACTCCTCGGGATAGCTCATGCGGATCTCATCGAGGATGTTAAAGAAGACGTCGGCGTCGATAACCTTCATCTGGGCGTTCTTGCCGAACGGCGTCTTAGCCTCTTCGATGAGCCCCTCGAGCTCGTCGACAAGACTCACGATCCTGTCGCCAGGAAAATTCTCGCCCGGCATCCGGTCTCCTTTCATAGGTAACATATCATCGTGTTAGTTTACCACATGCCACCAGGCAATAAAAAACGTCACGAAAAGCGATGTTTGAGCGCTTCGACCACGTTGGGCGGCACAAACGTCGACACGTCGCTGCCAAGCGACGCGATCTGGCGCACCACCGAACTCGAGATATAGCCGTACTGCGGAGCACTCATGACAAAGATGGACTCCAACTCGCTATCCAGGCGATAGTTGAGGTCGGCCTGCTGCAACTCGTACTCAAAGTCGGTCATGGCGCGCAGGCCCTTAACGACGGCACCTGCCCCCTGTTCACGTGCAAAGTCGACCAGCAGACCGGTGAAAGGCAGTACCTCGATGCCGTCCAAATCGCCGAGGGCCTCGCGGGCCAGCGCCACGCGCTCGTCGAGCATAAAGGTGGTGCCCACGCCGTTTTTACCCTGTGATTCGGCCACGGCGACAATCACGCTGGGAAAGATGCGGCGGGCTCGGCGAATCACGTCAATGTGGCCAAAAGTGATGGGATCGAAGGTGCCCGGGACGATTACGCGGTTGATGGTGTCATTCATGGGTGTCCTCCGAAGGCACATCCTCGTCATTTTCGTTCTCGTCAGCATGGTCGTTCTCGTCCTCGACCACCCAGCGCAGCAAGTCAACCGAGGTAATGCCGTAGCGCTTCTCTCGCACGGTCTTAAAACAAGCCGGATGAGCACCTACATCGGCTGCGGCATGCTCAAAAAGGGCAAAGGCCCCGGGCGCCAGCAGTCCCTGCTGGGAAAGATTTTGCAGCAGCTCCTCGACCGGCTCGGCGCCAAAGGCATAGGGCGGGTCGAGCAAGATCAGGTCAAAGGGACCACCCGGCACACGGCCGCGCGAAGCGCTCGCCAGCACATCGCCGGTAACGACACGCCAACGCGAGCGGTCGCGGCACAGCGACTCAATATTCTTGGTGATCAGACGGGCGGCATTGCGATCGATCTCGAACGTGGTGAGCGAGCGGGCGCCACGCGAGAGCATCTCGATTCCCAGGGCGCCGGAGCCGCCAAAGGCGTCCAGCACGCGGACCTCGTCCAGATCGAAGTCGAACGCCGACATGACCATGGACGCGCATGCCTCGCGCACGCGATCGGTCGTGGGACGGGTGACATCGCGCCCACGCGGCTCTTCGATCTTGCGGCCACGCCATTCACCGCCGATGATTCTCATCCTCCGCTGACCTCCTTAAAGATATGTCGATAACGCATGGCGACCGCGTCGCGCAAGGGGCGCGTCGCCACGGAGTCAAGGTTGCAAGCATACCGCAAGAGCTCGACCGCGTCCAAATGGGCCCATTCGATAAGATCCTCGTCGGCGTCCAGGTCCACAAAGCGCAGGGTCACGCCGCCGTGCTGGCGGTAGCCCAGGATCTCGCCCTCGTGGCGCAGGCGCAGGTCCATCTGGGCGAGCGCAAAGCCGTCAGAGGTCTTTTCGAGCGACTGGAGACGGTCTTGTGCCGCCGACGCGCCACCGTTGCCCTTGGAGTGCGTCATGACCAGGCAGGTGCCCGACACGCTGCCACGGCCCACGCGACCGCGCAGCTGGTGCAGGGCCGCCAATCCAAAGCGCTCGCCGTTCTCGATGACCATGACGGTGGCGTTGGGCACGTCGACGCCTACCTCGACCACCGTGGTCGATACGAGCACATCGATCTCACCTCGCTTGAAGGCGTCGATCACACGGTCCTTCTCCCCCGCCGGCATGCGGCCGTGAAGGCGCTCGATGGTAAGTCCCGGCAACGCCAGGCGAAGGCGGTCGAACTCGGTTGCCGTATCGTGCAGCGGCACGGGTACGGTCACGTGGCCCTCGTCGTCGCGGGCGATACCAGGGACATCCTCAAGCTCATCAGCCGAGTCGCTCGGCTCCACAAGCGGGCAGATCACATATGCCTGCTGACCTTTTGCATGCGCCTCGCGAATGGCGCCGTAGGCAAGGTCGCGGCTCGACTCGGTGAGCACGCGTGTCGTAACGCCCGCTCCCGGAACAGGTCGATGGCGGATGATGCTCGTGTCCAGGTCGCCGTAGACCGAGAGCGCCAGCGTACGCGGGATGGGCGTCGCCGTCATGACGAGCAGGTCGGCACCCGGCCCCTTGGCACGCAGGGCATTGCGCTGGCCCACACCAAAGCGGTGCTGCTCGTCGATGACGACAAGCGACAGATGCTTAAACGCCACATTGTCCGATAGGACCGCATGGGTGCCAAAGAGCACGTCGAGCTCGCCCGATTCCAGCTGCGCATGGATCTGCACGCGCTCGGCCGCCGGCGTGGCGCCCGTCAGGAGCGCCCAGGACATGCCAGCCTGCGAGAGCAAGGGGCCGGTCTTATCGGCATATTGACGCGCCAGCACGCCCGTAGGCGCCATAACGCAGGACTGAGTGCCCGAATCGGCCGCGACAGCCAGCGCGCAGGCGGCGACGGCCGTCTTGCCGGTACCAACGTCGCCCAGAAGCAGGCGGTTCATCACGCGCCCGCCATCGCACATGTCGTGCAGGATGTCTTGGAACGCGGCCTCCTGCTCGTCGCTCAGCGAAAACGGCAGGGCTTCCTTGAGCGCCGCCAGGTGCTCGCCCGCGGCGTGGGCGTAGGGAGCGACTTCGACCAAGCCGCCGTCGTTGCGCAAGCGCAGCGCCAGCTGCAGGTAGAGGCACTCCTCATAGGCAAGGCGGCGGCGCGCGATATCGCGCTCGGCCATACTCGAGGGAAAGTGAATTGAGCGCAGCGCACGGGCATTGCTCATCAGGCGGCGCTTTACGCGCAAGCGTGCGGGAATCGGATCGAAGGGATTGCCGACAACCTCGAGCGCGCCGCTAACGATGCGGCGCATCCACGCCTGGCTCACGCCATCACTCACGTAATGGACCGGCAGAATGGTACCCACGGCACGCCCGCCCTCGAGCTTTTCGAAATGCGGCGAGGCCATCTGCTTAAAGCCGTAGGCAAACTCGACCTTGCCCATCACAGCCAGACGGTCGCCCTGCTTAAACTGCTGGGCAATCCAGGGCTGACGGAAAAAGGCCACTTGCAGCACGCCAGTCTCGTCCACCAGCGAGACCTCGGTCACCTGCATACGCGGGCGGGGCTGCTTTTGGACGACACGATCGACCGTGGCGACAATCGTGCACACGGTCCCGATGGGAGCCATCTCGATGGACCAGGAGCGCGTAAAGTCGAGATATCGATGAGGGATATGGAGAAGGAGGTCCCCCACCGTCCGAATTCCCAGACGGCGAAGGGCCTCCTCACGTTTACCCGAAACATATTTGAGTCGCGCGATATCCTCGTCGAGCGCATTGCTCTGGGCAAAGCGCTCCGAGACGCGCGGCACGGAGCACAGCTCGGACATGGGCAGATGCCTACTCGATCGAGAAGATCACGGGATAGAGCGACTGCTCGCCACGATGGGCGTCGATCTCCAGGTCGGGCTGAGCCTCCTCGATGGCGTCGACGATCTCCTGGAAGGCCTCATCGGACAGCTCCTCGCCGGCCAGAATCGTCAGCGCGTCGCCCTCCTCTTCCTCCTGCATGCGGTTAATGCAGTCGAGCGTGACCTGCTTCACATCGGAGCCGACCACGTCGATAGAACCGGCAATGATGCCCATGACGTCACCGGAGTGAATCGGAGAGCCGTCAGAGGCGCTGGAATCGCGCACGGCACGGGTAACCTCGCCATCGCGAACCTCGCTGATGGCGTCGACCATGGCAGCGACGGCGTCCTCAAGCTCGGAATCGGGCAGGACCGCGAACAGCGCGGAGAACGCCTGCGGGACGGTCTTGGTGGGAACGACGGCGACCTTCTTGTCGGTGCAGGCAGAGGCGGCGGCCTCAGCAGCCATGCGGATGTTGCCGTTATTGGGCAGGATAATGACCGAAGTCGCGTTGACCTGGTCCACCGCGCCGAGCAGGTCGGCGGTCGAGGGGTTCATGGTCTGGCCACCCGAGACGATCACGTCGACGCCGAGGGACTTGAGGATATCGGCCTCGCCGGAGCCGGCGGCAACGGCGACAAAACCCAGCGCCTTGGCGGGCTCGGCGGCCTTTTCCTGGTCCTCGTGAATCTTGGCCGTACGGTCGTGGGCCTCCATCTCCATGTTGTGGATAAAGACCTCATAGATCTGACCAAGCTGAAGCATGTGCTCGAGCACCAGGTTGGGGGTGTTGGAGTGCACGTGGATCTTGTAGTCGGGATAGGCACCAACGAGCAGCTCACAGTCGCCCATAGAGCCCAGAAACTTCAGGCACTCATCCTCGTCAAAGGGAGCATCGGCCTTAAAGAGGAACTCGTTGCAGTAACGGAACTCCGAGCCCTCCCAGTCGTCGTTGGCCTCGATCTCAACGCGATCAAGGGCGGCGTCGCGGGCAGAGCCGGCGGAATCAAACGTGGCGGAGAAATCCTCGACCACGGTGCTGCGGCCAAGAGCGGCGGCAACAAAGTTCTCAAGGAAGATGGCAAAGCCAAAGGCGCCGGAGTCTACCACTCCGTTCTCCTTCAGAACGGGCAGCAGGTCGGGCGTGCGGGCGACGGACTGGTAGGCCTCGACGACGATAGCATCGAGCGCGTCCTCGGCCGAAAACTTCTTCTTTTCGCATTCGTCGGCCTTGGTCGAGACATCACGCAGCACCGTGAGAATCGTGCCCTCGATGGGCTTGCGGACGGCCTGGAAGGCGACCTTGACGGCGCGACGGAAGGCGAAGGCGATGTTGGCAGACGTGATGGGCTCATCGGCAGAGACGAGACCCTCGGCCACGCCGCGCAGGATCTGTGAGGTGATGACGCCGGAGTTGCCGCGGGCACCCATCAGGGATCCGTGGGTGATGGCGCCGGCGATGGCCTCCATATCGGCATCGGCGGGAAGGGCGGAAAGCTCCTTGGTCACCGAGGCAAGCGTGAGCGACATGTTGGTGCCGGTGTCGCCGTCGGGTACGGGGAAGACGTTGAGCTTGTTGATCTCCTCGGCCTTGTCGGAAACGGCAGCCGCAGCGATCGGAAAACAGGTGCGAATGGTCTTTGCAATCATGGGTATTTGAATCTCCGTTTTCGGATGCTAGTTCAGACGGCTCTTGAGCGCGTCGATGTGGATGCCGATCTTAAGGCTGGCGGGATCGATCTGGGCGATCTCCTGCAGGGTAAAGGCAACGGAGCTCGAAAGATTGTGGCAGACGGACTTCATGTTGACGCCGTTCTCGAGCACGACGTGAAGATCGACCGTAAGGCCGTTCTCGTCGGCGGAGACAAGCACGCCCTTGCGGAGGCGCTGACCGGCAAGCAGGCGCACGCTCTCGGCGCCCTGGAGCTGTTCGGCCATACCGACGACGCCATAGCACGTCATCGCGGCATAACCGGCAATATCGGCAATAACGTCGTTCGAGACGCTCAGACTGCCGTTAATGGTCTCAGACACAAGAATCTCCTTATCTGGTGCTCGCGGCACCATGTCGTGGGAGCAATCATCGTAATATTCTACAACGAGCGCGCCATGTTGAGGTGGTGGGTCACGGGATTACATCCTCGACACGAAATGTTGATATGGCAACGTTCGCGCCAGTCTATCGCGGCAAGAAAAAACCCGCCGCATAAGCGACGGGTTTTACAACCTGGCTCCCCGGGTAGGACTCGAACCTACAACAGCGCGGTTAACAGCCGCGTGCTCTACCATTGAGCTACCGAGGAATTTAAAAGCCCAACGGAAAGGGCTGAAAATTCTGGCTCCCCGGGTAGGACTCGAACCTACAACAGCGCGGTTAACAGCCGCGTGCTCTACCATTGAGCTACCGAGGAATAGGTGCGTGCTCTCAAGCAACGAAGTTTATTATACGGACGAATCAGCTTAGGGCAAGAACTTTTTTGAGAATTTTTCCGACCTAGTCGTTTAAGAACGTCCCCAACGACTACATGAAAGCGCCCTCAAGCGGATGTGCTTGAGGGCGCTTCTTGCTTGACTAGCTTTCGATATAGTCTTTGAGTTTGCTGGAGCGGCTGGGGTGGCGGAGCTTGGCCAGGGTCTTGGACTCGATCTGGCGGATGCGCTCACGCGTGACGCCAAACTCGCGGCCGACTTCCTCGAGCGTACGGGGATGTCCGTCGACAAGGCCAAAGCGCAGCTCGATAACCTTGCGCTCACGATCGGCAAGCGAGTCGAGCACCTGGGTGAGCTGTTCTTGCAGCATGGAGAAGCTGGCGGCATCGGGCGGAACGATAGCCTGGGAGTCCTCGATGAAGTCGCCCAGCTGGGAATCTTCTTCCTCGCCGATGGGGGTCTCGAGCGACACGGGCTCCTGCGAGATCTTCTGGATCTCGCGGACGCGGTCGGCGCTCATGTCCATCTCGGCACCGATCTCCTCGGGAGTCGGGTCGCGACCCAGGTCCTGAAGGAGCTGGCGCTGCACGCGGACGAGCTTGTTGATGGTCTCGACCATGTGCACGGGAATACGGATGGTACGGGCCTGGTCGGCGATAGCACGCGTGATGGCCTGACGGATCCACCACGTGGCGTACGTGGAGAACTTAAAGCCCTTCTGGTAGTCGAACTTCTCGACGGCGCGAATCAGGCCGAGGTTGCCCTCCTGGATCAGGTCCAGGAACAGCATGCCGCGACCGACGTAGCGCTTGGCGATGGAGACGACCAGACGCAGGTTGGCGCTGATGAGCGCCTGCTTGGCCTCGAGACCAACGTTCTCGATACGGGTCAGGCGACGCATCTCGGAGCGGGTGAGCTCAATCTCGCCCGCCTCGGCGGCCTCGAGCTTCTCGGTGGCCTCGAGACCGGCCTCGATCTTCATGGCCAGATCGACCTCTTCGGAGGCGGTCAGCAGGTCGACCTTACCGATCTCCTTAAGGTACATACGAACCGGGTCGCCGGTCAGCATCACCGTGGAGGCATCGATGCCACGCACGCGCGAACGCGAACGGGACGTGCGCACGGTGCGCTTCTTCTTGCTCTTGGAAGAACCCATCTCGGCGTCGGCCTGGCGGGCCATCTTAAGCTCGTGATCGTCGAGCGAGCCGGAATCGTGCTCGTCGTCATCGAAATCGTCGGTATCGCTATCGTTATCGTCATCGTCGACGTCCATGGGGGCGTCGTCGTTTCCGCTCGCGGAGATAATCTGGATGCCGCTGTTGCGCAGCGCGGAATACACCGCGTTGAGCTGCTCATCAGTAACATCGATATCCTTCAGGGCGACCTGAATCTCGTCCTCGGTTACCGAAGTCCTGTTTGAGCCGTTGCCCATGAGCTTTGCAACGTAGGATTCCAGCCCAGTACCCGTGCTCTCACTCTTTTTTGGCACAGATTCTCCCTTCATAGTCCACAGGACTCATTACTTTAGCACACACATTGACGTCTATACCCAAAATTCAGACTGGATATAGGCGTAAATACGCTGGTTGACCACAACATCTAGGCCTGGTCGGCGCCCGCCGTCTCCAAACCGATCAAACGGAACGGATCCGCCACGCCACCGATCGACTTTTGGAGCTCGCGCTGGCGCTGAGAATCTTGCATCGCTTGCATCGTCAGCACACGGCGCGCCTCATCGTCGAGCGACCGGTCCTGACGTAGCTTAGCCTGTGCGGCGCGCATGCGGCGCTTGATGGTGTAGAGCTCGAGGGTATCGAGCATAAACACGATGTTCGTCTCGGTGGGGTGCTTGCTCGTCGACGAAATACGCCCGGCGCTGACAAGCGACGCTGCCTCGGGACACACCGCGCGCGCCGCATCCATGCACGCCGTGGGGTCGGTGCCCGGCGGCGTCGCAAGCACGGCCCACGCGATGGACTCGTGACGCGGATCCACCCACTCGATCGAGCAGATGCGGTCGGCATACGTGCGGAACAGGTCGGGATAGCTCGTGAGCATCGTCAGCAGCTCGCGCTCCCCCGCCAAAGACTTTCGTTCCAGGTCGGTCAGCACGATCGGCATCGTCGGTGCCGCAGACGCGTCCGTTGCACCGGCAACCGGCGCCGCGCCATCCATGCCAACCGGCACATCGATCGGAGGCATGTCGTCGACGACCTCGACCGGCGCGGCCCCATAGGCCTCGAGCGGCACATAGTCGTACGGCTCTTCCTCGACCGGTGTGGACACCGGCGGCGTCGCACCCGACGCCCAGGTGCCGCGAGACGCCCCCTGCGAACCAGACGCCCGACCGCCTGCGCTGCCTGCGCGCTCGGTCTGCGCCCGCTGGCGCTCGTAGTTCTGCTCGCGACGACGCTCGGCGTCCTCACGCTTGGCAACATCGCGAAACACACGGCCTGAGCTCGAACGCACCGTCTCCAGATCCAAACCCAGCAGGTCGGCAATCTGGATAAAGTACGTATCGATCATGTAGCTATCGCGCAGCGGATAGATGAGTGTCAGTGCGTCCTCGAGCGCTTTGGCACGACCGCCCGGCGTGGTAATGTCGCTCGACTCCTGCAGCGAGCGGTACACAAAGTCCATGAGGGGCTCGGCGGCATCGATGCGCGCCTGCAGCGCCTCGCCGCCATGCGCGGTAATGAACTCCATGGGGTCGTTGCCGTCGGGAAGCACCACGCAGCGCAGGTCCATCGAATCCTGCTCGATAAACTGAATCGCGCGGCGCGCGGCCTTTTGACCGGCGGCGTCGCCATCGAACATATATACAATACGCTTGGCAAAACGGGTGAGCGTCTTTACATGATGTTCCGTCAGCGCCGTGCCCAGCGTGGCGACGACGTTTTTGATCCCCGCCTCCCAGCAGGCGATGCAATCGGTATAGCCCTCCACCACAATGGCAGTATCCTGCGCGACGATAAACTCCTTGGCCCAATTAAAGCCGTAGAGGTTTCGCTTTTTATGGAACACGCTCGTCTCGGCGGTGTTGAGGTACTTAGGCTGGCCGTCGCCCATAATGCGCCCGCCAAAGGCGATGTTATGACCTTGCTCATCAAAGATGGGAAACATCACGCGGTCGTAAAAACGGTCGGCAAGCTGCCCGCGCCCACGGCTCACGGCCACGTTGGCGTCAATCATCTCCTGCGGGGTAAAACCCGCCTGCGACAGATGCGACACCAGCGTGTTGCGGCCCGGCGCAAATCCCAAACAGTAGCGGCGGCAGACATCGCCACCCATACCTCGGCTGGCGAAATACTCGCGCGGACGGCTGTCCTTACCACGCATAAGCATGGTGTGATAGAACTGGGCGGTCTCGGCACACAGGTCATAGATGCGGGCGCGCTTGGTGCCGCGCTCACGATGGGAGCCGGTATCGTGCAGCTCAATGCCGGCACGGTCGGCCAGGTAGCGAATCGACTCGGGAAAGCTCAGGTTCTCGCGCTTCATGATGTAGGTGAAGACGTCGCCACCCTCGCCACAGCCAAAGCAGTGCCACACCTGCGTGGCGGGGATAATGTGAAACGACGGGGTCTTTTCGCCATGGAAGGGGCAGCAACCCCAAAACTCATGGCCGCGAGGCTTGAGCTCAACCGTTTCCTGCACGATGGCAACCAGATCGGACGCAGCGCGTACCTGGTCTTTTTCCTCATCGCTAATCACAGATGCTCACCCCCTGCTCACCCAAGTTATGGCGAATATCGTCAATATTACCCTCGACGTTCGCGATAAGCTCGTCCAGCGAATCGAACACGCTCGATGGGCGCAGCCAGCGCGTAAACGCCAGCGACACCGAGGCGCCGTACAGGTCGCCCGCATACCCGATCAAGTTGGCCTCGAGATGCGCCGAGGCGGCATCGTCGGCATACGTCGGCGGCAGGCCCACGTTGACGGCAGCAGGCCACACGGTATCGTCGACCAGCACCAGGCCCTCGTAGACGCCATCGGCAGGCACCTGAATGCCATCGGGCACCTGGATATTTGCCGTGGGAAAACCCATGTCGGAGCCCTGGTGACGACCGCCGGCAACAACACCTCGCAGCATATACGGGCGGCCGAGCAGCTCGGCGGCAAGCTCAACATGACCCTGGCGGAGCTCCTGGCGAATACGGGTAGCGCAGACCGTCTGTCCATCGACGCACAGCAGCTCGTGGCCATAGACGTCAACGTCGCGCTCGGCTCCCCATTCTTTCATCTCGGCAACGCCCGAGGCACCGCCGCGGCCCAGCCTAAAGTCGCTACCCACGCGAATCGAGCGGATATCGACGACGCGCGACAGCAGCTTAAGAAAGCCTACGTGGTCGAGTGCCGCCACCGCAGGAGTAAAGGGAACGGCCACGACCGCATCGACCCCGGTGAGAGCCAGGGCATGCAGACGGTCGGCCGTCGTCATCAGTTTTTGCGCGGGCGTAGGGCTCACCACCACGTCCGGGTCGGGATCGAAGGTGACCACGACCGCCTTGCAGCCGTGGTCACGCGCATCGCGAACGACCGCGTCGATCAGCTCGCGATGCCCCCGATGCACGCCGTCGAACACGCCGATGGCGATCGACGCGGCGCCCAGGCACGCGCAATCATCAAACGCATCGGCGGCAACGATGCAGGCTTCATCCGACTCGCCCGCGAAAAAAATACGCGAGAGCTCGTGGGAGGCCAGCATCATCGAACACCTCCGATCGCCTGCGGAAAGACATGCTCCATAACAAAGCGGCCGCCCTCGATACGGGCAAGCGCCTTGAGCCCGCCATCGAGCACCAGCGCAAACGGCGCCTTCGACGCATCGAAGCTCGCAAGCGCGCGCTCAATAGGAATACGACGTCCGCACAGCAGATCGTCGGCAAGATCACCCGGCAAGTCGACGCGCGTGGCGCCCAGTGCCGCAACGGGATCCAGGGCAAAGCCGGCAGCGGACTCGGCAGAAAGTTCCTCGACCGCATGGCAGGCACCGATGGAAACAACACCGGAGGCCGTACGGCGCAATGCAGAAATATGCGCCGCGTTGTCGCAGGCACGACCCAGATCGCGAGCGAGCGCACGGATATAGGTGCCCTTACTCACCGAAAACGCCACGGTCCAAACGCAAACGTCGTCCTCGCCGCCCACGGCAATCAGGTCGGCTGAGTACACCTCGACCGGACGCGGGGGCAGTGACACGGCATTGCCCTCACGCGCAGCCTTATAGGCGCGCACGCCGTTGACCGAAATGGCCGAAAACGCCGGAGGCACCTGCATCTGCGGGCCCAGCATGGCGGACAGGCGCTCGCGGGCATAGGCCGGATCGCGCAGGTCGGCGGCAATGGGCACTGTGCGGACGGCCTCGCCTTCCGCATCATCGGTATTGGTCTCGACGCCAAACGAGATGTCGGCGACGTAGCTTTTGGTATCGAGCGTGAGCATGCCCAGCAGACGCGTTGCCTGGCCCACGCCCACCACCATGACACCCGATGCCATGGGGTCGAGCGTTCCGGCATGACCGACGCGCCGCTCATGGAGGGCGCGTCGGCATTGCGAAACCACGTCGTGGGACGTGCAGCCCACCGGCTTATCGACGGCGAGCAGCAGATTAAGTTGAGAAGGTGTACGACGAGCCATGTACCATCCAAAAAGTTAGAGCTCGACGGTCACCGAAGCGGGATCCTCCCCTACCAGCTCGGCCAGCATGGGAAGTGCCGCGGTGAGCGTCTCGGAAATCGTTCCGGCGTTGGTAAAGCCGGCAGCAGCGTGGTGCCCACCTCCGCCAAAGTTGGCCGCAATCTCGGAAACATCAAGTTCGCCCTTGGAGCGCAGGTTGCCGCGCACCTTGGTATCGCCCTCGATGCCCTTAAGGAACAGGCAGACCTCGACGCCCATCACCGCGCGCACCACATCGACCAGGCCGTCGCACTCGTCCGAGGTGACGCCGCAGTCCTTAAGGTCGCTCTCGTAGGCGTAACTATACGCCACGCGCCCGTGCGCGACCGTCTTGATGCGACCCATGACGATGGACTTGAGGTGCAAGAACTCGACACGCATGCTCTGGTATACCTCGAGCGCGACGCGCGCCGGATCGGCACCGTGCGCCACCAGACGAGAAGCAGCATGAAATGCTGCGGCATCGGCGTTCTGATACTGAAAACGACCGGTGTCGGTAACCAGGCCGCACAGCAGGCAGGTGGCGATGCTGTCGCTTGCGGTAATACCGCAATCGTCCAAAAAGCGGTCGATGATCATGGCGCAAGCAGCGGCATTGACACACCTGAGGCTGACCTCGGCAAACTCCTCGCGTGCCGGGTGATGATCAAAGCAAGCCACGTGGGCCGAACGACGCAGGACCTCGGCGGAATTATTGAGGCGCTCGACGACCGGCACGTCTACCGAAATGAACAGGTCCGGGTTGCCGGTGTAGGCAGATGCCGGCACCAGAAGATCGGCACCCTCCATAAAACGGTAGATACGCGGAACGGGATCGTCGTCTGCCAACAGCAGGGCGATGTCCTTGTCGGGAAACACCTTCATAAGCGAAAGGCCAAGGCCCAACACGGAGCCCAGGGCATCGCCATCGGGAGAGGTGTGACCCGAGATCGCAATGGAGGACGCATCCTCGATAAGCTCGAGGATGCGTCGTTTAATATCTGCAGACTCGCACGAGGCGAGATCGGCGGAATTAGTCATCTAAAGCTGCCTCCTGGGCGGCATCCACAATTGGGTAGCCGTCCTCGTCCTTTTCGATCGCAAGCGTGGCCGGAACGTTTTCCAGCGCACGCGTTATGCGCTCGGCCTCATCGGTCGAGCGATCGATGCGAAAATCGAGCTCGGGCGTGACGCGCCAATCGAGCGAGCGAGCCAACAGACTGCGGATGCGGCCCTTGGCGCTGGCGAGCGCCTCCATGACCTCATCGTAGCGGCTCGCATCGCACGACACGTACACGCGTGCGAACGAACGGTCCACCGCGACCTCGACCGCGGTCAGGGTGACCAGGTCGAGACGCGGATCGGAAACCTCAAAGAGCAGGATATAACCAAGCTTCTCGCGAAGCTGCTCGCCCAGACGGCGGGTTGCCTGCGTTTGCTTCATAGCGCTACCCCCTACTCGGTACGGGCAACCTGGTCGATGCGGTAACCCTCGATCTGGTCGCCGGGCTTGATGTCCTGGAAGTTCTCCAGGCCAATGCCGCCCTCGGAACCGCTCTTGAGGCTCTTGGCCTCGTCCTTGTAGTGGCGCATCGAGGCGATCTTGCCGTTGAAGACCACGATGCCGTCACGCACCAGGCGCACGGAATCGGTCGCGGCGATCTCACCCTCCTCCACGCGGACACCGGCGGCGATACCGACTTTGGGCACCTTGAAGGTGTCCAGGACGGTCGCGGTACCCGTGGAAACCTCGACCTCGGTGGGCTTGAGCATGCCGATACGGGCAGCATCGAGCTCCTCGAGGCACTTGTAGATAACGTCGTAGCAACGGATCTCGACGCCCTCGCGCTCGGCGGCGGAGCGGGCCTTGCCGTCGGGACGCACGCCAAAGCCGATGATGATGGCGTTGGAGGCATCGGCCAGGACGACGTCGGTCTCGTTGATGGCGCCGACGGCGGAGTGGATCGTGTTGATGCGGACCTCGGACTGATCCATCTTGTCGAGCGAGTCCTGAAGGGCCTCGATGGAACCCTGGACGTCGGCCTTGATGATCAGGTTGAGCTCCTTGACCTCGGCGTCGGCGATGGTCTCGAAGAGGTTCTCGAGCGTGACGTGCTTCACGCGGCTCTGCTCCTCGATACGTGCCTTGAGCGAGCGCTCATCGGCCAGGGCGCGAGCCTCGCGCTCGTCCTCGAAAACGCGGAACTCGTCGCCGGCGTTGGGCACGGACTGAAGGCCCAAGATCTCGACGGCATCGGAGGGGCCGGCCTCGGTGACGGCGTTGCCCTTGGGATCGAGCATGGCGCGGACGCGGCCATAGGTAAGGCCGGCGACCAGCGTATCGCCCACGTGCAGGGTACCGCGGGTCACCAGCACGGTAGCAACCGAGCCGCGGCCCTTGTCGAGCTTAGCCTCGAGGACGTTACCGGAGGCAAAGGTGTCCGGGTTGGCCTTGAGCTCGAGCACGTCGGCCTGGAGCAGCACGGTCTCGAGCAGGTCGTCGATACCGATCTTCTGCTTGGCCGAGATGTTGACGAACATGTTCTGTCCGCCCCACTCCTCGGGGATGATGCCGTACTCGGTGAGCTCCTGGCGCACGCGGTCGGGATTGGCGCCCGGCTTATCAATCTTATTGACGGCGACGACGATGGGTACGCCGGCGGCCTTGGCGTGGTTGATCGACTCGATGGTCTGAGGCATGACGCCGTCGTCGGCAGCCACGATCAGGATGACAATGTCGGTCACCTTGGCGCCGCGGGCACGCATGGCCGTAAAGGTGGCGTGGCCCGGGGTATCGATGAAGGTGATCTTGCGGTCGTTGATCATGACCTGCGAAGCACCGATGGCCTGGGTAATGCCGCCCGCCTCGCCGGCAGCGACGCCGGTGTGACGAATGGCGTCGAGCAGGCTCGTCTTGCCGTGGTCGACGTGACCCATGACGGTGACGACCGGGGCACGGGGCTTAAGGTCGGCGGGATCGTCGTAGAACGAGAAGGTGTTCTCCTCCTCGGGGGTGATGATCTTGATCTGACGGCCCAGGTCGTCGGCAACGAGCTCGACGAGGTCGTCGGACATGGACTGCGTCATGGTGAGCGGCGTGCCCAGCAGGAACAGGCGCTTGATGATGTCGTTGGCCGGAACGTCGAGCGCCTCGGCGAGCTCCTGGACGGTAACGCCCTGGGAGACCTTGATGGCGTCTAGCTCCTCGGGGTTCACGCCCTGGGCCAGCGCCTCCTCAATCTTGCGCTCCTCCTGAGCCTTAGCAGCCTCGCGCTCGCGCTTCTCCTTGCGCTTCTTGCGGCGACCGGTGGACTCGCGAGAGGCCTCCTCGACGGCAGCGCGGGCCTCCTCGAGCACCTTCTCGCGGCTGTACTCCTCGGCCTCGCGAGCCATGCGGCTGTAGTGGTCCTCATCGTTGCCGTGACCGCCCTTGCGCTTCTTGCCCTTGCCCTGCTTATCGGGGTTGGGGAAGTCCATGCCGGCAGCGACGTTGTTGCTGGCGTTGGTGCGATGGCTGTGCGGACGGCTCTCGGAGGCGTTGCGCTCGGAGTTGTTGTCGGAGGCGTTGCGATCGTTACGACGGCCACCGCGACGTTCGTTGTTGCCGCTGCGACGGTTGCCGCGCTCGGCGGCGCGCTCTGCCTTGGCCTTCTCCTCGGCGTCCTTCTTCTCCTTGAGCACGGTCTCCTGTGCGGCGATCTGGTCGAGCAGCGAACGGAAGCGCGAACCGGAGTCGGAAGCGGGGACGGCGCGGCGCTGGGCCTCGCGGGCAGCCTCCTCCTTCTCGCGGGCAAGGCGCTCCTGCTCAGCCTTCTTCTTGGCCTCGGCCTCGGCACGGGCGGCCTCCTCGGCAGCCTGGGCGGCGGCGAACTGGCGGCGCTCCTCCTCGCGTGCCTTCTCGGCGGCGATGCGCTCACGCTCGGCCTCGGCAGCGCGCGCTGCCTCCTCGGCGGCGGCTGCCTCCTCCTCGGCCTGCTTGGCGGCCTCGACTTCCTTGGCGCGGGCCTCGATCACCGAGGCGAGCTGCTTGCGGACCATGGCGACGTAAGCGTCCTCCAGGGCGGAGGAAGCGGACTTAGCGGGAATCTTCATTTCGGCGAGATGACCCATCAGTTCCTTGGAGGTCATGCCGAACTCTTTGGCCAGGGTGGACACACGGACTTTTGCCATATGACTTCACCTACCCTTTCTGGCACCTTGGGTGCCTAGAGACTGAACGAGCGTGGGAGATGCGCCGGGACCTGCCCGGCGCGACCGCGCGCTAGATCAGGTCCTCCGCATCATCGAAGGCGTCGGTGTCGTGGACACCGCAGAAACGGGAGCCCGGACGGGCCTGGTTGCGGCACTGGACGCCGTCCTCGGACACGTACTCGCAGCGACGGACATCGTCGTCCTCCTCGTCACCGATCAGGTCGGCGGCGGGCTCCTCGTGAACGGGGACGTTCTTGAGGATGTCGGCGGCAAGGGTCTCGGACTTGATGTCGATGTGCCAGCCGGTCAGACGAGCGGCGAGGCGGGCGTTCTGGCCCTCCTTGCCGATGGCGAGCGAAAGCTGGTCGTCGGGCACGATGACGCCGGCATAGGCCTTCTCCTCGTCGATGAGGACGCGGGTGACCTTGGCGGGCGACAGTGCGTTGGCGACGTAGACGGCCGGATCGGCATCCCACAGGATGACATCGACGCGCTCGCCGCGGAGCTCGCCCACGACAGCGCGGACACGGCTGCCCTTGGGGCCGACGCAGGCGCCCACGGGATCCAGGCGGTCGTCGAGCGAGTGGACGGCGACCTTGGAGCGCTGGCCGGGCTCGCGGGCGATCGACTTGATCTGGACGGTGCCCTCATAAATCTCGGGCACCTCCTGCTCAAAAAGACGACGCATGAGCTCGGGGTGGGTGCGGGAGATGACGATCGGCGGACGGCTGTGCTCGCCGCGAACCGGCTGCAGGTTGGAATTGGGGTCGCGGACGTCGATGATCACGGCCTTGATGTGCTGGTTGTGCAGATAGCGCTCGCCCATCGGACGCTCGTTGCGCTCGTTCTCGTAACGACGCTGGTCAAAATGCGGCAGCTCGGCCTCGACGCCATCGCGGATCTTGACGATCGTGAAGTCGGGCGTGGACTGCAGCACGGTACCGCTGATGAGGTCACCGATACGGCCGGAGAACTCCTCGTAGATCTGCTCGCGGGCAGAGTTGCGCACGATGGCGTTGATCTCGGCCTTGGCGTGCTGGGCGGCGATGCGGCTCGTGTTCTTAGGGGTGACGTCGATCTCCTCGAACTCGGTGAAGTTGCCCTCCTCGTCCATGGAATCGTCGATCGGCTCCAGACGGTAGACGTAGATCTTGCCGGTGGTGCGATCGATGGTCACCTTGGCGCCCCACTCAAGATGCAGGATCTCGGCGTAGCTCTTGGCGAGCGACTGCTCCAGGCGGTCGATCAGGTAGAGCTGGTCGATGTGCCTCTCCTGGCAAAGCTCCATCAGGGCGGACATCATGTCGGATGCTGCCATCTTACTTTCCTTCCTTCGCGGGCTTGAAGTCATAGGTGGGCTTCAACTTGCACTTTTTAACATCAGAGAAATCGAGGGTGACGGACTCGCCGTCCTCGAGCTCGAGGGTCACGTTCGTCTCGGTCGCGGCGGCAATCTTGCCGGAGTACTTGCGACGGCCCTCGGTGGCGGTGGAGGTGAGCTCGCAGTCCTCACCCACAAAGCGGGCAAAGTCGCGCGGGCGGCGCAGCGGGCGCGCCATACCCGGGCTCGACACCTCGAGCGTGTAGCTCGAAGAAATAGGGTCGAGCTCCTCGATCACGTCGCCGACCCACTTGGTATTGGCCGTGACGTCGTTGAGCGACAGGCTCTGACCCTCGGCACCCTCGATACGCACACGCACGCAGGGAGCCTTGGTGGCGCCCACGAGCTCAACGTCGACAATATCGACATCGTGCTGGGGAGCGACGGCCTCGAGCGCGTCGATGATCGCCTGCTCGGTCTTGGTCTTGACCATTGCGGCACCTCCATCCATACAAAAAAGAAGCGGGGTCGAAACCCCACTTCTTTCAATTACTACTTCATTTGCAAGCAAACTATACCAATACCTGCGAAAACGTGCAAGCGCAATGGAAATTCGCAGGTCAGCGCGCCCACAGCTTCTCCACAAGAATAGGACAATTGACGGCAGGCATCTAGGCGGGCAGATGCAAAACGAGGGACGACCCAACCGGATCGCCCCTCGTCTTTTATGCGTCAGTTATGTTCGCAGTGCTTACTTGACCACCAGGTTGACCAGCTTGCCGGGCACGCAGATGGCCTTGACGACCGTCTTGCCCTCGAGCCACTTGGCGACGGCAGCCTCGGCGGCAGCCTGCATATCCTCATTGGAGGCATCGCGAGCCACGTCGATGCGGCCACGGACCTTGCCGAGCACCTGGACGACGATCTGCACCGTGTCCTCGATGGACTCGGCCAGATCGAACTCGGGCCAGGCGGCGGTGTAGGCGTTGCCCTCGCAGCCGAGCGCCTCGTGCCACAGCTCGTCGGCCCAGAACGGGCAGATGGGCGCCAGGACGCTCACGATGTCCTTGGCCACGCCGTAGCACAGGGCCTTGTCACGCTCAGCGCCCTCGTTGGCGTTGAGGTAGGCGCTCGCCGCGTTGACGAGCTCCATGACGGCCGAGATCGCGGTGTTGAACTGGCCGCGATCGAAGTCCTCGGTACACTTGGCGATCGTGCGGTGGCGCTCGCGGTAGAGCTTCATCGCGGTCTCGTCGAGCACGGACTTGTCGAAGGCCACGTTGGCGTCACCCGACTGGACGAGCTGCCACACGATACGCCAGGCGCGCTTGATAAAGCGGTTGGCGCCCTCGACGGCCTTGGGATCCCAGTCGAAGTCCTTCTCGGGCGGGGCGATAAACAGGATCGCCAGACGCATGGTGTCGGCGCCGTAGGGCTCGATAACCGAGCTCGGGGGCACGACGTTGCCCTTGGACTTGGACATGGTGTCGCCGTTCTCGTCCTTGACCATGCCCTGGCACAGCAGGTTGGTGAAGGGCTCGTCCACGCTCAGCAGGCCCAGGTCACGCAGCGCCTTGGTAAAGAAGCGGCTGTAGAGCAGGTGCAGAATGGCGTGCTCGATGCCACCGATGTAGTTATCGACGGGCATCCAACGGTCTGCCGCCTCGCGGGAGAAGGGCAGCTCGGTGTTGTGCGGGTCGGTGTAACGCAGGTAATACCAGCTGGAGCAGGTGAACGTGTCCATGGTATCGGTCTCGCGCTTGGCCGGGCGGCCGCAGACCGGGCAGGTGGTCTCGTAGAAGTCCTTGCACTCGGCGAGGGTCTCGCCAGCGCCCAGGTCCAGGTTCTCCGGCAGCGTCACCGGCAGCTGATCCTCGGGCACGGGCACAATGCCGCAGTGCTCGCAGTGGATGGCCGGGATGGGGTTGCCCCAATAGCGCTGGCGGCTGATGAGCCAGTCGCGCAAGCGGAACTCGACCTTGCGACGGCCGCAGCCCATGGCCTCGAGGTCGGCCACGATGGCAGCCTCGCCCTCGGAGTGCTTGCCGCCGCGCATGCCGGTGTACTTGCCGGACTGAACGAGCGTGCCCTCGGCAGCGTGGGCGCAATCCCAGTCGACGGTCTCGGCATGGAAGGTATCGATGGTCTCGCCGCTGGCCTCGACGGCAGCGCGATCGTCATCGTCCAGGATGATCGGCACGATCGGCAGGTCGTACTTGCGGGCAAACTCAAAGTCGCGCTGGTCGCCGCAGGGAACGGCCATGACGGCGCCGGTGCCGTAGTCGGCAACGACATAATCGGCAACCCACACGGGGACCTTCTCGCCGTTGACGGGGTTCACAACGTAGCGGCCGGTAAAGGCACCGTGCTTCTCGAGGGTGCCCTGGGCACGCTCGACGGCAGAGATATGCTTGGAGTCCTCGACGATCTTGGTGACGGCCTCCTCGTACTCCGTGCCCTCGACGAGCTCGTGCAGACGAGCGTACTCGGGAGCCAGGACAAAGAAGGACACGCCAAAGAGTGTATCGGCACGTGTGGTAAAGACAGTGATCTTGCCCTCATCGCCCTCGATGGGCTCGCCATCCTGGTCGCACAGGGTAAAGTCGACCTCGGCGCCCTCGGAGCGGCCGATCCAGTTGGCCTGCATCTGCTTGACGCGCTCAGGCCAGCCGGGGAGCTTCTCCAGGTCGTCGAGCAGCTCCTGAGAGTACTCGGTAATCTTGTAGTACCACTGCTCAAGGTCGCGCTTCTCGGGCTCGGTGCCGCAGCGCCAGCACTTGCCCTCGGTAACCTGCTCGTTGGCCAGAACGGTCTTGCATTTGGGGCACCAGTTGACCGGGTTCTTCTTGCGGTATACCAGGCCCTTTTCCCACATCTTCTCAAAGATCCACTGACCCCAGCGGTAGTAGTCGGGGCTGCAGGTCTTGACCATGCGATCCAGATCGTAGGAGAAACCCATGCGCTTCATCGTGGCAAGCGCCTGGTCCATGTTCTTATACGTCCAGGCGGCAGCCTGCGTGTTGTGCTTGATGGCGGCGTTCTCGGCGGGCAGGCCAAAGGCGTCAAAGCCGATGGGGTGCAGCACGTCGTAGCCGCGCATGCGGGCCTGACGGGCCATGGCATCGCCGATGGTATAGTTGCGCGCGTGGCCCATGTGCAGGTCGCCCGACGGATACGGGAACATCTCAAGCACGTACTTCTTGGGCTTGCTGTCGTCGGTGTCGACGGCAAAGAGGTTGGAGTCCTCCCAGGCCTTCATCCACCTGGACTCAATGGCCTGCGCGTCGTAGGCAGGAATCTCGTCCTTATGATCTGTGCAATCGCACATATCAGCTCCTTTAATCTTAGCTGGGATCGGTCGGCTTGGCTTTATTCGCTACTGCGGACAGTCCTGCGCAAGACGAAGAGCACATTAAGTGCTCTTCTTTGCGTGCGGAACTTGTAGCGAACAAAGCCAAGCCGACCGACCCTAAGGTTAACTTGGATGATGATAGCAAATACGACAAGCGAGATGCCTGCGACTTGCAGGCATCTCGCTTTATCTAAATAACGTGGTTGATACTCAACCTATATTTGCAGCTCTTATCCTATCGATAAGACACAGACTGCTGCGAATCTTTGACGACAACGTCGTGGGCGCCGCCTTCGACGATGGAGGTGGAGCTGACCAGCGTTAGGCGTGCCTTTTCCTGGAGCTCGGGGATCGAGAGGGCACCGCAGTTGCACATCGTGGACTTGACCTTGTAGAGCGTGCCGCCCACGCCGTCCTTGAGGGAGCCGGCATAGGGAACGTAGGAGTCGACGCCCTCGACGAAGCTGAGCTTCGCGGCTCCGCCCAGGTCGTAGCGCTGCCAGTTGCGGGCACGCGCAGAACCCTCGCCCCAGTACTCCTTCATGTACTGGCCGTTGACGTTGACGCGCTCGGTCGGGCTCTCGTCGAAGCGAGCGAAGTAGCGGCCCAGCATCATAAAGTCAGCACCCATGGCAAGGGCGAGCGTCATGTGGTAGTCGTAGACGATGCCGCCGTCGGAGCACACGGGCACGTAGACACCGGTCTCCTCGTAGTACTCGTCACGGGCGCGGCAGACGTCGATCAGCGCGGTGGCCTGGCCACGGCCGATACCCTTGGTCTCGCGGGTAATGCAGATGGAGCCACCGCCAATACCGACCTTGATGAAGTCGGCACCGCAGTCGGCCAAAAAGCGGAAGCCCTCGGCGTCGACGACGTTACCGGCACCGACCTTGACGTCCTCGCCGTAGTTAGCGCGGATCCACTCGATGGTGCGCTTCTGCCACTCGCTGAAGCCCTCGGAAGAGTCGATGCACAGGACATCGGCGCCGGCCTCGATGAGCAGCGGCACGCGCTCGGCATAGTCGCGGGTGTTGATACCGGCGCCGACCATGTAGCGCTTGTCGCCGTCGAGCAGCTCGTTGGGGTTGGTCTTGTGGCTGTCATAGTCCTTGCGGAAGACAATGCCCATAAGGTGATCGTTGTCGTCGACGATGGGCAGAGCGTTGAGCTTGTTGTCCCAGATGACGTCGTTGGCAACCTTGAGGCTGATGTTCTTGTCGCCCACGATGAGCTGCTCACGCGGGGTCATGAACTCAGAGACCTTCGTCTGGTGGTCATCGCGACTGGGGCGATAGTCACGGCTGGTGACGATGCCCAGGAGCTTACCCTTGGGAGTGCCGTCGTCGGTGACCGGCATGGTGGAGTGACCGGTCTTCTCCTTGAGCTCGATGACCTGCTCCATGGTCATGTCGGGGGTCAGCGTGGAATCGGACTGAACGAAGCCAGCCTTGTGATCCTTGACGGCCTTGACCATAGCGGCCTCGGACTCGGCGCTCTGGGAACCGTAAATGAAGGACAGGCCACCCTCGGTAGCGAGCGCGACACCCATATCGACGCCCGAGACGGACTGCATGATGGCGGAAACCATGGGGATGTTCAGGGTGATTGCCGGCTTCTCACCGCGCTTGAAGCGGGTCAGCGGCGTCTTAAGAGAGACGTTGTTGGGGATGCACTGCGAGGACGAGTAGCCAGGGACCAGCAGATACTCCGAAAACGTGTGGGACTCACCGGGAAAGAACGTAGCCATGTTTCTCCTTTTTCCATGCGACCGGTCGGCTGCAGGCCTCGTAGGACCCAGCCCAACCTTGGGCGCCCAATACTGGGGAAGTATCTTAACGCACTTTGACTGCTACAATACATGATTTAAGAAGAGCACACGAGGGTTTGACGCAGGCTTTGCGTTTGCCCAGCAAACACTTTAGCGGGGAGACGTGGAGCACATGGAGTACAAGACGACGGCAAAGTTGGTCATTCAAGCGTGCGACAAGGATCTGCCGGGCGTGTTCGGCCACGGCTGCGTCTTGCTGCTGCAAGGTATCGCCCGCGAGCACTCGCTCAACCGTGCCGCCAAGAGCATGGGCATGGCATATTCCAAGGCCTGGCGCATTGTGAACGAAGCCGAAGGCCAGCTGGGATGCAAACTCATCGAGCGCGACGGCGCCCGCGGATCCACCCTCACCCCCGCAGGCGAGCGAGCCATAGCGGCCTACGAGGAGCTGCAGGCAGAGATCAACCAAGTAATTGCAACAAGGGCCAACGATCTCATCGCCAGCATCAAAGAGTAGCTAATTTGCGTAGGGCGTTGTCGAGGGCGGACGCTACAGCCAGGGGGTTGTCGGTGCCGGCGAAGAGGCGGATGGTGCTCCCCTGCTTGCCGCGTGGGGCCGAAAGTCGTGTTGTTGCGCCGCCGGCGGGCGATGTGCGGAACTCCCCCGGCAAAGCATCGAACAGCTCGCGCGCGCCACACTCGATAAGGTCAAATTCAACTGCCGGGCCAAAGCCGTGCTCGAGGATTCCCGTTGCAACCGCATGGTCGGAATGCGAGCTCAGTCCGGGATAGCGAACGTTGCGCACCATCTCGTTGGCCGCCAGATACTCGGCCAGCGCACGGGCGCGGTCGAAATGCGCCTGCATGCGAGCGTTAAGCGAGGAAAGCCCGCGCTCCAGCACATCGGCCTCCTCGGTAGAGAGGTCGAGCGCCGACGTGCCGTACACCTCAAGCAGGGCATGCGCGCACTCGGCAGCAGCATCCACACGATGGCGCTTGAGCTGCGATCGCGCGACCGATACGGCAACCAACTTGCGCGGAGCATCACCGGCACACACGCGATCGAGTGCCTCGAGCGACAGCACAGCTCCCAACCGCAGAGGATCGCAGCCAAAAGCCGACGCCACGGTGTTGTCCACAACTAGCAGCGCGTGGGCCTCACGAGCCGCGCGGCCCAGAGCGCGAAGGTCGGGCACACGAAGACCAAACCCGCCGATAGAGTTGACGAACCACCAAAGATGCGGTCCCTCGGCATCAAACGAAGCATCAAAATCCTCGGACGCGGCAGTAAACGCCGCAACCGACGGCGGGTCCACGAGCACAACATCACAGCCTTCAAAGCCGTGCACAAACGCATCGGCAAAGTCATCCGCAAGGGCCACCAGACGGTCACCGGGACGCACAATACCCAGCAGCGACAGAGCCGCCGGCACATGCGGGGCCACAACAAGACGCGCCTCGCGCGCACTGGACCTCAAAGCCCAGGCCTCTTCTAGCTGCTGTACATCCACACGGCACCGTCCCTTCATAAGCAAAAACCCACGATGCGGGTGTTCCCCGCATCGTGGGCAACGGCTGCAGTATAGCGCCGATATGCGACGAATCGCCTAGATGTTGAGCGCGTGATAGTTCACGCTCGCACCCGGAGCGTCAACGGTCACGCCATAGGCCTCGGGATAGATGCGCGTCGAAAACACGAGCGCGCCATCATTCACAAACACCTCGACCGACGAGACATCGCCGACAATGCGCACATTACGAAACTCGTCGACGGGCTCCCAGCGCACGGTACGACCGCAACCGGCAGAAGCGCGACCTTCATCGGTAAATCGCATCTCAAAGCGCGCGGGCAGATCGCCCTCGGCGGGCACAAACGCCAGCCTTAGCTCGCCATCAACGGTCGCGGTAAACGCGTCGTTGACACCGTCGACAACAACGTCAAAGCAGGTATCGCCGGAAACCTCCAGCGAGCCCTCCCCCACACGCACCGAGGCATAATGGCGCTCGATCTCGCGCGCCGGCTGCTGCAGTACCACGCCGCCGGCGCCGGCCGTAAGCTCGCGCGGCACCGTCATGCAGTGCTGCCAGCCGCGCACCACGGTGGGTGCGTTGCCATAGGTCGGCTCATCGGGCATACCCATCCAGCCAATCAGAATGTGGCGACCGTCCTCGGCCGTGAACTCCTGCGGAGCATAGAAGTCAAAACCGGCGTCCCACAGGCGGAACTCGCCCAGCTCATAGGCACCGTCACCACCGGTAATGTCGCCCGTTACAGGCATGTAGCCAGCAGCGTATACGTTGCCGCGGTCCCAACGACCGCCCTCGAGCCCCTGAGGAGAGAAGGAAAGGAACTTCGCCGGTACACCGCCATCCGTCTCAAGCTCAAGGTATCCCGGGCACTCCCACATAAAGCCAAAACGCTCGGGCGTAGACACGCGGTTCTCGAGCTCCCAACTCAGCATATCGGCCGAGCCATACACCAGGATCTCACCCACATCACGCCCGGCACCCTCGCCGTGCATCGCACAAAAACGGCTCTCGACATGCGGCCCATCCACGCGACGACGAGCACCCAGCACCATGTGATAACGCCCGTCCGCGTCACGCCATACCTTGGGATCGCGCACGTGACAGGTCAAATCCTCGGGATAATCCTCGGAAGCCAGCACCACACGCTTTTGGCTGAACTCCCGACCGGCAAGGCCATCGACGCTCTCGACATAAACAGTATCGGCGCGGCGGCCGGTATTGACGTAGTCGTACGTCCCGTCCGCATCGGAAAGCTTAACGTTCCCCGTATAAAGCACGCGAATGCGACCGTCCTCGGCAAGCGCGGAGCCCGAATACACACCGTGGCAATCGAACGGCTCATCGGGCAGCAGCGGGGCGCCAACGTAGTCCCACGTCATAAGATCGCGACTCGTCGCATGGCCCCAGGTCTTAACGCCACCCTCGACATCAAACGGCGCATATTGAAAATAAGCATGGAACACGCCGCCCGCTTGGCAAAGACCGTTGGGGTCGTTGAGCCAGCCCGCCGGCGGCATAATATGGAAGTGCTGGCCATACGCGCCATGACCGCACTCAGAGGCGGCAGCGTCAACAGCGGCAACCAGCTTTGCAAGATCGCGACCAAGTGCATTAGACATATCAAAGTCCTAACGGATCGAAAGTTACAAGGCGCCAGAGATCGACACCAGATACGGGAAACGCCCGCGAGCATACAACCCGCGGGCATCCCCTCAATCAAAAGCTCTTAGGCCTGCTCGGAAGCCTTGGGCTCGTCCTTGTACAGGACAAACGAGACGGCAAAGGAGACCAGCGCGGCAACCGCAAACATGATCGCGTACTGCACGGGCTGGGCCAGGCACAGCAGGATACCGAAGATACCGGTAACGCCCGTACCGGAGGCAGCCAGCGAAGTGAGCGCGCAGACCAGGGCGCCGCAGCCACCGCCGATGCAACCGGCGATGAAGGGCTTAAAGAAACGCAGGTTCACACCAAAGATAGCAGGCTCGGTAATGCCCATGAAGGCGGACAGGGCCGAAGGAAGCGCCAGACCCTTGATCTTGGCATCGCGGGTCTTAAAGGCAACGGCGAGCGCGGCGCCACCCTGGGCGATGTTGGCGGCACTGGCGATGGGCAGCCAATAGGTCACGCCGTACTGGGCGAGCTGGCCCAGGTCGATGGCGGTGTACATCTGGTGGATACCGGTAACGACCGTGGGGGCATAGAACAGGCCGACGATAAAGGAACCGATGCCGAAGGGCAGGGTCAGCAGGGCCTGGATCAGACCGAGGATGGCGTTCTCGGCCCACACGAAGATGGGGCCGACGGCAACGAGCGTCACGAGCACGGTCACGAACACCGAGACGAGCGGGGTCACAAAGAGGTCGAACATCTCGGGAACGACCTTGTGCAGGCGCTTCTCGAGGAAGGCCAGAATGGCGCAGGCGATAACGATGGGGATCACGTGGCCCTGATAGCCGACCCACTCAAAGCTGTACACGCCGGGGATGACGGTGACCATGGTCTGAACGCCCTCGGAGGCAACCGTGTAGGCGCTCTGCAGCGAGGAGTTGATGAACGCACCGCCGACGACGGCACCCAGGTACGGGTTGGCGCCAAAGGCCTTGGCGGCGGAGTAGCCGATCAGGATCTGCAGAATGCCAAAGGACGTTCCCGAGACCAGGTCGGCAATCTTATAAATAAAGTTATTAGTGTCGAGCGCGATAAAGCCGTTGGAGGCCATAAAGTTGAGGGCGCTCATAATGCCCAGCAGCAGGCCCGAAGCCACGATGGCAGGGATGATGGGGACAAAGACGTCGCCGAGCACCTTAATGGCACGCATAAAGATGTTCTGCTGCTGCGCCGCGGCCTCCTTGACCTCGGCCTTGGTGGCAGCCTCGACGCCACTGAGCGCGATGAACTCCTCGTAGACCTTGTTGACGGTGCCGGTGCCAAAAATAATCTGCAGCTGGCCCTGGGCCTCAAAGACGCCCTTAGCGCCGTCGATATTCTCGAGGGCCTCCTTGTCAACCTTGGCGTTATCGGCAATCACCAGGCGCAGACGCGTGGCGCAGTGTGCGGCCGAAACAACGTTGTCAGCGCCACCGATGTTGTCGAGCACCTCTTGGGCTGATTTGCGGTAGTCCATGACTTCCCTTTCCTCCAACGGGCGCATGTGCACCCGGCCATCTTTGACACTTAAACTGTAATCGTTTTCAGTTTCATATGACTGCAATCGTTTTCATATAACGGTGAACGGTAGGAAAAAGCCGGCGAATGGTAGTTTTGGGACAAAAACGGGGAGGCTCAAAGGTAGGCAGGCACGATCAAGGACTAGACATTCATAAGCTGATGGCCGAGCTTGAGTGTCTTGAGACCGCTCTCCCCCTCCACGCCATCGAGCGTGTTGAGCAACATATTGGTCGCCTCGACGCCACTGGTCAGGTAGCCATAATGCACGGTGGGAATGCCGCCCGTCAGCGCGCGCAAAAACGCGTTGTCGCCAAAACCGCTCACGCGGTGTATGCCCTCGCCCATGCCGCGAACCTCATCGATGGCACGCAGCGCGCCCGCCGCCATGGTGTCGGTCGCGCAGGCGATAAACGAAACATCGGGAGCGACGGAAAGCAGCTCACTCGCCGCACCATAGCCCGAGTCGAGCGTAAACGAGCCCAGGCGAATCAGGCTCGGATCAAGCGCCACGCCCGCGGCGCGCAAGCCGGCCTCAAAACCGCGACGGCGGTCATAGCCGGCCGCGCGGTCCTCTTCGGTAACTCCAATGTAGGCGATCTTGCCGTCCACACGGCCCGCAAGCGCATGGCCCAGCTCAAAGGCGGCCTCGTAATCGTCGTGATAGACGCACGCCGCGCCCTCGACATTCTGGCCGATCAGAACGATGGGCACGCGGCACGACTCAATCGCCCGATGGTGCTCGTCGGTGATCATGGTTGCCACCAGCACAATGCCATCAACTGGGTGGTTTTGGAACAAATCGAGGTATTCGAGCTCGCGATCGGGGGCGTTATCGGTATTGGCAAGCAGCATCTGGTAGCCACGGCGACCGAGCACCTGGCCAATGCCGGCGGTAATGCGGCTCACGGATTCCGAGTTGATCTTGGGCACGATGACGCCGATGAGCTTGGTGGAACCGGTGCGCAGCGCGCGAGCCTGGCTGGACCGCACGTATCCGGTCAGCTCAATCGCCTGCTTAATGCGCTCGGCCTTGTCCGTTGATATGTAGCCACCGTTGAGGTAGCGCGAGACGGCGGCGCTCGAAACGCCCGCCAGCTCGGCCACATCCTTCATCTTTATCACGAGTACCCCTGTCATTGAAATCGCTTTCACCATGATACCTGTGCGAGCGACCGCATGACGTAGTGATTACATGATAGAGAAACGCGTGGAAACTAATGAATCACTTGAGACGTGTCTAGCGATAATCACTTCGCAGCCAGTTTTACCAGACGAGAATCGCCCTAGCTGCATAATCGAAGAATACGCCCATGCAAAGCTTGACCTGAGCAGAGCCTCGCGGACTTTTCCTGGAAGGCCTCGGTGCCGAGCCTCGAAGAGTCGCAATTCACAATCCCGGTCAATCCTCTGCCAAGAACCCGTTGCGAACTTAGACTTACCAACAACACGTCAGCAAAGTTGCATACAAGCAGATAATCGCACGCAATTTCGCCTATTCTCAATTGAGATGTAAGTTTTGACAGGCCGAATCTTACATCCAAACAAAAAAGAGGGCCGACGCATCAACCCTCTTCAGGTGTCGCCCGAAGGCTTCCACCGCAATTGACTTTAATTTAGGCGATATCCCTTGTTTATCTACAGGCTCTGCCGCAAGTTGAAATTATCTTCACTTTTAGGGAGTAGCTCTTAAAAAGCAGCTATGTAACTAAGAAGTACATCCATCTTGTCCCCAACCCCAGTCTTTTTTATCTGATGAAAAGCCGAAGAAGACAGGGAGCCATGCAGATCTTCAGACACGCCAGAGAGGCAGTTGCGGCACCCCCCGGTATGCCGTCATCGCGGTTCCTTAAAAGAGGAAAGGCAGCCATCCCAAGAAGGACAGCCACCTTTCCTCTGGACGCGGGACCCGTAGGTTACCCTCGTCAATACCACTTTTTAGATAGGCTACCGATTATCAATCCGTAAATAAACGCTGTAAATTTGAGTCAAGCGACAATCATCTAAATCAAATCAAGACATGCATGATTTTCAACCAAATCAAACGATGTCTGGCAAGCATATCAGGAATTGTACGAGTAAAAAAGGACAACACTCTCAGTTTGGAAGCGTTGCCCTTAAAGCTCCCGAAGAGCTTTTGTATTACAGGGAGATACTCTACACCATCTTCCCTTGATTGGCAGATCGAAACAGACACCATTGTGATTTCAAGCAGAAAGCGTTATATTAAGTCAGCATTTGCACGTGGTGTTCGCACTATACGCTCAGATGCCATAGTTTACAATGATGGCCTTCTTCATAGACGCTAGGTGGGATTGCTCACTAGTAGCCGATATGTCGAAGGCCTTCTTGTATTTAAGGAAATCATATTCTCTAATTAGCCGTCTCAGTTCGCTATTACCGTGCATTATCTTACGATCGTCCGCGATGAACGCCCTCAGATACTCGAGCAACTCACTTAAATCGAGCTCATCTTCCTCAAATAGCCACCGAAAATTGAGCACAGGGGTCATTTAAAAGTGAGGAGTTTAATCAGGAGGGCCGCACCCCTGGGAGCGGGGCGCAGCGCTCGATCTATTGTTCTCCCGGACGGGCAATTTGGCGAGACCACTCGCAAAGGATGGATGAAGCAGCCGTGCGGTTACACCAACATTTCCGACGCGATCGTAATTGAATCAATGGGTGCCTTGTTCATACTTAATCACCTCATGATGAAAGAGCTCAACGAAGTCGCATATCAGACAATAGATCGCTCCAGGCTGTTTAAACTGTGCGATTCTATGGACGAAACCGAAACATCAATCCACTACGGTAGCAGCGGTTTCCCATTACAATCAATACGTGAGGCACCCCATGCGCGGATATAACAAGGGTCCGAAAGCTGCTCGAGGCCCTTGGATTCGTTGGGCGAATTAACGACGATTCCGAGCTCCACGGATGCCTTGAGGCGTTATGTTATTTACCCCGAAGTCAAGAAACTATCGATTAGATTTCCTGAAAGGAGGCAATATGGACAACCTTCAGTTCAACATCTCGATACCTTCCGATGAAGACAGCTGCGTACTTTTCCAATGTCCGAACTGCGGAGAGCTATTCAAAGTCGCCGTTGATGAGTATGAGAGTGATTCCGTCCTAGATATCCACTGCCCTCTGTGCGGCCTTATCTCGGACAACTTCTTCACACCGGACGTCATCGACCTGGCTTTGTCAAAAACAGCGAATGTGGTCGTGCCGGAGCTAGAAGAATTGCTTAAGAAGGAGCTTGGCGGAAAGGGCAATGATCTCGTCTCTTTCAGTGTGAAATCATACGATGAAAAGGAACCCGAGATTCCCATCCGGCAAGCAATCGAAGCCCTTCAGAAGGTAACCTGCAAGGACTGCAAGCGCATATCAAAGGTGTCCCCTGCACTTGCGATGTCTTTATACACATGCCCCTACTGCGGAATAGGACAATTCAATGGATTCTGAGAAGATTGAGCTGCGAAAACTACTCTTCAAACATAGTGCTGAAGCCAGCAATCTTTTAAGGTCTGACTACAATGGCCTCAACACAGCCCTTACTCGCTACCTCAACTTTATTGACAGACTGTCTGTAACGCGAACGTTCATTGAGGATTGTGTGGCAAACCATTTACCTAGCGGGTTCGACGAAAACGCCGAAATCGATGAAGTGATTTCGGCTCCATATACCACATTTGTCTTCCCGCCTAGCTGCGAGGGCGAAAGCGCCGTAACGTATCTCGTACTCAAAGCCATAGTCGACAGAAACCTATGCCAGTCGTTTCATCTCCTCCTAGGCTACGCACACGGCTCAAATAAATTTGACGATATGGCTGAAGGCTTCCTAAATGACGTAGCAAGACGCCTCGTAAATGGAGTCAATCAGGCCATCACGCTAAAGGGCATCGAACTAGGATTGGATGAATCCGTGACACAGGTAAACAATTTCGGCAACTCGGGAGCCGCCATCGCTTCCCAGACAACGAACGGGTCAAGTACGACCATCAATCAGTCAAACGGCATAGACGTTAACGCGCTCAACGACATAATCGGAAAACTGGAAAGCTCCCTCCACGAGCTTTCCAGTGAGAACAGGACAATTGCTGCGGATGCAATCGCCGCGATGAAAGACGTTCTTGAGACTCCGCAGCCTAAACCGTCAATACTAAAGTCGCTATGGAACACCCTAAAGGGCATCAACGAAGGGGCTACGTTTATTGAGAACGTAACGAAGCTGGGCGTACTCATCGCCCCTATTCTTCCTGGAATTATCGGATAGACTAAGTATGGTCGTCCCTAGCCCCCCATGGCGTTTCTAATCAATTTGAGATGGCATAATCAAGGCGTTGACCGGAATTGAGCATTCCGGTCAACTGCCCACATTCGAAATGTCTCTACACGACAAAAGGAGTGTGAGATGAGCGACTCTGTTTCAAAATTACTAATAGAGAGATACGGAGTGATGGTCTTTCTCGTTGTAATATTCGTTCTTGCAATAATTGCGATCTTGCATTTTGGCATCAAATTCGACATCAATATGTATATTGCAAGCCGCAAAGAACGACACCGAAAGTTAGCACAGAGCTACTGCCCGCATTTGGATTTTATTCCTCGTGATGATAATAGTGTTCAAGTTAGCCCGCTCTTTTACTCGCCACCAGGAACACTGAATTGGTTTTGCTCTCGATGCGGGGCCGTTTTACCTTACGAACCCAATCAAGAGGAAGTCAAAGCTAAGGCGACTTATTATCTCAACCATCCAAAAGCTTACAAAAAAGCAATGAAGAGTTTCGATAAGCATGCGAAAAAATCTCTTTAGATTATTATTAACGTCCATAAGGTGGTATCGGCAGCTGCGAGTGAGTGAGTATTTGCCCGCATGCGCACCGCTAAATATTGCGAATCAACACGGTCAGTATCGGCATGGTCAAGACCAGCATTTGACAACGACATAAGGTCAGCCGCTGACAAAAAACGACAATGGACTATTTGCCGATTCAGGTGCCCAAGCACAATAATGTCGGCACTGTTTCGCAATATTAAATTGTACTCAAGCGCGCAAGAACTAACAAAATTTTCGCCTTAGCATTAGCCAATGACAAACAGGCAGCTAGCTGTTATTTCCGTTGAATCCTTAGGTTCCTCCGATTACTAAGGAGGTAAGCATCTTTATGCTCCTTAGAGATTTCGAAACTAGAAAGAATCTTATTCCGTGATTCAGGCGACCAATAAATATGAAGTCTTTCACGCGCCCTCGTTATTGCCGTATAAAACACACTGTGAGTAATGCGCTCCTCAACGTCCTTCGTAATAATCAGCTTTACGGATGAGTACTCTAGTCCTTGCGCTTTATGAACAGACACCGCATACGCCACCTGAAACGGCACGATACAGTCCTCGCCAACATCCTCGCCGTCTCGATCCTTGGCCTTATTAACTGAAAAGCGAAGATACGTCTCTCCATCACGAAAATCTAAATACTCCAACCCGTCATAATGAAGAACGGAAAGCTCAGAGGTGATAATAGGAACAGCAACCGTAAATTGCATCTCGTCTTTGGAAATTGTTTCCATTCCCACAAGACGCCCTTTTAGATTGTTATATAACAACGGATAAAACCGCTCGGACTCATTGAACAAAATTGGGTCGCCGACTTTATACGTATGATAATTCCAGACAACAGCCTCGTTCTTATTTCCCGACTGCAAGATTTTGTTCATATTATTAATGCCATAAAGGCCATCATAGTTGAGGCATAAGACAATCTCATCATCATTCATTCTGCAAATTACAGAGTCATCAAGATTCGACGTAAAATCGCAAGAAATAAGAATTTCAGCGATATCAGGACTCACATTCCTGACAGCATGCCATAGCTTTAGCAAATCATCATTTTTCGTGCGCCATGGTTTATCAAATTCATGGATGCACTTATCAGGCAAGAAGTCTCGAGCCAATGAAAACCAGTTTCCAAACTTAATGGACTCAATCTGTCTCACATCGCCAACAAGCAATAGCAGTTTAAACCGATTTGAATCAATAATAGATCTCATATCGCTATTGCAGACAGTGCTGCATTCGTCAACGATTAAGATGTCGCAATCTGGCACACGATTCAAATACTTCGCGACAGTCATAAATTCGCAATTCTTATCATTTATTTTTCTTCTAAGACTATCCACGGCAGGATTTGTATTAGCGATAGCAAGTTTGCTTTCATTTTGCAGAAAAGCGCAAACGATGTTGACCATGGTTGTTTTTCCGGTACCAGCCGAACCGTAGATGAACGCGACGCTCGTTTCGGCATACATGGACTTTAGCGCATCTATTTTTTCTGGATCATCCAACTTGCAGCTTGGATCTTTAAGCCATGATTCGCATAAAGCAGTATAGCCCTTAACCCCATCACCAGACAGTTTTAAAAGCCCGCGTATAATACGAGCGAGTTCGTCTTCGACTCCCTTTATAAATAGATGCCCGTTCTCATGCACGAGATCCCTTGAATGATGTCTAAAATACAAAGCGCTATTATATGAAGCAATAAGTTCATCAACATCCGAGAAGGTTGTAATTTCGTTATCCCTAAGATACAGAGCGTTGGAATCAATTGTCTCTGCGGTCACTCTACGAGCCAGAAAGTTATCTTCATACGGATCCGGATCAATACATTGATACAAATCCTCAACAGCGACTACATGCTTAATAAGACTCGTGCAATACGGCTGCCGATCAAAGGGGGCACAGCCGTTTTTCAAATAGAGGTCACCGAGCAGACCATTCGGACTTGCAGCTAATTGTTCCTCTATAACCCTGTTGCGAGGTTTAGACAAAAGATACTTTAGAACATTAGATCCATCTGAACCAGCATTCAAAAACTCATGTGCAGAGCTAAGCAAGGTATGTACCGGACAAGCATTTCCCGAAGATACTATCTCCCCCATCACAGAAATAAACTCGTCATCAGGAAGCAGCGCAATGTCGCAAAGCGTCATCCCGGTATGGGTCATAAATTTCATAAGTGATCTATAACTAGTGTATTGGCCAGTAAGCCTAGAAGCATCAGGGCCTCTGAGTATCTTCAAAAGATTATTCAACTCACAGGGGCGTACTGAAACCGCATATGCATCAACAATCGTAACAGGAAGAGTAAAGCCAAGACCATCAATGCTCGTGCGCTTAGTCGAAACCACCACCGAACAATTAGTGGGAATTCTGAAAGATGAATACACAAGTATTCGATCAAATTTGCTACAAGAATCGAATGCAGGAACAAGCGTCGTCTCGTAATAGACAGAGTCCCCAACAAAGAAAGGCTTAGCAGCTCTAACGTAAAAACGGTCCTTCTCAATTTCAACAGCATTCGCACTCATGAAATCATTGATTTTATGAGCTATCTCTTCATGGTATTTAGCCAAGCCAGGATCGGTGTCCAGAGGAATCTTACTCAAATTGGCAAGAATTGTAAGGCCGAGTTTATCGAGTGCATAACGTTTCAAGCACAGCAAATTCTCGTAATACTTCAACAAAAGGCGCTCTGCAGAATCTTCACTTGGAACATAGTGCGAAACGACCTTTTGTAAATAATGATGGAACTTAGCAATATACCGAGTCTCGCTGTTCTTGCTCATATCTTTAATAGCAACCGAACATAATTTAAAGTAGTCGCCTTCGATGGACTTGTTGCCATAAGTTGTATACATTGCAATGTGCTCAACAAGATGACGCAGATAACCCACAACGTCTCTTGAAACGGCTGACCTGCCCTCGAATTCAAGTCTATCAATTGAATGCTCTACAGCGTCGTTTGCATTGTAAAGCTCCTTAAGAGGGTTTCTCATAAGCCTCGCTCCTCCATCGTAATTTTCGATCCCGCAATATGGCTTAACGGCCAAGAAATCTTTACATCAATTAAGATGTCCATCCGATGTCCATCAATAATGATAGCCGCACCCAAACAACACTTCCGAGCCAAACGACGAAGCTGGGTAACGCATAATTTCTTTCGCAAATTGACAACCGCATAGCGGAACACGGCCCACGCCCCGTCATATGATTTCTAGCGACTAAACAACAAATCACCGACGAAGGGGGCACGGGCCGTGTCTGCGAACATCATATCAGTCGACGAGGAGTCGCTGCGCAACGACATAGAGAATCTGGTAAGGAAGACCGTCGAGGAGACGCCCGACGCGCTGCTCGACGAGGAGGCGTCCGAGCTCGTCGAGGCCGGGCGCTACGAGGGGGGGCCGGGAGGCCCACCGCAGCAGTCACTACACGAGGAGGCTCGTCACGGGCGCCGGGGAAGTCGAGCTCAGCATGCAGAAGCTCCGCGGGACGGCCGCGAGGACGGTGCGCGACGGGTTCGCCGAGACGCTGGCCTACACGGAATTCCCGCCGGAGCACTGGCGCCGGATCAGGACGAACAACGGGATCGAGCGCATCGACTGCGAGATCAGGAGGAGGACGAGGGCCGTCGGGACCTACCCGGACGGCAACTCGGTCGTCATACTGGTGTCAGCGAGACTGAAGTACATAGTGGAGCACGAATGGGGCAAGAGGAGGTACCTGGACATGTCCAAACTGGAGGAGATGGACGAGCTGAAGGGAAAAGCGGAGGGCTAGAAGAGGACGAGGCCGAGGACGGCCAAATCAATTTACGAAAGTATCTTGACGGTACCCGAAAATGTGACCCAACCCCTCGCTTTGCCGTCGAGTCATTATGATAATTAACAACGTGCAACGATGAGGAGCCCAAGCGGAGCTCAAGTAGACGGGAACAACGTGCAATCAATCGAACCTCTAAAGTCCACGGACGGTCTGGGCGAAGACAAAGGTGGCATTCGCAAGAAGTGGCCCTGGAAAGACCCAGATCACCATGAATTAATGTCTGATCTTATTCTTAAGGTCAACTACAGCATTCAGGACTTCAATGCCACCATCAAAGACGGATTTTCTCCCAACATTAAGGACACTGTATTTCTGGTAGTACTTGCCACCTGGATTAAAGATGCATACTGGCAGATTAATTACGCCTGCTTGAAAGAAGTAATTAGAGCAAAATTTGAGTTCTCAAGACAGAATGAACTCACAGAGGCGCGTAATTACCTTGAGGCGGTTCGCTCAATCGTAATTGCACACCCCTTAAATTCGACGAGGCATGAGGGGTACGGCTTTGGTCCAGAAGGGCGAATTTGTATAGATGTGCGAAGGAAAAGTCTTCTCGACTCATATCCGGGCGCAGTAATCTATCGCATCACAACAAAAGGATTCGAAGAAACCGACAGTGTCAAAGATATCGAAATCGCACTAATGACCTGCCGCCGCACTCAAACAGAAAAAGGCAAGCTACATTTTGAAAGGTGTTGCCTAGATATGCGCGATATCCGCAACTCAACCCAAATCTACATTGACGCCTTGTACGAACTCGATCGGTATCTCGGCCGATAAAAAAGAGAAACTTCGAAAAATGAGTGTGATTTTCTCTAGCGAATTGATCTACGCTCAGCCGTAACTGCATTTTGAACATCTTTTAGATGCTTCTGCGCCTTTCGGCGTATATCTTTTAATTCCTTAACTGGATCAACGTCGACCTCATTAAAAACATGGGTTATATCACCGTCACGATATGCAACAAAGGAAAAGCCGCCTAACTTGCCGACAGCTTTGCCGTGCTGCGATAGCAATTTCTTCATATCTCTGCGAGCGGCAAGTATTCTAGGCTCAGCACAATCCAGAAAATGGCAGAATAATTCAAGTACAAGCTCCTGGTACTTCATGTTTGTATACCTGAAGCAAAGGTACGGGCAGCCGGACGAATCGCGTTCTTTCATTATCGAAATTGACTTGTTTAAAAAAGCGCGCAGCTTTGGCGAGGTATTGTAGTCGCGCATATCGGCAATTTGGTCAAGATCAAATCGGACCCTAATCAAACCGTTTTCCCTAACAAGCGAAACAACGGTTTGACCATGCTGAACGGGATTTCGTATCTCATACATAAAAACATAGAGGCCACCTCGGTCATACCAAGTAGAAGGCAACTTCCAATAGTTTTTATATAGTTCTTTTACAGAACCTCGGTCATAATCCCGCATGACCGCTTGCATTCTATCGACAAGACCACGGGCTGCGGATACATAATTACCAAAGGCGGCGTTAACAACAGTCCTTTCGCCAAAACCACCGCTGGTAAAACCGTCGGGCAAGAAGTCAAACCGATCGCACGGAACCAGGCGCCGCAGTTCACCGTAGTTCCATCGAAACTGTTCATACAGTTGGTTAACCTCCCAAAGTGACCGCACAACACCGTCATACTCTTTCACTTTGGTTGCAGAATCGCCCTCGAGATATTCAATCTTTGAAAGCGCTTCCTGGGCTTCGTCGCTCACCGATTGAAGCGGCAAAACATGAAATAAATCTGCCAAAGTAATCCCCCCTTGAATCCCGGATGTATGAATCGGCCCGAAGCAACACCGCCCATGAAAGGACGTCTAGCGTCAAAACGGCAACATCGCATGTCCACTCAAGTTCGAACCCAGAGAGGCATACATCGACGACCTAATAAACGGGCATTTCTACATCTATGCTGCCAACTACTATCATGGTCTGCTTGGCGAACAGGGCAATCCGTTCGAGGCCTCCATGGCTCCTAGGGTGTGCCCCATCAGGATCCCCTGATACACTGGCCCGCCAACTAAATGCACGTAAATCCTCAACCGAATTGTAAGCTCAAGAAGAAACCCCGTGCGCTAAAGCAACAGTTACCTTTGTGCGATCACCCTGGAGCAGATGCAGCAATGACCTCGCCAGCGACAACAGCCAGTTATAATTTCAAAATACCTGGCCTATTTAAATCGCGCTGTGCCCCCTATCGTAAAGCTAATAGTTCATGGCCATGCCTGTTGGGACGATAGCCGCAAAACGAGTACAACTCCGATTCGCACTCAGTTCCTGGACAGACAAGCTCATCTTCAAAAAACAGATGATTAAGACAAACAGGGTTCTTGGAATGTTCAAGACACAGGTAACGTCCAGCTTTACTGGAATAATGCCAGCGCCCAAAGTCGACAATCATTGATTTAAGCGCGTTGGCGGAGCGCCTTCCAAAATATACCCCTCGAATTGCCAAATTTCCATGTGCGGCATCCGGAGTCATTCTTAAATTAAGCCCTCTGCCACCGCCCACAGGACTATAAGCAACACAGGGTTCGTATGAATAAAACTCATCAACAATTGCATTGCTCAATTGATAGGTAGTCTCACCGAGAACTTCAAAGGGGCGAGAAAACTCTTGATGCAAATAATCATGCAGCAGACAGTATTGTCCGAATGTAGTCGGGCTTTGCCCAAACAGCCTACGCACTTCGGAAGGAATATAAACACCAATACCAATAGCTTTAATAGGTCTAGCGACCTCATACGCTATCAAAGCAAATTGGTCACCAACGTTCACCCTGGCTTCGTCAAGCGTAGTGACTGGGTCACCGCAATTGACATATAAATAGCTCTCACCGGGTTTGTTTAATCGCCCAAAATTGGTCACGCAATTATTCGGTGGCTCCCACAGTTGACTCTGGTCAATAAACTGAGCTCCATAATCGAAAGAAGAAGAGACACTTCGCGCGCGAAAAACAGTCGCCCCCTTAGGTAGACTAACGTATTCAGGAAACTGTAAGTACATGCCATCAACACGAAGCTGATTATGCAATATTTCTTGAGCATTTTCATGGCGGACATCAGTCCAAAGAGAACTTAGAGCTGGTAGCCTACATTCAAATTCCGCCTTTTCCAATGCAGCAATAAAACCATCCAAATCACCTTGAATACAATTAAACATCCTCGCAATAACTGAGCTATCAAGAGGCTGACCAAACACTCCAGCAGAAATAAACATAGAGCGATGCAAGATGTAACTTCCTCCAAACAAAACCAGACAATCACGCGCGCCAAGGTCAAATTTACTCGGTTATTACAAAATAATTTTACCCTGCAGAATAACCGAGGATAACCTGTGGCCAACACCACCATCCAACCCATAACCCACCTCCAGTCCCCATCTGCCCAAGGAGCTGTCCGCCGCCGAGCCCGATATCGCCGCCAAGACGGTCTACTGCGGCCCCATCGACGCGTTCTACGACTTTAAGCTGGGCACGCTGGAGTACCGCAGCCTGCGCTTTGAGACCGAGACGCTCGACGAGCAGGACCACCAGGGCGTGGCCGTGGTCAACTACACCGAGCGCGAGATCCCCTACACGCGCATCATCGAGCACAAACACTTCGAGTTCGGCACGCAGGACAAGACCGTCATCACGCGCGAATACCCGGCGGACTGGAAGCCCGGCGACGAGCCCTACTACCCCATCAACGACACCAGGAACGAGGCCCTCTACAGGCAGTACGAGGAGCTGGCGGCGCAGGAGGGCGACGTGATCTTCGCCGGTCGCCTGGGCGGCCACAAGTACTACGACATGGACAAGGCCATCGCCGCCGCCTTCGAGCTCGTCCGCAACGAGCTGGACGTGGAGTCGGCGGAGGCGTAGTAGCCATCCTGAATAACTGCTGATTGCCAACAATACGGCACAGCATTTGATTTGAGGGGTGCGGAACAAAATCCGTGCCCCTATTCTATTAACAGGACCCCCTATCCGCAGTCTATTACCGTAAAATAATCCCCAACAAAATATGTGCGGAGTGCTGACCTGGAGCTGCCTTCGGACCCTATTGGCTGCTCACCGAGAGGCTCCGCTATGAAACGACCCCCTTACTACCTGCTCTGCGCGATCGCGTGCACGTCTATGGTCAGCGCGACGATGCCCATGGCAGCCATTGCGGAAGCCATTCAGCCTCGAGCGACAACCGAGCAGCAGGCGCAAGCCGACGCCACGAGCATCGACACAGGCAAGGCTGAAGACGGCACCAACACAAATACGACAGCAGATACCGAAGAGGACAGCACCACAACATCAACCGGCACCAACGCCGTCAATGCGGAAAGCGCTGACGCCACCGCCGCCGCAACCAACACGGCCACCACAGCCCCCACCCCATTCCTCCGCACCCAAAGCAACGGCACGCCCGAGGCGATCTCCGTTGCAGCAGAAACCGGCTATGCCCACTCCGCCACGGCAAGCCAAAACGGCGTCACCTTCACCGTATCGTGGAACGACGCCCCCGCGGGCACCGCGACGACCTTCCACGTAACCCAAACCAACGGCTCGTCCCAGGCCAAGGCGCGCATGGACGTGCCCACCTATTGGGACGGCGGCAGCCAGGAAAGCGTCTGCGACCCGTCGCGCCAGGCATGGGCCAGCTACTACAGCCTTCGGGCCCGCGCTCGCGATCGGGCCCAAAGAATCCACGTGGGACCACAATTCACTTGCATGGAGCTAGCGAAGGTGCCTATCCCAAATCAGAAATGGTAAAACCAGCAGCAGTGCGATGCAGAGGGGCGCGGCCAGCAGGGTGGCCACGCCCGAGTTGATGCGCTCGCGAATTTCTTGGGAGCTCAAGAGATGAGCTCGTTCACGCGCTTTTGCACAGACGCATAGAGGCTTCCGAGCTTCTTTGAATAGCAGGGGCGCG
>OAVS01000107.1_pt1 | contig 77426 bp, 50 predicted proteins | sample 1550601 | NCBI WGS metagenome assembly OAVS01 (sample SAMEA2580093, study PRJEB22360) | human gut metagenome | biome: human gut; feature: human-associated habitat; material: faeces | place: Denmark | collected 2008/2010
CTGCGGTACCCCTGGCCCGCCTCGCCGGCGGAGAACCGCCAGCCGCAATAATTCTGCCGATACATGCCCAGCTCGCGCGAACGACGCGTGGCCTCGGGGTAATACGGGCGAAAATCGCGAATCACCGGAGTGAGACCGCGGGCGGCAGCCAGACGCTCCAACACATCATTGCAGGTTTCGAACAACTGATACGGCGAGACGGCGAGCGTCGTGCCCACAAACTCAAACCCACGCTCCTGAGCCACACGGCATGCCTCGGCCAGACGCAAGGCATAGCACGCGCGACAGCGACGGGGTCGATCGGCGCCCAGCGGGGCCACGCCGACCTCCCAGCGCTCGCGGTCCTCCCCCGCCTCGATGAGCTCGATGTCGCCATCGGCACACCACCGGCGCAGCTCGTCCAAACGCCGCTGCCATTCATCACGCGGTTGAATATTGGGGTTTGTCCAGCAGATTGTGGGCTCAAACCCTTCCTCGCGCAGCAGGCGAACCGGCTCCAGCGAGCACGGCGCGCAGCAAGCATGCAGCAGCAACGGCTTCATGGACATCTCCTCTCCCACAATGATTTTTTAATCCCCGTCCCAGAAAAATCATCCCAAAAAGACTACCTTGCGAAAAAGCGCACGCCAAAGGATGTGTCCTCGCAGGCGACAATGCGACGGTCGCGCAGGATGGTCCGCACGTAATACCAATCGCCCACACAGCCCGACAAATGCAAGCCGGCCGCCAGGTAGCACAGCAGCGGATAGCACGAGAACGCAAACCCCAGGGCAAACGCCGCAGTCACAACAACCGTCGGCGCCAGGCAAACCGCCACGTACCGCCAGCGCGAATACACCACGCCCTCGGCGCAGGCATAGATCATCGCCGTCTCGCGATTCGCTCCAAAGGTCACCTTCGCGCCCGCAGGCGCCAGCAGCTTAAAGAACACACCGTGCACCAGCTCATGCACGGCAAATGACGCCGCCGAAACCGCAGCCAAGCCGACTATCCAGCCCAAAACCGCCGTCCAGCCGCCCGCGTCCGCCACATCCAAGTCTGCGGGCCCGCCCAGCAGCATAAACACCGGCACCAGGCACACGGCAAACACCACAAGCACGGCCATCCCCCACACGAAGCAGGCGTGCAGAAAATCCTCGTCCTCAAACGCATGTATGTTGGAAATCTCATTCATAGCATCTTAGGATAGCGCCCCTGCCACGTACCCGTCCGCATGTGCGATAATGTCGAACGATATGCACGAATTGACCACCGCGTCGTCAGGCCTTGCGCCCGACCGCGCTCTCACCATATGCGAAGGAGTCCCATGGCATCCAAATACTCCATGAACGACCGTCCCAGCTGGCCTCGCCGCGCCATCGTTACCGCCGGCGAGCCCTACGGCAACAAGGGCCTTCACTTTGGCCACGTTGGCGGCGTCTTTGTCCCGGCCGACTTCTTCGCCCGCTTCCTGCGCGACCGTCTGGGCCGCGAGAACGTCATCTTCACCTCGGGCACCGACTGCTACGGCTCGCCCATCATGGAGAGCTACCGCAAGCTCAAGGAGAACGAGGGCTACGACAAGTCCATCGGCGAGTATGTCGAGTCCAATCACTCCCGCCAGGCCGCGACCCTCAACAACTACAACATCAGCTGCGATATCTACGGCGGCTCGGGCCTTGAACCGGCTGCTCAGATTCACAACGAGGTGACCGCCGAGATTATCGAGCGCCTGCATGAGCAGGGCACCATCTCCAAGCGCTCCACGCTGCAATTCTACGACGCCAAGGCCGGCACGTTCCTCAACGGCCGCCAGGTGATCGGGCGCTGCCCCATCCAGGGCTGCAAGTCCGAGAAGGCGTACGCCGACGAGTGCGACCTGGGTCACCAGTTTGAGCCCGAGGAGCTCATCGCGCCCAAGAGCCAGCTCACCGGCGAGGTGCCCGAGCTGCGCCCGGTCGACAACCTCTACTTCGACCTGCCGGCCTACCTCGACTTTATGAAGACCTACACCGCCAAGCTCGCCCAGAACCCACAGGTTCGCTCCGTGGTCTCCAAGACCATGGAAGAGTGGCTGCTGCCGGCACAGCTCTACATCCAGAACAAGTTCCGCGAGGCCTTCGACGCCGTCGAGGATCAACTGCCCGAGCACACCGTGCTGGAGCCCGAGGGCAACAAGAGCAGCTTTACCGTCACCTTCCCCAGCTGGAAGGAGCGCGACGACGCCCACGCGGTGCTCGCCAACGGTGGCGTGCGCTTCCGCAGCGGCAAGGCGCTCGTGCCCTTCCGCATCACCGGTAACATCGACTGGGGCGTTCCGGTGCCCGAGGTTGACGGCGTGAACGACGTCACCTGCTGGTGCTGGCCCGAGAGTCTGTGGGCGCCCATCAGCTACACCCGCACCGTGCTTGCACGCGATGCCCGCGCCGCCGGCGTAACCGAGGGTATCGCCGCCCAGGACGCCGCCCTCATGGGCGAGCCCGCCGCCGATTCCACGCAGGTCCCCGCGCCCACCTATCAGCACAGCTCACTCGACTGGCGCGACTGGTGGTGCTCGGACGACGCGCAGATCTACCAGTTCATCGGTCAGGACAACATCTACTTCTACTGCATCGCGCAGACCGCCATGTGGGAGGCCCTGGGCTGGGACCTCACGCAGAGCACCGTCAGCGCCTGCTACCACCTGCTCTACATGGGCAAAAAGGCCAGCTCGTCCTCGCAGACGCCTCCCCCGCCGGCAGACGACCTGCTCAACCACTACACTTGCGAGCAGATGCGCGCGCACTGGCTGTCGCTCGGCCTGTCCGAGAAGCCGGTGAGCTTTAGCCCCAAGGCATACGACACACGCGTGACCGGCAAGGACAAGGACGGCAACGAGGTGCGCGCCTGCGATGACAAGCGCGTTATCGACCCGGCCCTTAAGGAGAGCGCCCTTTTGACCGGCGTGTTCAACCGCCTGGCCCGCAGCTGCTTCTACGGCGTCGCCGTCAAGGAGGGCGACGAGAGCCCCTATCGCAACGGTTGCATTCCGGCCGGTGCCGCCTCTGCCGCCGTGGTCGAGGCTGCCGAGCAGGCCGCCCTTGCCTTTGAGCAGGCCATGTACAAGTTCGAGACGCACCGCGCGCTCGCCGTGTGCGACGACTACCTGCGCGCCGCCAACAAGCGCTGGAGCGATGCCTCCAAGGCCGCCAACAAGCTCGAGGGTGAGCCGGCAAACGCCGCCATGAAGCAGGCCCTGGTCGACGCCTTTACCGAGCTGCGCGTGGCGACCGTCCTGATGCACGGCATCGTCCCGGCCGGCTGCGAGCTCATCTGCGAGTACTTCGACGTCGACCCGGTCGCCTTCTTTAGCTGGGACAACATCTTTGCCTCCACGGACGAGTTTGTGGAGAGCCTGGGCGAGAAGCCCGGCGAGCACCGCGTAAAGCCGCTGCCCCCGCGCTTCGACTTCTTTAGCAAGCACGAGAGCCAGTACTAAAGCACGCCAGCAGCAGCGTACCCGGAAAGTAGTCAAATTGGGACGGGAAGGAAAGACGGATGTCCAAGCCGCGTCGTCGTAAGCAGAAAAAGCAGGTTAAGCCCGAGCTCAAGCTCAGGCAGTTTGCCGCCACCGAGCTTTCCGACCAGCTTACTGCCCTTCCCTGCGCTGCCGACCTGCCGCGCTTTATGGTCGACACGGTTGCCGGTGCCTATACGCCTGCCGATGCCGAGCTCATGATCGAGGGCTTTGGCGCCGCAGCCACGCGCCCGGTCACGCTACGCGCCAACACGCTCAAGACGACCGCCGAGGACATCGCCGCGGCACTCGACGCCGCCGGGATCGCCCACCAAACCGTTGCCTGGTACCAGGATGCCTTCGTCCTGCCCGACGCCCAAGTTTCCGACCTGTGGGACCTCGACATCTACCGTGACGGCAAGATCTACCTGCAGAGCCTGTCGTCGATGATGCCGCCGCTCGTGCTGGGCGCTCAGGCCGGCGAGGACATCCTGGACATGTGTGCAGCCCCCGGCGGCAAGACAACGCAGATCGCCGCCCTCACCCAGGGCCAGGCACACCTCACCGCCTGTGAGATGAGCATTCCCCGCGCCGAAAAGCTCGAGGCAAACTTGGGCCGCCAGGGCGCCAAAAACGTGCCCGTCATGCGTATTGACGCACGCGAGCTTGACGAGTTCTTCCGCTTTGACCGTATCCTGCTCGACGCCCCCTGCACCGGTACGGGCACCGTCATCAGCGGCAACGAAAAGAGCTTGCGCGGCCTTACCGAGCAGTTGCTCGTCAAATGCGCCCGCTCGCAGCGCGCGCTTCTGGACCGCGCCATGGGGACCCTCAAACCGGGCGGCACGCTCGTCTATTCGACATGTTCAATCTTGCCGCAGGAAAACGAGGACGCCCTGCAAGAGGCCCTCGACAAGCATATGGACTGCGAGCTCATCCCCCTCGACGGCACGCCGAGCGAAAGCGAAGCGCGTCGCGCACAGGATACCGGCGACAAGCCGCATATCGAGTGCAACACCCTTACCGAGGCCATTGCCGCGGGCCACGTCTCGGCCATTGCCAACGGCATGCCAGGCACGCTGACCATTCCGCCCAGTCGCGACTTTGAGGGCTTCTATATCGCCCTGGTCCGAAAACGCAGCTAGCGCACGGATTCAAAACTCAACAAGCTATCGCCGTGCGCACTTGTCCTGCTGGTCACGATGCTGTTTAAGTGCCTCGCGTTCTTTGCGCTCGGCCTTTTTGCCCTTAATGACCGTGACCGCAAAGTAGATGACCGCGGCGGCAACGATTGCGCCCACGCATAGGCCAATCGAGCCCAACATTGCCGAGAATTCCATACCGCGTCACCTCTCTTTTGTATACGGGACATTCAAGATAGCACCTCGATTCCCGCCACCACAGCTCCTTCACGTTCGCCGGCCCTTCAGTCTAACGGATGGCGCAGCGGGGAAAAATCAACTCGTCAAACGATTTAGCACTCGCAACGCCGGTCGTACACTGCCGACCGCACAACATAGAAACGGACCGCCATGGATTCTCTCAACGATTTGAACGAGCGCGTCGACGCCTTTGTCGGCACCAGCTCCTTCGAGACGCCTGCCGCGACTAGCGACCAAGCCCCCATCGATGTTCCCGCCGAGGTTCACGAGGACATCGTCGCCTCGGTCGACTTCTCCGAGGTAGAGCTTGCAGACGAATTTACCGAGCCCCAGGTGGCCGTAACTCCCAACGGCCTTTTACCCATGGAGCCGCTGCCCATCGACGGGCGCCTGCGCAAGGCGGCCCTCCGCATGCCCGACGAGATCGAGGAGGCCAGCGGTTTTACGCTCTTTGGCCGCCGCATCAAATCGCTCATCTACACCACCGACGTGGCGGTCATCCGCAACTCCAATGCCGACGCCGTGTTTGCCGTCTACCCCTTCACGCCGCAGCCCGCCATTACGCAGGCGCTGCTGACCGTTGCCGAGTGCCCGGTCTTTGTGGGCGTTGGCGGCGGCACCACCACCGGTAAGCGCTCCGTGCAGATGGCGGCCGTTTCCGAGATGCAAGGTGCGGCGGGCTGCGTGGTCAACTCCCCCGCCACTGCCGAGATGGTCGAGCACATCACCAACATCGCCGACATCCCCGTCATCGCCACGGTCGTACGTTGCGACGACGATGCTCACGCCAAGGTGCGCGCCGGAGCCAAGATCCTCAACATCGCGGCCGGCAAGAACACGCCCCAGGTCCTGCGCGAGCTGCGCGAGCACTATCCCAACCTGCCGCTCATCGCACCGGGCGGCAAAACGCCCGAGAGCATCCGTGAGACCATCGCCGCCGGCGCCAACGCCATCATCTGGACGCCGCCTTCGGCACAGCAGCTACAAACCGACATGATGCAGCGCTATCGCAAGATGAAGGAAGACGCCACGCCTGTCATCTCGCGCGACGATGTGCCCATTATCGACCAGGTCGCCGCCGCCGAGGTCAGCCAGGTCGAGAACATGAATCCCGACGTGCCGATCCCCGACGAAGTCATCGAACGCGTCGCTTCGATCCACGACCATATCGAGGAGCGTCGCGCTAACCGCGGGCTCAAACCCTCGCTGCACGGCTTCTTCTTCCGCGGAAAGAAACGCTAGCCGCAACAGCAAGGCCCGTCCCGCAAACAACGGGACGGGCCTTTTTCTGTTATCGAATGTCAGGAGGGACAGGCGCAGCCGTTAAAACCGTCAGCCAGCCCACGAACGTTAGTCCACGCGCTTGTCGCCCATAAAGAAGACGGCCACCGTGCCAGGGCCGGTATGCGAGCCAATCAGAGCACCGATGCTGTTGATCTCAATCTTGCCTTTGAGCTGCGGAACCTGTTCCTCTATCAGTGCCGCAACGGCCTCGGCGTCCTCGCGACACGCCGAGTGCGACATGATGCACTTGCCCGAATAGTTCGCACCGTCCTGCACATGCGCCATCACAGTCTTGGCCATCTCGGAGATCGCGCGCTTCTTGGTGCGAATCTTCTCACGCGGCGCCAGCTCACCTTCGCAATCGACCGTCATAAGCGGGCAAATCTTGAGCGCCGTGCCGATGATCGCGCTCGCGGCCGAAATGCGACCGCCGCGCAGGTAGCTCGACAGATCGGTCGAGAAGAACCAGTGGTGAAGGTTGAGTTTATGCTCCTCAATCCAAGCGGCCGTCTCGTCGAGCGAAGCGCCGCTATCGCGAACGTCGGCGGCACACTCCGCCAGCAGGCCAAAGCCCGAAGACGCAGCCAGCGAATCGATGACGCGCACCTTGCCGCCCTGGGGATAGCGATCCGCGAGCATCTGCGCCGCAACGCAGGCCGATCCATACGTGCCCGAAATACCCGACGACAACGCCAGGTGCAGCACGTCTTTGCCCTCGGCAACAAACGGCTCCCAAAACTTCTCGTACTCACCTACGCTCACCTGAGACGTCTTGGGCATGGCGCCCGCGGCAATCTGGGCAAAAAACTCGTCCGGCGTAATCGACTGATACAGATCGTCCGTATAGACAACATCGTCGATCTCGTAATGAAAACACACGACAGGGATATTGCGCGATTCAAAGAACTCGCGGGTTCGGTCGGCGGCGGATTCACAGGTCAGGACAAAATCACTCATATGAGGCTCCTTACTCATTGCTGCGCAAATTATCGCACAGCAAGCGTGAATACGGTACAAATGTCCACTATTTACCAAATTGAACCAAAGGTAGTGAACATCTTTACCGTCATCCTCTCTGTCGATCCAGGAGGCATGCGCCTGCAAAACGACCCCACGTCTCCATTCAACCGCCATATCTACCTCAACTAAATCGATTTACCAAACCGTTCGGCCAACAATTCGACTTCCCATCCCCAATCGAAACAAAAGCAGCGCATACTGATAAACGTTTGACGCTGTCTGTCAGTTTTACCAACCACATCGGAAGGTGCTTCATGGTCGCATTCGATCGCAATCCGCAAGACTTCAAGTATCTTCGCCTACTGTCGAGACAGTTCCCCACCGAGCAATCCGCATTCACCGAGATCATCAACCTCTCGGCCATCCTCAACCTGCCCAAGGGCACCGAGCATTTTATGAGCGATGTGCATGGCGAGTACGAAGCCTTCATGCACATCCTCAACAACTGCTCGGGCGTCGTGCGCGAGCATGTCGACGAGATCTTTGGCGACACGCTCTCCTTTGACGAAAAGGGCGAGCTGTGCACGCTCATCTACTATCCGCGCGAGAAGATCGATCTTGTCCGCAGCCGGCGCGAGGACTCACCCACCTGGTACAAGACCATGCTCGACCAGCTCATTGTGGTTGCCCGCTCGCTTTCGAGCCGCTACACCCGCTCCAAGGTGCGTAAGGCCATCCCGCGCGATTACGCCTACATCATCGACGAGTTGCTGCACACGCATCCGGATGAGAACAACTACCGCGTGCGTTATCACGAGCGCATTATCGAATCCATCTTGGAGACCGCCAGCGCCGACGACTTTATCGAGTCGCTCGCCTCACTCATCAAGCGCCTCGCCGTCGACCACCTGCACTTGGTGGGCGACATCTTCGACCGCGGTGGCGGCGCGGCCAAGATTATGGACCGCCTGCTCACCTATCATTCGCTCGATATTCAGTGGGGTAACCACGACCTGCTGTGGATGGGCGCCGCTGCCGGCGAGCCCGCCTGCATCGCCACGGTGCTGCGCAACAACCTGCGCTACGACAACTACGAGATTCTCGAGAACGACTATGGCATCTCGCTGCGCGAGCTTGTCGCCTTCGCCGACACCACCTATACCGCCGGTGAGTCCATCAGCCCGCTGATCAAAGCCGTTAACGTCCTGCTTTTTAAGCTCGAGGGCCAGATTATCCAGCGCCACCCCGAGTTCGACATGGCAGACCGCCTGCTGCTCGACAAGATCGATCACGACGCCGGCACGGTCACGCTTGCCGACGGCAGCGTATGGCCGCTCACGACCAACGACTTCCCCACCGTCGATCCGGCGGACCCCTACACGCTCACGCCCGAGGAGCAGCACATCATCGACAAGCTCGTATCCGAGTTCGTCACCGCCGATCACCTGCATCGACACATCGATTTCCTCTATACCCACGGCTCCATGTATAAGGTCGCCAACGGCAATCTGCTCTTCCACGGCTGCGTGCCGCTCAACGAAGACGGCACCTTTAGCAGCATGAACTGCCTGGGCACTTGGCACGCCGGCCGCGATTATTTTGATTTTTGCGACCATATCGCCCGCCGCGCCTGGCGCGCTGGCGACCGCGATGCCCTCGACTGGATGTGGTACCTGTGGATCGGCTTTAACTCACCCGCCAGCGGACGCGTGGTGCGCACCTTCGAGCGCGCCTACATTGCCGACAAGAGCACGTGGGTCGAGCCGATGGACCCGTACTATACGCTCACCACGTCCTCGTCCGTTTGCGACGACATCATGCGCGAGTTTGGCGTCGCCCCCATGGCTTGCTCCCCGACGGGCCACATCATCAACGGCCATACCCCGGTCAAGACCACCAAGGGCGAGCAGCCCATCCGCGCCAACGGTAAGCTGCTGGTCATCGATGGCGGTTTCTGTCGCGCCTACCATCCCAAAACAGGCATCGCCGGCTACACGCTCATCTCGAGCTCGCGCGGATGCCGCCTCAAGTCGCACCAAGCCTTTACCACGGTTGCCGAGGCACTTACCCGCAATGTCGACATCGAGAGCGAGACCAACCGCTTTGACGAGGCCGACCGCCGCCGCATGGTCAGCGATACCGATACGGGCGCCAAGATTCGCAGCCAAATCCAGGACCTGCGCCAACTGCTCGATGCATATAGAAACGGTGCTATCGAGGAGCGCGCCTAGCCCCGCCTGCGGGGATTGGCTAAACTTGCTGAGTTTGTCATCCCCACGGCGCTGCAGCGCCACCCTAAGGCAGGTACCATGCAAAAGCTCCTTGCGCAGATCATGAAGTTTGGCGTCGTCGGCGTCATTGCCACCGTCATCGACTTTGGCATCATGAATCTGCTCCACTACGGCCTGGGTCTCAATATCCTGATCGCCAACACCAGCGGCTTTATCGTCTCGCTCATCTTTAACTACGTCGCGAGCATGAAATACGTATTTGCACACAAGGAGGGCATGAGCCGCCGCCGCGAGTTCATCATCTTTGTCGTGTTGTCCGTTATTGGCTTGGCGCTCAACGATGGCATCGTGCTGGCCCTCAACGCCGGCCTGGGCCTCGAGGCCAATATCGCAAAGATTTGCGCTACCGCGCTGGTCATGGTCTACAACTTTGTAACGCGCAAGATCTTCCTGGAGGGCGAGCAAACCAAGTAGCCCGGCCTCCTCGTTGCACTACGGGGCCCACGGACGACGCGCGTCGAGCGCTGCGTTGTTCGTGGGCCTTGCTCGTTTACGGCAAGATTTGCAACGTTTGCGGATTGCCTCTTGAATATTTGGCGAGTTCGTATAGTTCTTGCCAAAGACCTTACGTTTCCCATGCAAAAGCTCTAAAGTATCTCGTTGCTCGATTCGTCAACGCATTGGATGTGATTACGTGCGCAAGGCACTGGCACAACCTCATACCAAGCAATTCCTCAAGTTCGCTGTCGTGGGTCTTATCTCCTTTGGCATCGACTGGGGTATGCTCATTGCGCTCGTCGAGCTGTTCCACCTCGACTTTTTGATGAGCACCACGATCTCGTTTACCACGTCCGTCGTGGTCAACTACTGGCTCAGCATGAAGTACGTGTTCGACCACCGTGAGGGCATGAGCCGCAAGCGCGAGTTCACGATCTTCACCATCCTGTCGGTGATTGGTTTGGGCCTCAACGACCTGTACATGTTTGTGGGCGTCACGTTTTTGAGCATCGGCTACCAGGCCATGAAGGCAATCGCAACGTTCTTGGTCACCTGGTACAACTACTTTAGCCGTCGCTTATTCCTCGAGGGCGCACAGTCATAGTTTGTTCGACATTTGCTTGAAGGTATAACCGGTTGGAATTCTCGTTCCGACCGGTTTTTTGTTTGCCGAGAGACCCGGCGACCCAGTCCTCTACGCATGAAAAACGGGCGGCCCGGATGTTTGTCCGAACCGCCCGTTTGGCGCGTTATGTCGAGGTATCTAGCCCGTTACGTAATACCAGACTACGCTGTCGCCATTGGAAAGAACGTAACTGCTGCAAGCCATTTTGGGCGGTACGCCGTTGACGGAATACATCCAGCCGCTCGTGCTGCCGTGCTCCTTCTCAGCCAAGCCGCCGATAGCTGCGACATACGTGCCATACGGCGAACCATGCGCATTCACGGAAAGGCCCAGAGCGCACAGGGCATCGTAGACCGTGGCGCCCTCGTTAAAGGTGAACGTGCCGCCAGACGAGACAGGATTGCCCACGGCGCTCGAAGTTACCGAGACCGTCACTGTGACATAGCCATGCTGCTGCGAGCCGCCCTGATTGCCCGCAGAGGCGCTGCCGCCGTTGGATGCAGACCCACCGCCAGACACCGAGCCGCCGCCCGAAGAAGAGCCGTCAGAAGAACTCGATCCACCGGTGGATTCAGGGCCCTGTCCAGCAGATGCGTTGTTGGACGTCTTGCCGTCCTTGCTTTCGGACTTCTTCTCCTTCGAATCCTTTTTTGAGTCCTTCGACCCGTCCTTCGCATTGTCCGAAGATTCGGAGTCCTTGGGCGCAGCCTTGCCCGAAGCGGTAATCGAGCCGGAAACCGACGCATCCTTGGCAACGACGCTCTCCCCTGTCACAGCCTGAGCGATCCAATCGATGGACCATGCACCGCTGGAAGAAGGTTGGACAAAACCCAGCGACACAACGATCAAGACGATGCAGACGGCCGTCAGAGCGCCAAGCAGCGTCCTGCGCCGAGGGGCGGACGCCGCCGAGGCGGCGCCCTTTTTCTTTGCATCGTCGAGTTGAATGAACGACGAGTCGGGCTGCTTGGAGTCGGCGTCCTGAGGTTTATTGGACACAGTCCTCACCTACCGACGCTTGGTGAATACGAACACACCGATGACGGCAAGACCGATCACGCCGGCCGCCACACCAGCGATGGCGAGCGGATTGAAGCCAGACTGCTGCACAGGAGCCTCAGCGGACTTCTTATCAGACTTCTTGCTGTCCTTCTTGTCGGACTTGTCGGAATCCTTCTTGGAATCCTTGCCGTCCTTGGTTTTGGTCTTGGTCGTGGTCGACGACACAGGCTTCTGCCCAGGCGAAACGGCACCGCCGCTCTGCTGGCCGTTTGTGCCGTTACCGGGGTCAGAACCAGCACCGGCATTACCCGAGCCGCCATTAGAGCCAGAGCCACCACTACCGCCAGGGTTAACGGCATTCTTGGTCCACTTGGCATAGAGCGTCATATCGGCCGTCACGACGTCCTTGGCGAAGTCCCACTTCTCGCCTTCGGCGGTGTACCAGCCGAGGAACGTATATCCGTCGCGGGTTGGGGCAGCCGGCTCGGAAACCATCTTGTTCTTGGCAACATAACGCGGTGCGACGTACGAACCGCCCTGTACATCGAACGCAACTCTCCAGGACTCGGCACCCGCTAGCTTAAAGAGGCGTCCCGAGTCATTGGCGTAGTACAGGTTGCCCTTCTCATCACAGATGATAGAAGCGGTGCAGTATTCACGATACTTTGCGTCGGGCGTGAATATCATTTGCGCCGCATCGTCGCCCAGTTTATAAGCGTAAACGCCACCGGGCAGAGCGTTGCAGGTGAAGTACACGTACGTGTCGTTACCTTGAACCGAGACGAGCGGGGTGCTCTTGGACTCGCCCTTGTCTGCGCGGATGCTCTTTTTAACGCTCATAGTGCTCAGATCGATGACAGAGAGCGTTCCGTAACCCTCGATGTCCATGCCGCAGACATACGCCAGGCCGTTGCTCACTGCCGGCGTAGAGGTGGAGATGGCCGCGAAGGCAACGGGCTTGCCCTCGAGGGTCAGCTTGCCCCCGCTGCGACGAATCTTGTAGAGCGTTCCGTTATCGCGGGAGACCGCGAGATACGTGCCGTCGCCGTTCTCGCCAACCTCGACGGCAATGATGCCGGAGCGAACGGGCGTGCCTACGCTTACGCTCGAGAGCTCTTTGCCGTTGGAGCCATCAATGAGGGTAACCTTACCGGACTCGTTACCGATGATGATGTCGTCACCGGAGGCCGCAGCGCCCGCCCAGTAGTAGCCCTCGTTCTCGTTGGTCTCGGACTTCTTTTTGTCTGTTGTCCAGTCCACTTTGCCTGAAGCCAGGTCAACGCACACGAGCGCACCTTCTGAACCGTCGACAACAGTGAAGCCTGCGTAGGCCTTGCCGCCGGAGATGGTCACGGACGTGAGAGCTTGGGTATCTTTGATCCCGAGCGAAGGGGTCTTGTATCGACAGGCTATCGAGTACTGCCCATCCTTCTTGTCCAGAACAAAAATGCCGAGCGAGCCGTCCTCAAAAGGAACAACCAGATAGCCGTCTTTATAGGCGGGACGGCAGAAGTAGCCAATGTTCGCGCCAATAGAGCAGCTCGCAAGCTCCTTCTTTCCGGTTTCAGAATCTATGAGCACAATGCGGTTGCCCTTAACCGCGCAAATATTACCGTCGATAATGAGCAAGTCCGAAACGCCTTTTGCATCGCCCTTGATATCCGCGGGCTCATCCCACGCAGATTCAGCCGCACCAGACGGAGTCGGCACTTCGGCAACCGAGCCATTGACTTTGCCGCCGGCAAACGCAGGCCAGGCAGAGTCGAAGTTAGACTTAGGCGCGTTGGGGTCGGTCGTGAGGGCATCGGGGTCAGGCAGCTTGTCGCCAGCCGTATAGACCCAGGCGATAGACTTCGCGTCCTTCAGCTGGACGCTGCCCGCGCCCAAATCGGAAGGCTTGCCATCGATAAAGAGCTTCCAGTAAGCCCCAGTCGTGGAGTCCCATGCGAGCGTTCGCTCATCAAACGGCGATGTAATTGAGTTGAGGAACCAGCCCCATGTACCCGTACCATAATCCGCAGAGATGCCACTCTGCTTGAAGGCAAGTTCAGTCGCATCAGCCACGGTCGCGGTATCAACCATGGTGTAGTCAGCTGCAGGCGCCCACGTCTGAACATTACCGCCGCTGTCAACACCGATAATCTGCAGGGAAGCCTTTGTCTGCCCAGGCATAGTACCGTCAGAGCCGTAGACCCAGGAAACTTTGTCACCGGCCTTGAGCGTGTAGTTACCGGCGCCCACATTTGCGAGCTTGCCGTTGACAAAGAACTGCCAGTAATTCCAAGTGGAAGCGTCAACCTTTTCGGTCGAGAGCTTTACGTCCTCATCAAACGGAGAGGTGAGCGAGTTGAGGTACCAGCCGTAGGAGCCCGTCCCGGTGTCGGCGCCAATGCCAGCCTGCTTGAACACCTGCTCAGAGAGCTCAGCCGCGGTCGAGCCCTCCTTCACTTGGATAGTCGTGGGCTGAGCCCAGGTCTGCTGGCTACCGTCCTTAGCCTGGCCAACAACCTCGCAGCTCACGGAGAGCTGGTCGGTGGGCGCCGGGTCGCCGTACTTGGAGTAGCACCAGACGACCGAGTCGCCGGCCTCGAGCACGTAGCCGCCCGCACCAACCGATGCGGCCGTGCCGTTGATGAAGAGCTGCCAGTACGCTCCGGTCTGCGAATCATAGCCAAGCGTTCGGCCCGCGTCGACAGGCGAGGTGATGGAATTGAGGTACCAGCCCCAGGTTCCCATGCCGTAATCGGCGGTGAGGCCGTGCTTCTTGAAGAGCGCCTCAGAGAGGTCGGCGGCGGTAGACCCCGTTTTTAACGTGTACGGCTCGGCGGCGGTCCAGGTCTGCTGGTTGCCATCGGCATCGATGCCGATAACCGAGCATGTTGCTGTAACCTCAGGAGCGACCTGACCACTCGTTCCAAGCACGGTCACTGTCGCAGAGACGTCCTGGTTGGCGAGCTTTGCGTACGTGGCATTATCCGGATAGCGCTTGGCGTAACGCGCGTACTTCTCACTGGAAAGGCGAGAAGTAATGGTGACCTTGGTGTTGTACTCAGGCTGCGTGACAAGAAGGTTCTCCGCAGAGATGACACCAGTGTCGCTCGACTTGAAGAGGCGCCACTGCTGGCCGCTCATGTCGTCGTAGCCCTCGAGCTCAACCGGGACGATGCCCGAGCCCGCAGCGTCGGTAGACGCCTTGTCGTAGCTCCACGCGAGCTTACCATCGGCGTCGAGATACGCCTTCTGGAAGGCATGCATATTTGCGGTCACGCCGGCGGCGTCCTGGCCGTCGAGGATGGCCTCGGCGTAGCCCGCCTTGGCGGCCTCCATGAGCTTAAGCTCATTGTCGAGGTCGGCCTGATCCTGCGGCGCAACCGTGAAGTCAAGCGTCTTTGTGGCAGTGACCTCAGCGTTGTTCTTATCCGTAACCGTGCAGGTGAGTTTCGTGGAGACGGCGCTCTTACCGGCCTCGGGACGGAAGACCGTGCCCTTATAGCCGTTGAAGGTCACGTCATCGGTGCTCGCGGAGTACTCGACCTTATAGTATTTTCCGTCGACGCCGAGCGTGCTCGTGCGCGGCATCTGGAGGTCATCGGTCAGGCCGTCCTTATTGGCAACCGCATCGGTACCGGAGTACTTGATGTTGTTGTAAATAAACGCCGCGTCGACCTTCTCCTGCAGCGCCTTCTTGTCGGCAGCAACCTTCTCGGGGTCGCCCTTGACGGTCACGGTGAAGTCGTGCGTGCCCTCGACATCGCTCGGGCCGCCCTTCACAAACGAAACCGTCGCGGTCAGCGTAACGGCGCGATCGCTCGAGGCGCGCGTCACCTTGCCGGTGTAATCGCTCCAGCCATAGCCGGACGGCCAAATGGCGTCGCCGTCGGAGCTCTTCCAGCTAACCTCGAACTTGCTCTTGGAGCCCGCGCGGTACGGAAGCGTGAGGTTGGACGTAACGGACTCGGCCGAATCGCCCGCAGCGTAACCGATGGCAACCTGCTCGGCGGCATCGTCGAGCATCTGCTGCACACGAGCCTCGTCCCAAGCCACCTGAACCGTCTTGTTGGGCTGGTAATACTCGGTCTTCTCGCCATCGCGCGACAGTTCAAACGCCACATCGGCGCTACGCAGACCGTCGATGTTGTAACCGGTGTAGTCGTTGGGGTCAATGAAGAAGAACGTTACATCGCCATTGGTCTTGTCCTGCGCATCGGAGATGCCGACCGTGGCCTTGGCGTCCTCAGCCTTAAAGAGCACGCCGCCCTCGGAGACCTTAACGTCAACGTCGGTAAATCCCAGATCAGCAAGCTGTGCCTTCAGCGCATCATTGACGTTGCCGCCCTTGGCGCTGTAGTCAACAACAATCTGCTTGTTAGCATCGTTGAGCTTTTGGACTGCAGCCTCGAGCGAACCCGCGGCGATAACCTTGTTGGTGGAGACGAGCTCGACCGTCGAGCTTCCGCTCGTGGCGACAGCCTTCAGATACTTGCCAGCAGCAGATGCCGAGACCGTCGCCTCGGCGCCCGACATATCGGACAGCAGCGTCCAGTCGGCCGCGGGAGCCTTCGCGTCGTCGGCCGCATACCAAGCAACAGTCGCCTGACCGGTGACGTCGATACCATTGGTGGCCGAACCGTCGGCGCGCTTGGCCTGCGCCGTCGCCTTAACGCTATCACCTGAGACGAGATGGGTCGTATCGCTATTGATCTGCGGCGTAGTGGTCACGCGCAGCAGGTTATACTCCCCCGCCGCGGTAACGCTGTCCGACGAAACCCATTCAACCGTGTTGTCGAGAGCGCTCGCCGTGAGTTTGATACGCTTGCCGATGAGGGGATCGTTGAGCGTCAGCGCACCGGTCTCGGCGTCAATGCCGTCGGTGACTTCAACCCAATCCGAATCATCCTCGCCCTTGGCATACCAAGCGAGCGTGAGCTTAGCGTCCTCGGGCAGATCGGAATCAGACCAGCTCGAGGAGCCGGGAATCTTCACGCGCGGCGTGAGCACCGTGCCAACGGAGAGCGTCGTCGAAGAAGCCTCGTTGGGCGCAACGGACTTGAGCTTGTACTGACCGGCAAGCGTCACAGGGCCAACGGGGTCGACGGACTGCGTACCGCCGTAGGTGCTCTTCTTCTCGGTGCTCTTCACCGAGTTCTTGCTCGTGGCGATCACACGAATGTACTTGCCCACCATATCGGCCGTGGGCGTGTACGTTGCGGAGTCGGTCGAATCGGGAATGTTGACGAAGTGGCTGTCGTAGGAGCTCTTGTCGTTGGAGTACTGCCACTGATAGTGGACCGTGTCCGTCGCGGAGACGTCAGTGTAGTAGTTGCCCTTGGTCGCCTTGGCCGTCAGAACCTTGCCTGCGGCAATCTGGCCAGATGCCAACGCGCCCTCAACCGTCACACCGTAAAGCTCAACGGAGCCAGCCTCGACAACGAGAACAGCACTCGACTTCTCGTCACCAAAACCGCCGTTAGCACATGCCACGACATATTTACCGGCGTAGGACGCATCGGGTGCAAAGGTATTGGTGGCCGCGCCATCGATCTTCGTCGTGCACGTCTTCGCTGTATCGCCGCAGTACCACGACCACGCGACGCGCTCGTTGGCGGTCACATCACCCGAAGCCGCATTGGCGGTCGCCGTGATAGCTTCGCCCGCATTGACCTCGCCCGTCTTATCGAGCTTAACGCTCGTGATGTTGACGGAGCCAGCGGCACCAATGCGGCTCGTGCCCTTAGTAGTGTAATCGCTGCCGCCAATCTTTGCGGTTACATGGCAACGGACCGACTTGCCCTCGTAAGCCGCGAGCTTAAGGGTACTCGACGTCGCACCTTCAATATCGGTGTAGATGCCGCCCTTGACATCTGCGACCTGCCACTGGTAGCTCAGCTTCGAGGAATCGATGTAATCGGAGGCGTCCTTCTTCTCTTTAGCAAGGGCTTGGACGGTGTCGTCAACGGTATAGACAAAGGTGCCGGAGGTGGAGCCTTCGGGGGCCAGGATGGCGGAGTAGATGTCCACAGCACCGGCTTGCTTGAAGGGACCCACGCCGTAGCCGGTCGACCAAGCACCAAAGGCTACATCATTGGCGCCCGCGTTCGCAGACACTGAGACATAGTAGCCCTCAAGGTCGTCAGTCACCGTAAACGTGGGGCCGGACTCCCCCTCGATGGTCTCCCACTTTGTGGAGCTGCTGGGCGCCGGCGTGCCCTTGTACTTCTTCCAGGTGTAGGTGACCTTGGAGTTGTCGACGTAAGAGGGGCTGTAGCTCGAACCGGTGTACGCCTTAGCCGTGAGGGTCGCGCCGATCTCCGTGGAAGGCGCAGAAAGCTCGACGCCGGCGAGCTTGACCGCGCCGGCCTTGAGCACGGCGTCGCTCGTCGTGGCCTCAACGTCGTTTACCCCGGCGCTTGCCTTGACCTTGACGTACTTGCCCTCGAGAGCGTCGGTTAGCGTGAGGGAGGCAGTCGTCGCGCCTTCAATCTCGGCCCAGCCGGAGTTTTTGTTGGTCGACTCGTACCAGGTGTAGGTCACCTTGGTGTCGCTCGCGGCGGGCGTGTTGTACGCAGTGTACGGCGTAGCGGTCAGAGTGTCGCCAACGGCGGGAGACGAGCTACTCAGCTTGACGGAGTAGAGGTTTGCCTGCCCAGCGCCCAACACGGGACCGGGAATGTAATTGGCATTGATGCCCGAGCCATAAGAGACGGAGGGGCCGTAGTAGTCCTTGCCACCCGCCGTCACCTTGCAGATGAAGTACTTGCCCACCATGGCGTCGGTGACGGTAAGGGACTGCTCATGGCCTACGACCTCGGTGTAGTCGGAGACGTCGTTGCTTGTCTTAACCGTGCCAGCAAGCCAGGTGTAGGTCCAGGTGCCGGGGTTGGAAACAGACTGAGTTTCGGTGGTGGGGTCACCCCAATAGTCCTCGGTCTCCACCTCGTCATACATGTTGGCCCAAAGCGTGTCGCCCGCGCTGAGCGCACCAGACTTCCACTGGAAAGAAGAGGCGTTGTCCTTATCCTTGGAATCCTGAATGTAGACCTTGGCATCGCTCGTAAGCGTCGTGGCGGAAGCGGCAACGGCCTTCGGCTCGCCCTGCTCCGAGGCGACAGATGCTGCCGCCGCAGGGTTCTCGGCGTTGGCGGCGTCATCGGCTGACGCGCTATCGTTGTCTGCGGTATTCGTGCCGTCCTCGGCGGCATTCGTGCCGTCCTCAGCAGCGGCGCCATTCGAGCCAGCATCGGCAACCGCGCCCTCGCCGGCAGCCGAACCCTCGCCCGGCGTTGTCGCCTGCGCCACGGCCTCGGCAATGCCCTCGGCGCCCTCGGCCCACATCTGGGCGGGCGTGGTGCCAAAGGCCATCGCGAAGGCCAGGAATGCCACCAGGCCGCGCTTGGCTACTCCACGGACAATCGCTCCATGACGACGCCACGAGGCGCGCTGGCACTCGTCCTCAAACATATCCATTTGTCTCCTATTGTCTGCACTTGGAGCATTGCCCAGCGGCTGCCCCACGTCATCGCGCATATTGCGCTTGAGTACCCCCATCGGGGTCCCCCTTCCCTCCAGAGCCCAACGCGTACCGGCGGCATGCGCCGCGCCCGCGTGCAAGATGGGAGGCGATCCGACTTAACCTTACCGACCCGGGCGCGTCGTCCGATCTGCGACGCGAACATCCCGGGCCAAGAGGAATTACGGTTACTGGTACAGCCGGGGACTTGCACCCCGATTCTCCCAAACGCGCAGGAAAACCGCGCGTTCGTGCGTCTCCGCACCACCATCTAGGCCATCGATTATTACTGTCAGTATGGTAGCACGCAAAAGGGCCCCGCACACAGGCGAAGCCCAAGGTAAAAGCTATGGTTTGCGATAGAAAAGGGCGTGGATGGAGTGCAGAGCAAAAGGATCCGTCTTTCTCTGATTCCGGGGAATCGCTAACGCTTGCCGCCGTGACTGTTGCGCCAGATCTCGCGGCCCAGCATCAGCGCCAGTACCAGCGCGCTCACGTAGCCCATAAAGCCAATGACCGGGATACCGAACACAACCGGCTCGATGCGCGCGTAGTACACCACCGACGAGCCGATAAACAGGCCGGCAATCACAATTGCCATCGACATGCGGTCGATAATTCCACCCAGCTGTCGCAGCGCCTTATCGCTGCTCATGATCTGCGTGTTTATCTTAAGCTGACCGCGCGTGAGCATACGCGACGCCAAGCCCAGATACTCGGCCGCCTCGAGCGAGCCTTTTGCCGCGCGATAGCTGCTCGCGGCAAGATCGCGCCCCATTTCGCGGACGCGCGCATAGGCGCTCTTCTCGTTTTTGATGTGCGCTTGGATGATCTGGATCATGTTGACGTTGGGCATGTACTCGGTCAGCAGACCCTCGAGCGTCACCATGCCGCGGGCGAACATCGTCACCACGCTCGGCAGCTCAACGTCGTTTTTGCGCGCCAGGTTTAGCAACGAGGTCAAAAACTCGCCGATATCCAGGTCCTTAAGATCGAGTCCTGCAAAGTCGGCTACGATAAAGTCCAAATCGGACAAAAAGGCCGAATGATCGAGCTCGGCCGAATCACCGCGCGTCACGGCAAAACGCATGAGCGAATCCTTGAGCTTGGGCACATCGCCCTCGGCCACGGCGAAAATCATATCCTTGACGATACCGCGGTCGTGGCTCGACATGCGCCCGACCATGCCCAGGTCAATAAAGTAGACAATGCCGTCTTTGAGGATGATGTTTCCCGCATGCGGGTCGGCATGGAAAAAGCCGTCGTCGAGCACCTGCGTCGAATAGTCCTCGACGATCGCGGCGCCAATCTTCTCTAAGTCATAGCCCTCGGCCACCAGGCGCTCGGGATCGGCAATGGAGATGCCGTCGATGTAGTCCATGACCACCACGTGCTCGGTGCAAAGATCTAGGTAGGACTTGGGGCACGACACGCCATGCACGCTTTTGTGGAAGTCATAGAAATCGTTGAGGTTTTTGGCCTCGGCCAAAAAGTTGGTCTCCTCGCGAAACGAGGTCCACAGCTCTTCGACCACGCCGTGCAGGTCAACAAACTGATCGGTGTTGACGAACTTGGAAACGATGCGCACCACCGAACGGATGATGTCTATGTCCTGCGCCATGACCTGCTGCGCGCCGGGGCGTTGCACCTTAACGGCCACGTCCTCGCCCGTCACCAGGCGGGCACGGTGTACCTGCGCGAGCGACGCGCTTCCGAGCGGGTTGGGGTCGATCGCGTCGAACATCTGCCCCAGGCGCTGGCCGTACTCCTCTTCCAGACAGCGGAGCACTACCTCATACGGCACCGGGTCTACGTCGGAGCGCAGGCGGCGCAGCTCGTCGCAAAACCGCTGCGGCAAAATCTCGGAGCGGTTAGCCAGAATCTGCCCCATCTTGACGAACATGGGGCCAAGCTCTTCGAGCAGACGACGCAGGCGCACCGGCGTGAGGTTATCCCATACGCGGTACTTTTTGATCAGGCGAACGATCTGCCCAATGCGTTCGCGGCGGCCTGCCGGCGTGAGCTGGTATTCCTCGTCCGGCGCCATCGCGTCGGGCTCTTCGGGAACCATATCGACAGCACGCGGCTTCTTGCGAGCGCCCGAGACGGCGGCATCGACCTCATCGACAACCGCCGCCTCGTCACCCAAGGGATCTAGATTGTTGTAATCGGTGGTGGAATCTGCCATCTGCGCTGCTACTCGGCCTCTTCGGTGTCCTCTGCATCGTCGGGCTCAACGGACTCGACGGGCACCGAAGTCACGTTGTCCTCGACCGAATCGACGATGTCGCGCACATGGGCCAAAAAGGCCGTGCGCTCGGGGGCGGTCATAACGCGGACGCGGGCCAGGATGAGCTCGTCGAGCACGCGCTGCGCCGCAGTCTCGCCCTGCATGCCCAGACGCTCGGTCAGGTCGGAAATGGTGCCACCGGCCTGCTCGAACATATCGGACACGCTGCGGGCGATATCGGGGGTTCCGGCGTCCTTGCGAACCTGCTCGCCTTTGGTATTGAGGTCGTCAAGGACCTTCTTGCCGCCCTCGACGGCAACGGCGGCGGCGCCGAAGCCCACGTTGATGGCACCGTTAACAAGCTGATCGAATTTCATAACCATGGTTGGCTCCAATCATGAACAACTGCATTGGCCTTCTTGTACCCAAGATTGAGCGAACGACACAAAATCGTTTTACCGCCGAGATAGAAATCGAGCGGGGCAAAGCCTTTGACGGCGTTTGTCCCGCTCGCTCGCTGCAAGGTTGTCTTTACCTTACGTTGTCGTTCATCGCGAAGGAGTTCTTCATGGCACAGCTCGTGGTGTAGAGCACCTTGCCCAACAGAGCGTCGGTCTCCACGCGCACAAGCTCGGCAAAGGCCTCGTTAGCACGGGCGAGCTCGGCAGGCACCTCGGCCTCGGGCAGCGCGGCTACGACAGCGTCAACGTCGTGAATCTGCTTGTGGCCCATGCCGCCGACCTTCTCCTGATAATCCTCGACCGCGCGACCGCACTCACGGAAGCGAACATCGGCCAAGGCACCGATCAGGCGATTTGCCCAATAGAAATTCTCCGACGTCACGCGAGCCTGCGTGCCGGCGTAGTACTCGGGCATGGTCTCGACATTGGCGTACAGCGGCACGAGCGCGTTAAACGAGTTAGAGCCAAACGCCATCCACTGCACGGCGCGATACGCCGGCTGCGCATAGGGGCGCAGCTGCAGCACGGCAAGCTGGCTGTTGCGGTTGATGCCGATGGGACGATAGGCGCCGCGCGTGGCGGGCGTGCCCTTGCTGCCGTAGCAGTCGTACTCCGTGCCCTGGTAGTGGCTCGAAAGCACGTACTTGATGTCCTCGATGGTCACCTTGCGCTCGGGCACGCGGCTCCAGGGGATGTCGTCGCTCTCGGGCGTGTAGTCGGCCTCGGGACCATCCCACACATCGCTGGGGTTGAGGCAGCGTTGCATGTACCAGGCGCGCGGCGTGTTGTAGACGTGGTCACTGTCACTGTGCGAGCCAAAGGCCTCGCGCGGGCTGAAGACCGCAGCGGGACCGTCGCCCTCGACGCCCAGCGTCAGATCCAGATGCCACTCGGCCATCCAGGAGCGCAGGTCGGCGGAGCACATATGATCTGCCTGGGCGCCCTCGGCGTCGTCCAGGTCAAAGCTATCGATACCCAGCTGGTTAGGCATGGTCACATAGGCGTCATCGGGCACGCGCTTGGCGATCCAGTGGTGGCCGCCGATGGTCTCGAGCCACCAGACCTCGTCAACGTCACTAAAGGCGATGCCGTTGTTCTCGTAGGTGCCGTAGCGCTCGAGCAGGTCACCCAGGATACGCACGCCATCGCGGGCAGACTTGGCGTACGGCAGCACCAGGGTCACCATATCCTCCTCACCCAGACCGCCGGGCTGCGCCGGAACATAGCCGTCCTCGCCCTCGTTGCCCTTGGCGGGCACGTAGTCCACGAGCGGATCGGCGCCGCGGACGCGCTCGTTGGTGGTAAGCGTCTCGGTTGCGGACATGCCAACGTTGAGCTCGTTGAAGCCGGCCTCGGCCCAAACGCCATGACCCGGGACAACGTCGGGGACGCTTGTGTAACGCATGGGATTGTCGGGCAGTTCAACGGTCAGGTGGCTCAAGACGCTTGTGTAGACACGCGGCTGCTCGTCGGGGTGCACAACACGCATGCGCTTGGGCTCAAACACCCCGTTGGACGAGTCCTCATTGCGGGCAACCAGCGTCGACCCGTCGTAGCTCGCGTTCTTACCAACCAAAATCGTTGTGCACGGCATGCGCATCCTCCTTGAGCGAAGAAATCAAACGGCAACAGTGTATCGCTTCGGCGCAAAAAGGGCGAAACAGCCGCCCCGGCAACCCCTGTGGTCAAAAACGACTATTTCGATGCGCGCTCCGCCGCCTCGATCACGTGCTTGGCGAGAATCGCGGTGGTCACAGCCCCCACGCCGCCCGGCACCGGAGTAATTGCGCCAACGATTGGTTCCGCAGCATCAAAATCGACATCGCCGACCAGCTTGCCAGCGGCCTCGTCCCAATTAATGCCAACATCGATGATCGTCTGGCCCCCACGAACCGCATCCGCGCCAATCGTGCGCGCGCGTCCAACGGCCGCAACCACAATATCAGCTGCACGGCACTCGGCAGCCAAGTCGCGCGTATGCGTATGGCACGTCGTCACCGTGGCATTGCGAGCCGTAAGCATGGCGGCTACGGGACAACCAATTACCAGCGACCGACCAACAACCGCAACCTTGGCCCCATCCAGCTCAACACCGTAATGGTCCAGCAATGCCAACACGGCCTCGGCCGTGCAAGGAGCAAAGCCCTCGCCACGACCCGAAAGCGTGGTAAGCAGCGAGGCCGGTGTCATGGAGTCAACATCTTTGGCGGGATCGAGTGCCGCGGCAACCGCATCCTCGTCAAGCCCAGCGAGCAACGGACGAAACATCAGGCAGCCGTGAACAGCCGAATCGGTATTAATGCCCTCGATAGCCGCCAGCAACTCATCCTGCGAAACATCGGCGGGAAGCAAGACGCGGCGAGCCTCAATGCCAACCTTCTCGCAGCGCTTGAGGGCGCCGCGCTCGTAGGACAGGTCGTCCTCGCGCTCGCCCACACGCACGATGGCCAGCGTCGGCACGATGCCCTGTTCGCGCAGGGCGGCGCAACGAGCGGCAAGCTCCTCGGTCAAAGCACGGGCAACGGGAGCACCCTTGAGCAGCTCGGCCATGGCTATCCCCTCTTCCTTGCGGCGTCAGCAGCACGGCGCGCCAGTGCATCGGCGCGCGGCAGCCACGTATCCAGCAGTTCATCGCACGCCGCCTCGAGTTCCTCGGCGCGCGCCCGGTCTTTCATAGATGTGGTGTTGGCAAAGAGCGTCAGGCTCGCGCCTTGCATGGCGGCGCGGCAGAACACGGCGCCGCATGCCACGTCGGACAGCAACTGGCGCGAACCCTTGTCGGCCATGTCCTCGAGCAGCGCCAGCGCACGACCACAGGCATCCATAATGCGATACGGAGGCAGGGCCGCCACGCGCAACGCGTCCTGAATCGCCGCGGGTCGAGCCGGGTCATCACGAGGAATACCGTATGCCGCAGACACCTGGCCGTATGCACGAACATCCTCGGCAACCAGACCCACTAGTTCCTGCGCCAACTCGTCTGCCTGGGCAAATGCACGCGTCAGATCGTCCGCCCGATCGCTAAGCGCGGGATTGGTCGCCCCGTAGCGAGCGACCATCCCGCAAAGCGAGGCGCCCAGCGCGCCCACAAAGGCGCTCGCGCTACCGCCGCCGGGAACCGGCTCGCGCGCGGCCAGCGCCTCGGCAAACCCACGGCAGGTCTTGTCCATCATCTCTTGGCTCATACGTATGCACCTTCAAGTCATATAGATCGGTCGGGCGGCAACCGCCGACCAACCGCATCAAACACGTAATGATGCTAAGTCTAGCCCATAAGCACATGAGCGTCAGCACACCTGGCCATCGCGGATTTCTATGACGAACGATAGGCGTCGGCGCTGCAAACATGGGACACATGGCCCACCTTTCGAGACTCCCGAACGGCACAAACTGGGGCATATCTATAAGTAAGGAACCCGTTGGGGCACGGCCGCGCAACGGCCACAAGCGATGAACGGAGGCATAAGCCGCACAGTACACAGAGACATCCGCCGCCAGCGCAATCAGTACCCCAACAGCATGCGGCGCCGTGATGTCATCGGCAGACAAGGAGGACGCCACCATGAAGAAAAAGACCCTATCGATTCTTTCCCTTTGCATCGCCCTCTTTGCCGCATTTGCCCTTGTCGGCTGCGGCGGGAGCGCATCGGGCGGAGGCGGCAGCACCGCCAAGAGCGAGAGCAAGGAAAAGGCCCCCGTCGCCAAGAAGACCGACTTTATCTGGTTTAAGGTCGAGATGCCCGAGGGTGTCGGCGTAAGCGACTCCGCCGGCAAGAATGCCGACAGGGTTCAGCTCACCTTCCCCGAAGACGAGAACGCCTCGGCCGATCGTTTTATCCCCGTTTGGAAAAAAGCGCTGACGGCCGAGGAGTCCCACGCCGACCAGGCAGAAAAGAAGGGGGATACGTTCCAGTGGAAGGATGGCGGGTCCGTCGAATATAACGGCAGGACGTGGCTCGTCGGAACGTACGAAGACAACAGCGGCATCTCAACCATCCTTTTTACCGACGTTGAACCAGGAAGCGTCTACGTCCTCATCTCGAGCTTCGACCAGCACGAGAAAGAAGCCGAGGCGCTCCTCAACTCCATCGAGTTCCCCGATGACATGGCAGAGGCAGTTTCCGAGGCACGCGAAGTCGAGATTTCGAGCATCGAGATCAAGTAACGGGGCACCCGCACGTGCCTATGCGCACCCGCGCACATGCGCTCCATTAAAACAACGGGCGCCCAACCCGGGGAGGGCCGACGACATCGGCCCTCCCCTTTTTTGTGCCCGCGTATATTGCCACTTGTCGGCGCAAATCCTGCCCCCAGAATGGGACACATGGCCCACCCGAACGAGCCGCTCGCGCGTACAGTAAAGACAGGTAATCCATGGGCGGTTACAGACCGAGGAGGACACGACCATGAAAAAGAAGGCCTTTGCGATTCTCACCCTCTGCATGAGTCTTTTTGCCGCAGTTGCCCTGGTGGGTTGCGGTGGAAGCGGTGGCGCTGCCGGCAGTGGCGGTGGCGGCGGAGCAGAAAAGCCAGCCGTGGATATGAGGACCGACTTCATTTGGTTTAAGGTCGAGGTGCCCGAGGGCGTCGAAATCACGGACGTCGCAGGCGACACCGCCGATAGGGCCCAGTTTAAGTTCACCGAGAGCGAGCACGCCAGCGATCGCTTCATCCCTGTCTTCGACTCCGACAAGAACGCCGACGAGCTGTTCGACTACGAGGCCAAATGGAAGGCCAACTTTGAGTGGACCGAGAATGACCCCGTCAAGTACAACGGCAAGACTTGGCGCAACGCTTCCTATACACACTCGGGCGGCGTGACGACTGAGTACTTCACCGAAGCAGGCGGCGGCAGCGTCTACGCGAGCATCGACAATGTCGAGGAGCACAAGGACGCCGTCGAGACCATGATGAAGTCTCTGGAGTTTGCCGACGACATCGCCGAAGCCAAGACCGAGGCCATGGACGTCAAGCTCGACGATATCGAGATCAAGCGCTAAGCGACTGGCGAGCGCAACGGGAAACACGGTCGCAGTGCAAACAAGCGACGGTACCCCAGCGCTTCGTACCCAGGGAGGGCCGGTAAACCGACCCTCCCTTTCTTATGCCGGTAGCCGACGAACGCGAGGATGCCGGACGCCGGAACCGCCCCAAATGTGGCAACAGTACGAAAACGATAAACACCCCAACACGTCCGCCCACCGATTTATTGCGCCGCGCAGACAATTAAACCAGCATCTTTAAACATCTGGGCAGCATAGTGACCAAAACTATCGCATAACCGCACCCTGCGAATGGAGGAGTCATGGCCGAACATCATGCCATCAGTCGCCGAGCATTTACGCTGGGCTTAGGTCTTGCGGCGCTGTCGCCGCTTGCAAGCCTGCCAGAAACCGCGGCACCGGGCATTCCCCTGCGAGCGGCATTTGCAGACGACACGCCCAAACCGGCGGAGCACCTCGGTAATTTCGTCATTCGCCTTCGCCCCGCGGGCTATTTTCGCACCGCGAGCGTCAACCAAGACGGCAACGTTCGCGGCAACGTCTGCCACCTGTTTAACGACGGCACGTCCAGCAAGCTCATCCTTGAGAACGTAACGACCAAGAATGACGATACAAACTGGTATGCTATCCGCACCTTGCTCAATTTCGAAGAGCATAAAAAGACGGGCTACAGCATTTGGTCGGTCGACGACGACTCTGACAAAGATGGAAAGGTCATCCACGTATGGGGCGGCGAGTATGACAACAAGCCCAGCCGCGCTTTTGCGTTCGAGCGTCAATCAAACGGAACCTATATCATCCGAGACCGCACGGTCGAGAAAGAAACCGAGAAAAAAGACATTAAGTACCTGGCAATAGAATCGAACGGCGAAGACCAGGACAACAACAAGATCTGCCATAAGAGTAAGAGCATTCCGTGGGAGCTCGAACTTATCGGTTACGACATGAAAAAGAACGATGCCACGGTTAGCAGCCTCGACTGGATCACGTACAGCAGCTACGTCGATGGGCCATGTTGGATGAAATACGTCGACGACAACAAGTTCCTCGACGAGCTGAGCATCCCGGGTACGCACGATTCGGGCACCTGCAGCGTGGACAACGACACTGAGCCCCAATCCTCGCAAGTAAAATGCCAGCAGGATTACATCCCGACGCAGTTGCTCGAAGGCATTCGCTATTTTGATATCCGGCTCGGAAAGGGCGACGACCCCGGTATCGACCACGGGGATTACTACCTGCTCAAAAAAGACGCGTACTTTATGCATCTTTCCGATGTCATAGGCTACTTCAAAACGTTTTTGAACGAAAACCCGACAGAAGCGCTCATCATGCTGGTGTCACGAGGCAACGACGAGGCTACCGACGAAAGTGTTACGACGGCTTTCGCCAAGGTTTTGGACGACAACCCCAAACTGTTCTATACGTCGAGCCGAATCCCCACGCTACACGAGGTGCGCGGAAAGATCGTTCTGCTGCGTCGATTTAGGCTCGCCGGCAACAGTGTAAGCGGCCACACGTGGGGCCTCGACCTTACCGAATGGGATGACAAGATCAAGGCTCACTCCGACAGCGCCACTATGTGTCTCGTCCAAGACGCGCGGGGCTTTGAAGCCGCGGGGGAAACAGGAGACAAAGAGCCCTATTGCACCAAGGTATACGCCCAGGACAAGTACAAACTCACGGGAACCGACAAGCTCAGCTGGGTCGATAATGCGCTGAAGGAAACGACCGGGCGCACGCGCAACAAGGTGGACGTCGCGGACGATGACGGGGCCAAGGTGCAAGTCCAGGAGCGTTGCTGGTCTATCAACTACACCAGCTGCACGGGCTTGTCGCACGGAGGCAATCCTTTTACCTCGGCACGAGTAGTCAACGAGCATCTGTATAAGAGCCCGTACATCAATCCCAGCGGCATCGAGGATACAAAGTCAGATTACCTCGAGCACATTGGCATCATCGCATCCGACTTTGTTGATGCGGCGCTGGCCCGGAGCATCTACCAGCGCAATTACGATTACGATACACAGCACAAGCAGACAGCTTCGTACTACCTCCCGACCCGCATGCGCATGACGTACGGCGATTCGCTGAGCGATGCCTCGCTCCAGGATGGCAAGACCGTTGGCGAGGGCCATTTCCGCCTTGTCGACAGCAGCAACGTACTCAACGTGGCGGCTTCGGGCCATGCGTTTGCCATCGAATATGTGGATGTCGACGCCTTGGGCAACGAGACCGTTACGGAGCTGCGGGGCTCCGTGTCCATCGATATCGATCCACGCGCGCTGACGCCCCATTTTGAGGGACTCGAAGGCCTTAAGGCCGGCGAAGACGTGCGCGCCAAGATTGCGGCATCACTCGAGGGCAAGCTCGAAACCGATGCCTGCACGGCCCGGCTCGAGTTTGTGCACGACGCGGACGGCGCTCCGGGCACGGCAATGGCCGAGGGCGAAACATTTGCCGCAGGAACGTACTGGGTGCGCGTGAACGGTCTCTTGGGCGACGCGGCGCAGAACTACACGCTCGCCAGCGACGGAGCCGCAAGCTTTACCGTTGCAGCCTCGGGCAACGCGGGCGGCAACGGCGCCGGCACCGGTACCGGCGCCAACGCAGACGGCGCCGACAAGAACGGCGGCGGCAACAAGAGCAAGGGCTCGACCGGAAAACTCGCCGACACGGGCGACGGCTCTGGTATCGCCGCCGGGCTCGCCGCTGCCGCCGTGGCGACAACGGTCGCCGGCGCGGCAATGCTTGCCAGTGACCGCGAAAACGCTGGGGACGATAGCGAATAGGCAAGCCGGCCTTTTAGACACATCGACTCAATCGGGGGCGTAGGACACCGTTCTGTGCCCCCGATTTTTACCCTGGCCCGAACGCCGCCATAGGCTACATCACTATGTTCAGCACGTTCACAAATTCCTGGGCCTGGGAGCGGCTGCTCAGGCTAAAAACACAGGCAGTCAACAGCCTGTTGCGCAGAAAAACGTCGCGGCCCTTGATCCTGTTGACCCCCGTGATGTCCTTAAGGTAGACAATCTCGGTGTGCTTGCCGCCGAAAGTGCCCTTCTTGAGTACCTCAATGCGGTTAGGGTAGATCTTGACGTCTTTAGACCTACCCGAACCCTTGTCCAGAAACAGCAAAGTGTTGTTATCCATGCGTGTCACTCCCGCGGGGTTCGCTAAAACTGCCTCTATGGCCACATTTTAGTCACTTCGGGAATCCGCGCTAGGTGACATTGAAATTCGAGTCCGCGCGAGGCTTTAAACTAAATGCAATAAAGATGCATTCCACAAGAGGAAAGTGGGGCGACAGTGATGGGCGAACTGGTAAACCGTGGAGAATCGGCAATCGTGCCAGAAGTTTTTTACAAGCAGGTTTCCTCGATTCTCAACGCCGCTCGCGACAAGGCCTATACCGCCGTTAACTTTGCGATGGTTGAGGCGTATTGGGAGATCGGCAAGAGCATTGTTGATGAGCAGGGCGGAGAGGAGCGCGCCAAGTATGGAGAGGCACTGCTCAAGGCCCTCGCAATCAGACTTACCAAGGATTTTGGTAAAGGTTTTGAAGCAAGAGAGCTGCGTAAAATGCGTCAGTTCTATCTTGCATTTCCAATTCGGGACTCACTGCGTCCCGAATTGAGTTGGACACATTATCGCAGGTTAATACGCATTCCTGACCCCGAAGCTCGCACCTGGTACATGAACGAATGCGCCGATTCTCGCTGGAGCACGCGTCAGCTCGAGCGCCAGATCAACACCATGTTCCGCGAGCGCCTGCTTGCCAGCAAGGACAAGGAGGCCGTCACCCAGGAAATCCAAAAGAGCGCCCCGGCTCATCGCCCCGAGGATATCATCCGTGACCCATATGTACTGGAGTTTTTAGGTTTCTCGGACGATACTGCGTTTCGCGAGAGCGATCTAGAGCAGGCGCTCATCACGCATCTTCAGAAGTTCCTGCTGGAGCTTGGCCGTGGTTTCGCTTTCGAGGCGCGCCAAAAGCGCATCACCTTTGATGGGCGCCATTTCTATATTGACCTTGTGTTTTACAACTATCTGATGCGCTGCTTCGTGCTCATCGACCTTAAGACCGATGACCTTACGCATCAGGACCTGGGCCAGATGCAAATGTACGTGAACTACTACACGCGCGAGCTCATGAACGAAGGCGACAATCCGCCTATAGGCATCGTGCTCTGCGCGGACAAAAGCGACTCGATTGTCGAGTACACGCTGCCCGAAGACAACGACCAAGTGTTTGCCGCCAAATACTTGCCGTATCTTCCAAGCAAGGAAGAGCTGGCGCGCGAGCTGAGTGCCGAATACCGCGCCATCAACGAAGCGACTAATGGCGAAGCGCAAGGGTAGCAGCACGTTGCGACCGATACCCCCGACGGCGTTTCATATCCCCCGACATAAGAGGAGCGCTCCATGACAGACAGACCGAAAACGACACTGCGCGACTGCATCTATGGGCTTGCCGTCGGCGACGCGCTGGGCGTTCCTTACGAGTTTAGGCCCCGCGGCACGTTCAAATGCACGGACATGATCGGCTACGGCACGCATGGGCAGCCCGCCGGCACCTGGAGCGATGACACGTCCATGACACTTGCTACCTGCGATTCGATTAGGGAGCTCGGGCATATCGACACCGCAGACATGCGCGACAAGTTCGTAAGCTGGATTGCCCGTGGCGAGTATACGATCGACGGCGTTTTCGATTACGGCGGCACGACTGCCCGCGCCTTGCGTACCGGCAAAGGAGGCTCCGGCGAGCGCGACAACGGCAACGGCTCGCTCATGCGCATCGCGCCCCTGGCGTTCACCGATGCGACAGACGAAGAGATCAGCGAGGTCTCCGCGATTACGCACGCCCACAGAACGTCGACCGACGCGTGCATCATATTTGTCGAGCTGATGAGGACCGTGATGAACGGCACGCTTCCCTCGTGGGCGCTTCATCTGAAAGGTGTGCCTGAGCAGGAAATCAGGTCCGGCGGCTTCGTGCGCGACACCCTTAAGGCCGCCAGCTGCTGCTTTGTCAACACCAACAGCTACGAAGATTGCGTGCTTGCCGCCGTCAATCTGGGCGACGACACCGACACCACCGCAGCCGTCGCCGGCGCCCTCGCCGGCACGGCCTACGGTATCGAGGCAATTCCACGGGAGTGGATCGACACCCTGCGCGGTAAAGAGCTGATTGAGAGCTGCCTGTTTTAGGGCGCCATACAAGAAATAAGGCTGGAGGCACCATGGAGAGGACGATCGCGAATATCGATGAGTTCCAAATGGACGAGAACGAGGTCCCGATGCTCCCAGCAGGACTGAAGGAAGAAGCCAACCTCTACGTCCTCCCTGACGAGCGTGACCTCCCCAGCGGGGTCTACCGGACCGAAGATGGCGGCTCACTCATTTATGAGCCATCCGAACTAAGCTTCTTCGGGCAGATGCTTGCTCAATTCAAAGAGTGCTAGAGGTTTGATTGCCCGTTAGATCGACACTGTTCCGAACCATGGGATGGGCAGGATGTCTCCCACCGCGGCCTGTGAGGTAAAATCTTGACTGCCGCGGAATCCGCCTGCGGGCAACGCTCCGATCTCCGATTGGGGTGAAGCCTATGAACTTGTTTCTTGAAATCCTGCGCCTCTCGATGTATGTGACCGGCATTGCCCGGAACCTCTACTCGATCTGGCGGGAATATAAGCAGTAACGGATAGCGAAGGGAGTCATGAAAAGGGCCGGTTGCAGCCGGCCCTTTAGACGATAATACCTGCGTTGCCCGCGCTTCCGAAGTGTGACTAGCTGAGGAGCGGGTTCCGCGGCACAACCTGATTTTACCCAGTGAGACGGCTCCTTTGCAGTCGCTCCACCGTTTATTTACATCTGGCACCCTCAAACAATCAGACGGCAGCCCGTACCCCCTGCGAGCTGCCCCGTAGCCCTAACCTTCAAGTTACAGCGCCAACCGGCACCGCTCCCCTACTTCCCAAAGATCGCGGCGAACAGGCCCTTGCGTTTGGGCTTTTCTTCTCGGTAGGAGCCCTCGACTACCGCTGTCACCTGGCGCGGCTGCTCGCTGCCTCCCTTACGAACAATCTGGTACAGGAACGGCGACTTGACGTATTTGACCTCGATGGGCGTGGCGTGCACGGTGCTTTCGCTCGACAGCATCACGTTGGGATTGAGCGGTGCCAGCACATGCGTCTCACGCTTGTCGCTAAACACCGCCGCGGCCGCGCGGCCCGTCTGGCCGTTTACGGCAATGCGCACCTGCTCGCCATCGCGGCTGTCCGTCGCCGGGCGATCGACAAAGTAGACCGGCACCATCACCAGGCCGTCCTTATGCTTGCGAGCCTTGCGCGCCCAGGTGCGGATGCTCTTTTTATTGAGCCCCAGCACCGCCTCGGCATCGTTGCCGGCAATGTCGAGCGCCAGCTTATCAATGACCACCTGGTCCTTGGTAGACGCATCGACGGAGACAACGCGGAAGTCGCCTTCCTGCATAGCGGGATCGAACGGCCCAACCTTGGCAAAGTCCCACGGCTCCAAAATGCCCATAAGGCGAACGTCCAGGTAGTTTGCCCGCGGATACGCCCAGTCGAGCACCTCGTAGTACACCAGGGTCTCCTTGCTCAGCCCCTTGCCCGGGAAGGACGCCATCATGCGCAAATCCGCGAGCGCCATGGGGAAGTAGAAGAGCATCATGTCATTTTGAATCGCGTCTTCCACGTCGTGCCCGGCAAAGGCATCGGGATACTGGCGCACCAGCTGCAGCGCGTTGGCACGTGCCTGCTGCGGCGTTATCTCGCAAGGAATACCCTGCTCAGGCACGTACTCGGCACCAACGCCCATGGTCAGACGCTTGCTAAAGGTACCGGGCTTGAGTAGGTCGGCAACGCCGATCTTATTACCGCAGGACGGGCACTCAAACACGCGCTGGGTCGATGACCCCTCAAAGGACGCACCGCAGAAGGGGCAGGGAATGCTCACGTGCGCTGCCTCTTGAAACTCCTGCGCCGTGCCGCGGTCCTCCCACAGCAGATGCTCCAGAACCGACTGGTTGCGCCAGTACGCATTAAAGAAATACCAGTCGGGGTCCACCGGGCGCTCGAGCTGCGACACATGGGTGAGCTTAAGCAGTCCATCGACAACCGTCAGCGGCGTATGGCGAATGCCCAGGGCGCTCTTGGGCTCCCCCGCATCGGCCTGCCACGGAACGACCGTGCCGCAATAGGCGCACTCAAAGCTGCGTTTAGCCTGGTGTGAGTACATAGGACCGCCGCAGTTTTGGCATTTAATGGCGAACATCTCGTCCATGGATACGTCCTCCTTTGCACAGGGGTTGTCGACATTAAGTATGTCGGGCAGGCAGGCACATGCCCATACCCATGTGGCCCAAAATGGAGCACCTGGTCGGACAAGAAGGGCCGCTCGTTAACTCCAGCAGACCATTGCTGCATTTTCTGAGCATCGGCGCACGGTACGCTCATGCGAGCTACACTATCCCCTTAAACGAGGATGCGAGGAGATACGCCATGCTATTTGTAAATCGGCTGGTACATACGCTTGTTCCCGGCAGCGAGGACGAGCCGGTCGATACCGCTTGCCGCACCAACGCAGGCTTTGCCGCAAGTCTCATCTGCATTGGCCTCAACATTACCCTGTGCCTAGCCAAGGGCATCGCGGGCCTGCTCGCCGGCTCCGTCTCGCTCATCGCCGACGCCTTCAACAACCTCTCCGATGCCTCGAGCAACATCGTCAGCCTGCTCGGGTTCCGCCTTGCCAGCCGCCCGGCCGACGAAGGTCACCCCTATGGCCACGGCCGCTACGAATACCTCGCCGGCCTGTTTGTCGCCGTCCTCGTTTGTGCCGTCGGCATCAACCTGGTGCTCGAGTCCGTTACCAAGATTATCAAGCCCTCCCCCACCGCCTACACGCTCGTTTCCCTTGCGGCACTGGCTACGTCCATGCTCGTTAAGCTCTGGATGGCTGCATTCAACCGCACGCTGGGGAATCGCATCGACTCCGAGACGCTCATCGCCACGGCGCAGGACTCCAAAAACGACGTCATCACCTCGGGCTCGGTCTTGGTGGCGGCGCTTATTTCGCAGACGACCGGCTTTGACCTCGATGGCTGGGCGGGCCTGGGCGTGGGCATCTTCATCTGCATCAGCGGCCTGGGCCTGGTGCGCGACGCCATCAGCCCGCTGCTGGGACAAGCGCCCGACCCCAAGCTCGTCCAGGAAATCCGCGACAGGATCATGTCGTACCCCCAGGTCCTGGGCACGCACGACCTCATGGTGCATGACTACGGCCCCGGCCGTCAGTTTGCCAGCGCACACGTGGAAATGCCCGGCGAGGGCGATGCCTTTGAGCACCACGAGATTCTGGACACCATCGAACACGACATCAAACGCCAGATGGGCATCGCCATCACGTTGCACTGCGACCCCATTGCAACAACCGGCGATGACTTGCGCGGCTGGGTCAAGCGCGGCGTAGCGCAGATCGACCCCGCGCTTTCCATCCACGACTTGCACGAGCACGACGGCTTTGTTTCGTTTGACCTGGTGCGTCCCGACGGCTTTGACATATCCGACGAGGAGCTGCTGGGGCTCGTCACGCGCATCGTGCACGAGCGCAGGCCCGATGCATCATGCGTCGTCACGTTTGACTCCGGCTTTAGCTCGCCCGAGCGTCCGGCAGAGCAGCTGTAGCCCGCTTAACAGCTAGTTACCCTGTGCGCCCGAAATGCCGTTTTGCAGAGCGTCCCAGGCATTGGTAGCCATATCGCCCAGATTCTGAGCAGTATCACCCAGGTTTTGTGCCGTATCGCCCAGCTCTTGCGCCTTGTCTCCCAATTCCTGCGCCTTGTTGCTCAGGTCCTCCAGCATGTTGGAGCTCGAGCTGTCGGTGCCGCTTTGGCCGTCGGACGAGTTGCCCGAGCTGTTCTTGTGCGTGAGTTGAATTTCAAGGTTACCGTTGTCGTTATAGTAGGCAGAAGTAACAACCCAGTTGGCATCGACGACGGGCGTTGAGCCATCATCAGTCAGGACCACGGCATTCGAAAGATCGGCGCCACGCGACTTGAGGAGCTTCTTAGCGTTGGACCAGTACTGCCCCGGGATATCGCCCAGCTCTACTGCACCTGTCTGGTCGACCTCTGTCTGCTCAGCCGTCGTGCTGGTTGTAGCACCTCGCTTGTTGAGCATGCCCGTCACGATGGCAAACACAACCGACAGCGCAAAAAAGATCGCCAACACAATGAGGATCTTCTTGATCACGCTCGACGAACGCGACGGCGTCTCTTCCTCGTCCTCACCATACTGCGGGATCGATTTGGGATAGTCGCGATAAGGTTGGCGCGCATACGGATCGCGCGACTCATATCGAGGCTGGGCCTGCGCCGTGCGCGGCATATACGTCGTCTGCTGAGGCTGCGGAATGGGATTTTGCGGCAGGTTGTCATAAGTGCCTGCCGCCGCATTGCCATACGGGTCCGGCGCCGCATTGCCATACGGATCCTGCGGTGCATAATCAAACGGATCCCGCGGTGTATCGCCATAGCCCATAACTCGTGTGGGTTCGGCGGACGCCTGCGTCGTATCGGGGGCAGCATTGCCGGGGTTCGACACAATGCGGGTCGCATCGGCGCTGCCGCCAGCCTGTGCGGAGCCATATCCGCCCATCACGGTCGTCTTGTCCTGATCCATGCAACGTTTCCTTTCCGTCGCCTGCAAGCATCAAGTTATCCATGCATTCTACCCGCGCAAAAGCCTAAGATGGGCAATGGCCGTCGGTATCTACAAGACATGCGCGGGCCTAAGGATCAAATAGCCCCGCCGAGCCTGGTGGGCACGACGGGGCGGGTAAGCGACTATAGGCAGCAGTCTTAGAACAGGCCGGTGATGTTGCCGTCGTTATCGACGTCGATGTTTTCGGCCGCGGGGACCTTGGGCAGGCCAGGCATTGTCAGAACGCTGCCAGTCAGCGCGACCACAAAGTGGGCACCGGCGGAAACCTTGAGCTCGCGCACGGTGATGCGGAAGTTCTCGGGAGCGCCCAGTGCCTTGGCGTTGTCGCTAAAGCTGTACTGCGTCTTGGCGACGCACACCGGCAGGTTGCCAAAACCGTTCTCGCGCAGCTCGGCAAGCTGACGCTTGGCAGCCGGCGTAAAGTCGACGCCGTCGGCGCGGTAAACCTTGGTAGCAACGGCCTCGAGGGCATCGGCAACATCGGCGCCGTCCTCGTAGGCAAACTTGAGCTCACTCGGCTGTTCAATCAGGCGCATGACCTCATCGGCCAGCTCGAGCGCGCCCTCGCCGCCCTTGGCCCAGACCTCGGAAAGCTTAACGTTAACGCCGAGCTTCTGGCACTCGGACTCGATGAGGGCGAGTTCAGCCTCGGTATCGGTCGGGAAGCGGTTGATGGCGACTACGCAGGGCAGACCATAAACGTTCTGGATGTTGTCGACGTGACGCAGCAGGTTGGGCATGCCGGCCTTGAGTGCCTCGAGGTTCTCCTCGTTGAGGTCGGCCTTGGCGACGCCACCGTTGTACTTCAGCGCACGGGCGGTGGCGACGACCACGACGGCGCTGGGGCGAACGCCCGTCATACGGCACTTGATGTCGAGGAACTTCTCGGCACCCAGATCGGCACCGAAGCCGGCCTCGGTAATGGCAACATCGCCAAAGCGCATCGCCATACGCGTGGCCATGATAGAGTTGCAGCCGTGGGCGATGTTGGCGAAGGGGCCGCCGTGGACAAACGCGGGCGTGCCCTCGAGCGTTTGCACCAGGTTGGGCTTGAGCGCGTCCTTAAGCAACGCGGCCATGGCACCCTGGGCCTTAAGGTCGCGGGCACGGACGGGCTCGCCGGCAAAGCTGTAGCCGACGACGATCTCGCCCAGGCGCTCCTTGAGGTCGCTGATACTCGTAGACAGGCACAGGATTGCCATGACCTCGGAGGCGACGGTGATATCGAAGCCGTCCTCGCGCGGCACGCCCTGGGCCTTACCGCCAATACCGTCGATGACGTGGCGCAGCTGACGGTCGTTCATATCGACGACGCGCTTCCAAGTGATGCGTTTAACGTCGATGCCAAGCTGGTTGCCCTGCTGGATGTGGTTATCAAGCATGGCGGCCAGCAGGTTGTTGGCAGCACCGATGGCATGGAAGTCGCCGGTAAAGTGCAGGTTGATATCCTCCATGGGGATCACCTGAGCCCAGCCGCCGCCGGCAGCACCGCCCTTAACACCAAAGACGGGGCCGAGCGAAGGCTCGCGCAGGGCCACGGCACTCTTGACGCCGCGACGACGCAGGCCATCGGCCAGACCGATGGTCGTGGTGGTCTTGCCCTCGCCCGCAGGCGTTGGGTTGATAGCGGTCACGAGGACGAGCTTGGCCTGGTGATCGGTCGGCTCGTTGAGCAGCGAATAGTCGACCTTAGCCTTGTCGAAGCCGTACGGAATAAGGTGTTTAACGTCGACGCCGGCGTTCTTGGCCACCTCGGTAATAGGCAGCGGCGTGACAGAACGTGCGATTTCGATGTCAGTAGGCATAGGCGGTCCTTTCGTTACCGAATGAGAAAAAGACCAATTCAGCATAGCACGGGCGCGCAATAGTAAAACACCCGTAACCGATGAATGGCGATATGTTTATCCAATGCTCAGCGATAGCTTAACAGCCCGCCAAAACAAAGCGCCCTAAATGGTAGGTTCAATCCCCAAGTGCTCAAAGGTGCGAAGCGTTGCCTGGCGGCCCTGGGGCGTGCGAATCATCAAGCCGCACTGCAGCAGATAGGGCTCATAGACATCCTCGAGCGTTCCCGGGTCCTCGCCCACCGCGCTGGCAAGCGTTGTCAGGCCCACGGCACGTCCGGAGAACGTCTTAGCGAGTGTCTCCAAAATGCGAATATCCATCCAGTCCAGACCAAGCTCATCGATCTCGAAGAACTCGAGCGCCTGGCGGCAGATATCGAGCTCGATAGGGCCGTTGCCGCGCACCTGTGCATAATCGCGCACGCGCTTGAGCAGGCGGTTGGCAAGACGTGGCGTGCCGCGCGAACGCGAGCCGATCTCGAGCGCACTGGGGTGGTCGATCGTCACGCCCAGGATGGACGCCGAGCGCGTCACAATCTGCGCGAGTTCTTCGACCGTGTAGTAATCCAGGCGATATGAAATGCCAAAGCGGTCGCGCAGCGGGCCAGTCAACATACCCGAGCGGGTCGTTGCCGCCACCAGCGTAAACTTGGGGATATCCAGGCGAATCGATCGTGCGGCCGGGCCTTTACCGATCACGATATCGAGGGCAAAGTCCTCCATCGCGGGGTACAGGACCTCCTCGACCGAACGGTTGAGGCGGTGGATCTCGTCAATAAACAGCACATCACCCGGCTGCAGGTTAGTCAGGATGGCCGCCAGGTCGCCGGTACGCGCAATAGCGGGTCCGCTCGTCGTCTTGATCTGAGCGCCCAGCTCGTTGGCGATAACGGTGGCCAGCGTGGTCTTGCCCAGGCCCGGAGGACCCGAGAAAATCACGTGGTCGAGCGTCTCGCCACGGCTCTGCGCCGCTTCGATCAACACGCGCAGGCTCTGCTTGATATGCTCCTGGCCACAGTAGTCGTCCAGGCGCTGGGGGCGCAAAGTGCGGTCGACATCGAGGTCCTCGGCCGTCAGCTCCGAGCCCACCATGCGCTCGCCGTGCGCCATGGATGCCGCCGGCGAGTTGCCGGGCGTCGCCCACAGGTCCTGAGAGTCATCGGCTTCCCACATCACGCATCCATTCCGAGTCGCTTAAGCGCCGCGCCGAGCAGATCCTCGACACGCATATTCTGCCCATCATACCCGCTCAGGGCAACATCGGTCTCCTGCGGGCTAAAGCCCATGGAAAGGAGCGCCGCACGGGCGTCGTCGATCGCCGAGGGAGCGGCGGCGGGCACGGGCATCGCAACCTGGCCGGGAATCACGTCGACCGGCACAAAGCCCTTGTCCTTGGCAAAGGTGCTCTTGAGCTCCAGGATCAGACGCTGAGCTGTCTTTTTGCCCACACCGGGCACCTTGGCCATGCCCTTGTCGTCCTCGGCCATCACCAGCGAATACAGCTGCCCCACGGTATAGGTGGAAAGCACGGCGAGCGCCAAGCGCGGGCCAACGCCCGAGACAGACACGAGCCGATCGAACATCGTGCGCTCATCCTTAGAGGAAAAACCGAAAAGTGTCATGGCGTCCTCGCGCACCTGCATACGCGTGTAGAGGCGGACCTCGCCGCCGGGCGTCGGCAACGTGGCCGCAGTGCTGCCCGAGATGCCGAGCTCAAAGCCAACGCCCGACACATCGACGACAGCAGAGCTCATCGTGGCCTCGACAAGCGTTCCGTGGAGCTGGGAGATCATCAGTATCCGGTTCCTCTCTGTTGATAGAACTCGCCGCCGGTAAGCGCCCGGGTACGGCTGAGGTTAACGTGGCAGATGGCGCAGGCCAGGGCATCGGCGGCATGGTCGGGATGCGGGTCGTGATCGAGCTGCGTGAGCGTGCGCACCATGTAGGCGACCTGCCGCTTATCTGCGGCACCGGTACCCACCACAGCCTGCTTGATCTGCATAGGCGTGTACTCGCCGATCTCGAGCGCGCACTCCGAAAGCGCCACGAGCGCGGCACCGCGGGCATGTGCCGTGGGGATTGCCGAGCGGACATTAGCGCCAAAGTAGATGCTCTCGATAGCCGCGGTATCGGGACGGTAGCGTTCGACGACGCCCTTGAGGTCGCGGGCGATATGCGACAGGCGCACCGCGAGCGGACTGCCTACGCTGGTCTCGATGCAGCCATAGGCACGGCAGCGAACCTCGCCACGCCGCTCCTCGATAATCCCCCAACCCGTATGAGCCAAACCGGGGTCGATGCCCAAAATAACCAAGCCAACCTCCCCTCGTCTTTTACCAAGCGCAAGGCAAGGCCCCGCGCACTACTCACGAACGTCTGTTCTAGAATAACACAACGGGGTCAAGATGCTTAGTTGAAGTATCGGGGTTGAGAGCGAATCCCATCCCCAGTTTAGTTCTGCGAGAAGAATGGGAACTGTCGGGGATCAACCGGCGGATGCGGCATCGGGCCACCCTGAGGACCACCTTGCGGTCCGCCCTGGCCGCCCATCATCTTATCGATGGCGTCCTGAACCTCGCCCTCGAACTTTTTCATTCCCTCGTGTAAACGACGCTGACCGTCTTCAGAGCGCAACTCCTCCATTTGTTCGGGCGAAATACCCAGTAGCTCGCCCAGCACGCCCATCATCTCGTTTCGCACGCGCTCGCTAGTATCCTCGTCAGCAAAACGGCGCACCTCGGCGCGCGCCAGCGAATCGACCGTCATACGCTCCTTGCCGTTAAGCCCCAGGTCGGACCACGCGAGCATGTACGGCCAGGAGCGCTCGGCAAACGAACGGGACGAAACGATCGGCGCCGTCGGCAACATGCGGCGGGCAGCCTCACCTTGGCGCACGAGCATCAGCAGCAGCGAGCAGGCCTCAGGCTTGCCAGTGGCCATCGGGATGTCGTCGAAAGATCGATTGCGGTCCACGTGCGCCTCGAGCGCGCCATCGACCTCACCCGGCTCAAGCCCGCCGAGCAGCTGTGCCGCGCGGTCGAGCATATCGACCGGACCGTCGAGCGTCGAGAGCGCCTGCGCCAGCACTCGCTCCATACAATCTTCCACCGCGTTGAGCGTCACGAGCTCTTGGGGCACCACGGCAGACGTGCGGTTGCGCACACGCGCCACAAACTCAAGCGCCGACAGGTACACATCGCCAAAGGGCGCGTAATCGCCCTGGTAGCCGCCGCAAAGCGCCGGCGCCGCCAGCGCGTACTCAGTTTTGGACAGCGGGCTCAGCGCCATCGCACCCAGCTCGAGCGCCGTGTCCTCCAGCATGAGGCCCAGCGTGCGCGAGCGCAGACGCTCGGCATCGCCCGCCGACACGTCGCGATCGAGCACACGCGCCGCATCCGGTGCATCGCGCTCGACGGTGCGAATGTGCAGACGCTCGGCGATGGCGCGGACGGCGGCACAGCGGGCAGCCTCGGCCTCTTCCTGCGCCGGCGTAAAGATACGGTTGCGCCCCAGCACCAGGCCAATCACATTACGCGGGCCCAGAGCGTCGACGGTCAGCGCCGCCAGCAGGGACGACGGCAAGTCGCCCTCGAGCGCCACCACAGCACGCGACGCACCGTGGGCTCGGGCGTTGTCGCGCACGGCGAGCACCAGCGCCTGCCACAGCCACTCCTCGGAACGGAACTCGGGCAGTTCGTGATCTTCCAGGGCATCGAGCATCACGCCGCGCTGAATCTCCTGAACCAGCAGGTTCTCCTCAAAACACGGCGCCTGGGCCACCACGCGACCACAGTCGTCGAGCACAAACGAACCGCCGGTATACACCGACTCGTCATAAGCACCGACCGGCGCCATGCAGGCAAACCACACGCTGCGCTTGGATGCGATCTTGCGGTAGGCGCCGCTGCGTACGGCGGCAATGGCAGCAGTCTCGCGGTCGGTCATGTCAAACGCGTTGAATTGGAAATACGCAATGAGGTCAACACCGGTCGGCAACATCTCGAGCTCGCGGTCCAAGTCAAAAATCACGGCGATGCGCACGCCGTCCACGTCGAACACCGGCGGCGCCCAACGCGTGTCGTTGTTCTCGCCACGCTGCAGGGCAATGCTCGAACGCGCCGGCACCACATGACCGTCCTTGAGCATCATGTAGTCGAGCAGCGGCTGGCCCTCAAACGAAACCGCCGCGGGCACGATGCAGATCATGTCAAGCTCCTGGATACGCTCGGCAACACCAGTCAAGCCGGCAAGCATGTCGTGCTCAAAGTCGGCAGTGCCCACCAGGCCCCCGGGCATGGCGCCCATAAAGAGCGGAGCCGGAACGCACAGCACGCGCGCCCCGCGCTCGTGGGCCAGACGAGCCTGGTCCTCGATGCGGCCGCAAATGCCCTCAATATCACCCAGGCGCATATCGATCTGTGCAAGCGCGAGCTTCATGGCTCAGCCCTTTCCGTCGTAAACCATCGAAATCGTAGTAAAAGCGCCGGCCGCATAATGCAGTCGGCGCTCGCATGTGCATATGCTAGCTATGATACCCCGAGCGGGGGCGCGCTCCTAGAACGTCGCGGACCACAGCCCGTGCAGGTTGCAGTAGGCATAGACGGTACCGGTCTTGGAACCGCCGGCAAAAAACGTCGCGGGCTTCATGCCGGGCTCAAGATAATGGACCTCTAAGCGGCCCTCGGCCTCAAGGGCGATCCACTCAATATAGTGCTCGGGCAGGCTGGGGTGCTCGACCGAGCCAACGCGTGCGCGAATCACGTGACCGTCGCGCTCGGTCTCGACAACAGGCACGTGCTTCTCGTGCGCCGCGTCCTCAGTGTTTGCGGTCAGTTCCGTGCAACCGGCAGGGGTTGCAACGTCGTTGCCAAGGGCGGCAATGAGCTTACCGTCGGGGTCCTTAAAGAATTTCGCCATGATGTTCTCCTTTGCTGACGTGCAAATGTTCTTGATGGTTCTTATGCCCAAAGGCAGACAAACCATCCACGGCATTGCAAATGAACACATAACGGGCGGGGACGATGGGGCAGCGCGCGCTATCCGCCCTGACGGCCCCGCCCGAGCGGGTTAGCGCCCGTCGCCGCCCAGCAGCGCCAGAACATCTTCGCGGGTAAACAGCGCCGACGAGATGCCGTCGCCGCCGAGCACGCTGTTGACCAGGTCGCGCTTGGACTCCTGCATCTGCATAATGCGCTCCTCGATCGTATCCTTGGCGATGAGCTTGTACACGGTCACGGTATGTTGCTGGCCAATACGATGCGCGCGGTCGGTCGCCTGGTCCTGCGCCGCCACGTTCCACCACGGGTCGTAGTGGATGACCACGTCGGCCGCCGTCAGGTTGAGGCCCACGCCGCCCGCCTTGAGCGAAATCAAAAAGACCGGAACCTCGCCCGCTTGGAACTGCGCGACCATCTTGGCGCGGCCCTCCTTGGACGAAGCGCCCGTGAGCTTAAGAAAGCCGATGTCCTCCTTGGCCAAGCGCTTACCGATGATATCGAGCATGCCCGTGAACTGGCTGAACAACAGGATGCGATGCCCGCCGTCGAGTGCGCCGTGCACGAGCTCCATGCACGTATCGAGCTTGGCGCTCCCCGCCTTGTAATCCTCGTAGTGTAGACGCGGGTCGCAGCAGATCTGGCGCAGCTTGGTGAGCTCGGCGAGCACCTTGAGTTTGTCCTTCTTAAACTCCCCAGCCTCGCGGTGCTGCACCTGCTGGGCGATGCGGTCCTGGTTGGCCAGGTAGAGCTTGCGCTGCTCGCCGGTAAGCTGCGCCATGACGGTGTCCTCGATCTTCTCGGGCAGGTCGGCCACCACGTCTTCCTTAACACGGCGCAGCACAAACGGCGACACGAGCGCTTGCAGGCGGACGGCACTGTCGCCCTCGGCATGCTCGACCGGGCTTTCGAATCGCTTTGCAAACGATTCACGCGTGCCCAGCAGGCCCGGCATCAAAAAGTCGAAGATGCTCCAGAGCTCGGATAGGCGGTTTTCGATGGGCGTGCCCGTCAGGGCAAAGCGCACGCCGGCAGGCAGGCGCTTGGCGGCGCGCGCCACCTGCGTGAGCGGATTTTTAATGTACTGTGCCTCATCGAGCACCACGCGGGCAAAATCCCGCTCGACGTACTCGTCGATATCGCGCCGCATAAGGTCATACGACGTCACGACCACGCTATGCTCGGCCACGCCGGCGATCTGCACGCGGCGTTGAGCCTTGGCGCCCACAATGGCGCACACATCGAGCGACGGGGCAAAGCGCTCCAGCTCGGCAGTCCAGTTGTACACGAGTGAGGCCGGGCATACCACGAGCGTGGGCTTGGTGTCCCCCGCCTCCACGCGCGCCAGAATATGCGCAATCATCTGGAGCGTTTTGCCCAGGCCCATGTCGTCGGCCAAGATGCCGCCAAGGCCCAGGTGTTCAAGCGAGCCGAGCCACTGGTATCCGTCGACCTGGTAGCCGCGCATCGTTGCCTTGAGCGATGCCGGCACCGTAAAGTCCATCTTGCCGAGCGTGTCCAGGCGCTCGACGGTACGGCGGAACGCAGCGTCGCGATCGGCCTCGAGCGCCGGCGTGCGTGCGAGCATGCTGTCGACGAACAGGGTGCTCGACGCGGGAAGCGACACGCCGTCGAGCAGGTCGACGGCATCGACACCCAGGTCCTCGGCAAGGCCAAACGCGGCGCGCGCTCCCTCGTCCAGGCGAATGATGTCGCCGGACGTAAGGCGCGCAAACGTTTGATGGCGCTTGTACGAATCGAGATAGACGGCAAGGTCCGCGGCCGAAAGCCCGCTCGCGCCCAGCTCGACATCGAGCAGATTGCTCTTAACGGTCGCACGAACCGAGAGCTTGGGCGCAGGGCGGACCGAGATCTGGCGCAGACGGTCGCTAAGCATGACCTCACCCAGCTCGGACAGGGCGGACAGGCCCTCGGTCAGCAGGCAGAACAAGCGGGCGTCATCGCGCTCCTCAAACGCCAGACCGCCCTCGTAGAAATCGAAGTACAGGGCCGCCGTATCCATAACGCGAAACTCCGCCACCTCGTCGCGGGGCGGCACACCGGGGCGCTGCTCTTCGAAGGGGCTGCCCGGAGCGCCCAGGCCAAAGAGATCCGCCGACCAGTCGCCGTAGGTAATCGTAATCTTGCAGGTCACGAGCCCATCGTCGACGCCGATTGCCATGGCAAAGCTCGGCTCGGGCGCCACGGTATCGAGCGCAGCGGGCGCGGTAAGGTCGGTATAGTCGCGCAAAATGGGCAGCGCCATACGGCAGAACTCCCCCACCTGCTCGGCGGCAATATGGGCGGGCGTGCGGCACGGCAGCAAGCGCGACAAAAAAGGTGCGGCATGCTGAGCAAATGCAGCGTCGGTACGGCGCACGCGGCGCGTGTCAACCAAGTAGGCGGCATCGCCCGACGCAAAGCAGTACATATCGGCGGGCAGGCGCAGGTCATAGCTACCACCAGCCGCCGGCACGATTTTGGCGGCAAGCAGCGGTGGGCGCTTAGCGGATGCCTCGTCCTCCCCTTGCGGAGACAGCTCAACCGCCACGTCGTAGGTGCGATGCGTCGTCATCCCCCGCGACCAGGCGGGCTCAAAGGAGATGGTCTGGCCGCGCAGCAGGTCCAGCACATATACGATGCTATGCTCGGACAGCGGCAACTGACGCTCGGCAACAAAACCACTGCGGGCAAAGTCGTACGACGCCGAACGCGAGCTTGTGATGTCATCGAGATAGGCAACTGTCGTCACAACAAGGTTGAGCAGCTTTGCCGATGTTTCGTCAAAGGCCTCAGGTGAATGGACAAACGTGAGCTTCTTGCCATAGGAAAACGTGCCGCCGCGCACGTAGGCATCGGCCATGCCGTCGATGTCCTTGACCACGTAGGAGACCGATCCACAGCGAATGCGGAACTCGAGCGCCCAGCTAAAGCGGTCAGCGAACAGCGGATTGTAGTACGGCACCAACGAGGGCTCCAACGCCGCTTTGGGGGCCTCGGGATCAACGGCACCGGCAAGCTTGCGGCGCATGCTCGCCAGCTCATCCATGCGCGCGTCCGAAAGATCGGAAAGCGCCGCCACAAGGCTCGGGCTCGTGGGGACGGGCGCCGGGAAGGGAAAGTTGGGGTTGACGGCCGGCGCGGCGGACGCGGCGCGCGCGGGCTGTTTCGGCTGCGCCGTAAACGTGCGAACCGGCGTGCGCAAACCTTCGACGGGCTCGGCGCCGCTGGCATCCAAATACGCCAGCGCCGTGGCAATAGCGTGCTTACACATACCGGGATAGCGGTATGCGGCGGGGCAGTCGCAGTCGTAGTCGATAACCTCGTGCTCGTCCATGTCGAGCGCCACGTGCGTCTTGTACAGGTCACCGCGCGAGCCGCGCACCGAGCCTTCAACCGTCACGTTTTTGGAGAAGCGCGAGCCGCTGTCCTCGATCGACAGCACGGCGCCGTTGAGCATGAGCGAACGCCCCTTCATAAAGGTGCCGCTCAGCGCCGCCTCTTTCCGGAGCGCCTGCACAAACGTCCCCTGCGCCATCACTTCCTCCAATCTCACCCCGGGTAGCTTAGATAACCATCACGCGGCCCTGGTTACCCACGATGGCCTTGGCCTCGGCCAGCAGCGGAATCGAGCGCGCGTTGACCTTGGCAGGTACCTCGGCGCGCAGCACGCGCCCGTCCACCTGCTCGATAAAGATCTCCACGCGGTCGCCGCCCGGGTTAGCGGTGAGCACCGTGGCAAGACGCGCCATATTGCCCTGGCTAAAGCGGCTGTTGGGCACCATGACCTCAAAGACCTTGGGCTTGTTGTTCTCCTCGTTGAGCTCAAGCGGCACGATCTCCTGCGCGATGATCTGGTCGCCGCGGTCCGAGCGCTCAAGCTTGCCCTTGATGCGCACAAAGGCATCGGACAGCTGCGCGCCGGTCTCGGGATCGACCTCGCCGTACAGGTACCCCTCGGCCTCCTTGTAGGTCTTGGGGAACACGACGACGGTGGCCTCGCCTTCCATGTCCTCGAGCTGCACGATGCCCATGGGGTCGCCGTTTTTGGTCACGCGCTTGGACACGCTCGAGACCATGCCGGCCCACCACAGCGCCTTACCCTCGGGAATCTCCTGGTTGATGGTACCGCCCGTGGGGTTTTGCACCTCGTAGCCGGTGTCGATCTGCGAGAACGAGAAGTCGCGCGCCTTGGCTAGCGCATACTCAAACGGGCGCAGCGGGTGGTCCGAGACATAGATGCCCAGAACCTCCTTCTCCTGGCTCAGCTTAAGGTGGCGGTCCCACTCCTGGCCGTCCGGATCGGGCACGCTCACCTCAAAGCCCGAGCCCTCAACATCGCCGAACATGTCGAAGAACGACGTCTGACCGCTCGCGCGATCCTTTTGGCGCTTCACGGCGGCATCGATGATGTTCTCGGGGTTGTTCTTGTCCACAAAGTGCATCATCTGGCGGCGCGGATACCCCGTGGAGTCAAAGGCGCCTGCCTTGATGAGCGATTCGATCACGCGGCGGTTTGCCTGGCTCGAGTCCACACGCTCGACAAAGTCGTGCAGTGTCTTAAACGGACCGCCCGCCTCGCGCTCGGCGATAATCGCCTGCGCCACGCCGGTGCCCACGCCGCGGATGCCGGCCAAACCAAAGCGCACGCCCTCCTTGGTGGCCGTGAACTCGGTACCGGACTCGTTGACATCTGGCGACAGCACGGGGATGCCGTCGTGACGGCATGCCGAGACGTAGTGAACGATCTTGTCGGTCTTGCCCGTGTAGGACGTCAGAACGGCCGCCATGTACTCGTGCGGATAGTGTGCCTTGAGCCACGCTGTCTGCATAACCAAGATGGCGTAGCCGGCGGAGTGCGACTTGTTGAAGGCGTAAGATGCGAACTCGAGAACATCGTCCCAAATCTTCTGGGCGACCTCGCGCGTGTAGTTGTTCTTGATGGCGCCGTTCATCCAGTGGTCGTAGGTGGTCTCGTCCGAGCCATCCTCCCAGTGGAGCACCGTCGACGTAAGCAGCTTGATCTTTTTCTTAGCCACGGGCTTACGGATACGCGAGTCCGATTCGCCCTTGGAGAAGCCGCACATCTCAACGGAGATGAGCATAACCTGCTCCTGGTAGACCATGGTGCCGTAGGTTTCGCCCAGGATGTCGTCCAGGCGGTCGTCGTAGGAGACGGCCGGCTCCTTGCCGTTCATACGGTTGATGTAGGACGAAACCATGCCGGCGCCCAGCGGGCCCGGGCGGTATAGAGCAATCAATGCCACGACGTGCTTGTACTCGGTTGGCTTCATGTTCTTGATCGTGGCCGTCATGCCGGCGGACTCGACCTGGAAGACGCCGGCGGTGTGGCCGGAGCCCATGAGCTTAAAGATCTCGGGGTCGTCAAAGGGAATCTCTTCCTCTTTGATGTCGATGCCGAAGTTCTTTTTGATGTTTGCCTTGGCCTTGGAGATAACCGTCAGCGTGCGCAGGCCCAGGAAGTCCATCTTGAGCAGGCCCATGTCGGCAACGGTATGACCCTCGTACTGGGTAATCTCGACGCCGCCCTTGGTATCGAGCTTGGTGGGTACGTGCTCGTTGACGGGATCGCGGCAGATCAGAACGGCGCACGCGTGCACGCCCTCGCCACGGGTGAGGCCCTCGATCGAGAGTGCCGTGTCGATGATGCGGCGGGCGTCGTCATCCTTTTTATAGGCCTCGGCAAAGTCGGGGTTAAACAGATCCTCTTTGCCGGGTTGCTTTTCGAGCACCTGCTTGAGCTTGACCTTGGGGTCGCTCGAGACCATCTTGGACAGGCGCTGGCCCATGTAGACCGGGTAGTCCAAAACGCGCGCGGCATCGTTGATGGCCTGCTTGGCCTTAATGGTCGAGTAGGTGATGACGTGGGTGACCTTCTCGGGGCCGTAGAGCTGGCGAACGTGCTCCACGACCTCGAGGCGCCGCTCATCGTCGAAGTCCATATCGATATCGGGCATCTCGGTACGCTGCGGGGACAGGAACCTCTCGAACATCAGGCCGTTCTCGAGCGGGTCGAACGCGGTGATGTTCATGGCGTAGGCGACGATAGCGCCGGCGGCCGAGCCACGGCCGGGGCCGACGCCGATGCCGTTGTCTTTGGCCCATTGCACGTACTCGGCAACGATGAGGAAGTAGGCGGCAAAGCCCTTGTCGCAGATGACCTTGTATTCGTACTCAAAGCGCTCTTTGATGTTGACGCCACCGATCTCGCGCGTGGCCCAGTCGTCACCATAGTGCTGGCGCAGGCCCTTCTCACACTCGCGGCGGAACTGGCTCTCGTGCGTCTCGCCGGGATCGAGCAACGGGAAGCGCGGCAGGATGATGGAGTCCCAGTCCAGCTCCACGTAGCACTTGTCGGCGATCTCGAGTGTGTTGTCGCAGGCCTCGGGGCAATACGGGAACATTGCCCGCATCTCCTCCTCGGTCTTCATATAAAACTCCGAGCCGGTCATGCGCATGCGGTTGGGGTCGTCGACCTTGGCGTTCATGCCAATGCACATGATGACGTCCTGCACCGGCGCGTCCTCGCGGCGCAGGTAGTGGAAATCGTTGGTGGCGATGACCTTGACGCCCACCTGCTTGGCGACATCGATGAGCGTGCGGTCCATCTGCTCGTCGGTCAGGCCGTTGTCGGTGGTGATGCCGTGTTCCTGGATCTCGATGTAGAAGTCGCCGGGCTCGAAGGTGTCACGGAAGGTCTCGGCCCACTTGATGGCGCCTTCCATGTCACCGCGGTCGATGTACTTGGGAATGATGCCCGCGATGCAGGCGCTCGTGCAGATCATGCCCTTGGCGTGGCGGCGCAGGTTGTCGAGCGTCACGCGCGGCTTGTAGTAAAAGCCCTGCACGGCGGCCTCGGAGACCGTCTGCATCAGGTTGACGTAGCCCTCCTGGTCCTTGGCCAGAAGGATCATGTGATAGAGCTCGGGCTTGTGGTCGCGGGCGAGCGTCTCGTCCGGCGTAAAGTAGACCTCGCAGCCAAAGATGGGTTTGATGACCAGGGGCGGCTTGAGCTCGTCGATGTTGCCCTTCTCGTCCCACATGGCCATGTCCTTCACATACTGGGCATGCTCGCGCGGGTTTTCCTCGGGATCGGGCTCCACCAGCTCTTCGCGGCGGTCCTTTTCCAGAAAGGCCTTGTCGTGACTCCAGGTTTTGTACTCGGGCGTGTTGTGGTTAACGGCGTCGCAGGCCAGCGCCAGGTCGGGCACGCCGTACATGTAGCCGTGGTCGGTAATGGCCACGGCGGGCATGCCAAGCTCAACGGCACGGTTGACCATATCCTGGATACGGGTTGCGCCGTCGAGCATGGAGAAAACAGTGTGATTGTGCAGATGGACGAATGCCATGTAATGAGCTCCGATGCGGGTTCGTGATCTTAGGGTTACGATTCTACCGCACAGCGCGGACGGCACCCGAACCTAGCCCAAACCCACACGGCTCCTCTTGCAGTTGCGGTGAAATAGTTCCCGCTTGGGCCACCTGGACCGCAATACAGGAACTATTCCACCGCAAGTTATCTGAGGGCTAGAGGTTGTAGGTGACCACTTGAGGTTCGGCGGGTTCGACGAAGATGGTTGGATTCGCCTGCTCCACGCGGACGAACTTGACGGTCACGACCTCAAAGCCCGCCTTGTGCAGAACATCCGAATAGACGCGCGCCTGCAAGGCGTGCTTCTCCTGCAGCTGCTCCGGCGTCTCGTCCGGCGTGCCACCCGTCTTGTAGTCGATGACCAGTGCGCGCGACGGATCCGCCGGGTCGGTTGCCAAGGCATCGATGGCACCCTCGGCATAAGCACCGTAGCGAGCGATGTCCTTGTCCTCGCAGCCCAGCGAGAAGAACGGCACCTCGGCGCGAACGCACGGCCACGCGAGCAGGTCGGCACGAACAGCCGACTTGAGCCAGCGGTCCAGGGCAACGTCGAAGCGTTCGCGCTGCTCCGGCGTCAGGCACCACAGGCGCGCCAGCGCATCGGCACGCTCAGCGGGCAGCGCATCGGCACCCATCTCGATGAGCCACTGGCAGGCGGCATGGAACGCCGAGCCCAGCGCCATGGGGTTGCCGGCGGGCTCAACGGCGGCCACGTCTGCATCCGTCATCTCGGAACCATCCGACTCCGCATCATCGCCCGCCTCGTCCATGGGCACATGTGCCTCAGCGGCACGGTCCTCCGACTCGGCATGCAGCGCCGCGGCAATTGACGAGTAGCTATACGAATCACGCATCGGATACGGACAGATGCCCATGCGCACGCCCACCGCCTGGGAATACACAAGCTCAAACGAATCGGGCTCGGGGTCGGCAGGACCGGGCACAGTTGAGTGCGCAGCATTATCGGCGACATCGACATCGCCGCGAACAAGCCTGCCCTCGGCATCCAGCGAAGCGTTAGCCTCAAACGCTTGCTCGCCAAACGTAAAGTCCGCCAGCGAGATAAGCTCGTAGTCGCCCGGCTTGGAGTTGTCGAACACCAAACGGTCGCTATCGAGTTGCGGCATGTCCAGACTGTCGGTCGGCAGGATGCGGCGCAGCACGTCGTAGGTCAGATCGGTCTCGACGTCGAAGGTCGGCGCCGTCACCTTGCCGCGGCTCACGCCGGCGTCCATCGCCAAGATCACCAGCTCGCGCGCACGCGTCATGGCGACATAGAGCAGACGAGCCCGCTCCTCGAGCGAAAGCTGCAGGTCGTCGTTGCGCAGGCGGGCAAATGCCTCGGCGGGAGAGCCCGTCGCGCATACGTCCTCCATGAGCTCCGGCGGCAACCACAGCGACGTGCCCTTGCCCTTAAACGCGTGTTCAAACTGCTTTTTGACGTCGTCGCCCTTCACGAAGGTACCGTCGGCGAGCTTAACGCCGTCGAAGCGTGCCGGCAGCGCCACGACCTGCGCTCCGCCCTCGACGCGACCCATCTGTGCCGCACCCGAGGACTTACGCACGCCAAAGCACTCGGCGACTGCCACGACCGGATATTCCAGACCCTTGGACGCATGCACGGTCATGATGCGCACCGCGCCGTCACCCTCCTCGTTGAGGGCGCCCGGGGCCTCCTTGCCCGCCAAGAAGCGGTCGAAGGCGAGCGCGATGGAGCGCGGAGAATTGCCGAGCTCGGCCTCTGCCTCGGCCACGGCGTCGAGCGCCTTGAGCACGTTGGCGGCAATGGCCTTGCCCTCGGGGCCGCGCTGCGCCAGACGCACGAACCAGCCGGAGGCATTGACCACGTCGCGCGCGATGGCGGCGAACGAATCACGCCCCACGCGACGCAGTGCGTAGCGCAGCACCTCGCGGGCGCGCGTTACGAGCGGCAGGTTTTGCAAACCCGGCACATCGGAATCGCTCATGATGCCCATGTCGATATTCCGGCGCGAGGTCTCCCCCGTCTGCTCGTCGAGCTTGGTCGCCAGCGCCAGGAACTCCTGGGCGCCGAGTGCAAACATCGGCGAGGCCAGCAGCGGCATAAGACCCTGCGCCGTATCGGCCGGATTGGCAAGCGCGCACACCAGGGCGCGCACCGTCTGTACTTCGACTGCCTGGGCAAAGACCGAGCCGCCTGCGATCACGCAGTCGAGCCCTTGGTCGCGGAAGGCCTGCGCATAGACATCGGCATTGGTCATGCGCCCCAGCAGCAGCACCATGCTGCCCTGAGGTTGTTTTTCATCGGCAAGCGCGCGGAAACGCTCGGCAATCGCGCGAGCTTTCGCCTGCGTTCGCTCCTGCGTGTTGCCACCGGCAACGAACAGCGCCTGGCGGCGCGAAGCCTTCGCCTTGAGCTTGTCCTTGCGTTTGTCGCTCGGTTCAAGATCCAAGAACCCCTGCATCAAACCACCGGTGTCGCCGTCAAAGACGCGCGCCACATAGCGCAGCACCTCGTCGTGACTGCGGAAGTTGCGTACAAGCTTAACGAGCTCGCCGGCGGGGGCATCGGATGCGACAGCCGTCACGGGCGCAGCAGAGGAGCCCACCTTGCGCTCCTGACGACGGAACACCTCGACCTCGGCACCACGGAAGCGGTAGATCGACTGCTGTGCATCGCCCACGGTGCACAGCGCACGCTCGCCCGCGCCCGTCAGATAGCGAATCAAATCGACCTGCATCTGATCGGTATCCTGGAACTCATCGATCATGACCATCTTAAAGCGGCCCTCATAGGCAGCTCGAATAGCCGGGTAGTCGCGCAGCGCCTCGTACGCCATGCGCAGCAGGTCGTTGTTATCGAGCGCGGACTGGCCGGCCTTGAGCGCGCGGTACTCCGCCTCCACAGCGCGGGCAAGCCCCACCAGCGCATCGAGCGCCGGGCCGCCGCAGGCAAGCACGATATTGATAAACGCATCGGCGGCCTCGGCCTTGAGTAGCTCCACCTGCTCCTTAGGAAACGCCTTGCTCGCCCGAGGCATACTGCACGACATCATGAGTCGCGCCGCATCCTCCATGGTTTTGCCGCTCGCCTCAAACGCGTCGATGGCGTCGAGTGCCACCTGCGCTTTCTCGGTCGTGGCCTTGCTTGCGCCCAGCGCCGCACGATAGGCATCGGCAAGCGCCGAGGTGTCGGCCTGGCCGCGCGCCACGCACACATCGTCCATGCCGCCCGGAAGCTGGCTCGATAGCTCCAGCAAGTCGCGCACCAGGCCTTTGATGGTGGTACCGGCGCCAAACGTCCCGCCCTCGCCCGCCATGGGATACCAGGCGTAGAGGGCCTTAAGCGAAGTGGCGAGCTCGGGCGCGGCATCGAGCGCCGTCGCGCGCCCCAGCACATGCTCGACAGCCTGATCCATAAGCTCATCGGTATCGGTAAGCACCGTGAACTCGGGGTCAATGCCCAGCTCCAGCGCGTGCGCGCGCAGGATGCGCGAGCACATGCCGTGAATGGTCGAGATCCAAGCGTCGTCGACCGTCAGGGCCTCTTCGTCCATGCCCTCTTCGATAAGCGCGCGGCGCACGCGGTCGCGAATCTCGGCCGCGGCGTCTTTGGTAAAGGTAATGGCGAGCACCTGGTCCAGATGCTCGACAAACGGACCGGATTCGGGCGAGAGCGCGTAGACGATGCGGCGCGTGAGGGTAAAGGTCTTGCCCGAACCGGCACCCGCCGAGACAAACAGCGGGCGGTCGAGCGTTTTGACGACTTGCAGCTGTTGCGGCATCAAAGTCGAAAGATCCATGGTCTACACGTCCCTCCTTACAAACGTTCCTTCGTGGTTATACGAGCAGCGCGCATGCGCGGCCTGAGCCGACGTCGGATCGACGGCGGCGACGTCACCCGCCTCGAGCTCGCACAGGCGCTCGGCGATGCCGGCCTCCACGCGGTCGAGCAGCGCATCGAAGTCCATGTTGCCGCCCTCGCCCGGAAAGCCCTTCTTGAGGCCCGGGATGCGACCGTCGCCGCGCTCTTCCTCGAGCAACTCGGCACTTGCGGCACCACGCAGCGCGGGCTTGCCGCCCTTGGTCGAAAAGTAGAGCGCAGCGCGGGTATCTAGGCCCAGCGCCCGACGCATGGCCTGCGCGTAGATGAGTGTCTGGGTATGGGGCGGCAGCCAGCGCGGGTCGTCGATGGGGGCCTCGCCCGACTCCTCGTCGCGCACCGTGGGGTCGGCGAGCTTAAACTCCTCGACACCCGAACGATGCTTGTAGTCGATTACCACGGCGCGGTTCTCGGCGTCCACATCCACGCGGTCGATGCGCCCGCCGAGCGGCCAACCGGCATACTCGACCTGGAGCTCGTTGAACGCAAACTCCAGGTAGCGCGGAGCAAAGGGGGTGAGCGCCTCGGACTCGTAGGCAAGAACGCCCTCCAGCTGCGGCAAGATCTCGGCCACCTGACGCTCCTCCACCGGGGAGAGCGGCACCAGCGGGCCCTCGGTACCGCGCTTGCCGGCGTGCTCGGCCAGGGTCTCGGCAAAGACCTCGCGCAGCAGCTCCTGTGCACGCGGCAGGTTCTCGGGCGTCACGCGCTCCATGCCCTCTTGGGGCAGACGGGCGTGCAGGTGTTCCAGCACGTCGTGGACGAAGTTGCCCTTCTCCATGTTGCCAAAGCCCGCATCGATGGACTGAGGTTTGACGCGATACGACACGAACCAGCACAGCGGGCAGGTGGAATAGGCCTCGATCTGCGAGGCGGACGTCAGGCGTGGCACGAGCGGCGCGTCCTCGCCCTCGCCATCGCGACGGCGCAGGACCAAATACGGCACGGCCTCGGCACTCAGATGCTGAGGGGCTTCACAGGTCACGCGCTCGCGCTTGAGGCCTTCGCCTGCCGCGGGATCGAAGTCCCTTACGATATCGCCCTCACCCACGCACTTCGCCTTGTCGGCGCCAGCGGCCTTGTCGGCGTCAGCGACCTTAGCGGCGTCAGCGGCCTTAGCGTCGTCAGCTGCCTTAGCAGCTTCAGCGGCCTCGGCATGCGCCCGCAGCTCGGTCCACACGGCAGCCGGATAGCACTCGCGCGCCTGGCGATCGTGCGTCACGCGCGCAAGCGCAACCGGACCGCGTGCCGTCTGCATCGCGTGGCCAAAGCGCACGCGCAGCAAGGCCGCGGGCTCAAGCGTCACGCCCTCGCGACCAAGGCTCGCCGTCAGCGTGGCCAGCGGCCCCTCCTCGTGTGAGAGCGGATAGCTGTCCAGATCGACATCGGCAAACAGCACGGCATCGTAGCTGCCGGGGCGCAGAGCCGCCGCATCGGCAAGCGAAGCAAAACGAACCTGGGCACGTGGCGCACGGTCAACCTCGTGGGTCTCGTAATCGTAGGCGGCGCTACGCTTGTCCACCTTGGTGCGAATGCCGTCGAGCACGGGCACGGTTGCAGTCTGCGACACGTCGAGCGCGCGGGCGCCATTCATAAGGATGTCGATGACGTGGCGCAGCAGGGCCACCTCCGCCTGGCGACGGGCTTGGCCATCCAAGCTGCCCAGCGAGCGATCGGGCAACGCCTCGGCAACGGCAAGCATGGCCTTGAGCGCCGTCACGGGCTTGTCACGCCACAGCGCCTGGAACACGTCCGAAACCACACACGGTACGTTCTTAAACCAGTTGTCGTCGCTCGCCGCCTTGCGCGCGCCCCTCACCTGGCCTTGGACACTCTGCAGCAGGCTCTTAACGCTCGCGGTAGTCTTGCTACGCGAGAGACGCATATTCTTATCGAAGGCACGGGCATTGACGGCATCAGCGCCCGAAAGCGGACTGTAGATCCAGTCGGTAAGTTCCGGCGCGGGCCACCACTCGGTCTTTGACGCCGTGCCCTCATCGGCGGCCTTCATGCGCTCGATCAGGCCGGCAAGCGCCGCAAACTGCCTGCCCGCAATGGATTGGGAAAACGCCGTGAACTCAGTTGTCTCGGCAGCGATATGACGAGCCGCCAGACGAGAGGCGAGCTCACCGAACAGCTGGGGTGCCCGGGCAGAAACGACGAGCACGCGCACGGGGTCGGTGGGCATTGCAGTAGCTTTATCGGCCTTGGGCTCCTTGTGCGCTTTCACCAACTTATCGACGGCGTCCGCATAGACATGAGCACGGGCATGGGGACCGGCGACCTCAATAAAGGCAGGCTGAGCGGCAGTCCCGCAAGCGACATCAGACGCGACGGCGTCCTCCCCCAGCGGCGCAATCTCAAACAGCACACCGCGGGCATCAAATGCCGCGGCAAGCTCCTCGCGCATCGCCGCCTGCTCGCGGGCAAGCAGCACGACGACCTCTCCCCCATTGTTCGCCACGGCAGACAGCAGCTCGAGCAGGCCGTGCGTAAACGACGTGACACCGCGCACGCATACGGCGCGGGTGCACGCCGGCAGGCTATCGACCAGGGCACCGGCCATAATGTCGGCCGCCTCACAGGGCTCGACCATATCTCGACGGTCCAAACCGCCCGCGTAGGCGCGCAAAAGCTCGAACACACGAGCCTCGGCATCGCTTTTTGGCTCCGGTTGGCAGTTGTCGCCACGGCATCGTTCGGCACCCGTCCCCGCAACGCCCGGCAACACGTCGCGGGCCATGCGCGCGAGCATGCGCACTGTACCCTGGCTGCGTGAGAGCGGCTGTAGGTCGGCATCATCAAGACGCGTGACCATGTCCGAGAACAGCATCTGGCGTTGCAGGTTGTCGACGAAACCGCGCCCGTCACCCAATAGCTCCCAAAGCGAACGAAGCCACGATGTAGGCGTCTTGTAGTCGATACCCAGTGAAACCCCGGCTTCCGCCGCATCATGACGGCACAGGTCGAGCTCGGCAAACGTAGGTGCCAGCAGCACGGCACGCCCGTGGCGGGCAATAAGGTCGGCAAGCAACGCCGACTCGGCATCGCTCAAATCCGTGCCGGCATTGGTGGTATAGATTCGAACAGGCATGGTCCTCCGCTCAAACTGTTCGCAATAATCAATGTATCCATCCTACCCGCCCAAGCGGACAGATTTGCCCCACGCCAACAGATTTGATCCCTTGGGGACGGAGGAAAACGGATCACCGAGGGGGTCTGTCTAACCCGGTGATCCGTTTTCCTCCGTCCCCAAGGGATCAAAAAACCGCCCCCGGAGGAGCGGTTTTGCACAATTCGTTTTTGGCGCGGCTTACTCGCCATCCTCCAGCTTAATGAGGATCTTGCGATAGCCACCGTACTCGCCGTTGAGCGCCTTGGACACACGGCTCACCGTGGTGGACGAAGCGCCGGTACGGGCCTGAACCTCGACATAGGGCTCGCCCTCGTCTAGGTAACGCGCGACCTGCAGACGCTGCGATAGATCGCAAATCTCGCGCGGCGTGCAGATATCGGTCAAAAACGCTTGGATATCTTTCTCGTCGTCCAAAAGGCTAAATGCGTGGACCAGCTGCTTGACATCAGGCTTGTCAAACATGTTCTCGATATTCATCGATCACCACCAAACCCGCCAAAAGGCATCGAAGTTGATACTGACATCGGGCATCGCTCGCCCGTTCTATGCAATAGGGCAACGCCTGTGGCTTTTGCCCGTAGCAGTTTAGCACACCACCAAACTAAAGCGACAAGACTCTCTGCCAGCGGCGCATTTTTTAGGACGAGCGCCGTTTTGAAACCGAATGCGCACGCAAGCTCCACGAATATCTGAGACAATGGGCGCCCAAACAGGACCGTGCCCACGCATCTATCCGAGTTGCAAAGGCATGTGCCCCTCACGCCCCCTCACCACGCCATGCGCAAGAAAGGATTCCCACCATGCGCTTTTTGCTCAACTGGCTTTTGACCTCAATCGCCATCGCGATTGCAACGTTTCTCGTCCCCGGCATTCAGCCCTTCGGCATGGCCGACGCCTGGGTCTGCTTTGCCTTCGTGGGACTGTTCCTCAACATCGTCGACTCGCTCGTAAAGCCGTTCCTGACGGTCATCTCACTGCCGCTCACTATTATCACGCTTGGTATTTTTCAGCTCGTAGTCAACAGCTTTATGCTCGAGCTGGCCAGCTACCTGTCGGTCAATCTGCTGGGAGCGGGTATCTCCATTGCCGGCTTTGGATCGGCCTTTATGGGCAGCATCCTGGTATCCATCATGCGCAGCATTCTCGATGGCGTCGCCAAGAACTAAAGCGACCGGATACGGACCGCCACAACACACCAAAACGAAGGCCGTCCATCGCAACGATGGGCGGCCTTGTCATTTGCCAAGCCTCAGAGGGCAAGATGATCTACCACTTCTGCCCCGTCCCCAAATGGCAGGTGGGGCTAGATTACGTAGTCGTAGCCCTCGTTGGGGGCGACGAGTGCATCGAGCGTCACGCCGTCGAGGTAGTCGTTGATGAGCTTGTCCAGGTTCTTCCACACGTCGAGCGTGGGGCACTCATCAGATCGCGAGCAACCCTTGCAGTCGCCGTCCAGGCATGCGACCGGCGCCAGGCTGCCCTCGGTCAGGCGCAAGATCTCGCCTACCGTGTACTGCTCGGGCGGGCGCGTGAGCACGTAGCCGCCGCCTTTGCCGCGCATGCCCGAGAGCATATTGGCGCGCACGAGCGTGGCCAAAATGTTCTCCAGATATTTCTCCGAAATCCCCTGACGCGCGGCGATCTCTTTGAGGGGAATGCGGCCTGCCGCCTGGTGCTCGGCCAGGTCAACCATAACGCGCAGGGCATATCTGCCCTTTGTGGAAACCAACATATATATTGCTGCCTTTCGGTCTTTTAATTCGTAGAAATTCTAGCCGAAAAATTGGTTTTGAAAATACCTATTCCCGTCAAGCTGGTTAATCGACTCGTAATAATCTTCTATTTCCTATTGCATTACTAGGCTTTACTGTCTACTATGCTTGCCAACAGCAAAAAGAACAACCCATAAGGTTTATGGGTTTCGCTGCTACTCACACCGTAAACCCACACGGTATCCAGTCATTTGAACACTTTGGAGGTTCACCATGAGCAATGTTTACACGTCCATCGATCAGCTTATCGGCCACACTCCGCTTCTGGAGCTCACTCACTTTGAGGCCGATGAGGACCTCAAGGCCCGCGTGCTCGTCAAGCTGGAATACTTCAACCCCGCCGGCTCCGTCAAAGACCGTGTCGCCAAGAACATGATCGACGAGGCCGAGAAGGCCGGCAAGCTCGTGCGCGGCGGCGACTACACCATCATCGAGCCCACGAGCGGCAACACCGGCGTCGGCATCGCCTCGGTGGCGGCCGCCCGCGGCTACAAGGTGATCATCACCATGCCCGAGACCATGTCCGTTGAGCGCCGCAAGCTTATGCAGGCATATGGCGCACAACTCGTGCTCACCGACGGCTCCAAGGGCATGAAGGGCGCCATCGCCAAGGCCGAGGAACTGCAGAAGGAGACCCCCAACAGCATTATCGCCGGCCAGTTTGTAAACCCCGCCAACCCCGCCATCCACAAGGCCACGACCGGCCCCGAGATCTGGGATGACACCGACGGCGAGGTCGACATCTTCGTCGCCGGCGTCGGCACCGGCGGCACCGTGACCGGCGTGGGCGAGTTCCTCAAGGAGCAGAATCCCGAGATTCAGGTTGTCGCCGTCGAGCCCGCCACTTCCCCGGTGCTCTCCAAGGGCCAGGCCGGCCCGCACAAGATCCAGGGTATCGGCGCCGGCTTTGTGCCCGACGTCCTCGACACCCAGGTCTATGACGAGATCATTCCCGTCGAGAACGACGACGCCTTTGCCACCGGCCGCGCCGTGGGCCACAAGGAGGGCGTGCTCGTGGGTATTTCGTCCGGCGCCGCCGTGTGGGCCGCGCTGCAGCTGGCCAAGCGCCCCGAGAACGAGGGCAAGACCATCGTGGCGCTGCTCGCCGATACCGGTGAGCGTTACCTGTCCACGGCGCTCTTCCAGGACTAGAGCTTCTCGTTCTTAGAACGAGTCCAAGGCACGCCGGCCTCCCCTCTCTTCTGGCAGCCTGAGCTCATCCCAACAGGGTGTCCCACGAGACGTCCGAACTTGATACAATGTCTGCGGCGCGGAACCAGCCTCCCGCGCCGCTTTTCTTTTTTGGCCACATGCCACCAAGGAGAACCTCCCCATGCACAACAAGCGCGTGCTCGTCGCCATGAGCGGCGGCGTCGATTCCAGCGTGACCGCCTATCTGCTCAAGTGCCAGGGCTACGAATGCGTCGGCGCCACCATGCGCCTCACCTGCCCCGCGCCCGATCCCGTCACGGGCATGAGCAAGGTCGACCGCGACATCGCCGATGCAAAGGCCGTCGCCGAGCGCCTGGGGATACCCCACCATGTGCTCGACCTGCAGCAGACCTTCGACCGCAATGTTATCGAGCGCTTCGTGACCGCCTACCAGGAGGGGCTGACGCCCAACCCGTGCATCATCTGCAACCGCCATATTAAGTTTGGCGCGCTGCTCGATGCGGCACTCGATATGGGCTGCGACTACATCGCCACAGGCCACTACGCCAAAACGAGTCAGGCGCCCGACGGCACCTGGCAGCTGCACCGCGGCGAGGACTCCAAAAAGGACCAGAGCTACTTTTTGTATTCGCTCACGCAAGAGCGTCTGTCGCACACGATCTTTCCGCTGGCTGGGCTGGACAAAGAGCGCGACGTGCGCCGCATTGCCGCCGAGCAGGGCTTCATAAACGCCAAGAAAGCCGAGAGCGAGGATATCTGCTTTATCGCGGACGGCGACTACGCGGGCTATATCGAGCGCCGCTGCGGACATCCCGCTGCGTCGGGCGATATTGTATGGCGCGACGACAGCGTGGTCGGACATCACAACGGTGCGTTGCGCTATACCATCGGCCAGCGCAAGGGCCTGGGCGTCGCGATGGCGCATCCCGTGTACGTAACGGCCGTCGATGCCGCCAACAACATTGTGCATTTGGGCGAGGCCGAGGACCTGACGGCCACAGCGCTCACGGCCAATGACTGGATCTGGAGCGCCCCCGCCGACCGCATGGAGGCAGAGCTCACGTCCGGCGGCATTCGCGTGGGCGCCAAGTACCGCTACCGTCAAAAGGACCAGGCAGCAACCCTTACACGTGGCGCCGACGGGCAAATGCTGCTGACTTTTGACGAGCCGCAACGAGCCATCGCCCCCGGCCAGGCAGTCGTTATCTACCGCGGCGACGTCGTCTTGGGCGGCGGCACCGTGACCGGCGCCATCAAATAACAGCACTCCTCGATAAGTTGCGGTGAAATAGGGACTGTTTTAGCAGTTAACCAATCGCAACAGTCCCTATTTCACCGCAACTTTGTTAAGTATTATGATGTTTGTGCTTGCTATATTTAACGATTAGAATACTTAACGAGGTGATGCAGCAGATGAGTACTTCCAACTATATAACCATGGGTGACGCCGCGCGCCTGCTGGGCGTTACGAAGGCCCGTATATCGCAACTGGCTGCATCGGGAACGCTCGCGTTCGATATCGTCGGTGGGCGGAAAATGGTTCAGTACGATTCCGCGATTGGTTATCAAAAGGTCCGTAAGCGTGGGCGCCGTCCCGCAGCTGACGTAGGGCGCAAGTTCACGTTGATGTCAGCCGACCACGAGGTCGCGCATGTCTCGTTTGATCCAACGCGCGAGTTTTCCTTTGAAATTGCCGAAATACTCGATGCACGAAGGATGCCGTTTGGCACGTGCTCGGGTTCTTCTCCAACGGTGAATAAACGAGCGCTCAACACGTGGTGGAGCCACCGGTCGGTGCCCGACGTCCGCCCCGGACTCATCTCGCGCTATCGCGAGCTGGGAATTGACAGCGGAATTGAAGTGCCCGTTCGTTGCCTGGGTTTTTCGCTTTCGGATTGCTATTGGCTAAGACCGGTCGACTGCGATGGACTCGATTGGCAGCACCTCAATTACTTCGAAAACGATTTTGAACGGTCGGCACCCGAGCATCGTTCAGGCTGGCTTGAGGGCATCGGACTCAAAAATCCTGACAATACGTCCGAGGGCGAGCTCCCCAAAACCTGGATGATCCGCAATGGCGTTCGCATCCTGGTCAAAGGATGCGGAATGGACGATCAGCGACCGTTTAACGAGGCGGTTGCAACAGCTCTACATCGGCGTCTGCTATCCAAAGGTGAGTTTGTTCCCTATACGGTCGAGCGCATGTTCGACGGGCCCGTATGCCTATGCGATGACTTTCTTAATGGCCGTGAGGAATACGTGCCGGCCGCTTATATCAGGGACGCACTCGGTGGCCAGCGAGGAAACTCAACATACGATCGATACTGTCGCTTTCTTGGCAGACACGGGGCTGACGAAGCCACGGTAAGAAAATCCATGTCGCAGATGATTGTCTGCGATGCCCTCCTGGCCAACAGCGACCGCCACTGGCGAAACTTCGGCATCATCCGCAATGTCGACACGCTGGAAATGCGGCCTGCACCGCTGTTCGATAGTGGCAATTGCCTGTGGTACAACGTGCCAACCGCCGTGCTCGTTGCCGGGGAGTTTGGATTTGCCGCCAAACCGTTTGGTCCGGACCCTTCCACTCAGCTAGCATTTGCTGACTCGCTCGATTGGTTCGATGCGTCGCATCTCGATGGGTTCGTCGACGAGGCAGTCGAAATCCTCTCACAAAGCGCATGGGCAACAGCAGGCAATCGCCTCAAGGCCATCCGCCGCGGTCTCGAGCGCCGCACGATAGAGGTAAGCGCCGCCGTTGAGGTGCTACGGCACGTGCAGAGATAACAGCACTGCCCCCTAAGTTGCGGTGAAATAGGGACTGTTTGGCGGTTTTAAACGCTTAAACAGTCCCTATTTCACCGCAACTTACAGAGGGCGGCCTCGGTCGGTACTGCGCTGCCAGCCGAGGCCGCTGCTCCCCTAGCGCTGGACGTAGGCGCGGACGAGCTCGTAGGTGTTGCGCACGCCGTCCATGTGGCTGCGCTCGTAGTTGTGGCTCGCGTACACACCGGGGCCGATCAGGCCGTGACGGATGTCGTAGCCGGCAGAAAGCGTGGCCTCAACGTCCGAGCCGTAATGCGGGTACACGTCGATGGCGTAATCGAGCTCGAGCTCGCGCGCGATATTGGACAGCGTGGTCACCAGATCGTAGTTATAGGGACCACCCGAATCCTTGGCACAGATCGACACCATGCGCTCGGTGCAGCCCAGGTCGTCGCCCACGCAGCCCATGTCAACGCTAATCATCTCGCGCGTGTCGGCCGGCACGAAGGCGCCGCCGTGGCCGACCTCCTCGTACACGGTAAAGAGCAGCGACACCTTGCGCGAAAGCGTCACTTCGCCGTCAGCAACGGCGCGGGCCAAGCCCAGCAGAATCGACGCCGACAGTTTGTCATCCAGGAAGCGACTCTTAATGTAGCCGCTCTCCGTCACCGTGGTACGCGGATCCATAGCGATGATGTCGCCGGTCTGAATACCCAGCTCGTGCACATCGTCCTTGCTGTCGACATTCTCGTCGAGCAGGATTTCCATGTTCTTCTCGATGGTCTTGACCGGCTCATCGGCCACATGCGCCGAAGGCTCGGTGTTGAGAACCACGCCCGTGTACACATTGCCATCGCGCGTATAAACGGTGCAGTTCTCGCCATCGGCCGTAGACCACTGATGCCCGCCGAGGGTCGTGGGACGCAAGCGGCCATTGTCCTTAATGGAACGCACCATGGCGCCCAGGGTGTCGACATGGCTCGCCAGTACGAGCGGCTCACCCTCGCCACCAAGCTCAACCAGCACGTTGCCCTTATTGGAACGCTCGGGGCCAAAACCCATATCGTGCAACGTTTCCATTAGATAATCAGTCGCCGCACGGGTATAGCCCGTAGGCGAGGCAATAGAAGTCAGCGTCTTAAGCTGGTCAGTAATGAAACCAAGCGTAGAATCCATTTGGGACACCATCCACAACTCCAAAGTCAACATCCCGCAATCAGTAAAAGCCCCAACAACGATACCATCACGCACAAATATTTACCCAGCGAGATGACCCATCGAGCTCTTCCGAACAGTGCCCGCCACGATAACGAGCCGGCGGGCCCCTGCCCGTTAGCCCCAGAATCTTTCCGCAGGACAGAAGGAGGCCCCGCCGCACGTAGTGCGCAGCGGGGCCTCCGACATGTCCGAGGACGATCGTGGGACTAACGGGCAGGGGCCCGCCGAACCAAGTTAGGCAGCCGGACAGATCTTCTTGAAGAGCTCGATGACGTCGTCGAGCGTCGCCTCGCGCGGGTTGCCCGGGAAGCAGGCATCGGCCATGGCGTCCTTGGCCAGGACCTCGATCTCGTCAGCCTTCATGGCCTCGCAGACGTGCGGGATGTTCACGTCGGCGGAAAGCTGCTTGACGGCGGCGATAGCGGCGTCGGCAGCCTCGTCGGTGCTCATGCCCGTGGTGTCAACGCCCATGGCAACGGCAACCTTGGCCAGGCGCTCGGCGCAAACCGGCTTGTTGAACTCCATGGCGATCGGCAGCAGCATGGCGCAAGCAACGCCGTGCGGGGTGTCGTAGTGAGCGGACAGGGTGTGAGCCATGGCGTGGTCGATGCCCAGGCCGACGTTGGAGAAGCCCATGCCGGCGACATACTGGCCAAGAGCCATGCCCTCGCGGCCGGAGCCGGGCTGACCGGACTTGGCCTCGGCGACAGAGTCGCGCAGGTTCTCGCTGATCAGCTTAATAGCCTCAAAGTGGAACATGTCGGAGAGCTCCCAAGCGCCCTTGGTGGTGTAGCCCTCGATGGCATGGGTCAGAGCGTCCATGCCAGTGGAAGCGGTCAGGCCGGCGGGCATGGAAGCCATCATGTCGGGGTCGACGACGGCGACCTCGGGGGCGTCGTTGGTGTCGACGCACACGAACTTGCGGACCTTCTCGGGGTCGGTGATGACGTAGTTAATGGTCACCTCGGCAGCAGTACCGGCGGTCGTCGGTACGGCGATGGTGAACACGGCATGGTTCTTAGTGGGAGCAACGCCCTCGAGGCTGCGGACATCGGCGAACTCGGGGTTGTTGATGATGATGCCGATAGCCTTGGCGGTGTCCATGGAGGAGCCGCCACCGATGGTCACGATAGCGTCAGCCTCGGCGGCCTTGAAGGCCTCGACGCCGTCCTTGACGTTCTGGATGGTGGGGTTGGGCTTGATCTCGGAGTAGAGGCTCCAAGCGATGCCGGCAGCGTCGAGCTCGTCGGTCACCTTAGCGGTAACGCCAAACTTGACCAGATCGGGGTCGGAGCAGACGAAGATCTTCTTGTAGCCGCGACGCTGGAGCTCGCCGGGGATCTCCTTGATAGCGCCAGAACCATGATAAGAAATGGTGTTGAGAACGAAACGATTAGCCATTGATAGCCTCCCATCGTGTGCGGGGCATCCATTACGCCCCGCGCTATTAGTTCCATCCAAACGCTTTTGAAACAAAAAACGCGCGAGAACGTCAAAGGTGTTAAAGCGTTTCAACAACTGGTATCGTCACCACCTGACCGCTAAACAAAAAAGGGGCGGCCAAGATGGCCGTCCCCTCCCCATTATCGATCTATCTGACAAGGGAACTGCCCCTGTCATATCCTGCCGTTATTTTTGGCAGGCGTCTTTCCAATTTTCGCAGGCGCGTTTCCAGCGAAAGCGCAAATCGCGCTCGCGGTCGATAAACATAATGCCAAACGCGACAAACAGCAGCACGCTCGCCACCGCAATGGCGTGCAGGCCCATGCGCTCAATGCACCAATTGCCCAGCACGGCGCCAAACACAAAGGTGAAGATCACGCCAAAGTACAGCAGGCCGTTTTCCAAAAAGCCGCGCTTATGGGTGATGATGTAGTCGTCCACGTTTTGCAAGGCATTACGGAGGTTGCCGATGCACATAGTCGTGGCGATGCCGTGACCGTGGATCTTGCGGAAGCTCTCGACCTGCATACCGCAGGCAAATGAGGTGAGGCAGTTGGCGAGCAGGTTGAAATCGCCACCCGGGATAAAGCTCACGCCCAGCAAGATAACGGCTTCAAAAAACACCGTCACCTGGCGCCAATGAATCACACTACCAAACCGCTCGTGTACCAGGTCGGCAAGCATAATGCCCACGGCAAACGACACCACGGGGAAGAAATAGCGTCCCGCCAGCGCCCAGTTGCCCTCCGAGATGCTCACGCCCACGAGCAGGATGTTGCCCGTCTGCGCGTTGGCGAAAACATGATCGCGCCCAATGTACGAATACACATCCATAAAGCCACCGGCGAGCGCCAAGATGATGCCCAGCTCAATAGACTCCGATATCTGTTTGGCACGCTGCATCGTCGTGTATCCTCCTTGTTGACGACTCTCTCGTGCGTTGGCGGAGACATAGCCGCCGTTCATACTGTAACCCATTGACAACATGGCATGCGCGCGAGACGGCCCCTTCGGCACGGGGATACACAGTCTGGAAACAAACAGCGGGCGCGGCGCCGACACCCGACGCCCCGTGTACTCCACCAGTCTTTTTAGCGCCGTCCCAAAAAGACTGGTTACAATTACGTGCAGCATACTAACAACGGGAGGAATCGTGGCAAAAAAGCCCCAGGACGCTCAGCACAACCAGCACGGCAAGCATGCCCAGCGCGGCCAGCAGCAAAAGCGTGGCGGCAAGGCCCAGGGCGGCCACGCCACTCATACCCCGGCTGCGTCCGCCCGTCCCTGGCGCCCGGGCCGCGATAAGTTCCTCCCCGTCAGCCGCGCCGACATGGATGCACGCGGCTGGGACCAGTGCGACTTTGTCTACATCTGCGGCGACGCCTACGTGGACCATCCCAGCTTTGGCATGGCCATCATCAGCCGCGTCCTCGACGCGCACGGCTACAAAGTGGGCATCATCTGCCAGCCCGACTGGACCGATCCCGCCAGCATCACCGTGCTTGGCGAGCCGCGCCTGGGCTTTCTCGTCAGCGCCGGCAACATGGACTCCATGGTCAACCACTATTCGGTGACCAAGCACCGCCGCCACACCGACGCCTATACCCCCGGTGGCGAGGAGGGGCGCCGCCCCAACCGTGCCGTCACGGTCTACGGCAATCTCATCCGCCAGACGTTCAAGGACGCCCCCATCATCATCGGCGGCATCGAGGCGAGCCTGCGCCGCCTGGCCCACTACGACTACTGGCAGGACAAGCTCAAGCGCTCGGTACTGCTCGACTCGGGCGCCGACATCCTCATCTACGGCATGGGCGAGCACGCGATCGTCGAGATCGCCGACGCGCTCGACGCGGGACTGCCCGTCGATCAGATCACCTATATCAACGGCACCGTCTACCGCACCAGCTCGCTCGACGAGGTCTACGACTACGACCTGCTGCCCAGCTGGGACGACCTCGCCGACGACAAGCTCAACTACGCGCGCAGCTTTAACGTGCAGCAGCAGAACATGGACCCCATCACCGGGCATCGCCTGGTAGAACCCTACCCCAACAGCGTCTATGTGGTACAGAACCCGCCGTCGGCGACGCTCACCACCGACGAGATGGACGAGGTGGCCGAGCTCCCCTACGCACGCGATTGGCACCCCGATTACGACGCAGCGGGCGGCGTGCCGGCCTTTGCCGAGATCAAGTTTTCCATTAGCTCCAACCGCGGGTGCTTTGGCGAGTGCTCGTTTTGTGCCCTCACCTTCCACCAGGGCCGCGTGCTGCAGATGCGCAGCCACGACTCGATCATGCGCGAGGCCGAGCTACTCACGCACGACCCCGAGTTTAAGGGCTACATCAACGACGTGGGCGGACCGACGGCCAACTTTAGCCGTCCCGCCTGCGACAAGCAGCTCAAGCACGGCGTGTGCAAGAACAAGCGCTGCCTGTGGCCGAGCGTGTGCAAGAACATGGTGGTCGACGAGAGCGGCTACACGCAGTTGCTGCGCGACCTGCGCCAGCTGCCGGGCGTCAAGAAGGTCTTCGTCCGCAGCGGTATCCGCTTTGACTACACCATGGCCGATGCCTCGGACGAGTTTTTGCGCGAGCTGCTGGAACACCATGTCTCGGGCCAGCTGCGCGTAGCGCCCGAGCACGTGAGCGACGCGGTGCTGTCCGTGATGGGCAAGCCGAGCCGAGCCGTCTACGACGCGTTCTGCCGTAAATTTGAACGCTTGAATCGCGAGTATGGACTCAAGCAGTATGTGGTGCCGTACCTCATCTCGAGCCACCCGGGCTCAACCATGAAGGAAGCCGTGGACCTTGCCGAGGCCGTGCGCGACATGGGCTACATGCCCGAGCAGGTGCAGGACTTCTACCCCACCCCGTCCACCATGTCGACGTGCATGTACTACACCGGCGTGGACCCGCGTACCATGGAGCCGATCTATGTGGCGCGCGACCCGCACGAGAAGGCCATGCAACGCGCGCTCATCCAGTATCGCAAGCCCGAGAACTACAAGCTCGTGCGCGAGGCGCTGGAAAAAGCCGGCCGCCGCGATCTGATCGGCTACACCAAGCATTGTCTGATTCGTCCCGTGCCGCCGCGCCCGGGCGAGACGTCTGCTGGCGGTGGGCATGGCACCGGCAAGAAGGGCGGCAAGCCGCACGGTGGCGCCGCCGGCAAGGGTCCTAAGGGCAACAAGGGCCACGGTGGCATGTCGCGTGCGCAGAACACCGCAGGCCGCAACCGCGCAGCTCAGGGGCGTCAGGGCGCCAACGGAGGCGGACGCCGCAACTAGCGTGGCGAGGGCCAGCCGGCATCTCTTGGCCAGCCGGCGCCCCTTCATCGGCCCAGGCGTGTTTTCCCTAGGGGGAACACACTTAGGCTGTCTCTAGTCGTGATTTCCCTAGGCGGAACACGCTCAGACGCACCTAGCCGTGTTTTCCTTAGGGGAATCACATTTACTGACGGGAGCGAGCCAGCTGGCACGCCTGCCTGAGCGACCGCATCGCCTCTACCAGTACGAAACCGGCAATGGCAACCGTGACCACCACGTCGAGCGGCGTGTTCACAAACCACAGCAGGCCCATGAGGTACGACCCGGCATTAAAGGCAAAGTGCAGCAGAATCGTGTAGCGGAGCTTTCCGGTCGTCACGAGCACCCAGCCAAAGATGAGGCCGGCGGCACCCGCGTAGCAGCCCTGTACCCAGTTCATGTGCATAAAACCGAAGATTGCCGCCTGCAGCACAATCGCCGCGGCGATACCCCACGTACTTGGGGCCGCCCAGGGCACCATGGCGCCGTTCTGCGCGCTCGCACGACGCGGGCGCTTCCAAAGTGGGCGGCACTGCGGATTAAACGCTCGGAGCGAAAACTCAAAGATAACGCCGCGCACCAGAAGCTCTTCGCAAAACGGCGCACCGAGCACCGTAGTCAGAACGGCAAGAAGGTTGGTATCGCCCATGCCCGTTTCCTCGACGAGCTCACTGTAGTCTGCCGCGACCTCGGGCAGCAGCGACAGCACGGCGTCGGTCACGTAGCCAACGACCACCTGCAAGGCCAGGCCAATCACGATAACGCAGGCGATGCGTTTCCACGCCCCACGCGCTCCCCCGCCAAGCGGGCGCTCGCCCTGCCAGCGCGCCATAAACGAGCGCGGCCACAGATAGCGCCACCACAGCAGCGCCATCAAAAACGACGCCGTCTGAGCGGCAGCCTGGAACCATTGGATATCGAGATTGTCGATCGGATAGCCCGTCAGCACCGATACGGCATCGAGAACCGAAAACAGAACCACGCTCAGGGCTATATCGGCAGCGACAACGCCAAAACATGCAAGCGCCCACGCCATCGCATTGAGCATGCCAACCTCCTCAAAACCGTTCCCTAGTTCTACCACAACTCGGCAGAGAGCTGATCCCATGGGGACGGAGGAAAACGGATCACTTATTGATGAGAATCGGGCGCAGTGCCAAAGGCCCCGTTGGGCGAAATGTCGAACGGAAAGGTGCCGCAGCGATTAAACGCGGCGATAAACATGCGGATGGCGTTGGACGGCGTGGTGCCCACGAGCTGGGTTGCCGCCGCGAAGGCCGCCTTTTCCTCGGGCAAGACCTTCGCGACAACCGGGGTCATGTGTTCTGCCATGGCGCTTCCTTTTTGAAACGACGGTGGTGCGGATAGATGCGGGCCACGCGGCTGGGCGACGGGCTGTGAAGGCAACCCGATTGGCCCGCATCTGGAGTTTGTTTCTACGGCGTTGGTATTACTTGGTATTCCTAAGTATTACCCCACAGATAGAATACCATACTCGACCCCATGGGGACAGAAGAAAACGAATCATTTAATTGTTGACTTAGCGCCTGAAATGGCTTTTAGAGCGTGATGATGTCCGAGATATTGAGGGCCCGAGCGTCGGCGACATCGTGCGTGGCAAGCAACAGCATACGACCGTCGAGCAAGTCGAGCACGGCCTCGGCGCATGCGTCGCGCGCAGCGGTATCTAGACCGGTAAAGGGCTCGTCCAGAATCACCGCGCCGCCCGGGCACAACAGAGCTCGAGCGATCTCGACGCGACGGCGCTGCCCGCCAGAGAGCTCGGCCACACGAGCATGTACATCGACCCCCGGCACCAGCAGGCGCAGCAGGGCTGCGGCACCCGAGGCGTCCACGCGCGCGTCGGCGCACACCAGCACGTTATCCAAAACCGAGGCGCCCTCTACCAGGCGCACATCCTGAAACACCATGGAGCACGGCACGCACTCCCCCGCCGCCAGCGCAAGCAACGTCGACTTGCCCACACCCGAGGCGCCCATCACGCAGGTACGCCCACCGGCAGGCACGCGAAATACCAGTCCGTCGAGCGCCGGCGCCCAGGGCGCCCGATCGCCCACGACGAGTGCAAGCTCCGCCGCAACCCCGCCGTCAGCAGGGCCACCTGCACGCCCGCGAGCGCCGCGCCCATGCGCCCGCACGGCAACACGCCATGCCGCGGGCCCCGAAGCCCGCAGCAACCACACCAGCACACGCTCGCATGCCCACGATGCCGCCACGACCAACACGGTCCAAGCCAGCAGGTCAGCCGTCTCGATGAGCAGCTTCGCCTGATAGATGCGTTCGCCCACGGTGCCCGTCGCCATGCCGATCAGCTCCGCCGCCACACCGGCCTTCCAGCTCATGCCAATCACGGCGCGGGCGCACGAAAGCACAAACGGCAGGACTTCGCGCCAGGCGTGGGCGAGGAACAGTCGCCAGCCCCGCACGCCATTCAGGCGAAACATCTGCTCCAGCGGCTTATCCGCTTGTGCCAAACCCTCGACCAGCGAGAAATATACGCCCGGCAGCGCCATCAAAAAGACCGCCGCAATGCTCACGCGCGCCGACCCCAGCCAAATGAGCAGCAGAACCACCACGCAGGCAACCGGCGTCGCCTTTACAAACGAAAGCGCCGGCGCCACCAGACGGGCAAACGTCCGCGACCGCACCGAAGCTCCCGCCAGCACGCCACCGCACACCGCGGCAAGCGCCAGCCCGCCCAAGATTCGCGCGCCTGAGCCCATCAGAATCGCCCACGTGCCGGCATCGCACACCAGCCGCAGCAACGCCACCACGACAGCACCCGGCCCCGGCAAAATCAGCGGCTGCGCCACCAGCGCCGCCGCGAAGACCCACACGGCAAGCCAAAAGGCGGCAACGGCACCTGCTGCCGCCACCGCCTTCATACGTTCTGTCATGTGTCGAGCAAACGCACGCACGGGCTACTCCATGTAGTAGAAATCATCGGCCGGGAGCTTGCCGCCCACGGCGCTCGCGTCCGCATCGGCCAGCACCTTCAGGTACCCACCGAGCGCCGCCTTCATATCCTTCCCCGTCATGCACACGAGCATGCACCCGGGAATCGCCTTTTCGGCAATCGTGGCGTTATCCACGATGCCCGCATCAACCACAGCCTGAGCCCATTCCGCCGGTGCTGCGTTGACAGCCTCGACGCTCGCCGCATGGCAGCTCAAGAATTCCGCCACGGCCTCGGGATGCTCCTCGGCAAAGGCACGGCGCACCACGGTCACACCCGTCAGCAAACGGGAGCCCGTGTCACCCGCCAGCTCGTCCCACACATCGGTCAGGCTCACCGGCGCCGACAGCTTGCCCTCGCTCTTGGCAATGGCCGCCGTCTTGAACGGCTCCGGCAGCACGCCCACGGCGGACGGGTCGGCAAGCAGGGCCGACAGCACCTCGGTGGGCTCGCTCTTAAACTCAAGCGCCACCTGGCCGGTCAGGCCCGCGCGCTCCAGCAGGTAGTTCATGACGTACTCCGGCGTGGTGCCCTTGCCCGTCATGTAGACGGTGCGACCCGCCAGGTCGCCAAACGAGGTCACGTCCGCGTCGCCCGTCACCACGTTCAGCACGCCCAGCGTGTTGATGTCGATGACCTGTACCGCGCCCTCGGTCTTGTTGTAAAGCACGCTCGCCACGTTGGCGGGCACCAGGGCAATGTCGATATCGCCCTGAATAACCTTGGGCACGATCTCGTCGGCGGCGGCGCTAATCGCAAAGTCAAACTCATTGTCCGTCTCGCCGTTTGCGACCTGGTCCATAAACTGCACCAGACCGATCGACGTCGGGCCCTTGAGCGACGCGACGTGCACCTCAACCGGCTCGGCAGCGGCACCGACAGCGGCAGACCCGGCAGCCGAGCCCGCAGAAGACCCCGCCCCCGCAGCTCCGCCGCCACAGCCAACCAGCGCAAACGACAGCGCACCCGCGGCGAGCACCGAGGCAAACCCCCGGCGCGACATCTCAACATCAAAAGTGTACATCGCTAGCACGCCCCCTCATTGGGCATCGACCAGGCGTGATGGTCGGTATGCAGTAGCTCCTCGGCCAGCGGCGAGAGCGGCTCGCCCAAGAACTCGCGATAGCACGCCTGGACATCGGGATTCTCGTGCGAGAAGCGAATGTCCGCCTTCGCATCCAGGCCCCACAGCACCTGGCCACGCTCGGCTGCCAGCTCGCAGCCGTCATGGATGGGCTGACCGCCGCCACCGACGCAGCCGCCCGGGCACGCCATGACCTCGACGAAGTCATAGCTCGCACGGCCGTCGCGAATCGCGTCGAGCAGGCGGGCGGCGTTGCCCAGCCCGTGCGCCACGGCGACGCGCACCTTGGTGCCATCGATATCGGCGACGGCCTCCTTCCAGCCGTCCAGGCCACGCACGTCGGTAAAGAAATCGGCATCCGGGTTCTTGCCCGTCACCAGGTAATATGCCGAGCGCACGGCAGCCTCCATCACGCCGCCCGTGGCACCAAAGATCACGCCCGCGCCCGTGCCAAAGCCCAGCGGCGTATCGAGCGGCTCCTCGGTAAGCGTGTCCACGCTCACGTGGCTCGCGCGGATCATGCGCACCATCTCGCGCACTGTCAGTGCAACGTCTACGTCGGGCGCGCCGTTCTCGCCCACCATGCTCGGCAGCGCGCACTCGGCCTTCTTGGCCGTGCACGGCATCACGGACACCACGAACAGGCGCTCTGGTTCCACACCCAGCACCTTGGCGTAGTAGGTTTTGGCAATAGCGCCGAACATCTGCTGCGGCGACTTGGACGTAGACAGGCTGTCGACAAACTCGGGGTAACGCGCCTTCACAAAGCGCACCCAGCCCGGGCAGCAGCTCGTAAACATGGGCCAGCCGCGGCTGTCACCCTCGCCCTTGGCGGCGGCGCCCAGGCGTTCGAGCAGCTCGGAGCCCTCCTCCATAATGGTGAGGTCGGCCGAGAAATCGGTATCGAACACGTACTCAAAGCCCACGCGGCGCAGCGCGCAAGCCAGACGCTCAACGGCTGCCTCCTCGCGCGAAATGCCGAGTTCCTCGCCCCAAGCGCTGCGCACGGCAGGCGCGATCTGCACCAGCACGATCTTGTCGGGATCGGCGAGAGCATCGAACACGGTCTCGGTGTCGTCGCGCTCGCGCAGCGCGCCCGTCGGGCAATGCGTGATGCACTGGCCGCATGCGACGCAATCGGTCTTGCCGATCGGCGCGCGTCCGCGGGTACCCACGGCGGTATGTGTGGCACGGTTGGTCAGGTCCCAAATCCCCAGGCCCTGCACGCTCTCGCACACCTTGATGCAGCGCATGCATTTAATGCACTTGTCGTTTTCGCGGATGATGGGGAAATCGAAATCCCAGCCCTCGCCCGCCAAATGCCTTTGATACGGCAGATAGAAAATGCCCAGGTCGTTGGCGATGGTCTGCAGGTTGCAGTTGCCGCTGCGCACGCAGCTCGTGCACTGCGAATCGTGCTGGGACAGCAGCAGCTGCACGTTGGTGCGACGGGCCTCGCGCGCCTTGGGGCTGTTGGTGTGGACCACCATGCCGTCGAGCACGTAGTTGTTGCAGGCGGCAACCAGCTGATCGCAGCCCTCGACCTCGACCACGCACACGCGGCAGCCGCCGATCTCGTTTAGATCGCGCAGGTAGCACAGGGTAGGAATCTGGATGCCGACGGACTTGGCCGCATCCAAGATCGTGGTGTGCTCGGGAACCACGACCTCGCAATTATCGATAGTGAGCTTGACCATGTTGAGTGCTCCGCTTTCGGTGTTGTCGCTGACGGTGGTTTTATTGGGCTCTACCATTCCAGGTTCCTCCCTCCGCGGAACGCGCCAAAGCCAAAGTGATCGCAACGCAGGCAGCGGCTCGCCTCTTGGCGCGCCTCCTGCTCGGTGAGACCCTGCTCAACCAGATTCCAATCGTGAATGCGCTCGCCGGCCTCGCGCTCGCCCAGCTCGCAGCGACCGCACTCATGCTTGCCCTTAAACTGGACGGTCGGCAGCTCGACCTCGAGCTTGATCTTGTGGTCGAATCCCAGGTAGTGGTCGATGTTTGCCGACGCCACGCGGCCGGCATTGATGGCGCGGATGACGGTGGCGGGGCCAGTCTGGCAGTCGCCGCCGCTAAAGAGGCCATCGAAGTTGGGCACGGCGCCGTCCGAATCGGTGACGACGCAGCCCCACTTGCAGGCAATGCCCATCTCCTCAAACGGCTTGGAATCGATGTCCTGGCCAATGGCGACGAACACGCGCTCGCAGGGGATGACGCGCTCGGGCGTGGCGGCGGCACGCGGAGCCGGACGACCGCGGCGGGGCTCACCGATAATCTGCGGCTGCACGCGCAGGCCGTTCACGCGACCGTCCTCGCCCGTCTCGATGGCGAGCGGGGCCGTCAGCTCCAGCACCTCGCAGCCCTCGGCCTGGGCACCGGCGATCTCGGCGTCCTGGGCCGTCATATCGCAGATGCGACGGCGGTAGACGATGCTTACCTTTTCGGCGCCGCAGCGCACGGCAGAGCGTGCCACGTCCATGGCCACGTTGCCGCCGCCGATGACGCACACGCGCTGGCCGCTCAGGTCGGGCAGCTCGTCATCGCCGATGGCGCGCAGCATCTTGACAGCCGACTCAACGCCGGGCGCCTCTTCGCCCGGAAGGCCGAGCTTCTTATCGCTGTGGGCACCGATGGCCAAGTAGACGGCATCGAACTCGCCGCGCAGGCGAGCGAGCTCCTCGCCGTTCACGGAGTGGTCGAGCTCCACGTCGATACCGGCGCTCATGATCCAGTCGATCTCGGCCTGCAGGCGCTCGCGTGGCAGACGATAGCTGGGGATGCCGTAGCGCAGCATGCCGCCCAGGTGGTGACGCTGCTCAAAAATGGTCACCTTGTGGCCCATCACGGCCAGATAGTAGGCGCATGAAAGGCCGGCCGGGCCGCCACCGATCACGGCGATGCGCTTGCCGGTGTTGTCGGCCACGCTGGGCTTGTAATCGTTGAGGTCGCTGTGCTCAACGGCAAAACGCTTGAGGGCGAGGATGTTCATGGGATCGTCGACCATGCCGCGACGGCAGTGCATCTCGCAGGGATGCTCGCACACCAGGCCGCAAACGAGCGGCAGTGGATTGTTCTTGCGGATGACCTTGACGGCATCGGCATAGCGACCGGCCTCGACGAGCGAAATGTACCCGGGAATGTCGACGTGCGCCGGGCAGCCCGAGACGCACGGAACGCGGGCATCGCGGTCAAAGCCGCAGGAGTGCTCACGGATGTGGTGCTCAAAGTCGTCGCGGAAGCCGCGAATGGCCGTGAGCGCCATGGCGCCGGCCTCGTAACCGATGGCGCAGTCGCTCGAAAGATAGATGGTGCGGGCCGTGCGCTCAATCAGGTTGAGCGTAGACTCATCGGCACGCCCTTCGAGCACATCGGCGAGCAGGTCGCTCAGCGCGCTCAGGCCCACACGGCAGGGCGTACACTTGCCGCAGCTCTGGGTGGAGCACAGGTTGACGAGCGCTGCCGTAAACTCAACGGGACACGGGGCGAGTGAACTCACCGCCAGACGACGTCCGAGCGCATCGTGCAGGTCGTCCATGACGGCCTGAGCGTGGCTGCGTTCCATTACATGCAGTCGAGCCATAAGATCCCCTCTCACATGGCAGCCCGGAGGCGAGGCCGGGCGAAATTGCTACACGCAACACACTGACCTATAAAGTTGTTAGGTCTCCACGCGGTTCGGCAGGCGGTATGAAATGTCACCTTCAGCGGTGAAATAGAACATCACCGCAGATAAATGCCATATTTGATAAACGCGTTACCCACAATGCGGCACTTGGGAACACTCCTTGTTTGGTGCAAGGGGGACAGTTTTGTTTGCACCAATCATGAGTTGCGGTGAAATAGGGACTGAAAAGCCACTCAAAAGGCCAAAACAGTCCGTATTCCACCGCAACTTCAAGACGTTGGTGCAGATTAACCTGACCTCTTTGCACCAAAAAGGGCCCCGAGCATAGTCTGCTCGGGGCCCTTAGTTCACCTCGCTCTAGCGGGCGATGCGTGTGTTATTTGCGCTTGCCGCCGCCGTCACCGGGGCGACGGGAGCTGCCG
>OAVS01000124.1_pt1 | contig 71344 bp, 56 predicted proteins | sample 1550601 | NCBI WGS metagenome assembly OAVS01 (sample SAMEA2580093, study PRJEB22360) | human gut metagenome | biome: human gut; feature: human-associated habitat; material: faeces | place: Denmark | collected 2008/2010
TCTGACGTTCAACTTCAAGGGCGCGACCAGAAGGTCAGCGCCCTTTCGTTTCACGCCATCTTGTCACAAATGCGACCCGCTCGCTGACTTATGCTCAACCTATGGCGTCATCTCGCCCCAAAAGGGCCTCCCTCGCTCTGGCGGGTTTTCGCTGTCGGTACCAAGACATCGGCGTTGCCGGAGCAGCCGTTGGGAACGTTCTTAAACGACTTCATAGTATGAGAGTGGATAATCTCCCGGTTTGAGTCTGCATTCGAGCTCAAAGTGGGAGATTATCCACTCTCATTTGCTATGCGTTCGAAAATCCACGCTCGTTTGTTTTCTGCCTACATTTGGAGGAAGAGCTCGTGGAGGCGGGTGTCGTCGTCGAGCTCGGGGTGGAAGGTGACACCAAGCTGATTGTCTTGACGGGCGGCGACGATACGGCCATCGACTTCGGCTAGGGCCTTGGTATTGCCGTGCACCTCGACGATGCGGGGCGCACGGATAAATGTTAATGGCACTTCACCGTCGATGCCGTCTACCTGCCCCTTGGTGTGAAAGCTGCCGAGCTGTCTGCCATAGGCATTACGCTCAACGAGTACATCCATGGTTGCCAGGCGCGGCGTCCCCTTATCGTCGTGGGCGGCAAGGTCGCGCGCCAGCAGAATCAAGCCGGCGCAAGTTCCCAATACAGGCATGCCTTCAACAATGCGGGTGCGAAGCCCCTCGAGCATACCGAGTTCGGCAAGTAGCTTGCCCTGAACGGTGGACTCGCCGCCGGGGAGGACCAGGCGGTCAAAGTTCTGCTGCAAATCGGCCGCCTGCCTCAGCTCAATACAGTGTACGCCCAGCTCGGATAGTCTTGCCTCGTGCTCGGCAAAAGCGCCTTGGACCGCCAGCACGGCGACCGTCTGGTCTACATAATCGCTCATATGCGACCCTTTCTGCCGGACTAGCGCCCGCGCTCCTCCATGATAATCTCGATCTCGTCGGCGTTGATGCCCACCATGGCCTCGCCCAGGTCCTCCGAAAGCTCGGCAATGAGCTTGGCGTCGGTGAAGTTTGCCACAGCCTTAACGATGGCGGCGGCGCGCTTGGCGGGGTCGCCACTCTTAAAGATGCCCGAACCGACAAAGACACCCTCGGCGCCCAGCTGCATCATCAGCGCGGCGTCGGCGGGGGTCGCTACGCCGCCGGCGGCAAAGTTCACCACGGGAAGCTTGCCCGTGGCATGAACCTCGCGTACCAGCTCGACCGGAACCTGCAGTTGCTTGGCTGTCTCAAAGAGCTCGTCGTCGCGCAGAGCAACAACGTCGCGGATCTGCTTTTGGATCTTGCGCATGTGGCGCACAGCCTGGACGACGTCGCCCGTGCCCGGTTCGCCCTTGGTGCGAATCATCGTGGCGCCTTCGGTAACACGGCGCAGCGCCTCGCCCAGATCGCGGGCACCGCAGACAAACGGCACGTCAAACTGGGTCTTGTCGATGTGATAGACGTCATCGGCAGGGGAGAGAACTTCGGACTCGTCGATGTAATCGATCTCGATGGCCTGCAGGACCTGCGCCTCGACAATGTGACCGATGCGGCACTTGGCCATAACAGGGATGGAGACGGACTCTTGGATGCCCTTGATCATCTTGGGGTCGCTCATGCGCGAGACGCCGCCTGCGGCGCGGATGTCGGCCGGAATGCGCTCGAGTGCCATGACGGCGCAGGCGCCCGCCTCCTCGGCGATGCGTGCCTGCTCAGGCGTGGTGACGTCCATGATGACGCCGCCCTTGAGCATCTGCGCGAGCTCGCGATTGAGTTTGACGCGATCGGCCTTGCTGGTCTGTTCTGCCATGGTTGCTCCCTTGGTTGGCATGTGCATTGCTTGACGGAACATCCTATCGGGGAGCTGGGTATGGCGAAATACTCAGTTTTCGAGATAATAACAAGGTCAGACTAATACCAGATTGAACAGCTCGATAAGGTCAGGTGGCAAACTCATGCTTGACTACAATTTGGAAAAACGCGGCGAAGCATCGCTCTATGAGTATGTTTACCAGCAAATTCGAGATGATATTGTAGCTGGACGCATTGCGGCGGGGGAGCATCTTCCGTCTAAGCGCGCCTTTGCCAGTCATCTGGGAATCAGTGTCATTACCATCGAGAATGCATATAGCCAGTTACTTGCCGAGGGTTATATTTGCTCAAAGCCGCGGCGTGGCTACTACGCTTGCGAGCTTCCGGATGCACCGGTTTTGCCTTTGGCTACGGGGAACATCGACCGAGATGCCGTCTCTGTGGGCCCTAGCGCGCATGATGCCAACGGACAGGTCGAGCGATTCGATGCGCTCTCTCCTTCCGCTTTGGAGGCGGCGCGGCTTTGGCAAAGCGCACTGCGGGCGACGCTGGCATCCGAAGACGAGCGCGAAATCTTCTCGCCCGCGCCAGCGCAGGGCACCGCTCGGCTACGACGCGCAATTGCTCACCATCTGCGCGGGACAAGGGGTATGAATGTCGACCCCGACAACATCGTTATCGGTGCGGGCGCCCAGCTGCTCGATACCATGTTGGTTCAGCTGCTTGGCGCGGACAAGGTGTATGCCGTTGAGGACCCGGGCTATTTGCGCCTGACGCGCATCTATCAGGCTATGGGCTGCAAAGTTCGACATATCCCGTTGGATGATGAGGGCGTGGACTTGAGCACTCTGCAGAAAAGCGGGACCGATGTCCTTCACCTGATGCCGTCCCATCAGTATCCGACCGGCCTGGTGACGAGCATCGCGCGCCGGTATGCGCTGCTGAGCTGGGCTGCCGAACGGCCGGGTCGATATCTCATCGAAGATGACTTTGATTGTGAGTTTCGCCTTGCCGGCAAGCCGATTCCCGCGCTCGCGTCAATCGATGCCGCCCAGTCGGTTATCTACACCAACACGTTTTCGAAGAGCCTTTCATCGGCATTGCGTCTAGCGTACATGGTGTTGCCCGATGAGCTGATGGAACGGTTTAGGCGCAACCTTGGTTTTTACGCCTCGTCGGTGAGTTCTGTTGACCAGGTCGCTTTGGCTCGTTTGCTGGAATCGGGTGATTACGAGCGGCATGTGAACCGCGTGCGCGTTCGTGCTCGCGAGGCGCGTGATGGCCTGATGGCGCTTGTGCGGAAGGTGTTTCCGGCAGGGGAGGTCTCGATTGAACATGCGGACGCGGGCCTTTACTGCACCGTTGCCCTGTCCGAGGACGGAGCGGGGAAGAGTTTCGCGAAGGCTCTTGCTGACGTTCGTATTTCCTATGTCAACATCGCCGATTGCCTGTGGACGGGTGATCGGGCATCGACTAAGAGCGCTCCATCTCGCGTCCTCATTCAATACGACGACCTGAGCCCTCAGTCGCTCATCGTTCTTCAAGAACAGCTGCAATAAGCCCACGAAAAAGGCCCGAACCAATACGGTCCGGGCCTCATCGAGCTAGAGGTTATGTCTCAGGCGGTTGGCTTAGCCAAAGTAGCGCTTGAGCAGGCCGGCGAAAGCCTTGCCGTGGCGGGCCTCGTCGCGAGCCATCTCGTGCACGGTGTCGTGGATGGCATCGAGGCCGGCGGCCTTGGCGCGCTTGGCAAGATCGGTCTTGCCGGCGGTGGCGCCGTTCTCGGCCTCAACGCGCATCTCGAGGTTCTTCTTGGTGGAGTCGGTCACGACCTCGCCCAGGAGCTCAGCGAACTTGGCGGCATGCTCCGCCTCCTCGTGGGCAGCCTTCTCCCAGTACAGGCCGATCTCGGGGTAGCCCTCGCGATGAGCGACGCGAGCCATGGCCAGGTACATACCGACCTCAGAGCACTCGCCCTCAAAGTTAGCGCGCAGGTCGGCAACGATGTCCTCGGAGACGCCCTCCATCTTGGCGACACCCACGACGTGCTCGGCAGCCCACTCGAGCTGGCCCTCCTCCTGCTTCAGGAAACGAGAACCGGGAACGCCGCACTGGGGGCACTTAAAATCCTCGGGCAGCTGGTCGCCGTCGAACTCTTCCACATAACCGCAAACGGGGCAAACAAACTTCATGATTCGATCCTTTCGATCGATGGCGATTGCGCGCTCGTCCGGTCCCGTAAGGGCCCTCTCCGGACGTGCGTCTTGACGAGTTCTATTATCCATAAATGCGACCAAATGTGAAGCCTATTAGGAATGATTTTTAATAAAACAATTTTAAGATATGAAGATGTTGATTGATTAACGATTGGCAGGCCGTCTTTGACCGCCGATGAGTACAATCGGGCGAGCAAATGTTGACCAATCAACAAATGAAGGAGTTTCCTTTATGCATCTAGCCCGTCGTGCCTGGTGCCGAACATATCAGACGGTTTTTCGCATTGCATTGCCGATCCTGCCCTATACCGAGCCGCGCATTTTGGAGCATGCCGAGGATGTGCCCGCGGTGCTTCAAAAGCGCTCGATCCAGAAGGCCCTTATCGTGACGGATCCCGGCATTGCCCGTCTGGGGCTCACGGCATCACTCGAGCGTGCGCTTACGGCTCAGGGGATTGGCGTTACGGTCTATGCCGAAACGCGTATGAACCCCACAGTCTCGAATGTGGAGGAAGCGGCGGCGCTGTATCGCGAGAACGACTGCCAGGCCATTATCGGCTTTGGCGGCGGCTCGGCTATGGACTGTGCCAAGGGCGTGGGAGCACGTATCGCGCAGCCAAACAAGCCCATCAACAAGATGCGCGGCCTGTTGCGCGTCCACCGTCTCCTGCCGCTGCTTATTGCGGTTCCCACTACCGCCGGTACGGGAAGCGAAGTCACGCTCGCGGCGGTTATCACCGATGACGAGACGCACTATAAATACCCCATTAACGACTTTGTGCTTATCCCGCGTTTTGCGGTCCACGACCCCGAGTTTACGCGCGGGTTGCCGGCGTCCATTACGGGGCAGACGGGTATGGATGCCCTGACGCATGCTGTCGAGGCCTTTATCGGGCGAAGCACCACGCCCTATACGCGCAAGATGGCGCGACAGGCGGTTCAGCTCATCCGCGATAATTTGCTTGAGGCCCATGAGCATGGAGACAACATGCGTGCGCGTCGCAATATGCTTTCGGCGGCGTATAAGGCGGGCGTTGCCTTTACGCGCTCCTATGTTGGATACGTTCATGCCATCGCACACAGCTTGGGCGGGCGTTACGGGATTCCGCACGGCTTGGCCAACGCGATCATCCTGCCGCACATGCTTCGCGCTTATGGTGACGCCGCCGCTCCCAAGCTTGCCGATCTTGCTCGCATGGCGGGCATTGCGCCGGCTACCGCGCAGGACAGTCTTGCGGCCGAGGCCTTTATCGATTGGGTCGACCGCATGAACGAGGCCCTGGGAATCCCCAAATATGTCTCGGGTATTCGCCGCTCCGATATTCCGCAAATGGCGGTCCATGCCGATGCCGAGGCCAATCCCCTGTACCCCGTTCCGCTTTTGATGGACCGCCCGGAGCTCGAGCATATGTACGAGGTCGTCGCGGGTGGTATGTTTGAGGACGAGAACTAGGAGGGTCCATGAACACCGAGGAAATTGCGCGCATCGTCGGCGATCAGCGCGCCTACTTTAAGACGCACGCCACGTTTGATGTTGATGCTCGACGTCGTGCACTCGTGAGTTTACGCGATGCGGTGCGGGCCCACGAGGCCGATATTGCCCATGCGCTCAAGACCGATTTGGGAAAGTCGCATGACGAGGCCTATATGTGCGAGATCGGCACGTCGCTTTCCGAGATTCGTCATCAGATTGCGCATGTGGCTCGATGGAGTCGTCCGCGCCTGCGTCCGTGTGACCTTGCCAATGCCGTGAGTGTGTGCAAAACGCAAGCCGTGCCCTATGGCGTCACGCTCATCATGGCGCCGTGGAACTACCCGTTTTTGCTAACGCTCGAGCCGCTCGCCGGCGCCCTTGCCGCTGGCAATACTGTGGTCATCAAGCCGAGCGCCTATGCTCCGGCATCGAGCGCGGTGCTCAGGCAAATCTGTGAAGAGACATTTGATCCGCGCCTGGTGACGGTTGTCGAGGGCGGGCGCGCCGAAAACGAAGCGCTGCTCGACGAGTGCTGGGACAAGATCTTCTTTACCGGTAGCGTTCCGGTCGGCAAGCTCGTTATGGAGCGCGCAAGTAAAAACCTTACGCCCGTGACGCTTGAACTGGGCGGAAAGAGTCCCTGCATCGTGGATGCGACGGCAAACTTGAAGGTCGCGGCGCGGCGTATCGCCTTTGGCAAATGGCTCAACGTGGGGCAGACCTGCGTGGCGCCCGACTACCTGCTGGTCGATACGCGCGTGCACGACGAGCTGCTGGGCCTCATCAAGGAAGAGACCCGCCGTATGTTTGGCGAGCATCCGCTCGATAACGAGGACTACGGGCATATCGTCAACGCCAAGCATTTTGCGCGCGTGCGCGGGCTGATCGATCCCGATAAGGTCGTGCTTGGAGGTACCGCGCGCGAGACTTCGCTCAAGATTGAGCCGACGATTTTGGACGGCGTGTCCCCCGATGACGCCGTGATGCAGGAGGAAATCTTCGGTCCCATCTTGCCGGTGCTGACGTTTGAGAGCCTAGACGAGGCCGAGACGTTTATTACGGATCGTCCGACGCCGCTGGCCCTGTATATCTTTAGCCAGGACCGTGCGGCTCAGCAGCGCTTTGTGCGCTACGTGCCCTTTGGCGGCGGCTGCGTCAACGACACGATCATGCACTTGGCTACGAGCCATATGGGCTTTGGCGGCATGGGTGCGAGCGGTATGGGCCAGTACCATGGCCGCGAGAGCTTCGATACGTTTAGCCACAAGAAGAGCATCGTGAACAAGGCTACGTGGCTGGACGTGCCATTCCGCTATGCCCCTTACGCAAGCTGGAAGCACAAGTTCGTGCGCATGTTTGTGCATTAGAATCAGATGACATAGGGGCAAACAAAATAGCCGCCCCCGCGTAAGCGAAGACGGCCACTTCTCACGATGAAAACGTGTATCGGAGTTGGCAAGACCCGCTGCCGCGGGTGCCATTCGTGCTCCTATCTTATCTGCAAGCGCTCTGTCTCGCAGACGTTGCAGCAAATGGGTGAAAGGTGCGAGCGGGCGAATTCGTGTCCGCACGAGTTCGTAGACTTCTCACTAAGGTTAAGCGCCGGTTTACCCGGCCGTTAGAGGAGTTGCCATGTACGAGCCTTCACGTGTTCTTTTGTCGTTTCATATCGCAGGATTTCAGTATGCCGACGGTGCCTTGGTCTTGGGCGATCTTAAGGTTGGCGATAAGCTGACGCTGTGTGCCGAGCGCGATAATCCCCATGACCCCGAGGCGGTTGCGATCTATTACGGCAACACCAAGCTTGGGTATGTTCCGGGAAACGAGGTCGGCCCACTGTCCTTGATGATGTATTACGGCCACGAGGACGTTTTTGAGGCCCGCGTACAGCAGGTTGCGCCCGAGCGCAGCCCGTGGCATCAGGTGCGCGTTGGCCTCTATGTGGTGGATGCTCGCTAATCGGTAAGGGAAACTGCCATGTTTGACGACGATGACCTGTTCGATTTGACGGATGATCCGTTTGAGTGGGATCTGCTGCTCGACGACGATGATCTGGAACAGGACCGTAAGAGACGGCGGGACAAGAAAACTCAGGGTGACGCTTCGAAAAAGCAGGACAAACGCAGCCGCGGCCTGTTCGGCGGGCTCTTTGGCTAACCGCCGCATCGCTGTGTCTGTATACTTAGCACGAGTTTGACGCGTTGCGAAATGAGGGCATAGACGATGATGTGGTTTACCGCCGACCTGCACCTGGGCGATACGAATATCTTGCACGACATGGATCGGCCGTTTGGCTCGGTCGAGGAGATGAACCGCAAGGCCATCGATGCCATCAATGAGTGTGTGGCTGCAGATGACCGCCTCTATATCCTGGGTGACTTTACCTATCGTTTGCCCCTGGCGGATGCTGTGCGCCTGCGCGAGCGTATCGAATGCAAGAATGTGACGCTTATCCGCGGTAACCATGACGGCGATTGGGAAGATCCCGACGTGTCGCAGATTTGGGAAGACGTGCGTGATTATCTGGAGATTGCCCCCGGCTATGCCAAGGGTCATCGTCTGGTGATGAGCCATTACCCCATGCTCAGCTGGAATGGCAAGGCGCGTGGCGCCATTATGCTACATGGGCATATCCACAGCAGGGGAGACCGCGCCAACGCGCGCAACCGCGACCGCGAACGTCCTATCCTTCGCTACGATGTCGGCCTCGACGCCAACGAGTACAAGCCCGTAAGCCGCGATCAGATTCTTAGCTTCTTTGGGCTATAGGGCGCCAGAACTACCACAAAGGGGACAGGCACCTTTGTGGTGGTTTTCACATAGATTGGAGTCGCTATGAAGCAATTGCTTATTCGTGCCGATGATATCGGTTATTCGTATGCCGTTGACCTGGGGATTGCCAGAAGCGTCAACGAGGGCCCGGTGCGCTCAGCGGGCCTTATGCCTAATATGCCCGAGGCCGAGCGTGGGTGGTTGCTCGTGGCGGATGCCGATACTGCGGTGGGCCAGCATACCAACGTGTGCCTGGGTAAGCCGTGTGCCGATCCAGCGCTCATTCCGAGCATGCTCAATGAGAATGGCGAGTTCCATAGCAGCCGTACCTTCCGCGAGCATTTTAAGCGCGGTGAGGAGCTGATAGACTTCGACGAGGCCTGCATCGAGATCCGTGCGCAGCATGACCGTTTTGTCGAGATTGTGGGCCGCGAGCCCGACTACTTCGAAGCCCATGCTGTCATGAGTAAAAACCTTAACCGAGCGATCTCGGCGGTTGCCCAGGAGCTGGGCCTTAAGGAGCAAAAGGCGAGCTTCGACCCCACGGCGGTGGTGCGTTGCGGAGATACCGACCTGCACATGGTAATGCGCTCGATGAAGCCGGGCTACGAACCTAAAGAAGCAATCATGCAGACGGTTCGCGAGATGTCCGACGGCGAGACGGTCGTCTTTGTGTGTCACCCGGGCTATCTTGATCGCTATATCCTCGAGAACAGCTCGCTTACGACCGATCGCACCAAGGAAGTCGATGCGCTGATCGATCCTGAGCTGCGCGCTTGGCTCGAGTCTCAACCCGATCTTCGCCTGATCGACTATCGCGACCTGTAAGAGCTCAAGCCAACACAAGGGGAACAGGCACCTTTGCGGTGGTTCTGGCGCCGTTGCCATTATGGTGGCGGCGCCTTTTTTGTCCGTGCGGCGCGGTAGAGTGTAGTCGGTTGAAATTTGCGTCCATCGAGGAGCTGTTATGAACGAGATCAAGTGCCCGCATTGTGGCGAAGTCTTTAAGGTCGATGCGTCTGGCTATGCGGATATCGTCAAGCAAGTACGCGATGCCGAGTTTTCGCGCGATCTGGATGAGCGTGTGAGGGCAGTCCAACGCGAGGGCGAGCAGGCGCTGGAGCTTGAGCGCTCGCGTTCGTCGGCTGCCCTGCAGGAGGCGGAGTCTCAGCGCAATGCACAACTCGTTGAGCAGAAGAATGCTGCGGCTCGGGAGTTGGCACAAGAGGTCGCCAAGCGCGATGCCGAGCTTGTCGAGCTGCGCGCCAAGCTCGAGGGCGCTGCCGCAGAGCGCGAGAGCGCAAGCCAGCGTGCGGCGGTTGAGGCCCGTGCCGATGCTCAGAAGGAGAATGCTGAGCTTCAGCGCGAGATCGACAATTTGCGTGCGCGGCTGGGGCGCAAAGATGACGAAGCCAAGCTTGCCGAGTCGGTGGCGCGCAACGCTGCTCAAAACGATTTAGCTGCACGTGATGCCCAGATTGCCGAGCTGCAGGCCAGGCTTGCCGCAGCGGACAAGGCTCAGGAGATGGCGCTTGCCGCTGCCGCGGCAGAGTCGCAGCGTGATCTCGATGCCGCTCGCAGCGAGGCCGAACGTGCACTTGCTGACTACCGCGCGACGGTACAGGAGAAGTTTTCCGCCGCAAAGGCACAATCTGAGCAAGAGGCCGAGGGTCTGCGTGCCCAGCTGCGCGAGCAGGAGCTGATGGCAAAAATGAACCTGTCGGAGGCAGTCGCCGCGGCGGAGCGAGAGCGCGATGAGGCACGTGCGAAACTGACGAGTGAGCTGGCAGTGCGCGATTCGCGCGAGGAACAGGCAAAGGCGGCACATGAGCTCGAGCTTGCTCAAGCCAAGCGCGCGAGCGATGAGCTGATCCGCTACAAGGATGAAGAGATTGAGCGCCTGAAGGACATGAAGGTCCGCCTGTCCACCAAGATGGTGGGCGAGTCGCTCGAGCAGCACTGCGAGACCGAGTTCAACCGTCTGCGCATGACGGCGTTTCCCAACGCGTACTTCGAGAAAGACAACGATGCGTCCGAGGGTACCAAGGGCGATTTTATCTTCCGCGAGTGCGACGCGAGCGGTAACGAGGTCATTTCGATTATGTTCGAGATGAAAAACGAGAACGACGAGACCGCGACCAAGCACAAGAACGAGGACTTCTTTAAGAAGCTCGACCACGATCGCCGCCAGAAGGGCTGTGAGTATGCAGTGCTCTGCACCCTGCTGGAGCCCGAGAGCGAGCTCTATAACGCGGGTATTGTCGACGTGAGTTACCGCTATGAGAAGATGTACGTGATCCGCCCGCAATTCTTCATTCCCATGATTACGCTTCTTCGCAACGCCGCCATGGGTTCGCTGCGTTATAAGCAGGAGCTAGCGGAGTACAAACAGCAGAATATCGACGTCACGAACTTCGAAGCCAAGATGGAGAAGTTCAAGGACGGCTTCTCGCGCAACTACAACCTGGCGAGCAAGCAGTTCGAGTCGGCAATCAAGGAGATCGATGCCGCTATTAAGCAGCTCGAGAAGACCAAGGACGACCTGCGTCGCAGCACCGAGAATCTGCGTCTGGCCCACAACAAGGCCGATGAGCTCACCATTCGAAAGCTCACGTGGGGTAACAAGACCATGAAGGCGGCGTTTGACGAGGCGCACGGGGCTGCGCCGGAGACAAACGATGAGCCCGCCGAGGCGGATTCGTATGAGGTCGAGGATGCCGAGTAAGGCATAGCGGATAGTGCAAAAGCGGGACCGCTGGCGATATTGCCAGCGGCCCCGCTTCGTTTCGTTCCAGTATGTTCGGCTAGTCCTCGAGCAGGTCCTCGATAAATCCGACGCGGTAGTTTTTGAAGATGACCTCGCCGCCGTCTTGCGTGGCGTCCAGATCGACATCGCCCATGATGCCAAAGTCGTGGTCGCCATCCTCGTCGGCAAAGATCTGATGCACGTGCCATACGTGCGCGGTCTTCTCGTCGGACTCATCGATGGAAAACATCGCGGCGCTGCGGGCATCTCCGTCGGTGAGGATTTCCTCGTGTTGCTCATGGTAGGCATCGAGCGCCTTTTGCCAGCGGATCTCGCTCATGCCCCAGTCGTCGTCGAGTTCGCCCAGGTCGCGAACGTGCTCGCGGGCGGCAAGGGTCACGCGGCGGAAGAGCGCGTTGCGCACCAACAGCGTGCAGCCGCGGCGGTCCACCACGACCTCGTCGATGCCCTGCGGCGGCGCAGCATCGAGGGCTGCCGGGTTGCCGGCGTTCTCCCACTCGTCCACCAGGCTCGAGTCCACCGAGCGCACCACAAAGCCCAGCCACGAGATAATGTCGCGCAGGCGCTCGTCGCGCTTCTCGATGGGCACGGTGCGGTCGAGCGAACGGTAGGCCTCTGCCAGGTAGCGCAGTAAAATGCCCTCGGAGCGGGCGATGCCGAGCTTTTGAATGTAGCCCTTAAAATCGCTCGCGCTTTCCAGCATATCGCGCAGAACACTCTTGGGAGAGAGCTGATAGTCGTTTGCCCAAGGTACTTCCTGGCAGTACTTATCAAAAGCGGCGTCGAGCAAATCCTCGAGTGGCTTTTCGTACGTGACGTCTTGAATGCGCTCCAAGCGCTCCTCATACTCGATGCCGTCGGCCTTCATCTCGGCCATAGCGCGATCGCGTGCGGCGCGCTCCTGTGCGCGCAGTACCTGCTTGGGATCCTCGAGCGTTGCCTCGACCATTGAGATCAGGTTCATGGTATAGGTCTCGCTCTCGGGATCGAGCAGCTCCAATGCGGCAAGCAAGAACGGCGAGAGCGGCTGATCGAGCGCGAAGTCCTCGGGCAGATCGACCGTCAGCGCATAGTCGATGTCTGGTGCGGCGTCAGTCGGGGCGTCGGGTGCGGGCGGTACCTCGGTGCGAACGACGACGCCGGAATCGATGAGCGTGGCGAAGATCTCGTCGGCGCGAACCTCGAGCTTGGCCTTTTCCTCGGGAGTCTGCAAGCTCGTCTCGATGAGGTCGTGTACGCGGGCGCGGGCATCGCCGCCCTGTTCGACCACGCTAATCACCATGGAGTGTGTGATGCGCAGGCGCGGCTTGAGCGTTTCGGGCTGCGTCTCGATCAGGCGCTCAAAGGTCTGCTTGTTCCAGGTGACAAAGCCCTCGGGGGCCTTCTTCTTTTTAATCTTGCGGAGCTTTTTGGGATCGTCGCCCGCCTTGGCCATAAGCTTGGCATTCTCGATCTCGTGCTCGGGTGCCTCGGCAATCACCATGCCCTCGGTATCGAAACCCGAGCGGCCGGCGCGACCGGCAATCTGATGGAACTCGCGGGCGCGCAGGCGACGCATCTTGTAGCCGTCGAACTTGGTGAGCGCGGTGAGCACCACGGTGTGGATGGGTACGTTGATGCCGACGCCGAGTGTATCGGTACCGCAGATGACGGGCAGCAGACCCTGCTGCGCCAAGCGCTCGACCAGCAGGCGATAGCGCGGCAACATGCCAGCATGGTGCACGCCGACGCCGCATCCAAGCAGGCGCTTGAGAATCTTGCCAAAGGCCGTCGAGAAGCTCGTCCCCTTTGCCGCGTCTTTGATGGCTTCGCGCTGCTCCTTGCTGGCGATGCCAAAATTGGCGAGCGACTGTGCCGTCGCAAGTGCGGCATCCTGGCTAAAGTGCACGATATAGAGCGGGGCCTCGCCGCGACGCATCGCGAGCTCGACGGTGCCCTCGAGCGAGGTCGTCACGTAGTCGTAGCTCAGCGGCACGGGGCGTGGGGCATCGACGACCAAGTCACAGGTAGCGCCGGTGTGCTCCTCGAGTGAGGCGGCGATGGCAGTGACATTGCCGAGCGTGGCGCTCATGAGCATAAACTGCGTGTGGGGCAGGGTGAGCAGCGGCACCTGCCAGGCCCAGCCGCGGTCGGGGTCGGCAAAGTAGTGGAACTCGTCCATGGCCACGCAGCCCACGTCGGCGTCCTCGCCCTCGCGGAGCGCATCGTTGGCAAGGATTTCGGCCGTGCAGCAGATGACGGGTGCCTTGGTGTTGATATGCGTGTCGCCGGTGATCATACCGACGTTATCGCGACCGAGCACCTGCACCAGGTCGAAGAACTTTTCACTGACCAAGGCCTTGATGGGGGCCGTGTAATAACAGCGTTTGCCCTGTGCCATGCCCATAAAGAGCATGCCCAGCGCGACGAGCGATTTACCCGATCCGGTCGGTGTGCCTAAAATGACGTGATCGCCGGCTGCCAGGTCCATGAGGGCCTCTTCTTGGTGATCCCACAGCTCAATGCCGCGATCGCTCGTCCATTCAAAGAAATGTTCGAAGGCTTGATCGGGCGTGAGCCATGGTTCGGGCTCGCTGCCGTCCTCGGGCTCCCACCAGGTGGGGGAGAGCGCGCCGAGCGAGCCAAACTCGGCTTCGGTTCCCGTGCCGCCCGAGAATGAGCTGGCGGCGCCGGCGCCGGAGACGGTACTGGCGGCGGTGTCTGTCGTGGTCTGTGCCATGTGTTTGCTTTCTCTCGCGATTGTCCGCCAACTATTATGGCGTAGCGGCGGCGCGGGGTGCCAGCGCGCGAGAAAATGCAGGAAATGGGCGTTCTGCCCAGCCGTTTGGTGCAGTTGCCAGCTAAGTGAGTAGACTTTTTGCAATATCGCGAGCACATGGCTTTTGCGTAAGGGATTTACCTGCGGTTTTAGTTTTCGTTATGTGGGTTGTGCTTGGCTATTGCTAAAAAGTCTACTCACTTAGGTTTGAGGGTCGTTCGCTGGCGCCTATTTGCGCTTGTTTGCTGACGCCGCGACCATCAGAAGCCCGTGGGACTCTTGTGGCAGGCGCTTCTTGCCCTTGCGGGCGCGGTTTCTAAAGTTCTCGACGGCCTCTTCCATGCCGAGGGGCACGTAGGTGAGCTCGTCGAGGTTATCTGGCAGGTAGCAGGCAAGGCTTTGCTCCTGCGCTCGGCCTGCTGCGAGTTGCTCTTCGGTAGGTTTCTCGCCGGGTGTGGCGTAAATGCCATAGACGACGGCACCCATCTCGCGCGTGCGGCATTCATATTCGGTCTCGGGATGCTCGGGATGGTCGCGGCGGACGTCGTCACTTACCCAAAGCGTGTCGTAGCCTGCCGCGGCAAACTGTCCCAGGGCGTAATCGCGCAATGGTTTGCTGTCGGTTCGTAGCGTTACGGTGGCGCCGGCTGCAAAGAGCGGGCGATAGAGCATCAGATGGTCGACATGGACGAGGCGCTTTTTGGCGTACTTGGCCTTGGGCTGCGGCGTGGGAAAGTTGATGGTGATGGCATCGAGCTCGCCTGTGGCAAATAGCTGCGGCAGCGATGCGGCGCCTCGAGGCAGAACGAGTGCGTTGGTCAGTTCATGCTCGCAGATTTTCTGTGCGGCATAGGCGATGCAGATGGGCTCCTGGTCCATGCCGACAAAGAGCGTGTCGGGCTCACGGCGAGCACGCTCAACCAGATAGGTGCCTTTGCCGCAGCCCAGATCCAGATGAAGGTGTTCGAAGGGCTTGCTGCCAACTGGCGCGCAAGCCTCGCGCCAATCTCCGGCATAGATTTCGGGGTTCGTCTCAATCGCATCGGCGTAGCGCTCTAGGCGCTCCTCGAGCACAAAGTTCTTAGGCGTGCGAACGTGGACGGCTCCCATGAGGCTCCTTGGTCATAAGTATGGAACGTATAGCTGCGCGTTCCGTCAATGGGTTGAAAAAGGGGTGGGCATAGTTTGCCCGAAAGACGCGGTGCGGCTCGACGGCGAGTCGTCGGTGCCTACAGGCGCTTGAGAATCACATAGCGGTTGAGATCGCCGCTGCGACCGTCAGCATGGAAGCGCTCAAGCTCGCGCACGGGGACCTCGCCGCTCTTGTAGAACGTACGCACGCCGCGCACCAGGTCGGTGATCTGCTGATCGTCAAAGTGGTGGCAATAGCGGTAGGCGTGGCGGTCGTTTTGCCAGCCAATAAGGTGGTCACCGGCTTCAAACTGCGCGGAATCGTAACCCTCAAACGGCGGGGTGAGCTCGGCGCGGGCTTCGGCTCGAACGGCCTTGCGCGCCATGCGCTCGTCGTTCATAAACTCCCAAAAGCTGATGGCGATGATGCCGCCCGGGCGCGTCTGCCGCACCAGGGCGTCGAGCACGCGTACGCGGTACTCGCACGACGGCACGTGGTGCATAAAGCCAAAGCAGACCGAGATGTCGGCGAGCGGGGCGTCGAAAAGCACGTCGGGCGTCTCGGCGGGGTTGAGTTTCATGAGGGCATCGAGCACGTCGAGTTCTTGGAAGTGCAAGTTAGGAATGCGCAGGGCGTGGCCGCGTGCATCGATGGCCAGGTCCTGGCACGAGTCGACGCCATAGAACTCGAAGGGGCAGCTGGCGTCTGCCGAGGGGCTCGTGCCGTCCATGCCTTTGGCAGCCAGCGTGCCGCCGGCGGCAAAGTTCTCGAATCGCATATTGCCGCAGGCGAGATCGAAGACGCGGACGGGATGCTCGATCGTGGCGACGTCGAGCTGTTCGAGCGCGATGTCCATGGTGCGCACCCAGCCGGGCCACGGGGCCTGGCGCGTATCGGAAAAGGAGGCGGAGTGCTCGCGATAGAACGTGTTGTTGAGCTGGATGAGCGATGAGGCGAAATCGCGGTTCACGGCGCGGAACTCCCTCCGTTGGCGGTGCGGAATAAACAGTACGACCATACTACCGTTAACGCCGCAACGGGGACAACCGAGCTGCGGGTCATTGCTTTGTTTGGACACATTTCCGCAGCTCATATGCACCCGCAACCGCCGGTTGTCAAAAATCTCACTAAAATAGGTGGCATGTTTTTGGCGGTGGCGGATACATTTTTAACTGTGCAAGGCGCCTAAGAACAAAAACGGTCCGGCGGCACGGCTGGCAAAAGCATAGGAGGAACCATGAATGTAGAAACTGCGCAGCGGCTCGCCGACCTTCGCCGCAGCAAAGGCTTTAGCCAAGAAGGGCTCGCACGAAAGCTGGGGCTGTCGCGCCAAGCGGTCAGTAAATGGGAGCGTGCAGAGAGCTCGCCCGATACCGAGAACCTGATCTCGCTCGCCAAACTCTATGGCGTGAGCCTGGACGAGCTGCTCAATCCGAGCGATGAGATCGAGGACGATATCGAGTTTGAGAACGAGGACCGCGCCCGTCAGCGCGAGGCCGAGGCGGCAGAGCGCGCGCGTACCCATGAGGCGGCGGCACGTGCCACCGAGGCGGCAACACAGGCGAGTGATGCTGCGGCCAAGGCGGCGCAAGCGGCAAGCTGGAGTGCACAGGCCGCCAATGCCGCTACGGCGCAGGCGACGAGTGGCGGCGCAGTTGGCTCGACTCCGGTGAAGGGCCCGTTCCAGTCATTCCCGTATTGGGCCGTGTGCTGGCTGCTGTTCTTTTTGCTGATGTTCCTGTTTGGCGCCGGCCCCTTTGCCGCGCTGATCTTCTTTACGATTCCCATCTATCACTGGGTTGCGCGTGCGCTCGATGGTGATTGGGCACGCGGGGATATTCAGGTTGGTCCGGCGCCGGCGGCGGCTTGGGCTCAGAATGCTTCCGCTCCGGTTGATACTGACGTGGCTACCGCGACTACCGCTGACCCGATCGCCAAAGAGGGTGATGAATGATGAAGCTTTCGCATGAATCCAAGGTACGCTTGGGCGTTGGCATCGGAGCGTTCGTGCTCATCATCGGACTTGTCTTTGGCACTTCGCGGCTATTGGCTCATTCCGATATGGTGCGTACGACCGGTATTCTATCTGGCAATTTGTCTGATTTTGACGATATGTTTGACGACGATGATCTCTTGGATAACGGCAACTATTCCGCTCGGCCTCAACAGCTTTCGAGCGAAACGTTTGATGCCGACGCGTTCACATCGCTTGACTTGGACGTGACGTCGGGCACGGTCGAGATCAAACACGTCTCCGGCGGGCCGGTGCGCGTAATTGAAAGCGGGCGTGTGGCAACGGGGACCGTTGCCTTCGATGCGGCAACCCAAAATCTGGCCGAAATCAAGGGCTCTACGCTCAAAATTCGCCAGTTCGATTGCGATGACGAGCGCGCCATTGACCGCACGGTTACCGTCGAACTGCCGCGCGAAGTTGCCGATAACATGGTGGGCATTACAGCGAATGTAGGATCGGGCGATCTGACGGTCACGGACATTGCGTGCCATGACCTCAACCTGACTTTGGACTCGGGAGACGTTGAGTTTGCGGGCACCGTGACCGACACCCTGAATGCCAAGGTCGGTTCGGGCGATGTGACGTTCGAGCTCTACCAGGCCCCCGCGAAGTCGATGGACGTGAGCGTGGGCTCGGGCGATGTGGAGATGACGGTTCCGAACTCGACGGGCTTTAAGGCGAGCCTTACCCTGGGTAGCGGCGACTTCGAGAGCGATTTCCTTCCGCTTGGCTACGACGGCGAGACCATTTTGAATCTTGAATTCGATAACGGCGATAAGTCTGCCACGTATCGTTTTAAGGTCGGTTCGGGCGACATGTCGTTTGATCCGGAGTGACAGACGGCTATCGAAGACTTATAAACCATAGTCGCGCTCTTTGATGGAGGCGCCGGGGCCGTGGTCGGCTTCGGCGCCTTTGCCTTTACAATGGGGACATGGAACAGATTATCTTGAACATACTCGAGGCTCTGCGTCGCGGCGAGACTGTGGACGACAAAGCGCTCGTCAAACTGATACATGCCGAGGCGCGCCGTGAGGGTGCCGACAAACGCGATTTGGCCAAGCGCCGCTTGCTGCCGTTTTACCAGCGGGTGAAGCGCGAGGAGCCGGCACGTTGGGCTGGGTGGAATGTCGATTCCGATCTGGAGCGTCAACTGCTGCAGGTGTTGCGTATGAAGCCTCGTCGCACGGCTTCGGGCGTGGCAACCATTACCGTCATCACCAAGCCGTGGCCGTGCTCGGGCGATTGCCTGTTTTGCCCCAACGACCTGCGCATGCCCAAAAGCTATTTACATGCCGAGCCGGCGTGTGCCCGTGCAGAGCAAAACTGCTTCGATCCATATCTGCAGGTGAGCGCCCGTTTGACCGCGCTTTCGCAGATGGGTCATGCGATCGATAAGATCGAGCTCATTGTGCTTGGCGGTACCTGGAGCGACTATCCGCAAGGGTATCAGATGTGGTTTATGTCGGAGCTCTTCCGCGCGCTCAATGACGATGCCGTGGCCGGCGTGGCGGCCAACCCCATGTTGGCGCGTCCGGGCATCAGCCGTGCCGAGGCAGGGCGCCTGCTCGATGACGCTCCCGCCGATGCCCTGCCGCCGGTGGTGGCGGAGCGTCGCGAACGCTATCGGGCCGTCGGTATTGCGACCGACGAGGCCGAGCTTGCGAGCGGTGTTACCGACGAGCAGGGGCGTGTGGATGCTGCCGTGGGCGGCTATAACCGCGCGGTGCGTCGTCTGTACGGCCCTGGTACGCCGTGGGGCGAGGTTGCCGAGTGGCAAACGACAACGATGGAAGAGCTCGAGCGCCAGCAGCGCATCAACGAGACGGCGAAGCATCGTGTGGTGGGGCTCGTTATCGAGACGCGCCCCGATGCCGTAACGCCGCAGGCCCTCACGCTCATCCGCCGCCTGGGCTGCACCAAGATTCAGATGGGTATCCAGAGCCTCGACCAGCACCTGCTCGATATCAACGAGCGCCGTATTACGGTGGCTCAGATCGAGCAGGCGTTTTCGCTTGCACGATTGTTTGGCTTTAAGATCCATGCGCATTTTATGCTTAACCTGCTGGGCGCCACGCCCGAGGGGGACAAGCGCGATTATGAGCGCTTTATGACCGAAGGGGCCTTTATGCCCGACGAGGTCAAGGTCTACCCGTGTGCGCTCATCGAGGGCTCGCGTCTGGTGGGCTGCTATGAGCGTGGCGAGTGGCGCCCCTATACCGAGGATGAGCTGCTCGATGTGCTGGCCGACGACATCGTGGTGACGCCGGCGTTCTGCCGTATCAGTCGCATGATCCGCGACTTTAGCTCCGACGACATCATGGTGGGCAACAAGAAGCCCAACCTGCGTCAGCTCGTTGAGAACCGCCTGGCGGCTCGTGGGGAAGGCGCGACGGTGCGCGAGATCCGCTATCGCGAGATCAGCACGGCGGGTGCCGACCTGGATGAGCTGACCCTTGATGAGGAGGTGGCGTACGAGACGCCGGTGACGCACGAGCGCTTTTTGCAGTGGGTGACGCCGCAGGGCAAGATCGTGGGCTTTTTGCGCCTGTCGCTGCCCGATCGTACTTTTGTTGCCGCGCATGCGGACGAGTTGCCGACGACGCCGGACGAGGCGATGATTCGCGAGGTGCACGTGTATGGCATGGCGGCGCGCGTGGGGGATCAAGGCCAGGCGGCCCAGCACCATGGATTGGGGCGTTTGCTCGTAGAGCATGCATGCGAGATCGCCCGGGATGCGGGCTATGCGCGCATCAACGTGATTAGCGCGATTGGCACACGCGAGTACTATCGCCATCTTGGATTTTATGACCATGGCCTTTATCTGCAAAAGGAGCTCTAGATGAACAAGCCGAGTGTTTCTGCTGGTGTCGTTGCCGGCGTTGCTCTGGGAGCCGCGGCGCTTGGTGCGGCCGCTGTCGCTGTTCGTGCTGCCTGTCTGCAGGTTGCGCGAACCCGCAATGGGTTGGCGCGTGTGAAACGCGTGCACGATGAGGGCGGCGATGAGATTCGCGTGTTGGTGCAAGGCGGCGTCTACCAAAGCGCAAGCTACATTGGCGAGCGTTGGGCGGAGCCCGTCTTTGCGTACTATCGTGCGTTTGACGACGTGTTTGAGTCCGAGGATGCGATGCGCGACGCTTATGGTCACGGCATCGACCGTATGCTTATGCTGGGCGGCGGTGGGTTTGCCTATCCCAAGTTCGCGCTGATGTCGCACGAGAGCTTGCGCATGGACGTCATTGAGTACGATGCCGAGATTACGCGCCTGGCGCGCCGCTGGTTCTACCTAGACGAGCTGGAGCGCGCGGCGGGCGATCGCCTGCGGGTAATAACCGCTGAGGCTCGCTCGTATTTGGGTGTGACGAGCGTGGGCCATCGTCGCTACGACGTGGTCGTGAGCGATTGCTTTGGCGGCGCCGAGCCCGTGCGCGGGCTGGCGACCGTTGAGGCGCTGCGCCTGGTGCGGGGCAGCCTGAACCCCGGGGGTATCTACGTGGCCAATATCGTGAGTGCGAACAGGGGGAGCGACGTGACGTTCCTGCGCGATTGCGCCGCCACGGCACTCGAGGTATTCGCCCACGCTTGGGTAGTGCCTTGCGGCGATGCGGAGTTCGGCGGCGAGGAGAATTATCTGCTCATCGCCAGCGACGGCGACTACGCCTTTGCCGAAGCCGTGCCCTTCGACACCGACTTCCTCGGCACCGTCCTTCACGACAAGTAAGTCTCCCCGTCCCAAAAAGACTGGTCTTAGGCGTGGTCGCGCCAGCTGCGGACGCGCTGCTTCATGCCCTCTATGTCGAGCACGCCTTCGGCAAAGCCCTTGCGCACGAGCTCCTCGGGAACGTACTCGTCGTAGCGATCAAAATAAGGCACCTCGCCGGGATAGACGAGCTCGATGGGATCAAAGTCCTTCTCGGCCTCGGCGGCGAGCACCTCAAAGAACGTCTCCTCGTCGGCCTTCATCTTGAACTGCATAAAGTATGGACGCGACGAATCGAGCCCGCGAAGACCAAGCTCCGCGGCGGATTTAATCTTGAGCATGCGCTCGAGTGCCAAAAAGGCGTAACTGCCCAGCCAGGGGAAGAGCACCCAGGTGTCGCCGCCCAGGTTAATGAGCGGTTTAGTTCCCGCACCCGAAATCTCGGTCGTATGGCGAGCCTGCGCCAAACGGGCTCGTGCGTTACCCATAAGGTACGGATACGCCGCGTGCTCGTTGAGAGCCTTGCGCATGCGCTCGAGTACGTGTGTATTGATGTCACCGGGGCAGTCGCCAAAGTAGGCCGGCACCCGGCCCTTGACCTGCGTGGCAAAGACGGTGTGGCGCTTCCAGTCCACTTCCTCGACAATCCAGCAGTGTCCGGCGATGGCGATGCGTTCACCGGGCGGTGGCGGGTTGACGATCGTGCCCAATTCGGCCGACTCGCTACGAACGGTGAACTCCTCGTTTTCCTGGAACACGGCGTAGAACTTAAAGTTGTTGATGATGCGCTCGCCCGCGAGGCCCACGATGAGCCCGCCGCTCTCGGTGACCTGGATGTGGTCGATCTTAATGAGGTGACGCAGCAGTACGCGATAGTCATCGGCCGAGATGCGATGGAAATAGCTGAGTGTGAGCACGCGCTGGGCAAGTTCTGCCGGCGTGAGCTCGCCGGTGCTGGCAAGCGTCGACATAGTCTGGTGGTAGAGCAGGCTGTAGGGGAGTCGATCGAGCTCGGGCGGCTCGACCCACTTTTCCTCGCGATAGAGTTGTACGAGCGCGATGCCCTGCAGGAGCTTCCACGGAATGGTCTCGGGCATCATCGTGCGCGGCTCGGGCTCTTCCTCGCGCATGACAAACCACATCTCGGGCGGAAGATCGCGGCGTCCCGTGCGGCCCATTCGCTGCAAAAAGGAGCTGACGGTAAACGGCGCGTCGATCTGGAAGGCACGCTCCAAGCGACCGATATCGATACCGAGCTCCAGCGTAGAGGTGGTGACGGTCGTTTGTGCCTGTTCCTCGTCGCGCATGAGCTCTTCTGCCGTCTCGCGCAGCGATGCCGAAAGATTGCCGTGGTGGATGAGAAAGCGGTCGGGCTCGTGCCGGTTTTCACAGTAGCTGCGCAGCATGGAGCATACGGCCTCTGCCTCTTCGCGCGAGTTAGCAAAGACCAGGCACTTGCGGCCGCGCGTGTGCTCAAAGATATAGCCCATGCCGGGGTCGGCGTTGTCGGGCGCCGTGTCGGTGGGGTTGAGAAGCGCCTGCTCGGTCGCTCGTGGGATGTCGACTTCGCCCTCGGGGGCCGAGGAAGTTTGGCGGTCCTTGGGAGCGGGCTTTTCCCGTGCCCGCTCACGACGTTGACGGCGCTCCTCTTGTGTGAGCTGTCCGCTGTGACGCATGTCTTGGGCGCCGGCGGGCAGTGCCGCGGATGCCGCCGCCTCGATACGCTCGCACGCAAGCACTTCGGCCTCTTGAGGACCCGTGCTCTCGAATCCCCGCTGCTGTGCCTGGGGACCCGAGTTGTAGAAGTGCTCCATAGAGATGCGCCACACGCGGCGCGGTTCTTCAAAGCGGGGGATAACACAGTCGCGCCCCGTTCCCTGTGAGAGAAAAGCGCCCGTGCGCTCGGGGTCGCCGATGGTGGCAGAAAGGCCGATGCGTCGAGGCTGCACGCCGGCCATGCGCGAGAGCCGCTCGATAAGGCAGAGCGTCTGCCCGCCACGGTCGCCGCGCATGAGCGAATGGACCTCGTCGATGACCACGTAGCGCAGGTCGCAAAACATGCGCGGGATCGCCATGTGCTTATGGATTAAGAGCGCTTCGAGTGACTCGGGCGTAATCTGCAAGATGCCGCTCGGTTTTTTGATGAGCTTAGCCTTGTGAGACTGCGAGACATCGCCATGCCAGTGCCAGACAGGGATATCGGCCTCTTCGCAGAGGTCGTTGAGACGGACGAACTGATCATTGATGAGCGCCTTGAGGGGGCCGATGTAGAGGGCGCCCACGCTTGCGGGCGGGTTCTCCCAAAACTCGGTCAGGATGGGAAAGAAGGCTGCCTCGGTTTTGCCGGAAGCCGTGGATGCCGTCAGGAGCACATTATCTTGCGTGTTAAAGATGGCGTCTGCCGCTGCAACCTGGATAGAGCGCAGACTCTCCCAATCGTGGGAGTAGATGAAGTCTTGGATAAACGGAGCATATCTGTCAAAGGCGTTCACGGGGCCTCCTCTCAAAAACGAATCTCTCAACGCGGCTGGCAACGGCTTGATGCATTGCTGCTTCAACGTTTGCCCAGATAAAACCTGCCAAAATAAACCTGTCCCTTTTTGGCAGGTTAGATGGTGAATTCGGCGAAGTTGCGGTCACCGTCTGCAGCGCCGGTGTCGCCTGTTGCGGCTGCCGGCGCCAGCGCGTCGCCGCCGACGCTTTGCAGCAGCTCGGCCACATTTGCATCGGGGTTCTGACACAGGATATCGAGCAGCTCGATAAAGTCACGGATGACCTCACGCGGCGTCAAGTGCGTATCGGCTCCCACGCGGCCAAACTCAATCTTGAGAAAGTCCACCAAGTCGTTCTCGGTAAGCGTGGGCGTCCAGCCAAAGTAGCCGGCATGGATCTGCATGAGTTTTTCGATGAGCACCAGCAGTTCCTCATAGGTGAGTGGCTGCAGGCGGATGATGGGCGCGAGCATGTCCTTAAGGTCCTCGCGCGCAAAGCGGCCCTGAGCGAGTCGGCTGCGCAGGGCTTCGTAGGAGAACACGCCGCGGCGGCGGTCTTCGATGGAGGTTGGCGTGCCGCCCATGATCATGCCCAGGTACTGCGCTTTGCCCTGGAGCGTGTCGTTGTACATGGTCAAGATCTTCTCGTAGTTGTATTGGCGCGTGATCGCGTTGGGAATCTTGTACAGATTCACGAGCTCGTCGATGAGCACCAGCATGCCCTTGTAGCCGCTGCAGACCAAAAAGCGCGCAATGAGCTTAACGTAGTCGTACCAGTCGTCATCACTGATGATGGTCGAGGAGCCCAGCTCGGCGCGTGCCTCACTCTTGGTGCGGTACTCGCCGCGAATCCATTTGGTCACGCGGCTCATGGCTTCTTCGTCGCCCTCGGATACTGCCGCGCGGTAGCGGCGGAGCATGCGGGCGAAGTCGAAGCCGTGGACCATTTCCTCGAGCGGGGCCAGTTGGGCATTGACGGCAGACTCATCGGCATCGGAACACGAGGCGACCCAGCGATCCAGGATAAGGTTGAGCGCACCGCCCTCGGGGCGCGTTTTAGTCGATATGTTGCGGATGAGCTCACGGTAGGTGGCAAGGCCCTGTCCCTGGCCGCCCTGCAGGCGGCGCTCAGGGGATAGGTCGGCATCGGCGACGACGAATCCCTCACCCATGGCGTGCGTGCGGATGGTCTGGAGCAAAAAGCTCTTGCCGGCTCCGTAGCGACCGACCAGAAAGCGGAAGCTCGCGCCGCCGTCGGCGATGAGACCCAGGTCGGTGAGCAGGGCGCGGATCTCTACCTCGCGCCCTACGGTGATGTAGGGAAGGCCGATGCGCGGGACCACGCCGCCCTTGAGCGAGTTGAGAATGACGGCGGCGACGCGCTTGGGCACACGGGGTGCTGCGGATGTGGTATCACTCATGGTCTAGGTATCCTCTCACGTCTGCTTCGTAATCCTCGATAATTTGCGGTCCTGCCGCGCTAAATTCAATTACGGTGTCTCCCACCAGGTCAAAGAGCGCCTCGTTGATGCTGTCGACGAGCATGTCCTCGCTCTGCCCCGATTGCACTACCGCCGATTCCGCCTGTACTGCGTTGTGCTCGAGCAGCGCGCGGAGATAGGCGTCTGCGGCAGGCGTGAGTTCGTTCGTGGCGTCAGCGGGCGCAACAGCTGCGAACGCGGGCGTCGGCGCGAGAAGCGGTGCCACGACACCAAACTGTTCGGTGGATATGGTTGGCTCGTCGGTCTCGTCCTGCCGAATGGGTGCCGCGACCGCCTCGACAATCGCGTCGGCTACGGGCTCGGCTTCCGGTTGCCATGAGTCCGCTGCCTCGGCTTCCACAGGTGCGCCGTCCTCGCGTTCCTCATCAATCAAAAGCGCCTCACGCGTTTGTGCGGCGGCACTCCGGATATGCCCCAGCTGGCTCAGGTCGATATCGATCTTGACGGGCTGGTGCGTGGCATCCCATGAAAGCCATGCCACGATCTCGTCATCGATGATCTTGGCCAGATATTTGGGGACTTTCTCCTCCTTCAGGGGGTGGGTGGGGTCTAGGGCCAGGCGCAGGCGTTGGTCACAGGCGCGCATCATTTCACCAAGCTTGCTGCTTTTTTGCCTGCTGCCGTGAATTCGCATGCATTCCCAAAAGCCGTTTTGACAACGGTAAATATGGATGGGGTCCAGACGGTATTCGCAATCCTCATGGCGTTCGGGCGCAAAGAACACGGCCGAGGCAAACATGGTATAGGGCATGGCCGTCTCCTCCCCAAACAAGCTCGCCACGATACCGGTCTTTCGGTGCGTGTCATAGTAGCGCGCCATGCGGACATACACGGCGCATGCCACGTGGCACAGGTCGCGATGGTGGCTGCGATCGAGTCTTGAGTTATTGAGGTTGTACGTGGAGAGGGCATTGATGGCGGCCATGAGTCGCTCCTCGCCCGCTTCGTCGGGCGGAAGGGGGAGCGTGGGCTCGGAGGTCTTGCGGCGCTTAGGGACCAGGTCTGACGAGGCTGGCGTGGGCGCAAGGTCTCGAACCGCGCGCCGCAGCTCGATAAGGGCGTTATCGAACATGACGGTTTTAGAGTCGCGAAGCAGCTTGGGGTCGAGCCCATGGAATACGGCGTAATCCTGCAACCACACGCGTGCAAACCGATCGATGCCGGGCTCGAAAGTGCGATAGACATCCCAAAAGGCCTTGATTTTGTTAAAACCATCGAGTGGGTCATCTACGCCAATGCCGCAGATCAGCTCATAGAGGTACAGGAAGGCAAAGGACGTAGACGTTTCCTCGACGGTTCCGCGTCGCACTTGGGCGCGCCAAGTAAAATAGCCGCGCAGTTGCCGATCGCTCATGGCGTTGTAGGTGGGAAAGTACGACTTGAATGTGCCGTTGTAGGGGCAGTCGTCTTCAAAGTCGGCCATCAGCAGGCCTTGGCGGTAGAAAAGCTCGGCTTCCGAAAGCCAGCGACCCGCGCCGCCTTTGGGGTCATCCTGCCAGCGCGATATCTCGCGCATCTTGCGGTACTGGTCGGGAAGGAAATTCTGCATCTGACGACCGGTTTTGAGAATCGGCTCGTCAGCATAGACTTCGTTTGAGAAGCGAGCAGACTGATGGGTCCGTGCCTCGGCCATAATGCGCTCGATGAGCATCTTGATGTCCTGGTCGGCCACCGTTTCCCCTCTCCTAACGCAGCTTTGGTGACCTCATATCATAGCACAGCATCAAACAGATGTTCGAGATATCATCCGCGGATAGATTTTTGGGACATGCCTAGAAATCTACTTTTAGGCAGGCAGTCTTTTGAGCGCTGGCGAAGGGTAGATTTGGGAGACGTAAGGCTAGAGCAACTTTGGAACATGTAGTTCGCGTGCGTGACCTTCGAGGTGTCCCAGCCCGTCAGATCAAGCGAGGTGAGATCGAAGCAACCATTGAACATCCTCTGCATGTTCGTTGTCCTCGAGGTGTCCAGGTTGGCGAAATCGACCGTGGTGAGACCCTAGCAGCCGTTGAGCCAGGACTCCGTTGTCTTTGGGCGGATTCCCTCATCGACTGCTGTGACGCTCTTGAGGCTGTGGGCGCCAGCAAAGAGCTTCTTCATGTCCTCGATGCCCGTGGTGACCCTGGTGACCGTGCGGCCGTCGAAGGTATCGCCAACGGAGAGGGCCTTGAACCTCTTGTAGAGGCCCGCAGTGTTATCCGAATACCACACGGCGAAGGCCTGCTTCTGCCCGAAGGAGAAGTCGACCGTGCCGAGCGCGAACGCGCCTCTGGTCGCAGCCTTGAGCGCGTTTGCGTTGTTCTTGGCGCCGAGCTTGCCAACGGACCAGTCCACGGAGGCTGTCTTTCCCGGGGCGAGGGTTTCGTCGGTCTTGGACAGGGTTGTGGAGCCGTTCTTGTAGGAGAGCCACGCGGACTTGTTGCCGCCCGCCACCGAGGAGCTGGCGGATAGGCTGATCGCCTCGTCGTTATTCTGGGACACGGAGACGTCGCCCAGGGAGGCCTCCTCCGAGCCCACGTTCCCAATCTTCCATTCGCTCGGAGTGATGACCGTGCCGTTGTGCTTTACGAAGCAGGGGACGGTCATAGGCACGGAGACGTTGGTCTGAGCTTCGTTCGCGAATGCGAAGGAGGGCGCGGCGGTGAGCGCCACCGCGAGTGAAAGGGCGCCAAGGAGGGCGCCGAGGAGTCTACCTCTTGTCCCCATCGGTATCCTCCCTCTTCGTGCGTGAAGTTATGTCCAGTCCCACCGCGCACGCGGCAGCACCGGCCATCAGGAACAGGACCCACACGGATGGGTCGCCTGTCTGTAATGCGGCAAATAACTCAAGTGTTATTCCACTGTTTTCAAGGGAAATACACCCATTACTGTATCCATTAACAAACGGTTATTCGCAGATGTCCGATGTCAAATGCACTGAACGGGAAAGATTGGGCTTGGCCGCATCGGCTCCATTTCTGGGCCATGCGTCCATCGCTGACAGCGGATAATGGGCCGTTGGGCGATACGAACAGGACGCTTGTTCCCGGTACCATCTATCATGATACATATAATCGCAAAGCTATCGAAAACGGCGCCACCGCGACTGCCGTCGGACACATGCCGCAGCGACCTCGACATCAACCGTCGGTACTTATGGCTGCACCAAGGCGCGCCAAACGCCGGTTTCAATCCTTTGCGAGCCCCGGGACGAGAGGAACATCATGAGCAAGATACGGAAACTGATAGGTCTATAGGTCTTGCCTCAGCGCTCGCCTTTGTCATGGCGATGCTGCCGGCGTTGGCATTTGCCGAGACAACGCAGTACAACCTGTTTGTCAACGGCGAACAATTTGCCAGCGACAACCTCACTATCGCATGCGGCGAGGGAACGGCGACGTACGACCCCGACGCGCAAACCCTTACGCTAAACAACGCGTCTATCACAAACGTACTCGGCTATGGCGGTATCAATTCGGAACTGACGGGCGATTTGGATATCGTGCTTCAGGGTGAGAACCGTATTACCTTCGATGACAATATGGGCATTATGGCTACGGGGAATATCGAGTTCTCGGGGTCTGGCAGCCTTACTATCAATGTTGCGGGGGAGACGAGGGACGGCATAAGTGCTGCCGGCAGTGTTTCGGTACGTGGAACGACCCTTATCATTAATGCCCCGGGCGGCATTGGCATTGCCAGCGACGGTTCGGTTATTGTCGATAACGCGAAGCTCACGTCGCATGCGCTATATGCGGGCGTCGACGCTGTCAATCTCACTATCAAAAACAGCAGCGTGGTTGACATTTCGGCGACGGAAAACAACTGCAACGCCGCGTACATTAGCTCCCGCGGCGGCCCTACGGGCGGTAACCTGAGCATCTCGAATTCTAACGTCGTGGCGAAAAGCCTCTTCCCCGGTCTGTTCGCCGAAGGAAACCTGACGATTGACGGCGGCTCTGCCCAATCGACCTCTACCGCCGATGCCGCTCTGTGGACAAGCGGCGATCTGACCATCAAGGGCGGCGCAAAGGTCACGCTTGCCGGCGTATATCCGGCTGGCTGTGCTGGCGATTTTACAGTCTGCGCGGCTGAGGTCGATGCCAAGAACACAAGCGTGGATAATATCCCCGCGCTCTCGGATAACCCCGTCATTTACGGTGATTTCGACCTGACGCATGCCGTCGCTGTCGATAGCGAAGGCACGGCCATCGATCTCATCGAGCACGATGGCGTCGAGCAGGCCAAGGGCTTCCTGCGCCTCTATAAGAACATCCATTTCATCACGGGCGAGAAATCCGTCACCTATAGCTTCCCCTTCACGAAGGTCGTTAAGAATGGCGGCGACATCGCTCCGGGCAAGCAGGAATTTGAGCTTGAGATTTTCAACGTCGGCGTCGGCCAGATTGAGGATTACACCGACGTGACCGTGACGGCGACCGTCGCCACCAACGGAGCGGGGGAATACGAGGGGCTCCTCACCATTAAGGGTCCCAAGAGCCAGGTTCGCGACATCACCTGTGAGGGCTTCTGTGTGCGCGAGAAGAATACAGGTGTGGCAAACTGGACGTATTCCGATGCTGTCTACCAGATTTTCTGCCATGAGTACACGATTACGGATGGCGCCCGGTCGGCCACCCAGTCGAGTTACGAAATCTTCCCCGTCAAGCTGGTGGAAACCGATAACGGCGCATTCTACGAGAAGACTCAGGACACGCCCGTGACGAGCATGACGTTCGAGAACGTCTATACGGAAAATACGGCACCCGCCGAGGGCGATAAACCTGATCCTAACAAAAAGCCTGCTGACACCACGAAGCCTGCCGGAAAGAAAAAGACCACTGCGGGCAAGATTCCCAGCACGGGCGACAGCAACACTTCGACTATGGAGTGTGCCGTGCTGCTGACAATCGCAGGCGCGCTGGTTGTTGGGCTTTCGATGAAGAGGCTGCGCTGCGGACGCTAGGGAAGGGCCTTTTAAAGGCTAGCCGCCCACTCTGTGCATGATTGCCTAGGGGCAAAGAGGCCCGCTCAACGTGTCTGACGTTGAGCGGGCCTCAACGGTTAATAATGCCCGTGGTATTTGGTGCGCATTGCGCGCAGACCCCCTCGCTTCTCGCACCGCTTTCCCTCCCGGGATGGTAAAGTTGTTGACCACACAGGAATGCAGGAGCGGAAAGAGAACGATTGCATTGGCTTAAAAGGTGACATTCAAGCAGATTGCCAACGAGGTGGGTCTTTCGCCCTCTTCTGTTTCCGTTGTGCTTAATGACCGGTCCTGCCGCATCTCGAAAGCAAACCGTCGCTGCATTAAAGAAGTTGCGGCGCGAGCATTACGTGCCTAACCAGATTGCCTGCAGCTCGGTGATGCGCGAGTCAAAGACGCTCGGTCTTATTGTCCCCAACATCGAGAACCTTTTAAGGCGTGTCCCAAAAATCTACTGAGGGGCTAGAACAGGAGGGCGTAGATGACGGCTATGACAACGGAGGGGAGCATATTGGCCGTGCGGAAGGTCTGAGGGCGGATGAGATTTACGCCGACGCAGAAGATGAGCATAGAGCCCACGAGCGACAGGCTGTCGAGGGCGGCGGCGGTCATGATGGGAGAGAGTGCGCCGGCAAACAGCGTGATCGTTCCCTGGAACACGGCGACGGGCAGGGCCGAGAAGATGCAACCGCGGCCGAGCGAGGCCGTCATGGTGCAGACGATGATGCAATCCAGCGCGCCCTTGAGAGCGAGCGTGGACCAGTCACCGAGCAGACCGTCTTGGATTGATCCCACGATAGCCATGGCGCCGATGCAGACGGTCAGCGATGCCGAGACAAAGGCATTGGTGAACTCGTTGTCCCCCTCGCTGCCGGTTTTGCGTTTGAGCCATTCGCCCAGGTTTTCGATGCCGGCTTCCAAGTTTATGGCCTCGCCGATGAGCGAGCCAAGGGCAAACGATACGATGAGCATGGTGGTGCCGGTGGTGGCCAACGTTTTCCCGTCAATGACGAGCATCTTTTGCATGGTGCCGCCCAGGCCGATAAACAGAACGCACAGCCCCGATGCCTTCATGAGCGTATCTTGGATGCGGGGCGTGATAGAGCGTCCGCCTATCAGACCCAGCAAGCCGCCCGCAACCAAAAGTGCGACGTTGATGATCGTTCCCAAACCCGGCATGAACCCTCCCATATTGATGCCAACCTGGCAATCGTAGCAGAACGGGCTGCAGGGTGCGTCATGACTCATCCTATACGTTATATAAGTGGTATTAATGACGGCATTTGGTGCCTAAGCCTCAGCCTCCCATCACGACATAGGGGCTGTAATCGAAGCACAGCGTCATGAGTCGCTGCGGGGACTCAATGGCCGCGGCGATGATATCGGCATCTCGAGCTCGGTCAAATCCCTCGAGCTCAATTTGATACGAGACGTCTTCCATTTTATGGAGTATCCGGTTATTCAGGAGGCTTTTACCGTCGAATTCCTCGGTTTTGTCTCCGTCCGAGGTTACGGCATACAGGTGCAGTTTTGCGGTGGTCGCAGGGTCGACGACCGTGAGGTTGTCGATTTGGTTGGCCGTGCCCTTTGCCCCAAGTAGGGTGAGCAGGGTAGGGGCTACGACCTCGCCCGATGGTAGAAAAACAACTTCGACGGTTTTAGGGAATGCGATAATGGCTGCTTTGTGGACGGGCTTATCGGCGGCGGCGACCTCAATGCTCGCGGCGTCGACGGTTCCCGCGCGGTCGAGCGCGACCATCATGCAACAATTGCCCTCGTCGATGTCTGCCGGCATGGGATACCCCAAGTTTTCGCCAGCTTGTGTGCCGCCCACTGCGGCGGTTGTTTCGCTTGGCTCGCTGAAAGTGGCTGAAGGACCGCTCGATGGCGGTGTTATGTCGCCTGGTGCGCCATTGTCCCCAGGCGTTATTTCACCGCGGTTCTCGCTGGAGTTGCTTGCGATGTCAGCTGTCGAGGGGGCGAGTCCGACCGCTCCCGCTCCGCTCCATTCCATCTCGAGGAGCGCCGGATCGACAAGGACGTGATGCACATCTTGCGTTTGGGTACTGATATCGACAGGACCGGGATCTGTCCCTCGCGTTAGGCTGAGCGATCCGGTCCGCTGTTTGCCCCGAATCTCCTGGCTTTCTGTGCCGCTCGCGTAGAACATCAGAGGAATCTCGCCATTTGCTGTGGCGTCGGTGCCCGCCTTGGTCATTTTCAGCGATGCGGTGAATGAGATAGCGGGCTGCGTGCCATCGGCGCTCGAGGGGACGCAGCCCAGGCATACACCTCCTCCGTCTTCGAAAAACGTGCTGTCGAAGGCGACTGTTGCCCCGTCCGCCGAGTCATCGGACAGGGTGATGTCGAGGCACAGCTCCACGTCGCAGGAATCGCCATCGGCATCAGTTGCAGCTGCGCGCCATGTGCAGATAACGCATCCCGTTAGGGGGCCGTCCGCTGTGCTCGAGCGCTCGGTATCCACGACTATCGAGCTGTTTGCGCGGCGACGGAGGCACCCCGAGGTCGAAATGCTTGCCCGCGCAAGCGAGAAGCGTTGGCGCGCGATGGCGCTCGTCTGGTTTGTGGCGAGACAGTTGACGGCAGGTAAGGGGACGTCCACGGCGGGTGTCGCTAGAGCGGCGACGGGCATCCCGGTGGCAAGCGCACTGCAGAGCGCGGCAACGGGCAAAAGGTTCTTTGATGCCATGGGTTCTCCTTACCTGTTCTGGACGGTCTCGATTTGCGCGGCTACTGGCTGCGTTTGATGCGCAGACCTAGGCCGATGGCGCTTGCGCCTGCCGCGGCGATTCCTGCTGCCAGGAACTGTCGCGTGTCGCCCGTTTGCGCTAGGGGCTCGTGTTGGCCACTGCGTTCGAGCTCCGATAGATCGACAGTCACCTGTGTGGCAGCTTGCGCCTGCTCTTGTTGGGCAAAGGCGGCGATCGGGGCAAACGTTGCAACGCCGATGATGACGGCAAGGACCATCGCCTTAGGCCATGTGCGCACCGGGCTCGACCGTCCACGTAATGGTTGCGACCTGGTCGCCCGTGCCGGTCACATGGAAGATGTCTCGCGTGACGCGGGCGACATTGCCGCTGGTTTTGAGCATAATCTTGTCCGTACCATTGGCGATGCCCTGATAGCCCATGTCAAAGGATGCATTCTTGGAAAGGTCGAGTCCCGCTTCCTGTGTCGCGGCGTGAGCGTCTTGGGGCGCCTTGTCTGGGCCGACCTTAAAATCGATAGAGTTCTGAGCGGTTCCCGTCTTGGCATCGGCGACGATGTTCCATGAGTTCTTGGCGCCGATCTTCATGTTGGTAACGTGGATGCCATAGGCCGAAAGATTGTCGATGGTGGTTGCGTTCTCGGAAGGGCCCTGGAGCGTGCCGTCGGCCTTGGCGACAAACGGAATGACGGTCGGAGCCGCGAACTTGATGTTGTCGATTTCGGTCCTGATGGTCACGTCGGTGGTTCCAACGCGTCCCTCCGCCAGGGCGGTGGTCGGCGCGGCGCCCATTGCGAGCGCGAGCGCCAACCCTGCGCCCACGACGAGCGCTCTGGTCCCACTCAAGTTCCTGGTGATGTCCATAATCGTTCCTTTCTATTCGTCACGGACCGTTTCCGTGATGGTTGGACGAAAGCGGCACGGGTGCGCATTTTCGCAACAGGCGGCAGATCTAGTCTTCTGCCTGCGCAACCCGCACCTTGACGCGCGTGGGATTGCCATGGGCGTCGTAGGTCTTGGCGTCGAGTGCTTGGATCTCGATATACGCCTCGCCTTCTTTGATGTCGCCTGCAGGGCAGGTCTCAACGGTCTTGCCGGTCTCGACCACGCCCGATTCATAGATGGTCTCGTCGTTTTGGATCACGCGGAAACGCTGGGGAAACTTGTTATCCTGGACGTTTTGCACGTTGACGCGCAGCTTGCCGCCTTTTTGCAGCTGGGCGACCGGTGCGACCGAGATCGTCATCATGTTGTCGCGGACGATGACATCGAGCTCGTCCTGGATCTCCTGGCGCGACTTGCCCTCCGCCGTTGTGACCGAGGTGCCCGTCTCGGCGACAGGCTTTGACTGCCAGGCGTAAAGGCCGACGGCGATAAGGGCGCAGACGATGGCTAGACAGACGGCGCCGAGCCTTTTCCGATGTTTTGACCCCAGGGGGCTCGACCGCTTCCGTGCGTTCATGCGGCATCCTTAGTGGTATAGACGCGCGCGAACGTGGACGGATCGGCGCCAAAGAGCATGTGGAGCATGAGGCGTCGCGAGTAGATGAGCTCGTCGAAGTTTGGGTCGAGTTTGATGTCGTGGATGTGGGCGATATGGTGGGCGAGTGCCGAAAACGATTCGGGATCGCAGATCACGTCGGTGGTGACGTGATAGACGGCCGCATCGGGAAACGCCTCCTCGTCGAAGGGCAGAAGATAAGGGTCGTCGTCAACTTCGATAGCGACGCCGTACTGGGGCCAGTAATATGCCATGGGAACCTCCCTGCGTTTGGGCCAAACCTTCTATTGGTTTTGGCTGTCGATGCCGACCGTATCAGCCACAACTTGACCAATTTCTGACCAAATGCTTGACGGGTTTACATCGCCGCAGGTGAGAGACGCTAAAAAATATCTCAAGTTTTTTCGAGCGCCAATTGCATGCATGGCAGTGATGGGAAGGAGCGCGTTAAATAGAGCGCCTGCCGAGAAAACGCCGCCGCTCGCCGAATTTCGCAAACGTAAAATTCGCCAATTATGGAGACGGTCTCAGTCACGTCGACGAAACGATGCGGTAACATCTCCCTGCAAATACTGTAGTTAACTAAAGGGGAGTTCGCGTGTCTGCAGCCATCAAACCCTTCAGCGACGAGTTCGAAGAATATGGTCGCGATGAATCTCGCGCATCGGGCGAGGCGTCGAGCATCTCGTTTCCGACAACGGAGGACGAAGTCCGCGCCATTCTGCGAAAGCTCCATGCCGAGCATGTTCCGATAACGGTCCAGGGTGCTCGGACCGGTCTGGCTGCCGGTGCCGTGCCCCACGGCGGCCACATCCTCAACACTTCTCGTATGAATCGCTACCTGGGTCTTCGCCGCGACGAGCAAGGCCGTTTTTTGCTGCGCGTGGAGCCGGGCGTCGTGCTTTCGGAGTTACGCAAGCAGCTGGGCAAGAAGGCATTGCCGACCGCTGGCTGGGATCAGGCATCGCTTGAGGCCTATGAGGAGTTCCAGGCAGTTCCCGAGCAGTTCTTTCCCACCGATCCCACCGAGGCATCTGCCTGCCTGGGTGGCATGGCGGCGTGCAATGCCTCCGGTGCCCGCAGCTATGCCTATGGCCCCATGCGCCCGCACGTTACGGGGCTTCACGTGGCACTGGCGGACGGCGACCTGCTTGAGCTTCATCGAGGTCGGGCACACGCTGACACACGCCACTTGTCGCTCGTGACGGCAGGGGGCCGCGCGCTCGAGCTGGATCTTCCCGGCTATACCATGCCCAAGACCAAAAACGCGTCGGGTTATTTCGTTTCGGACGATATGGACGCCATCGACCTCTTTATCGGTGCATGCGGCACACTCGGGGTCATTACCGAGCTCGAGATCGCCCTGCAGGCGGCACCTTCGGTCGTATGGGGCGTGAGCTGCTTCTTCGACAGCGAGGACAAGGCGGTGTCCTTTACCGATTCCGTGCGCCCCGTGCTGTCCCATGCCGCCGCTATCGAGTATTTCGATGCCGGCGCCTTGGATATCCTTCGCCGCCAGCGCGAGCAGTCGACCGCGTTTGCCTCGCTGCCAGCGCTCGACGACGAGGCAAAGGTCTGTGTCTATGTGGAGCTCGACTGCGACGACGAGGCGCAGGCGACCGAGGAGTTGTACCACTTGGGATGGGTTTTGGAGCTTGCGGGCGGCCGCGACGACGCGACCTGGGTTGCGCGCACCGAGGTCGATCGCGAATGCCAGCGGTTCTTCCGCCACGCCGTCCCCGAGAGCGTCAACATGCTCATCGACGAGCGTCGTCGCACCGACCCCACCATTACCAAGCTGGGGTCTGATATGTCGGTGCCCAACGCGCGCCTGGCCGATGTCGTAGCCCTCTATCGCCGCACGCTGGCCGAAAGCGGGCTTGAGTCTGCCGCCTGGGGACATATCGGCAACAACCATCTGCATGTGAATATCCTGCCGCGCGATGCGCGGGACTACCGTTGCGGTGGCGAGCTGTTTGCCCGGTGGGCTGCGGAGGTAACGGCAATGGGTGGTGCCGTCTCTGCCGAGCACGGCGTCGGCAAGATCAAAGCGGGTTTTTTGGAGACGATGTACGGACACGAGGCCATGGTCGAATCGGCTCGGCTCAAGCTGCAGCTCGATCCTGCCGGTCAGCTGGGCCGTGGCAACCTGTTTTCGGAGAAGCTCTTGGATGAACTCGTCCAGAAAGGGGGCGCGTGAAGATGAGCGATTTCCATATGGTGGTGTGCGTCAAGGCGGTGCCGGGAAGCACCGAGGTCAAGATGGACCCCAAAACCAATACCATCGTGCGTGATGGCAGGCAGGCGGTCATTAATCCCTTCGATGCAAGTGCTCTCGAATGCGCGCTGGCGCTCAAGGACGACTTTATCGGCTTTGGCATGGACGTGCGCGTAACGGTGGTGTCGATGGGCATCCCCGCGACTGAATCGCTATTGCGCGACTGCATCGCCCGAGGCGCCGATGACGCGCTGCTGCTAACCGATCGCGCCTTTGCAGGTGCCGATACCCTGGCAACCACCTATGCCCTCAAGTGCGGCATCGAGGCGCTCGACGAGGACTTCGACCTGCTCATCTGCGGCAAGATGGCGGTGGATGGCGATACTGCCCAGATCGGCCCCGAGCTGGCCGGCGCCTTCGAGATTCCCTGCGTGACCGATGTGAGCTGCGTGCAGAGCGCGGGCTTTACGACGTGCGGCTCGCTGGCGCTTGTCCACGGCTGTGACGCCGGCGAGGAGACGGTCTATCTGGAGATGCCGTGCGCGATGACGACCGCCAAGGAGATCGGCCAGCTGCGCATGCCGAGCATCGCCGGCATACGCGCGGCCGAAGATGCGGATGTGCGGGTGGTCTGTGCTGCCGATGTGCATGCCGATCCCTCGCGTTGTGGCCTTACCGGATCGCCGACGCAGGTCGTGCGCTCGTTTGTGCCCGACCGCGACCAAACGTGCGAGGCCATCGAGGGCACGCCGGTCGAGCAGGCGGCAAAGCTTGCCAAGATTATCGAGGGGATGGCATAGATGAGCGGACTGATAATCGATAGCGAGGCATGCGTTGGCTGTGGCCGTTGCGTTCGCGCCTGTGCCTCGGGTGGCATTGTGGTGGAGGGCGAGCGCCCCAACCGCTGCGCCCATGTGACCGACGGCTGCATCTTGTGCGGCGGGTGCGTCGACACTTGCCCCGTCAATGCCATTTCGATCGAGCGCGACGAGGCCGCCGGTGCGGTTGACCTTGATGCGTATCGAGACATTTGGGTATTCGTGCAGACCGACGAGCGCGATGTCGTGGCCCCGGTGGCCTACGAGCTCATGGGTAAGGGGCGCGAGCTTGCCGATGCCCGCGGTTGCCGTCTGGTGGCATTGGTCGGTATGAGCCCCGAGGGCTCGCTTGAGGACCTGGAACATCTGGTCTGCGCCGGTGCCGACGAGGTCGTGGTCTGCCGCGACGAGCGACTGCGCCAAAACGATGCGGAGGTCTATGCTCGCCTCATCTGCGATTTGGTAGCCGAGCGCAGGCCCGAGGCCATTCTGTACGGCGCGACCGCCTTTGGCCGTGAACTGGCGCCAGGTGTGGCCGTACGCTTGCAGACGGGCCTTACGGCCGACTGCACGGTGCTTTCGATGGATACGGAGACGGGTCTGCTGCAGCAGACACGCCCGGCGTTTGGCGGCAACTTGATGGCCACCATTATCTGCCCCAATCATCGTCCCCAGATGGCAACGGTGCGTCCCGGCATCTTTGGAGCGCCCGAGTTTGATTACAGTCGCTCCGGAACGATTACCCAGGTATCGCTTGCGGATGATGTTAAGGCCCGCGTCGAGATCTCGATTCCCGCCGAGGAGTGGGGGCAGCAGGCATCAATTGCCGATGCCGAGCGCCTGGTCGTGGTGGGCCGCGGCATTGGCTCCAAGAAGAATCTGCCTCTGATGCGAAAACTCGCCGATGCGCTGGGTGCCGAGCTTGGTTGCACGCGTCCCGTCGTGGAGGCGGGTTGGCTGGAGTACCGCCACCAGATCGGCCAGACCGGCGTGTCGGTTTCGCCTAAGCTCCTCGTGAGCATCGGCGTTTCGGGTGCTATCCAGCACCTAGCCGGCATCGGCGGCGCGGAGTGCATCATCGCCGTCAACGAGGACCCGGATGCCCCCATCTTTGGCGCTGCGCAGTACAAAGTTGTCGGCGACGCCGTCGAAGTCGTCGAGGAGCTTCTGGCCCAGCTCGAGCGCTAGGCGCCGGCCAGCCAGGCTCGCATCTCTTTCTTTAGGCGTTCCCAGGTCGCTCGCGTGGCGGGGTCGGTAAAGGGGTGCACGATGCCAAAGGGCGCGTCGAGCAGGCGGTAGATATCGCCCTGCTCGCGCGCCAGCGCGCGGCTTGCCGGATAGACGAGCTCAAACATAAAGCAGATGAGCCCTACCAGGTAGTCGGCGGCCTCATCGCGTTCGTCGCGTGCAACGCAGCGGCGCTCGTCAAAGGCGGCGAGCGCCGGTGTCGAGAACCGGCTGGCGAGAAATGCGTCCTCATCCACTTTGAGGATGGTGTCGACGGTGCTGTCGGCGATGGTGCGCATGATGTCGATCTTGTCGCCATCGCGCACGATATCGCAGAAGCGCCGCGTACGCTCGTCGAGCTGCGCGGGTAGGCGAAAATCGCTGTGATAGGCAATGCTTGCGCGAATCAACTCGTCTTCTGCCGGGTTGTCGATAAAGTCGCGGATACTTGTTGCCGCGGGCGCGTCTGCAGGATTTTCGCCAAAGAGGACCTCGACACCCAACGCCGCATGGCTCATGCTCTCGGCATCCTTAAACGTGTCCCAGCGTCGCAGCTGTTCAAAGCGGCCCATATCGTGCAGCAGGCCGCAAAGCCACGCCAAGTCAATGTCCTGCGGTGACCAGCCCTGTTCGCGTGCCACGGCATCGCATACTTCGGCAACGTGGTATGTATGCTCGATTTTGAGCGCGATACGAGGATTGGCGGCATCGTAGGCGTCGGTGTAGGTCTTGAAGGCCGCGGCAGCCCGCGTTCGATCGATAGCTGTCATAATGACTTCCTAAAAAGTTGTGTCTTTCTGTGTCTTTCGATCCGGTGGCAATTGTAGGTGAACTCGGTTGCCATCGGGCGATGATTCTGCCGCGTCGTTGAATGCGGCTCGGAAATCTTATCGGGACGAGGAACGCTATGGTGCTCAAAATCGTTAAAACCGTCTGGCCGGTGATGCTTACCTATGTTGCGATAGGCGCGCCGTGCGGAATGATTATGGCGCAGTCGGGAATGGAGCCCTGGATGGTCTTTGCCCTGAGCAGCACGTTCGTGACGGGCAGCGGACAGTTTATGGTCTGCAATCTGTGGCTGGCAGGTGTGCCTGCGGCATCGATCGTCGCGAGCGTCGCCGCAATCTCCTCGCGCTTTGCGCTTTACTCGGCATCGATTGCACCGTATCTGACGGGTGCCTCGAAGCGTCAGACGCTGGCTGTTGCCGCGACACTTACCGAGGAGGCATATGGCATCTCGCTTGCCAAGCTGATTGAGGGGGAGGATTGGGGCCCGCGCGAGTCCTTTGTGCTCAACGCGATCCTCATCGCAACATGGGGCGTTTCGTGCACGACGGGCGCCATCGTCGGCGCCGTTGTCGATGTTCCCACCGCTATCGCGGGCTTTGTCTGCACATCGCTCTTTATCTGCCTACTCTTTTCGCAGCGACTGTCGCGCGGCAATGTCGTGGCTGCCGGTTTGGCTGCGGTGTCCGTCGCCATATGCAAGTTCTTGGGGTGGACGAATATCGCCGTGCCGGCAAGCGTGCTCGTCGGCGTTGCCGCGGCGCTTGCGCGTGATACTCTCGCCGAAGGAAGGGACGCTCGCGATGCCCGTTAATGAGTTTTTGGTCCTGTGGCTGTCGTCTTGGGCGGCCATTGCGTTTTTCCGCGTTGCCCCGGCGTTTGCCTTGCGCGGGAGAACGCTGTCGCCCCGCGTTACCGAGGCCTTGGGTTATATTCCGCCCGCCGCCTTCGCGGCGCTGGTCGCCAACGATTTGATAAGCCCTGGCGCTTTTGACGCCGGCTTGTGGCAGGGCTTGATGCCCTGGATTGCGGCTGCCGGTGTCGTGGCGGTGGCAATCAAGACAAAGTCGATGCTGTGGTGCTGCGCCTCGGGCATCGTGTTCTATATCGTTTTGAGCCTCGTATAAGAGCAGGGCGCGTTTAGCGTCCCGGCCCAACGACTCGAATTTCTCACCGAGCCGGTCTGCTTCTTCTGGTACCATGGTCAAACTTTACTGTAGCAAAGCGTGACGTGGGCTTTTGTCCTGCATCAGCGGAAATGGGGGTTTCATGGCACAGGAAGCGACCGCCAACGAGCAAAAGAAATTCAAAGTACCGCGCATCCCGGGTGACATCATGATCTACCCGATGATCGTCGGCCTTTTGCTCAATACCTTCTGCCCGCAGGTCTTCGAGATCGGTGGCTTCTTTACCGCCGCCTGCCGCGGCGGCTCCAACACCATCGTCGCCGCGATCCTGCTGTTTGTGGGCGCGGGCATCAGCTTTAAGTCCACGCCGGGCGCCATCAAGACCGGTATCGTCGTGCTGATTCCCAAGCTTGTTGTTGCGGCTGCCCTTGGCTTGGGTGTGGCATATTTCTTTAACGACAACTTCCTGGGCCTGAGCTCCGTGTCTATCATCGGCGGCATCACGTTTTGCAACATGGCGCTCTATACGGGCATCATGGGTGAGTTCGGCGATGAGTCCGAGCAGGGCGCCGTCGGTATCCTGTTCTTTACGGCCGGCCCCGCCGTCACCATGATCATCCTGGGTGTTTCGGGTCTTGCCAACATCCCACTGGGCACCATCGTCGGCTCCATCCTGCCGCTTGTCATCGGTATGGTTCTGGGCAACCTCTTCCCGTTCATCAAGAACTTGCTGGTCCCCGGCGCCAATCCCGCGATCGCTGTCATCGGTTTTCAGCTCGGTGCGTCCATGAGCCTTTCGAGCTTTATCACCGGCGGTATTTCCGGCATCTTGCTGGGGCTTGTCACGCTGTTTGTCGTCGGTCCCATCACCTTTGTGTTCGAGCGCCTGTGCGGCGGTAACGGCAAGGCTGCCGTGGCTTGCTCCACCATTGCCGGCACGGCTATGACCACGCCGGTCGCCCTCGCCGAGGTCGCGCCGCGCTATGCCGAGCTTGCACCCACTGCGTACGCTCAGATCGCCACCGCCGTTATCATCACGGCGATCATGGCTCCGATTCTGACCGGCTGGGTCGACAAGAAGTTCTGCCAAGGCAAGGAGGATCTGTCGCCTGCCGGTGTCGAGGCCATCGAGGAAGCCGTCGCGACCGACATCGATGGCGAGTAGCAATCGGTACCCATCAATGATGCCGGCGTGCAACTCGCGCCGTTTTAGCGCCCGAACGAAAGCTGTCTTGCAGTGACGTTCGGGCGCTCTGCTATTATTCCCCTTATCCCTGCGGAGTAGGGGGTGTTTGTTGCCCAGATTCGAATTGGGCGATTCTGGCCACTTGGATATTGAAGGGATGGCGCTAGTGGTTAAGGCACTCAAGATAGAGATATTCGTGCTATGCATGATTGTTCTTATCGGGCTTGCCGTGCGAAGTCGTCGCTCCTTGTTCTCGAGCACCCAGCAGCTCTTGTTTAGCATGCTCGGCTACACCTCCGCTGCCTACATTTTCTTCGATATGATCTGGACGCTCTCGGACGGCGTGAGCACTCCTGTAGGCATCACGGCCAACTGGATTTCCAACGCGGTCTCGTTTTCGCTGTTCGCCATCGCGTGCCTCATTTGGTTTTTGTATTCCGAGACAGTGCAGGGCTCTCGCCTTTTGACCGCGCGCTATAGGGTGGCGCTCGTGACGTTGCCAACCGTATTGGTGGTCGTGCTGGCATTTACCAGCTACTGGACGCACACCATGTTCTATATCGATGCGCAGGGCGTATATCGTCGCGGAGCGCTTTATATGATTCAACCTATCGTTAGCTACTGCTACATCATATATACGTCCTTGCATGCCTTTATTCAGGCTCGAAAAGTCGAAAGCCTGCAAAAGAAGGCCATTTATCGCACCCTCGCCTTTTTTGCGGTTCCCGCTCTGGTGGGCGGTACCTTCCAGGTTTTGTTTTCGGTACCGGGCCTTTGCGTCGGTATAACGCTGAGCATCCTACTGCTCTACATCATCTACCAGGAGCAGCTGATCTCGACCGACCCGTTGACTGGCCTTAATAATCGCAACCGTTTTGAGACCTATATGCTGTCGCTCTTCTCAAATGTTGATCAGGCCGAAGATGTGTATCTGCTTATGATGGACGCCGACGGCTTTAAGCAGATTAACGATCGCTATGGACATGTGGAGGGTGACCATGCTCTTCAGGTCATCTCCACTGCGCTCAAAGAAGTCTGCTCGGCGTCTGGTAGCTTTATCGCACGTTATGGCGGCGATGAGTTCGTGGTGCTTCAAAAGGCGGCGGCGGAGCAGGATATCATGCATCTGTGCGCGACGATCAACGACGAGCTCGCGCGCGCCGAGGTTCCGTATCTGTTGCGGATGTCCATCGGCTACGCACGGGTTGGTGATGGCGTCGATACCTGGCAAGACTTGCTTCGCACTGCCGACGCGGAGCTCTACCGCGTAAAGCGCGAGAAGAAGAAGGCCGGCGTCCAGATACGCTAGAAAAAAAGGGGCGCACGCTGGCGTGCGTGGCGGCCCTCGGCTCACCGATGTACTCCATTAAGATAAAGTGTGCGAACACCCTCCCTAAAAAGGTGAGCTCGCTAGGCTTTTTTGGGTTTGTTGACGATGATGATACCGCCGCAGACCAACAGCAGGGCAACGATGACGGTAACGGGGCTCGTGCCGGCGCCCTCGCCGAGCAGCAGCGCGCTCAGCAGCACGCCAAAGACCGGGTTCATAAAGCCAAAGACCGAAACGCGGCTGACGGGGTTGACGGCGAGCAGACGGGACCACAGCGAGTACGCGACGGCGGAAATGAGTGCCATATAAATGATGAGCGCGATGGCGGGGACGATTTCGGTGGGGGACAACGTGCCGCCCATCAAAAACCCGATGGCGGTAAGGACCACGCCACCGACTAAAAACTGCCAGCCGGCGAGCAAGACGCCGTCATGCTCGCGCGAGAAGATGCCAATGAGACAGGTCGACAGAGCGCCCGCAACGGTGGAAGCCAAGATAAAACCCTCGCCGTCGAGTGTAAAGCCAAAGGTGCCATCCGCGCCCGAAAGGTTGACGAGCGCGACGCCGGCAAAGCCCAGCACACAGCCAAGCACCTTGGCCGTATTGAGCCTCTCGGTGTGAAATGCCAGGGCGGCAAAGAGGATGGCTAGGAAGTTGGCGCTGGCCTCGATGATGGAGCTTGACATAGCGCTTGCACGGGAGAGACCAAGGTAGAAAAAGAAGTACTGGCCAATGGTCTGGAAGAGCGACAAGATACAGATGGGCTTGATATCACGGGCTTGCGGAACGAGCGGTCGGCGCTGGGCCACGCTCATGCCAACAATGACCAGCATGCCGGCAAGGGTGAAGCGCAGACCCGCGAAGAGCAGCTGCGAGGCGCTGTCGTGCGCGGGAATGCCAAAGAGGCCGTAGCCGATCTTGATGCAGGGGAAGGCGGAGCCCCAGAGCGCGCAACAAACGAGGCAGCCCAGGATGAGTCCGGGCAGGGTGGCGAGATACGGCTTGCGGCTTTCCATGATGTCCTTCCTGTATGCGCGAAGCAAAAAAGAACCCGCCACCGGGCGTGCCGATGGCGGGTGTTGTTACCCGAAGGGATTGTACCCGATGGGAAAGGTTTAGGCGAAGTAGGCTACGCCGCTCTCAAAGATCGGCATGAACTTATCGCCGGGGACATGCTCGGGCACGTTGCGGTACAGGTTGTCGCCACGACGCTCGGCATGGCCCATCTTGCCCAGGACGCGGCCGTCGGGGCTCGTGATGCCCTCGATGGCGAGTGCGGAGCCGTTGGGGTTGACGGAAAGGTCCATGCTGGGCTTGCCGTCCTCGCCCACGTACTGCGTGGCGACCTGGCCGTTTGCAATCAGCTGGGCGAGTACTTCGTCATTGGCGACAAAGCGGCCCTCGCCGTGGCTGATGGCGACGGTGTAGGGGTCGTCCAGGCTGCACTGCGACAGCCACGGGGACAGGTTGGACGAGATGCGGGTGCGCACCAGACGGCTCTGATGGCGACCGATGGTGTTGAACGTCAGCGTGGGCGCATCGGGCGTGGCGTCGACGATGTCGCCGTAGGGCACCAGACCGAGCTTGATCAGGGCCTGGAAGCCGTTGCAGATGCCCAGCATCAGGCCGTCGCGGGCCTTGAGCAGGTCGCGGACTGCCTCGGTGACCTCGGGAGCGCGGAAGAACGCCGTGATGAACTTGGCGGAGCCGTCGGGCTCGTCACCGCCCGAGAAGCCGCCGGGGATCATGACGATCTGGCTTGCACGGATGCGGCGGGCAAGCTCGTGGGTGCTCTCGGCGACGGCCTCGGGCGTGAGGTTGTTGATCACGAAGGTGTCGGCCTCGGCGCCGGCGGCGCGGAAGGCGCGGGCGCTGTCGTACTCGCAGTTGTTGCCGGGGAACACGGGGATGATCACGCGCGGGCGGGCGATCTTGGCGCCGCCGTACACGTGGATGTCCTTGGCGCGGAAGTCGATGGTCTCGACCTCGGGGGTCTCGCCGGCGCTGCGGTAGGCGAAGACGCCCTCGATGCCGCTCTCCCAGGTCTCCTGGAGCTCGGAGAGCTCGATGACCTCGGAGCCGGTGTCGATGACATAGCCCTCGACGGTGGTGCCCAGGGGCTCGACGACAACACCGTCGGCGACCTCGGGCAGCTCGGCATCCTCGGCGAGCTCGACGATGAAGCTGCCGTAGAGCGGGGTGAAGAGGCTCTCCACGTCCACATCCTCGGCAAGCTCGATACCGATCTGGTTGCCGACGCACATCTTAAAGAGGCTCTCGGCGCCGCAGCCGTAGCCGGGCGTGGAGACGGCCAGGGCTGCGCCGGTGGCGGTGAGCGCCTCGACGGCGTCAAACGCGGCGAGCAGCTGATGGGCGTCGGGGCGGTAGTCCTCGCCATAGGTGGCGGGGGCGATGCGGACGACGCGGTGCGTGAGGCCCTTGAACTCAGGGGAGACGGCGCGGGCGGCCTTACCCACAGCGACAGCGAAGCTGATCAGGGTCGGCGGAACGTTGAGCTCCCCGGCTTCGTCCTCAAACGAGCCACTCATGGAGTCCTTGCCGCCGATGGCGCCGGCACCCAGGTCGACCTGAGCCATAAGGGCGCCCAGGACGGCAGCCATGGGCTTGCCCCAGCGCTCGGCCTCGGTGCGCAAGCGCTCGAAGTACTCCTGGAAGGAGAGGTAGGTGCGCTTGTGCTCAAAGCCAGCGGCCACGAGCTTGGCGATGGATTCGACCACGGACAGATAGGCGCCCGCAAACTGGTCGGCCTCCATCAGATAGGGGTTGAAGCCCCATGCCATGGCACTCGCCGTGGTGGTCTCGCCGTCCACGGGGAACTTGGCGACCATGGCAGAGCTCGGAGTGAGCTGCGTCTTGCCACCAAAGGGCATGAGCACGGTCGCGGCGCCGATGGTGGAGTCGAAGCGCTCGGAAAGGCCCTTGTTGGAGGCGACGTTAAGATCGGTGACGAGCGAGGTCATGCGCTCGGCAAGTGTGGTGCCGGTCCAGCTGGGCTGCCACACGCTGCGGGCGCAGACGTGGGCGACCTGGTGCTTGGGTGCACCGTTGGAGTTGAGGAACTCGCGGGACAGATCGACGATGGCGACGCCGTTCCATGCCATGCGCATGCGCGGCTCGGCGGTAACCTCGGCGATGACGGTTGCCTCCAGGTTCTCCTCGGCGGCGTAGCCCATGAACTCCTCGACGTCACCGTCGGCGACGGCGCAGGCCATGCGCTCCTGGGACTCGGAAATGGCGAGCTCGGTGCCGTCCAGGCCGTCGTACTTCTTGGTTACGGTATCAAGGTCGACATACAGGCCGTCGGCAAGCTCGCCCACGGCGACCGAGACGCCGCCGGCGCCAAAGTCGTTGCAGCGCTTGATCAGACGGCAGGCATCGCCGCGGCGGAACAGACGCTGCAGCTTGCGCTCGACCGGGGCGTTGCCCTTCTGGACCTCGGCACCCGAGGTCTCAATGGACTCGGTGTTCTGGGTCTTGGAGGAGCCGGTGGCGCCACCGATGCCGTCACGGCCGGTGCGGCCGCCCAGCAGGATGATCTTGTCGGTGGGGGCGGGGCACTCGCGACGAACGTGGTTTGCCGGGGTAGCGCCCACGACGGCGCCAACCTCCATGCGCTTGGCCACGTAACCGGGGTGATAGAGTTCGTTGACCTGGCCGGTGGCAAGGCCGATCTGGTTGCCATAGCTGGAGTAGCCGGCGGCAGCGGTGGTTACGAGCTTGCGCTGCGGCAACTTGCCCTCGAGCGTCTCGGAAACCGGGACGGTGGGGTCGCCGGCGCCGGTGACACGCATGGCCTGGTACACGTAGCTGCGGCCCGAGAGCGGGTCGCGGATGGCGCCGCCCACGCAGGTGGCGGCACCGCCGAAGGGCTCGATCTCGGTCGGGTGGTTGTGGGTCTCGTTCTTAAAGAGGAACAGCCAGTCCTGGTCCTCGCCATCGACATCGACCTTCACCTTGACGGTGCAGGCGTTGATCTCCTCGGACTCATCGACATCGGTCATGACGCCGGTCTTCTTGAGGTACTTGGCGCCGATGGTGCCCATGTCCATGAGGCAGACGGGCTTGGCGTCGCGACCGAGCTCGTGGCGCATCTCCATGTAGCGGTCGAAGGCCTGTTGCACCACGGCGTCGTCGATCGTCACGTCATCTAGGACGGTGCCGAAGGTGGTGTGGCGGCAGTGGTCGGACCAGTAGGTGTCGATCACGCGGATCTCGGTGATGGTGGGGTCGCGGTCCTCATCGCGGAAGTACTGCTGGCAGAAGGCGATGTCCGCCTCGTCCATGGCAAGACCGCGATCGGCGATAAAGGCGGCAAGGCCGGCTTCATCGAGCTCGCGGAAGCCGTCGAGCACTTCGACGGGCTGGGGCTCGGGGGTCTCCATGTACAGCGTCTCGGGCAGGTCGAGCGAGGCGATGCGCGCTTCGACGGGGTTCACCACGTAGTGCTTGATGGCTTCGATGGCGGCCTCGTCCAGGGCGCCCGAGATCATATAGACCTTGGCGGAGCGCACGGCGGGGCGCTCGCCCTGGCTGATGAGCTGCACGCACTCGCTGGCGGAGTCGGCGCGCTGGTCAAACTGGCCAGGCAGGAATTCGACGGCAAAGACGGCGCCATCGCTTGCGGGGAGCTCGTCGTAGGTCACATCGACCTGGGGCTCGCTAAAGACGGTCGGCACGCAGGAGCGGAAAAGCTCCTCGTCGATGCCCTCGACGTCGTAGCGGTTGATGATCCTCAGGGCCTCGATGCCCTTGATGCCGAGAATTTCGGTCAGCTCGCCCTTGAGCTGCTGAGCCTCGACGTCGAACCCGGGTTTCTTCTCCACGTAGATACGAGAGACCATTGGTTCCTGCCTTCCTGATCGGTTGGGCGTACGGTACGGTATGCGGCAGCGGTCGGTTTACGGGGCAAGCCTCGCGGTCGCCTTGAGCCACATGTTTGTAAACGTCACTATGATACGACAGCTCGCGGCGCGTTGAGGACGGCGAGGGTGCTACAGTGAAGCGCAAACAAGAGAAAGGCATCACATGGCATTTGTTTCGCTCGCCATCATCGCACTCGTGGCCTTTGCAAGCCCCTTCATCGCCTCGGCGATTCCTGGAAAACCCGTTCCCGAAACGGTCTTTTTGCTCATGTTCGGCGCGGTGCTGGGACCTCATATGCTCGGCGTCATCCATGTTGATGCCGAGGTCTCGCTTGTGTCCGAGCTCGGTCTGGCCTTTTTGTTCCTGCTTGCCGGCTTTGAGATCGATCCCAAGAACATCACGGGCGTCGAGGGGCGCTACGGTATGGCGACGTGGGTCGTCACGTTTGGCATCGCCTGGCTTGCCGTGCGCTTTACCCCGTGGTTCTCGGTCAGCCATTTCGATGGTATCGCCGTGACGCTCGCCTTGACCTCGACGGCGCTTGGAGCGCTCATGCCCATCTTGCGCGAGCGGTTGCTTGCCGGAACGCGCGTCGGTGATTCGATTCTTGCCTATGGTACGTGGGGCGAGCTCGGCCCCGTGCTCGCCATGTCGGTACTGCTGTCTGCCCGTACGGGCATCGAGACGCTGCTGATCTTGGGCTTATTTGCCGCCGTGTGCGTGCTACTTGCCGTGGTCCCCAGCCGCTCCAAACGCGTCGGCAGCCGCTTCTTTGCGTTTGTCGAGGAGCGCGCCGATACCACGTCGCAGACGTTCGTACGCCTGACAGTGCTTATTTTGGTCACGCTCGTGGCGTTCTCGGCCATCTTTAGCCTCGATATCGTATTGGGCGCTTTTGCCGCCGGCTTTGTCCTGCGCTATATCATCCCCGAGGGCAACCATACGCTTGAGACCAAGCTCGACGGCCTGGCCTACGGCTTTTTGATCCCGGTGTTCTTTACCGTGTCGGGCGCTAAGATCGACCTGACGGCCGTGGTGTCGCGCCCCGGGCTGCTCGTGGGCTTTATCTTGGCGCTGCTGATCATTCGTGCCGTGCCCATTCTCATCTCTATGAGCATTTGTCCCGCGACGCGCGATGTGTCGGCGTATGGCCGCATTACCGTGGCGCTCTACTGCACCACGGCGCTGCCGATCATCGTTGCCGTAACGAGCGTGGCCGTCAACGCGGGCGCGCTGTCGCAAGATATTGCGTCGGTCATGGTTGCCGCCGGTGCCATCACGGTGTTCTTGATGCCATTGCTCGCGCAGCTCTTCTACCGCGTGGTCGACGCCGCGCCGGTCGCCGCCGTGGCAGAGGTTGCCGAGCATCCATCCGATGCACTTGACATCCTGCGCGCCCATCACGATTTGGCGAGCCTGCTCGCACGCGAGCACGAGCTGCTGACCTCGCATGGCCATGGTCGCGTATTCGAGGGCCTGCCTACGCTCGATACGATTGCTGAGCGTCTTTCCGCCGAGGCGGCGAGCGGCCACATCGATGCCCGCATCGTGGACGCGGCGCGTCTTCTTGCCGATAAGACCTATGGTGATGAGGTTGACCCGTCCGAGCTGACTCCGCGTGAGCGCCGCCGCCTTGAGCGCGCCAAGCTCGCCGTACACGAATACCGCCGCCGCATGCTGGAGCTCTACGCGCGCGATGAAGCCCAGGACGACGACGGCAAGTAGCAAGGAATGTCGGGATACGGGTTCCGTCCAAATAATAGAAGGCGCGCTGCCTGCGGTTGATGCGGACAGCGCGCCTTTTGCGTTGAACTCTGTTGAGGTTCGAAGCCGAAACTTTCGACCTTTAGGAGCGGGCTGCCCCGTCGACGGGGAGGATGGCGCCCGTGACATAGGAGGACATGTCGCTCGCAAGGAAAACGAAGGCGTTGGCAACGTCCTCGGGCTCGCCCATGCGACCGAGCGGAATAGTGGCGATGATGGGCTTGATGACCTCTTCGGGCAGGTTGGCGACCATATCGGTCTTGGTTACGCCTGGGGCAACGGCGTTGACGCGAATGCCCATGGGGGCGAGCTCGCGCGAGAGCGACTGGACCATGCCGTTGACGGCAAACTTAGACGTGGGGTAGCCGACGCCAGAGGGCTGGCCGTACTTGGCGACCATCGAGCTTGTGGTAGTGATGGTGCCGCCGTGGCCGGCCTCGGTCATGATCTTGGTGGCAGCCTGGTGACCGTTAAAGACGGCGACGACGTTGAGGTCCATAACTTTGGCGAACTCCTCGGCTGTATAGTCCAAAAGGGGTGAGCGCTGGGAGATTCCGGCGTTGTTGACGACCGTATCGAGACCGCCCATATCGGCTGCAGCCTGGGTAAAGGCCTCGGTCACGGCTTCGAGTGAGGTGAGGTCGCAGGAGCGACCCCAGACCTTGGCGTCGGGATAGACGGCTGTCAGCTTCTCAACGGCCGCATCGGCGGTCTCCTGACGCGAGCCAAAGACGGTGACGGTGGCACCCTCCTCGATAAAGCGGCAGGCGATGGCATAGCCGATACCGCGCGTGCCTCCGGTGATGATTGCTTTCTTGCCCTCGAGCAACATGGTGCCTCCATTCTTCGGGGGTGGACGTACGCAGCACAGGATAGCGGCGGACAAAAGCAAACATGTCTGCTTATCGGTGAGCGGTATCCCTGGTTGACACCGAACGGTCAAATTGTTCAAACGCGGATCGCGTCAATGCGCCCCGAGCGTGCAAATAAAAGGGCTCCCGTCCAAGACCAGACGGGAGCCCTTCGAGCAAATGCGTTGTGGGGTGTAAACCGAACTAGTTGGCCATGACGCCTTCGGTCCAGGCCTCGACGTCCTCGATGCGCAGGACGTTGGCGACCTCGGCCACGCAGTCGACGCTGGCAAGCTCCGCGGCGGCAGCCTGGACGTCCTTCTCGAGTGCGCGGTGCGTCAGGAAGATGACCGAGCAGGCATCGCTGACACCCGACTTGCCGTCCTCGACTTGGTCGATGAGCGAGATCGAAATGTTGTGCTTGGCAAAGATGTCGACCGTCTCGGACAGGGCGCCCACGCGGTCGGCGACCTTCAGGCGCACATAGTACTTGGTTTGGAGCTCGTCCATGGGCTTAAAGGCGAGGTTGTGACCATAGGGCTCAATCTCGGGCAGCGGAGCCACGCCCCGGCTGATCTGCTCGGAGAGCGACAGGATATCGCCCACGACGGCGCTCGCGGTGGGGAAGGAGCCTGCGCCGGCACCGTAGAACATGGTCTCGCCCACGGCGTCGCCCACTACGTAAACAGCGTTCATGGCGCCGTTGACCTTGGCAAGCATGTGGTCGGCGGGGATCAGCGTGGGATGCACGCGGACGTCGACGCCGGCGTCGGTGTTGCGGGCGATGCCGAGCAGCTTAATGGTGTAGCCGAGCTCGCGGGCCTGGGCGATGTCCTCGGCGCCGATGGTGCGGATACCCTGCTGGTACACATCATCGGTGGTAACGCGGGTGCCAAAGCCGATGGAGGCGAGGATGGCCGTCTTGCTGGCGGCGTCGAAGCCGTCGACGTCGGCGGACGGGTCGGCCTCGGCATAGCCCTTGGCCTGCGCGTCGGCGAGCACGTCGGCGTAATCGGCGCCCTCGGCGTCCATGCGCGACAGGATATAGTTGGTGGTGCCGTTGAGGATGCCGGCGATGGTCAGGATCTTGTTGCCCACCAGGTCGTGCTCAAGCGTGCTCACGATGGGGATGCCGCCGCCGCAACTGGCCTCGCACTTAATCTGCACGCCGCACGCACGCGCCTTCTCGGCAAGCGTCTCGACGTGACGGCCCAGCAGGGCCTTGTTGGCAGAGACGACGTGCTTGCCGTGCTCAAAGGCAGTGGTAAAGATCTCGGTTGCGGGATGCTCGCCGCCGATCAGCTCGACGACGATGTCGACGGCGGGGTCGGTGACGACGTCGTGCCAGTCACTCGTAAAGGCCTCGCGCTCAATGCCTGCCGATTCGGCCTGCTCCCAAGCAAGCGCGCAGGCGCGGGTCAGCTTAAGGTCGATGCCGTAGGCTGCCAGGTACTCATCGTGGTGGCTCTTGATCAGACGGGCCACGCCGCCGCCGACGGTTCCCAGACCGATGAGGCCGACGTTCACGGTGCGCAGGGGTTCGCTCATAGATAGCTCCTTCGTGCATCTTATGGATGGATTAACCGCTTAAAGGTTGAGTGCATTCTAGCGTGAACCGAGGGCGCGTGCTCGCCAGTTAACAGGAGTCGCACAAAACGGCACCCCCGAAACGCTGCGGAAACATTGGAAACATGCTCACTACATACGACCTACAGCCTATGTGATTCAGGACGGCAAGTACATCGCCGCCTAGGTGCGTACAAAACGCGACCGGTGAGGCTGTTTTAATCAGGGCAGGGGCGCTTGTAACAGAATGGAAATATTACTTTCACACAATAAAGTGGCTAAACTGTATAAACCGATAGAAATACGCATAATTATGGATAAATGGACAAAGCAAAAGAAAAGTTGAAATAATCGCCACTTTTCTCAACTAAAGCGTCTACTATTTTGCGAACGCCGAACACGGCGAAGGATGGCCTGTCGGGTACCCGAAACCCGACGAGATTTGAGAGGAGAGCCGCATGTCGAGCCTCACCGGTAAGTCATTGAACCCTGTTATGAATCGCAGGAGCGTTATCGCGAGCGCAGCAGGTCTGGGGGCGATGTCCATTCTAGCTGGCTGCTCCTCCAACGGCGGCGACAGCGGTTCCGCGTCGGGCGACGCTTCGTTTAAGATTGGCACCATCGGCCCGCTGACCGGCGCCAACGCGTCCTACGGCAAGTCCGTTACCCAGGGTGTCGAGCTTGGCTGCAAGGATTTCTCGACCAAGGAGCTGCCGCTTGCCAGCAAGGCCGAGGATGACCAGGCCGACGGCGAGAAGGCCGTCAACGCCTTCAACACCCTGCTCGACTGGGGCATGCAGGCCCTCGTCGGTCCGACCACCACGGGTGCGTCGGTTGCCGTTGCCGCAGAGTGCGGTAACGACCCCAAGACGTTCATGATCACCCCGTCCGCGTCCTCCGAGGACGTCACCGACGGCAAGGATTGCGTCTTCCAGGTTTGCTTCACCGACCCCAACCAGGGTGTCAACGCTGCCAAGTTCCTGGCAGAGAAATATGCGGACGAGAAGTTCGTGCTGTTCTATAACTCCGGCGACGCCTATTCTTCGGGCATCGCAGATTCCTTTAAGGCCCAGGCCGCTGAGTCCAAGCTCGAGATTGTCGACGAGGAGACCTTTAAGGACGACTCCGCCACGAGCTTTACCAACCAGCTGACCAAGGCCAAGCAGGCCGGCGCCACCATGATCTTTGCGCCGATCTACTACACGCCGGCGTCCGTCCTGCTCAAGAACGCCAAGGACATGGGCTACGACGTCAAGATGATGGGCTGCGATGGCATGGACGGCATCCTGGGCGTTGAGGGTTTCGACACCTCTCTTGCCGAGGGTCTGCTGCTCATGACCCCGTTCTCCGCCGACGACGAGAAGAACGCCGACTTCGTTAACGCTTACAAGGATAAGTACGGCGATACCCCCGACCAGTTTGCCGCCGACGCCTACGACGGCGTGCACGCGGTGGCCGAGGCCGTCAAGGAGGCCGGTCTTGGTGTCGACGCCGATCCGACCGAGGCCGCCGAGAAACTGTCGAAGGCTATGCTCAAGATTACCGTTGACGGTCTGACCGGTAAGCTCACCTGGAACGATAAGGGTCAGGTCCAGAAGGAGCCCACGGCGTACGTCATCACCGACGGCAAGTACGTACAGGCCTAATAGGCCGCCTTACATAGAGCGGTTTTGATCCCAAGCAGGGGAGGTTTTGGCCTTCCCTGCTTGCTTGGTATCTAGGGACGATGTAACGTCCCTGTTTCATACATCAACTGGAAACCTATTCGAAAGGGGGATGTGGAACATGACGGTCTTTATCCAATACCTGGTCAACGGCCTGTCCATGGGCAGCGTCTACGCCATCATCGCGTTGGGCTACACCATGGTCTACGGTATCGCCAAGATGCTCAACTTCGCTCACGGCGACGTCATCATGGTCGGTGCCTATGTCTCGTTCTGCGCCACGTCGTATCTCGGCCTCCCGGGCTGGGCATCTGTAGTTCTCTCTTGTGTGGCCTGCACGGTTCTCGGTGTTCTCATTGAGGGTCTGGCCTATAAGCCGCTGCGCCAAGCAGGCCCGCTGGCCGTTCTGATCACGGCTATCGGCGTGTCTTACTTCCTGCAGAACGCCGCGCAGCTTCTGTGGGGCGCCACGCCCAAGAACTTCACTTCGCTCGTCACCTTCCAGGTGCCGGAGTTCTTGGCCAAGTTCAACGTAAGCGCCGTCTCGCTCGTCACCATCGTCGCCTGCCTGGTTATCATGGCCGGCCTGATGTTCTTTACAGGTAAGACCAAGATGGGCAAAGCCATGCGCGCCGTGTCCGAGGACAAGGCCGCCGCTCAGCTCATGGGCATCAACGTCAACCGCACCATCTCGATGACGTTTGCCATCGGCTCTGCCCTTGCCGCCATCGCCGGCGTGCTGCTGTGCTCCTACTCGCCGGTGCTGCAGCCCACGACGGGCGCCATGCCTGGCATCAAGGCCTTCGACGCCGCCGTCTTCGGTGGCATCGGTTCCATCCCCGGCGCCTTTGTCGGCGGTATTCTCATCGGCATCATCGAGGCGATGGCGCAGGCTTACATTTCCACGAGCCTTGCCAACTCTATCGTCTTTGGTGTTTTGATCATCGTCCTGCTCGTCAAGCCTGCCGGCCTCTTGGGCAAGTACGTCCCCGAGAAGGTGTAGGTGAGCGTTATGAAGTTTCTTAAAGATAAGCAGACGCGTCACGACTTTGTCACGTACGCCATGTGCATCGTGGCCTTCGCCATCGTGTTCTTTATGCAGTCGAGCCACATGATTCCGCGCATGATCGCCGGTCAGCTGGTTCCTATTACGGCCTACATCGTCATGGCCATTTCCCTCAACCTTGTCGTCGGCATCGCGGGCGACCTGTCGCTGGGCCATGCGGGCTTTATGAGTGTCGGTGCCTACACGGGCATCGTCACCGCGGTCGCCCTCGAGAGCGCCGTTCCCTCCGATCCTGTGCGCCTTATCATCAGCATCGTGGTCGGCGCCATCGCCGCTGCCATCTTGGGCTTCTTGATTGGTATCCCGGTCCTGCGCCTGAGCGGCGACTATCTGGCCATCGTGACCCTGGCTTTTGGCGAGATCATCAAAGAGATCGTCACCTGCCTCATTGTGGGCGTCGACTCCCGCGGCCTGCACGTGATTTTTAACATCACGGGCAACTCTACGATCGACGACCTGCACCTGCTCGAGGACGGCACCGCCATCATCAAGGGCGCCCAGGGCGCCTCGGGCGTGTCGACGTACTCGACCTTCCTCGCCGGTGCCATCCTGGTCATGGTCGCACTCGTGATCGTGCTCAACCTGGTCCGCAGCCGTACCGGCCGTGCCATTATGGCCGTGCGCGATAACAAGATTGCAGCCGAGTCCGTAGGCATCTCCGTCACGGAGTACCGCATGATCGCCTTCGTGGTTTCCGCTGCCCTCGCCGGTGCTGCCGGAGCTCTCTTCGGCGGTAACTTCTCGCAGCTCTCCGCCACCAAGTTCGACTTCAACACGTCGATCCTCATTCTGGTGTTCGTGGTCCTGGGCGGCCTGGGCAACATGCGCGGTTCCGTCATCGCGGCGGCGTTGCTCACGGTGCTTCCCGAGCTGCTCCGTCAGTTCTCGGACTACCGCATGCTCATCTACGCCATCGTGTTGATCCTGGTCATGATCTTTACCAACAACCCGCAGCTCAAGGCGTTCTTCGCACGCGTCAAGGACCGCTTTGCTTCCAAGAAGGAGGTGGCAGCCGATGCCCAGTAAATTTGAGTTCAACAAGGGCAAGATGGTCCCGTATCCTTCTGGCGCCATCGTTCCCGACCGTGACCTGGGCGAGCGCCCGGCACTCGAGTGCATCCACCTGGGCATTGAGTTCGGTGGCCTTAAGGCAGTCGACGACTTTAGCCTGACTATCGGCAAGACCGAGATCGCCGGTCTGATCGGTCCCAACGGCGCCGGTAAGACCACGGTCTTCAACCTGCTCACCAAGGTGTACCAGCCCACGCACGGCACCATCCTGCTCGACGGTGAGGACACTTCAGGCAAGTCGGTCTATCAGGTCAACCGTATGGGCATCGCCCGTACCTTCCAGAACATCCGCCTGTTCAACACCATGACGGTGGAGGATAACGTTAAGGTCGGTCTGCACAATCAGGAGCGCTATTCCGGTTTTGAGGGCGTGCTGCGCCTGCCGACGTACTGGAAGCACGAGAAGGCTGCTCACGAGCGCGCCATGGAGCTGCTGTCCATCTTTGATATGGAACATCTGGCAAACGAACAGGCCGGCTCGCTGCCTTACGGCGCTCAGCGCCGCCTGGAGATCGTCCGTGCACTTGCCACCAATCCCAAGCTGCTGCTGCTCGACGAGCCTGCCGCCGGCATGAATCCGTCCGAGACCGCAGAGCTCATGGAGAATATCGTCAAGATCCGCGACACCTTTGGCATTGCCATCATGCTTATCGAGCATGATATGTCACTCGTTATGAACATCTGCGAGGGCATCTGCGTGCTCAACTTTGGTAAGGTCATTGCCAAGGGCACGGCTGAGGAAATCCAGAACAACGACGCCGTTATCGAGGCATATCTGGGCAAGCAGGATAAGGGGAAGAACTAAATGGCAGAGCCGATGCTTTCCGTCTACAACATCAACGTCTGGTACGGCGCTATCCACGCCATCAAGGACATCTCCTTTAACGTCAACGAGGGTGAGATCGTGGCCTTGATTGGTGCCAACGGCGCCGGTAAGTCCACAACGCTTAAAACCGTCTCGGGCCTGCTGCGTTCCAAGACCGGCTCCATTAAGTTTATGGGCGAGGACATTACCCATACGCCTGCCGACAAGCTGGTGGGCAAGGGCCTGGCCCAGGTCCCCGAGGGCCGTCGCGCCTTTTTGCAGATGACGGTCGAGGAGAACCTGGAGATGGGTGCCTACACGCAGCCCAAGTCCACAGTTGCTCCGGGCCTTGAGCGCGTCTACGAGCAGTTCCCGCGCCTTAAGGAGCGCCGTCGCCAGGTCGCCGGCACCCTTTCGGGCGGCGAGCAGCAGATGCTCGTTATGGGCCGCGCCCTTATGAGCAACCCCAAGCTGCTCATGCTCGACGAGCCTTCCATGGGCCTGGCGCCGATTCTGATTGAGCAGATCTTCCAGATTGTCGAGGACCTGCACAAGGCCGGCACCACGGTGCTTCTGGTCGAGCAAAACGCACAGATGGCGCTTTCCATCGCCACGCGCGGTTACGTGCTCGAGACCGGCAAGATCACCATGACCGGCACCGGCCAAGAACTGCTCCACGACGACAACGTGCGTAAAGCCTACCTGGGCGGTTAGATAGTTACGGCGTTTTTCCAAACGCCGTAACCAGCCGACGCTGCAAGCCCGCCAGAGCGGCAATCTGCCTTTCAACTTCGGCGGCATGACCAGAAGGTCAATGCCGCCTCGTTTCAAGGCACCTTGCTCGCTCTGGCGGGCTTTCGCTGTCGTTGCCAAAACATCGGCGTTGTGGCAGATGCCAACGACTACCCCCTTTAAGTTGCGGTGGAATAGGGACTAAATGGGAACCTCAGAGGCCAAAACAGTCCCTATTCCACCGCAACTTCATGGAGGCGTGCGACAATGCCCATCGGAAAACGTTTGTCATCTGGGGGTCTATCTATGCTGTACGAGTTTTGTGCCGAGAACTTTGAGCGAGTGCCGGCGGCTATCGATGCCGGTGCAAGGCGTATCGAACTTTGTGACAACCTTGCCGTCGGTGGTACTACGCCCTCGGCTGGCGTTATCAGCGCTACGGTCAGCTATGCTCACGAGCATGACGCGCGAGTGATGTGCATGATCCGTCCGCGTGGCGGCGACTTTCACTACAACCAGGACGAGCTGCGCATGATGGAGGTGGATTTGGGCCTTGCCGTGAGTGCGGGCGTCGACGGCTTGGTCTTTGGCTGCTGCAAACCCTGCGCTGGCGGATGGGCACTCGATGAGCTTACACTCGGCGCCCTCGTGATGGCTGCGGGCTGCGCGACCGAGGAGTGCAAGCGTGAGCCCATCGACATCACCTTCCACATGGCCTTTGACCAGCTCTCGCTCGAGGCTCAGCTCGATGCCGTCGACACACTCGCCGACTGCGGCATCACGCGCATCCTGACACATGGTGGCGCTGCCGGAACGTCGATCGAGGACAATCTGGAGCACCTATCGCGTCTTGTCGAGTATGCGGGCGACCGCCTGACCATCCTTCCCGGCGGCGGCATTTCCACGGCCAACCGCGATACCGTGGCGGCGGCATTGGGCGTCTCCGAGCTCCATGGCACCAAGATCGTGCCGCTGGAGGCGTAACCCGTGGCGCTGGTATTTGACGTTCAGCAGGCGAGCGGCAAGCCCGACGACAACCGGCGCCCTGGCACCGCGTGCCCCTTTTGCGATACCGAGGGACTCGCCAATATCATCCGGCGCGACGGCGACTGCATCTGGCTCGAGAATAAGTTCAAAACCCTGCGCGCCACCCGTCAAACCGTGCTGATCGAGTCAGCCGATCACGATGCCGACCTGGCGACCTATGAGCCAGATGAACTCCACCATGTGATGAGGTTTGCCCTGGATTGCTGGCAGCAGATGATCGATTCGCAGCAGTATCGAAGCGTGCTGATGTACAAGAACAAGGGTCCGCTCTCGGGCGGTAGTCTCGTTCATCCGCACATGCAGATTGTGGGTCTGGAGCAGGAGGACGGTTATGCTTCGCTGACTTCCGCCAATTTCGAAGGCATCAATGTCTGGCAACAGGGGAGAATCGCGGTCAACATCTCAACTGAACCGATCATGGGGTTCTTTGAGATCAACGTTTCAGCCCCGCAGGGAATCGCCGCCAGCGATGACACAAGAGACCAAGCCGAGGCGGATTTCTTCGCCGATGCGATCCAGGTAGCTCTGCGCTATATCCTGAACGAGCACCACGGTGGTCGCGCAGAGTCGTACAACCTGTTCTTCTATCACCTGGGCGGTCGGACCATTGCCAAGGCGCTGCCGCGTTGGGTGGTTTCGCCCTACTTTGTCGGTTATCGTTTGGCCCAGGTCAATGCCGAGACAACGCTCGATATCGATGCTGAGCGCCTGCGTGCGCATCTGGAAACGCTCGTATAGCAAGACTAACACCCGTGTAATGCGGACAGTCTAGCGTGCCATGGCGTCGCGGCCGGCCTCGACCCGCTTGCGCTGGGCGGCGCGCTCCTCGCCGGTCAGACGCTCAAAGAGATGCCCGACAAGCGAGGCGAGTATCTGCTGAAACAGCGTTCCGCACATGACGGGAAACACGACTTCGCCTGGAAAGTACTGCGTGGCGATGACGGCGCCCGAAGAGATGTTACGCATGCCGCAGGTAAAGCACATGGTAGTTGTCTCGCTATATGGCAGATGCAGTGCACGGGCGACCAGAAAACCGATGACAAAGCCGCTGATGGCGAAGGTCAAAATAAAGAGGGCGACTTCTAGGCGCACCGCGTTCATGTGCAGCACGTACTCGCTCATGGCGGTGGAGTTGGAGGCGATAACGCCCATCATCATGAACTTGCAGGCGGGCGAGAGCGCGGGGGAGAGCTTCTCGTGTCCCCATCCACGTGTGAGCTCGTTGATCACGATGCCGAGCACGGCGGGGATGGCGATCATAAAGGCCATGTCCTGCATCATGCTCGGCACATCGATCGAGACGGTGGCACCCAGCAAGAGCTTCAGCGTGAGCGGAATCGTCACAGGCGAGATAACCGAGGACGTCAGGATGATGGTGAGCGCGAGCGGGCCGTTGCCGCCGAACATGCTAATCCACATAAAGGCAGTGACCGCCACGGGTACGCTGTACTCGAGCACGATGCCGCAGACAAGGTTGGGATTGGAGCTAAAGAACAGCGATCCCATGGCATAGGCTGCTATGGGAATAAGCACCGCCGAGACGAGCAGCGCCAAAATCAGGTGCAGGGGACGGCGGAACACCTCAGCGACCTGGTGAAAGGTGTTGCTGAGCGCACCTTGGAACGTCATAAAGGCGAAGAGGGCGGGAACGATGGGCTTGAGTACGCCGATCTGCTGGGGAAAGAGCACGCCGAGCGTTACGCAAATCGGAACGATGACCTGCATATGCCCCGCGAGGAACTTTCCCAGTCCAACCCATTGCTTCATATGCCCCGTGACTCCCTTTATCCGTGAACTCGTTTGTATGGACATGCTAGACGCTCGTATGTGTCCGTGCGGCTGAAACGATCGATTATTTCGAGGCTATTACCGGCATCGTTTACCGAAACCACGGCGTGCTGCGAGGCTCTGCGTCCGTACCGCACGGTATAATAAATCCGTTCAACAGATCTGCCTGCCGAAGCGGGCATACACAGAGGACTCATCGCTATGAACCGTGAGAGGTATCGCGGCGACCTGCCCCTATCGGGGGTGGGCGCCTATGTCATCGCTTAAGACGACGCATCGCTGGGCGGTCGCTCAGCAAAATCCCGAGCTCGAAAAGGAGCTTTCGGCTGGTCTGGGCATACCCGGGCTGGTGGCACGCATTATGGTTGCGCACGGCATTGCCTCGATTGAGGAAGGACAGCTATTTTTGACGCCTTCGCTCGACCGTGATTGGGCCGATCCGCTCGTCATTCCGGGCATGTCGGTTGTTGCCGATCGTGTCGAGCGCGCCATTCGCAACCACGAACGCATCGCCGTCTTTGGTGATTTTGACGTCGACGGCATTACGTCGACTTGTCTGTTGACCGAGGCGCTGCGGACGTTTGGCGCCGATGTCACACCATTCATCCCGCACCGCTTTGACGAGGGATATGGCCTTTCGTGCGCGGCGCTCGACCGCGTCAACAAGCTCGCCCAACCCAATCTGATCGTGACCGTCGATAACGGTATCGCGGCCAAGGAAGAGGTCTCCTATCTGGAGAGCCTGGGAATCGATCTGGTGGTTACGGACCATCATGAGCCGTCCGACCAGGTGCCGCAGGGCGTGCCCCTGACCGACCCTAAACTCGAGGATGAGGGGCCCTCGCGTGAACTTGCCGGTGCCGGTGTGGCGCTCAAGCTGGTGCAGGTTTTGGGTGAGCGTTTGGACAAGCCGTCGTATTGGCGTTCGCTGATTGAGGTTGCGGCGCTGGGCACCGTGTCCGACATGATGCCGTTGACGCCCGAGAACCGCGCGCTGGTCGCTGAGGGCATCCAACAGATGCGCGTGACGGCTCGTCCCGGCTACATTGCGCTTGCAGCGCTCGCCAAGGCCGACCTTTCTACCATTACGGCGGACGGTCTATCGTTCTCGCTCATTCCCCGCTTAAACGCCGCCGGCCGCATGGCCGATCCCAAGCTGGCGCTCGACTTGCTGCTTGCCCGCGATCCTATCGAGGCAAGCGCGCTGGCGGCCGAGCTCGAGGAGATCAACCGACAGCGTCGCGAGATCGAGGCGGAGCTCACGCGCGATGCCATGGCAAAGGTCGAGGAGACTTATGACGGCGGGCGCGCAATCGTCGTGGGCGGCGAAGGTTGGCACGAGGGCGTTAAGGGCATCGTGGCGAGCCGCCTTACCAACCGATATCACGTGCCGGCGCTGCTTTTCTCTATCGAGGACGGTATAGCACGTGGCTCGGGCCGCTCGGTAGGCAAGGTTAACCTGTTCGAAGCCGTCGAGCGCTGCTCCGACCTGCTGATTCGCCGCGGCGGGCATGCCGGTGCGGTGGGCGTGACCATCGAGGCATCTAAGCTCGATGAGTTTCGTCGACGTCTTTCCGCCGTGTTGTCCGAGCTTCCCGCCGAGGACTTTGAGGACACCGACGAGGTTGCCGCCACGGTCGACCTTTCCGAATTGAATATCGAGACCATCGAGCAGATTTCCCGCCTTGAGCCGTTTGGCCAGGGTAATAAGGTGCCGCTGCTGGCTGCCGAGGGCGTGACGATGTGTGATCGCGCCGTGGTGGGTAAGACCGGCGAGCATATGCGCTTCGTGGCGACGGATGGAGCCGCGAGCGTGCCGGCAATCATGTTCCGTGTACCGCAAATCGACAGGCTTATCAATTGCGACAGCGCCGTCGACTTGGTGTTCGAGGCCGTTGCCGAGCATTGGCAGGGACGTGTGAAGCCCAAGCTCATGATCAAAGATGTCTTGGTGCGCGATACCACGGCACCCAATATCGACGATCCGGCATGTGAGCTTCGCCGCGGCGTACAACCGGCGGATTCTGGCCTGCGCCTGGAGTCGCGTAAACGCGAGACGCTTGCCCAACTTTCCTATACCGAGCTCACGCGCTCGCTCATTCACAGCTTTATCGGATCGAACCAGCCGCACCGCGCGCAGGTCGAGGCGCTCGATGCACTGGCCGATCACCAAAGTGTTCTGGCCGTTATGGGAACGGGGCGCGGCAAGTCTCTTATCTTCCATGTGCATGCCGCGCGCGAGGCGGTTCTTCGCGGGCGTGCGAGTATCTTTGTCTATCCACTGCGCGCGCTCGTTGCCGACCAGGCCTATCACCTTTCCTCGACGATGGCCGCGCTCGGCATTGGCGTTGGCGTGCTGACCGGCGAGACCGTGGAGGCGGCGCGCGATGACGTGTTTGCCGGCCTGGCTTCGGGCCGCACCGGCATTGTTCTCACGACGCCTGAGTTCCTGTCTATCCATCGCGATCGCTTTGCACGTTCTGGACGCATCGGCTTTGTCGTTATCGACGAGGCACACCATGCCGGTCTTGCCAAAGGCGGCGACCGGAGCGTATACCTCGACATGCCCGATATCCTCAAAGCCCTGGGCGACCCCGTTGTCATGGCGGCAACGGCTACCGCGACGGCCCCGGTCGTGGCGGAGCTTGCTCGTGTATTGCCGATTACCAGGACGGTGGTCGACGAGACCGTTCGCGAGAACCTGCAACTCGAGGACGACCGTGACCTTGCGAGCCGCGAAAATCGCCTGGTGTCGATCGTGGCGACGGGGGAGAAGACCGTTATCTACGTGAACTCGCGCGACCAGTCCGTGGCGCTTGCCAAGACGTTGCGCAAACGCGTGCCCGACTGTGCGACCCATATCGCGTTCTATAACGCCGGGCTTGCGCGCTCCGATCGCCGCCGTGTTGAGGAAGCCTTTAGAGACGGAAGTCTCAGCTGCATCGTTTCAACTTCGGCCTTCGGTGAGGGCGTCAACCTGCCCGATATCCGTCATGTCGTGCTCTACCACATGCCGTTTGGTGCGATTGAGTTTAACCAGATGAGTGGCCGTGCCGGCCGCGATGGACAGCCCGCCGTGATTCACCTGCTCTATTCGTCGCGTGACGCTCGTATTAATGAGCGCCTGCTCGATTGTTACGCGCCCGAGCGCGATGAGCTTGTCACACTCTATCGAGCGCTGCAGACCATGTGGCGCTCCAACCGTGGCAAGACGGGGGACGATTCATTCTGCGCAAGCGATATCGACATTGCGCAGATGTGTCTTGCCATCGATGCCCGCACGCCGGTCGACGAGCGCTCGGTGGAAAGCGGCCTGGGAATCTTCGAAGAACTCGGTTTCTGCCGCGTTTCGGGGTTTGACGATACGCGTCGCATCGCGATGGCGGAAAACCCCGGTCGCGTGCAATTAAGCAGGTCAATTCGCTATTTGGAGGGCTTGCGCTCGCGCATGGAGTTCACGGCTTTTCGGAGCTGGGCGCTCGATTCGTGCGCTTCTGATATGCTAGCCAAAGTTAATCGCCCGATCGTACCGCGGGCCTAGGGGAAGGGGACCTCGATGGACGCCGCAGCCCGTACCGCCCATGATTCCACCCTCCAGCCGTTTTCGGAGATGGAGCACTATAAGCATGCCGATGAGCTGCCGCCCGAGATTATGGCGGACAGCTACGACAAGCTGGAGCGTCTGTGCCTCAAATATATGAACGAGGACGACTTCTCCAATGTGGAGCAGGCCTACTGCTTTGCTGCCGAGAAGCACTGCAACCAAAAGCGGCGCTCGGGTGAGATGTACATTAACCATCCCGTCGAAGTAGCTATCATTCTGGCTGACCTCAAGATGGACTGCGATGTGGTGTGCGCCGCGTTGCTGCACGATACCGTCGAGGACACCGAGACCTCGCTTGCCGATGTTTCGGGTCTGTTTGGCGAAACCGTGGCAGGGCTCGTCGACGGCGTGACCAAGCTCACCAACATTGAAGTCGACAGCATGGACGAGAAGCAGGCGCTTACGCTGCGCAAGATGTTCCTCGCCATGTCCAAGGACATCCGCGTCATCATCGTCAAGCTCGCCGACCGCCTGCATAACATGCGCACGCTTGCCGCTCTGCGCGAGGACCGCCGCCTGTTTAAGGCACGCGAGACCATGGACGTGTACGCGCCTTTGGCCGACCGCCTGGGCATGAGTTCAATCAAGTGGGAGCTCGAGGACCTGTCCTTTTTCTACTTGGAGCCCGATGCCTACCAGCGCATCGCGCGCATGGTATCCGAGTCGCGCGAGGTTCGCGAGCGTTATCTGGCCGAGACCATCAAGACGCTCACCGATGAGCTCAATCGCATTGGTCTTGAGGGCTTTCAGATCAACGGTCGTTCCAAGCACTATTGGTCCATCTATCAAAAGATGAAGCGCAAGGGCAAGGAGTTCTCCGAGATTTACGACCTGGTGGCGCTGCGCGTCATCACTCATTCGGTGCGCGATTGCTATTCCACGCTTGGTGCCGTGCATACCTTGTGGCATCCCATGCCCGGTCGTTTTAAAGACTATATCGCCATGCCCAAGGTTAATAACTACCAGTCGCTCCATACGACGGTTATCGGCCCCACGGCCCGTCCGCTCGAGATTCAGATTCGAACCTACGAGATGCACGAGCAGGCAGAGTACGGCATCGCCGCCCACTGGCTGTACAAGAAGTCGGGCGGATCGTCTGCCTCCAAGACCAGCGATGCGCAACGTCTGGACGATCAGATTAACTGGCTCAAGCACTCACTCGACTGGGCGGCGTCTGACGAGATCACCGATGCCAAGGAGTACCTGCACTCGCTGAAGGTCGACTTGTTTGACCAGGAGATTTTTGTCTTTACGCCCAAGGGCGAGGTCATGGCGCTTCGTGCCGGCTCTACACCGCTCGACTTTGCCTACGCCGTTCATACCGAGGTTGGCAACCACTGCGTCGGCGCCAAGATCAACGGTGCGGTGGCGCCGCTTACGCACGAGATCAAGACGGGTGACCGTGTCGAGATTCTGACTAACAAGAGCTCTAAGCCGTCGCGCGATTGGCTCAAGATCGTCAAGACGCCTTCGGCCAAGTCAAAGATTCGCCGTTACTTCGCCGCCGCGACCAAAGACGATGACGCTGCTGCCGGCCGCGATATACTGGCTAAGGACCTGCGCAAGCGCGGGTATGGCATCTCTACGCCGCGATCCACGCGTGCGCTTAATGCCGTGGCGGAGCAGTTTAACTACAAGCAGCTCGAGGACCTGTTCGCAGCCGTTGGCGCGGGCAAAGTCGCCCCACGTGCCGTGGGCAACAAGGTCGAGCAAATCTTGGATCCCAAGCCCGAGGAGCAGCTCACCAAGACCGAAGCCATTGCCGAGGTCGTCAAGCAGCCTGCCCGTGGCTCCAACCGCAAGCCGCAAAAGCGTGGCAAGAGCGCAAGTAACGGCATTATCGTCAAGGGCGAGAGCAACAGCGGTCTGCTGGTCCGTCTGGCGCATTGCTGCAATCCGGTGACGGGCGACGATATCGTCGGCTTCATCACGCGCGGCCGAGGCGTCTCGGTGCATCGCGCCAACTGTCCCAACGTCAAGGGCCTTATGGAGCACCCCGAGCGCATGATTGACGTGGAGTGGGATGGTGCTGCCGATACGCTTTTCCAGGTCGAGATTGTGGTCGAGTGCCTGGATCGTATGGGCCTGCTCAAGGACGTCACCATCGCCATTGGCGATGCAGGCGGCAACATCCTGTCCGCCGCCACCTCGACCAACCGCGAGGGTATTGCGACTCTGCGCTTTATGGTTGAGATTTCGGATGCGAGCGGTTTGGATCCGCTACTGGCATCCATCAGCAGCGTCGACTCGGTCTATGATGCGCGCCGTCTGATGCCTGGCGAGGGTGGGGCTCAGCTTAAGCGCCGCGTATAGGCGTGACGAGCGCGCGACAGTAATGATATTGGTTACGTTCGGGGCATCGTTTGATGCCTCGACGTTTATAGAAGGAGGGCGCACACATGGACGCTGCGGCTTTGGACTTAACCCTTCGGGGTACGGCTTCGATTGAGGTGCTTGTAAACGGGCCCATCCAGACCAACAGTTACGCCGTTATTTCGAGTGGCGAATGCTTGATTATCGATCCCGCTTGGGAAGGCGAAAACCTCGTTGCGCACATCCGAGCCGAACACCCTGGCGTGCATGTGCTCGGTTCCGTCTGCACGCACGGTCATGCCGACCATGTTGGCGGTGTAGCCGGAGTTCGGGCCGCCGTTGGCGCTGACGCCTTGTACGAGCTGTGTGTTAAGGATGCGACTGTGCCGCATGCGAATATAGAGGAGCAGCGAGCGATGTGGGGCATCGAGACGCCCGATCCGGGCGAGCCGACGCGGCTGCTTGCCGAGGGCGATACCATTGAGCTAGGCGACATTTGCCTGCAGGTTATCGAGGTGCCCGGGCATACGCCGGGTGGCATTGTCTTGTTTGCTGCCACCGAGCAGGGGAACATTGCCTTTGTGGGCGACACGCTATTCCCGGGCAGCCACGGCCGCACCGATCTTTCTGGAGGAGACGAGGCGGCGATTCTGCGCTCGCTCTCCAAGCTCGCCCGGCTTCTCCCGCCCGATACCGTTTGCCTAACCGGCCATGGCGATTCGACCACTGTGGCACGCGAGCTTATGCGGAACCCTTTCATGCAGATGTAGCTTTGTAGCCAGCTTCTGAAGCACGAGAAGCGTCCAAACGTCAAGCTATTTTTCCCCAACGGGTCGATTCCGTAGGGCAAACGGTCAAAAAAAGTCTGTTTGGACGATATTCGTGAACAAACGAACGTTTATGCTCGGATACGCCGTGGTAAAATCACAGACGTTATCGGAGCAACCTTACAGGAGGTTTCTTTTATGCTCGTCAACGCAGCAGACATGCTCAAGAAGGCCGAGGCCGGCAAGTACGGTCTCGGTGCCTTCAACACCAACAACCTCGAGTGGACCCTGGCTATTCTCCAGGCCGCCGAGGAGGCCAAGTCTCCGCTGATCCTTCAGTGCACCGCTGGTGCCGCTAAGTGGATGGGCGGTTTCAAGGTCTGCGCCGACATGGTCAAGGCTGCCGTCGAGGCCACGGGCGTTACCGTTCCCGTCGCCCTTCACCTCGATCACGGTTCTTACGAGGACTGCTTCAAGTGCATCGAGGCCGGCTTCACGTCCATCATGTATGACGGCTCTCACGAGGAGACCTTCCAGCTTAACCTCGACCGCACCAAGGAGCTCGTTGAGCTTGCCCACTCCAAGGGCATGTCCATCGAGGCCGAGGTCGGCGGCATCGGCGGCACCGAGGACGGCGTGACCTCCAGCGGCGAGCTCGCTGATCCTGCTGAGTGCAAGCAGATCGCTGACCTGGGCGTCGACTTCCTCGCCTGCGGCATCGGCAACATCCACGGCGTGTACCCTGCCGACTGGGCTGGCCTTTCCTTCGAGCGCCTGGGCGAGATCAAGGCCCAGACCGGTGACCTGCCCCTCGTTCTGCACGGTGGCACCGGCATCCCCGAGGATCAGATCAAGAAGGCCATTTCCCTGGGCATCTCCAAGATCAACGTCAACACCGACCTGCAGCTCGTCTTCGCCAAGGGCGTCCGCGAGTACATCGAGGCCGGCAAGGATCAGCAGGGCAAGGGCTTTGACCCCCGCAAGCTCCTCAAGCCTGGTCGCGACAACATCGTTGCTCGCACCAAGGAGCTCATGGAGGAGTTTGGCTCCGTCAACAAGGCGTAAGTAGCGGTTTAACTTCCCGCCGGAGGCCCCGTTTCCCCTACGCTGTTTCCCTCGCGCTCACCTGGCTTCGCCAGAAGTCGCGCGACGGAATCAGCTCCGGGGAAACGGGGCCTCCTTTGTTAACTCGCTACAGGGTTACTGGGCTAATTTTTTTATTTGACTACCGTTCAGCGGTGTTGATGGCTCCTTTATTGGGGCTTTCTTTTTTATCTCGCTACAATGGGCTTCAAGAGTTCTAATGACTTGGAGTTTGGTATGGCTGTTATTAATGTGCTGCCTTCGGATGGGAAGGTTATTGACGAGGGGCCTGTTGGTTGCTCTGTTGATGTTTGCTGTGATGACTTTCGTCATCTCGATATTGGACTGCCGCCCGAGATTCTTCGACTCAAGGATGCCGGATATTTGTCGCAGGCTGTTGCGGCTTGTGATCGCCTTTTGGGGCAGAATCCTGAGCCTTCGCTGGCGGCTTGCGTTCGCGCCGAGCGGTATCGCATGATCGAGACGCCGCTTCATTTTTCGGTGTCGCGCGATCAGGCTATTGCGATGATTCGCGAGGAATGGCCTGAGTTTACCGAAGAGCAGTTTGATGACCTGATTAATCGTAAGCGTATTGACTGGCGCTATATCGATGGCGAGCTGTTTGTTCTCGACAACTTCCTTGATTCTTTGCGTGTGTATCCCAAGGAGGTTCCGGGTTTGCGTCCCGATTCTACGGATGGAATTGCGCTGCGCAACCAGATGCTCGAGGAGATGGAGTCGCAAGGCGGGCTGTCTCGCACCATCACGCTTAAGGCATGCGTGTCTGTCCCCGGTGCTTTGGAGGGGGAGACCGTTCGCGCGTGGCTTCCCGTTGCCGCCGCCTGCCGCCAGCAGTCCCAGGTCGAGATACTTGATATGACGCCGGAGGGCGCCATTGCTCCTGCGAGCGCCTCGGCACGTACTGCCTCGTGGGTCTCCTCGACCGATCGCTCATTCTCGGTGACCTATCGCTATCAAATCAATGCCGCTTATCGCGATATCTATGGGTGTGCGCTTCCGGCGCATCCGTGTATGGATGCGCCGTTACCCGAAGATATTTCCGAGGACCGTCCGCACATTGCGTTTACGCCGTACCTGCAACAGTTGACGGAGCATGTTATTGACGGGCTCGAGGATCCGCTCGATCGCGCTCGTGCTATCTATGATTACCTGACACAGCATATCGACTATCGCTATCAGCCACCGTACCTGCTTTTGGGATCTATTGCCGATGACTGTGCACACTCGCTCCGCGGCGATTGCGGTGTTATGGCGCTTACGTTTATCACCATGTGCCGTATTGCCGGTGTGCCCGCCCGTTGGCAGAGTGGACTGTATGTTGCGCCTGATTCGGTGGGTCCGCACGATTGGGCTGAGTTCTATACGCCACAGACCGGTTGGCTTAACGCCGACGTATCGTTTGGTTCCTCGGCACGCAGGATGGGGGAGGAATGGCGCCGCCGCCACTACTTTGGCAACCTCGATCCGTGGCGCATGGTGGCAAACTGTCGGTTCCAGGCGGGGTTTGAACCCGTCTTTAACGGCATGCGCGAGGACCCCTACGATAACCAGATGGGTGAGGCTTCGGTCGACGGTCGCGGATGTCGTCAGCGCGAGATGCTCCGCATGGTCGAACTCATCGAAATGCTCGAAGTTCCATTTTCGGACTAATCAACAGAAAGCTGTGATAAACTAACTCACGCATTACGTGCCCGAGTGGCGGAATTGGCAGACGCAGTGGACTCAAAATCCACCGTTGGCAACAACGTGCGAGTTCGAGTCTCGCCTCGGGCACCATACATGCAAGCGAGCGTTCAAGGGGGTCGAGGCCCCCTTTTTCGTGCCGAACTCGCGTGAGCGCGCGGAGCGTTAAGCAAACAGGCCTGTGGCCTGTTTGTAGCGGAGCGTGGCGAGGGCGCCGTGCGCCCGAAGCCCGGGGCTTCGCAAAGCGAAGGCCCTTCGAGTCTCGCCTCGGGCACCATACATGCAAAAGAGCGTTCAAGGGGGTCAAGGCCCCCTTTTTCGTGTACGTAATGTGATAACGCGCTGCTCGTGTTATTATCCACAAGGCGTTGTTCCCGCAATGCCCTAAAGAGGAACCCGAGGGTTCCCACCTTTTGGCGCCAATGAGCAGCTGACTGGTCATACAACCTAGATTCCCTTCCTCATACTGAGGATGTCTATGTGTACGACCTGGTTGCAAAGAAGCGCCGGGTTATTTTTTTATGAATGGAGGTAGGGAAAATAGCTAAGTCTGATGACACCCGCATCAACGACGAGATCACTGCATCTTCGTGCCGTTTGATTGGCGTCGATGGCTCTCAGCTCGGCCTGTTCGCCATCCGCGATGCCCAGCGCGTCGCTGACGATCAGGGTCTCGACCTGGTCGAGATCGCTCCCAACGCGGAGCCGCCGGTCTGCAAGGTCATGGACTACGGTAAGTTCAAGTACCAGCAGGCCATGAAGGCCAAGGCCGCTCGTAAGAATCAGTCCAAGGTCGAGGTCAAGGAAATGAAGTTCCGACCCAAGATCGACGTTGGCGATTACGAGACCAAGAAGGGCCACGTTCTGCGTTTCCTCAAGAAGGGCGCACGCGTTAAGATCACCATCATGTTCCGCGGCCGTGAGATGGCTCACCCGGAGCAGGGTCTTAACGTTCTCGAGCGTCTCGCCGAGGATCTCAAGCCTTACGCTACGGTCGAGTCCAAGCCTAAGATGGAAGGCCGTAACATGCTTATGCTGCTCGCCCCGATTAAGGGCGCCTTTGATGAGGATAAAGCGGCAAGCGATACCAAGTAACTAGTGTTCTGTAACCGATTAAGGAGTATTTCATGCCTAAGATGAAGTCCCACAGCGGCACCAAGAAGCGTTTCCGCAAGACTGGTACCGGCAAGCTTATGCGCGCCAAGGCTTTCAAGAGCCACATCCTGAGCAAGAAGTCCACCAAGCGTAAGCGTGGCTTCCGTCAGGAGACCGAGATCGCCGCTGCCGACCGCAAGGTCATCAAGTCGCGTCTCGCCTAAGTTCGCGTTCCCGTTTTTCGTTTTACCGTCTAGGAGTTGATAGAACATGGCACGTATTAAGCGCGCTGTTGCCGCCAAGAAGAAGCGCCGTACCGTTATGCACCGTGCGAAGGGTTACTACGGTGCCGCTTCGCGTACTTACAAGCATGCTAAAGAGCAGGTCCAGCACTCCCTGCAGTATCAGTATCGTGATCGCCGCAACAAGAAGCGCGAGATCCGCTCTCTCTGGATCACCCGCATCAACGCTGCCGCTCGCCTGAACGACATCTCTTATTCTCAGTTCATGCACGGCCTGAAGGTTGCCGGCATCGAGCTCGACCGCAAGGTCCTGGCTCAGATGGCCTACGAGGACATCGAGTCCTTCAACGAGCTGGCTGCCATTGCCAAGAAGGCTCTCGAGGCCTAATAGATTCTGTTGAATCGCTAGGGGAGTGTCGCACTGTGCGCGACACTCCCTCTTTTTTATCGAAAGCGCTGGTTTACAAAGCAAAAAGCGCGGGTAGAAAAACACTTACAGGTGACCGATCTTTATATGTCTCTTAACCGAAGGGTCATCATCTGATACGTGCGGTCTTGCTGCACTCGACTTTCTACTTCCAATATAGAAAGCCATAGATTGTGTAGGACTTGTGAAGAGTGGAATTGACGTCCCACACGGCTTCGCGGTCTGGCAATATATCTCCTTGCCGCGCGGCCCGGTCGAACCGGATGGACCGCGCAGCGTGCACCTTGAGAACCGGATACTGCGAGGATGGGCACCTACGGGTGTCGCATC